>Ga0172363_10003194_pt1 | contig 13318 bp, 13 predicted proteins | sample LakKivs2_kivu2a2_FD_114541 | JGI IMG/M metagenome (GOLD analysis project Ga0172363, IMG submission 114541) | Sediment microbial communities from Lake Kivu, Rwanda - Sediment s2_kivu2a2 | ecosystem: Environmental > Aquatic > Freshwater > Lake > Sediment | place: Rwanda: Western Province, Lake... | reverse complement strand
TTCGCGGTTTCATGTCGCATGCCTAATGACCCGCGGTCGGGACAATACAGGTGAACTGGGAGATGGCTTCTCCCGTGGGAATCCCCAATTTTTCTTTTAAGATAAATTCAGTCATTTCAAAACATCTGTCTTTTTAACTCCTTTGCACCCCTGCATGAACGACCTGTGCCACCATGTGTGGAAATACATTATCTGACCGCACTCCGCGTCCATTGAAACAAAACACATTTCTCCTCCACCCCCCGATATTGTGGAGGTAAGAAAACCCACTTTTCACAACAGGGAGGGGGCGGATGAGGAGATGGAAGATACCACGATGATCTGGATAGAGAAGTACCGGCCAGTCACACTTGCTGATATCGTTGGCCAGGACGATATCGTGGTGCGGCTGCAATCATATGTGAAGACCGGGAACCTCCCGCACCTTCTCTTTACCGGGAGTGCCGGGGTAGGAAAGACCACGGCCGCAGTGGCCCTCGCCCGGGAATTCTTCAAAGAGTCCTGGAACATGAACTTCCGGGAACTTAACGCATCGGATGAACGGGGAATCGATGTCGTACGGAACCAAATCAAACAGTTCGCCCGGACTTCGCCCCTTGGGGAGGCCACCTTCAAGATACTCTTCCTCGACGAGGCCGATGCCCTCACACCAGATGCCCAGGCCGCGCTCCGGCGGACCATGGAGAGCTACGCCACCACCTGCAGGTTCATACTTTCCTGCAATTACTCGTCGAAGATCATCGATCCCATTCAAAGCCGTTGCGCCATTTACCGCTTCAGGAGCCTCTCAGGTGAGGCTATCACCAGGGAGATTTTAAGAATCGCGGAAAACGAGAAGATACACATCGACGAACCGGCGATCCAGGCTATCGTGTACATCGCACAGGGAGACATGCGAAAAGCCATCAATGCCCTTCAGGGTGCTGCCATCCTGACAACAAGGATAGATGCAGGGATGATTTATGCCATCACCGCCACAGCCCGTCCTGACGAGATCGAGGATCTCCTGGCAACATCGCTCTCCGGGGACTTCGAAGGGGCGGAGTCCATCCTGCACAACCTCCTCCAGGACCGCGGCATCGCCCCGAACGAGCTTATTAACCAGTGCTACAGGGCAATCGTGAGAAGGGATATGGATCCGAATCTCCGGGTGGCCCTTATCGATCAACTTGGAACGACCGATTTCCGCCTCTCCGAAGGGGCCAGCACCGAGATCCAGATGGAGGCATTGATCGCGCAGTTTGTGCTCCATGCAAAGAAACATGGCTAAAAAAGAGGAATCACCACAGGGGGAGACCACCGCCGAAATAATAGATCGCGACGCGGACTGGAGCCGGTTCCTGAAAAACCGTTACAAGAAGCAGCTCTCCGAACTTGCCCGCGAGTACCCCTACCGGCGTTCCCTCGAAATAGATTACCGCGAACTGGAGAGTTTCGGCCGGACCGGCCTGCGGATGGCCGATGAGCTTCTCGATAACCCCGGAAAGGTAATCGAGGACGTTCGGAACGCCATGAAAAACCATCAGCTGGTGAAAGCGAAGGACGGCAAGGCCACCGGCGATGTGAACGTCCGGTTTGTGAACCTACCCAGGAAGGTGGGTATTCGCCACATCCGATCCGACCATATCAACCGCTTCGTAAGCGTGGAAGGTATCCTGCGGAAGACCACCGAAGTGCGGCCCCGCGTCGTCCAGGCGGCCTTCAGGTGCCCCGGGGGGCATGTCACCATCCGGGAGCAGGGATACGGCAGGTTCAGGGAGCCGGAAGGGTGCGCCACCGAGGGCTGCACTTTCAAGAAACTGGAACTGATCCCCCGGCGTTCACGCTTCGTGGACTCGCAGAAACTCCGCATCCAGGAATCTCCGGAGGGCCTGAGGGGCGGGGAGCAGCCGCAGACACTGGATGTGGACGTGACCGATGACCTGACCGGGAGGGTCGCACCCGGGGACCGTGTGGTCATCAACGGAATACTCCGGTCCGTGCAACGTATAACCCATGGCGAGAAGAACACCCTCTTTGACATTTACCTGGAATGCAACTCCATAGAGATTGCCGAGAAGGAGTTCGAGGAGGTACAGATCGATGAGAAGGACGAAGAGGAGATCCTGGCCCTTTCAAGGGACCCAAACGTCTACCGGAAGATCATCCACTCCATCGCCCCCACCATCTACGGCAACGAGGATGTGAAAGAGGCTATCGCCCTGCAGATCTTCGGGGGTATCAGCAAGGAGATGCCGGACGGGAGCCACCTCCGCGGGGATATCCACGTCCTCCTGATCGGGGACCCGGGTATTGCCAAGAGCCAGCTGTTGCGCTATGTAGTCAAGCTCTCTCCCCGTGCCATCTACACGAGCGGCCAGTCCTCCACCTCTGCAGGCCTCACCGCCACCGCGGTTAAGGACGAGTTCGGTGACGGGAGGTGGACGCTCGAGGCCGGCGCCCTTGTGCTCGCTGACATGGGAATCGCGGCGGTGGACGAGATGGATAAAATGCAAAAGGAGGACCGCTCCGCCCTGCACGAAGCAATGGAGCAGCAGTCCATCAGCGTGGCAAAGGCGGGGATCACCGCCACCCTCAAGGCCCGATGTGCACTCCTCGGTGCTGCGAACCCGAAACTGGGCCGGTTCGATGCGTACCTCCCCATCCAGGACCAGATCAACATGCCGGGGTCCCTCCTCTCCCGCTTCGACCTCATCTTCAAGATGAGCGATATCCCCAATCACACCAAGGACAGCGCCATCGCCGCTCACATCCTCAAGGCGCACAGTATAGGAGAAACCATCGCCCAGCACAAGAGGACTCCCATCCCCGGTGTGGACGACAAGTACATCGAGGAGCAGCTCAAGCCGGTGACCCCCGAGATCGACCCCCCGCTCTTTCGGAAATACGTGGCCTATGCCCGCCGGACCTGCTTCCCCCGTCTCAACGATGCCGCCCGGGAGGCGCTCATCGGCTACTATATGCAGCTTCGGGACCTTGCAGCAGGCTCCGACAAACCCGTCCCGGTCACCGCCCGGCAACTTGAAGCCCTGGTCCGCCTGGCCGAAGCGAACGCCCGTATCCGCCTCTCGCCTGGCATCGAGGCAGAGGATGCAGAGCGGGTTATCAAGATCGTGGACACCTGTCTCCGGGAGGTTGCCTATGACGCGAAGACAGGGTCATTTGATATTGACCGCATCGTCACCGGTATCTCCAAGGGGAAGAGGGACCTGATTAGGGTGATTAAGCAGACGATCCGGCAGATGCAGAAGGATACCGGGAATGACCGGATCGCAGTGGCTGAACTGATAGACATTCTCACTCCTCAGGGATTCGCCCGGGACGAGATCAAGAGACAGATCGAACTCTTTCTCCGCGAGGGCGAGGCAATGGAGCCAAAGAGCGGCTTCATCAAGCTGATCTGAACTGCTTTTTATTTGCTGGAAAATGCCTCCTATCATTTTCATCATGTATGCGTAATGCCACGAAAGGAATCATGTATTTTTTACCTCAAGGGCTCCCAGATACCTGCATGCATACTGCGCGGGAACAGGCTGCATTCGAAGCGGGGATCAAGCTCGGCGCCCTTTACCACCAGTGGGTGGGAACACCCGTCTCGCCCGGGACGGCCTCCTCTATCGAATCGGCGATCCAAAAGAGCGTGAAGCTCCAGCCTCACGTGGAGGATATTACAGTCCGCCTGGAACGGTCGCTGATGAGTCCGAATATCTTTGGGTATTCCGAACTGCAGGGGCTCATGCTCGATGTGGAGATCACTACGCGGGTTGAAGGAGAGAGGTGTCAGGCCCGTCTGAAGCGGCAGGGGGACTATCCGATGATGGAGATCGTGGAGTAGATGAGAGGTCCGCGTTTCCCGATTACCGATCACCACATCCACATCGATCCCCGGAACGGGAGGGGTATAGATGCTGCGAAGGATTTCCAGCGTTCGGGAGGAACGCACCTCTTCCTGGTCTGCAAGCCTTCCGGTTCCTTTGGGATCCTGCCCGCTGCAGGAGAGGACTTCCTCCCGGTTTTCCAGGAGACTCTGGCCGTCGCGCGGATGATCTCGGATCTCGGTGTAAAGGTGTATCCAGTCCTTGGAGTCCACCCGGCCGAGATAACCAGGCTATCGGAGTCTTTTCCCCTTGCCAGGGCGGTGGAGATCATGAAAGGGGGGATTGCATTGGCAGCGAGGTTCGTTGCAGATGGTGCTGCCGTAGGCCTGAAGAGCGGAAGGCCCCACTACGAAGTCTCTCCCGGCGTCTGGGAGGCGGCAAACGATGTCCTCTCTTATTCCTTCCAGCAGGCGGCCGATGCCGGATGTGCGGTCCAGGTGCATGCCGAGAGTGGGAGTTGCGCGGATATGCTCGATATTGCAAAAGCTGCGGGTCTCTCCCCCGACCGGGTGGTGAAGCACTATGCCATCCCGGAGACTCCACTTGTCCCATCCTTCCTTGCGACCCACCCTGACATCCCCGCACTGGCCCGCCAGGGGCGCGAATTTTTTATGGAGAGTGACTACATGGACGAACGCTCCCGCCCTGGTGCGGTCATCGGGCCACGATCAGTCCCAAGGGTGACGATAAAGCTCATGGAAAGCGGCACCATTGACGAGGATGCTATTCACAGGATCCATGTCGCGACACCCTCACGGGTCTATGGCGTGGATATCTCACTCTGACGGCCGCCAGTTGCAGTATTAATATGGATTCCTCACCACATGTGGTACCATGTATCTGAAAGTTCACCGCTCTCCCTCCGGAGACGAGGTGGTGGCGGTGTGCGACCGGGAACTGATGAACACAACGATTGCCGGGAAAGAGGTGGAGATTTACATCAGCGGATCTTTCTATGGGACCACCCTTGTGAGCCCTGATGAGGTGAGGCTGGCACTCTCCAGTGCGGCAAATGCAAACCTGACAGGAGAACGCACCGTAGCGCTTGCAGTCGAGATGGGCCTCGTGTCCCGCTCTGCATGCCTGATGCTCGGCGACGTCCCACACGCACAGCTTTTCATGATCTGATATGAGCATCCGGGAAACCATCTGCCCCCTCTGCGGAAATCCTTCGCTGCAGGGGGAGGTATGCGGGCAGTGCAGGGCGGCAGAGACCCGGTGGCTTGAATGCCCGTCTCGTCTCCAGATCGTAATCTGCCCCACCTGCGGGGCCAGGAGGGAGGCTGGCGCCTGGTCTGACTTCGTGAGCGGCCGCGACGACCTGGTGCATGAGCTGGCAGGCAGGGCAGTCCGCCTCCACAAGGAATTGAAAGAGACAGCCATCGACATCGTATCCGAAGATATGAGCCTCAACCGCAGCAGGGCGCATTGCCATGTCTCAGGGACCCTGTTCGGAGTCCCAGTGGAAGGGTCCTGTCTTGTTGAGATTGAGTGGAAGAAAGAGCAGTGCGACCGCTGCTGCAGGATTTCGGGGAGTTATTACGAAGGAGTTGTCCAGGTTAGGGCTACGGGGAGGAGAGCGACATCCCGGGAGATTGCAGAGGCCAAACGGATTGCCCATGCAGTGGAAGAGTCGATGATGGCCTCCGGGGAACGCCTCTCCTTCATCTCCGACGTGGACGAACACCGGGATGGGCTGGACATCACCGTGGGATCCCAGCGCCTGGGCCTGGAGATCGCCACTGCGATCACGAGGAGCCTGGGGGGGAGGTGTACCACGCACCCAAAGCTCGTCGGGGAGAAGGCAGGGCGGCAGATCTTCCGCATCACCTACTCGCTCCGCCTTCCCCGGTATTCCCGGGGCGATATCATCCTCGTATCCGGCCGGTACGGGGAAATCCTGGGCGTGGAGGGGAAGACGGTCCGGTACCTCGACCTGGAGTCGGGAACTGTCAGGTCAGTCGCCGAACAGCATGTGGAGAGGAGCGCGGGTCACAAGGGAGACGCTGCAGGATGGATGGTCGCATTCCAGGACGGGGATCTTTTGGGAATTCTCAATCCCGGAACAGGAGTCACGCGGGAGATCCGGGCTCCCCGCGGCAGGGTGATGAATGCAGGGGATTGTGTCAGGGTTTTCGAAGACGGGGAAAACCTCATCCTGCTGGGGTGAACCGGATGAGGGTGAGGGAGATCCCAAAAAAAGACCTGGGGAGTCTCAAAGAAGCCGAATGGATAGACCGGGATAAGCGCGTCTTCGTTGAAGGCGGGACTGCATATGTCCCGGTAAGGGAAGGGTATCCATCAACCACCACCATCTACCCCCGCACGCCCTATCGGGGACGGGGCTATTATATGTTAGGGAACGTCGCGGTCTTTCACGGCAGGCGGCCCTCTCCGGAGGAGGTCAGTACCCTCATGGATTGGGAAAGACCCAGAGGGATCCTCTGGATCCAGTGCTCCGAAGGGATTACCAGGACCCCCCGCACCGAGGTCCTGGCCGGGACCGTATCGGAGGTATGCCACAAGGAATGCGGAATCACCTATTTTCTTGACCCTGCCCGGATTATGTTCTCCATGGGGAACCGTGTCGAAAAAGAGCGTATTCAGTCCATGATCCGCCCAGGGGAGCGGGTGGCGGACATGTATGCCGGGATAGGATACTTCACGCTGCCTGTCGCCCGGGCCGGGGCCAGGGTACATGCCATGGAGATCAATCCCCTCTCCTTCTCCTACCTCGGAAGGAATATCCAGGAGAATGATTTTGCACACCTTGTGACGGCGGATCTCGGCGATTGCCGGGAATGCCTCGCCGGCACCTATGACCGCATTCTCATGGGCCACTTCTCATCCCTGGACCGACTCCCCGATGCCCTGTCCCATTCAAGGCCGGGTACGGTCCTGCATGTCCACTCCGCGGGCGTTGCAGCGGATGCAATCGGTACGTTCCTCGATGGACAAAAGATCTGTGCCAGGATAAAGACCCATAGAGTAAAGAAACTGGGGGCCCATATGTGGCATTACGTGCAGGACGTGACCCTGGAATGAGTGCACACGGCGCGCTGGAGGGCCGGGAGATAGTACTCGCGGTGACAGGGAGCATCGCTGCAGTGGACGCTGTGCGGCTTGCTCATGCTCTCCGGAGGAAGGGCGCCAGGGTGCAGGCTGTGATGAGCATGGCCGCCTGCGGTATCATCCATCCTGATGCGATGACATATGCCACGGGCCGGCCGGCGATCACCGCGATCACAGGCATGGTAGAGCACGTGGCGTTCTGTGGAGAGGGGGGTAAGGCCGACCTGCTGCTGATCGCCCCGGCCACCGCAAACACCCTCTGCAAGATCGCGTCAGGAATCGACGACACTCCGGTCACTACCTTTGCCACCACCGCAATAGGGAGGCGGATGCCGGTGGTGGTGGCCCCTGCAATGCACGAGAGCATGTTCCGGCATCCCGGGGTGGCCAGATGCCTGCGGACCCTGAACGGCTGGGGGATCGCAGTCGTTGGTCCGCGGATGGAGGAGGGAAAGGCAAAGATCGCCGATATCGATGAGATCGTCCTCTCCTGCGAACGGGAACTGCTTGGAAAACCACTCTCCGGGCGCCACGTCCTCATCACCAGCGGCCCCTGCAGGGAAAGCGTGGATGATGTTCGCGTCCTCACCACCCGGTCCAGCGGGTTGATGGGACGGGCGCTGGCCATGCAGGCATTCCGTCTGGGAGCAAGGGTCACGGTCGTGCACAATGCCCGGTTCCCCCTGGTGGAGAACGTGTATACGACGGATGCGGAGGCTATGCATCGGGAAGTCCTGCGAATATGCAGCACCGATCCGGTGGATCTCTTCATATCTGCCGCAGCGGTATCCGATTTCCGCCCTGAACCATATCACGGAAAGATCCCGAGCGGCAGTCCGGTCACACTTCAACTTCATCCGCTCCCGAAAATAATAACCGACGTGGCGGACCGCTTTCATCCCCCCGCGATTGCCTTCAAGCTTGGTGATGATGCCATCCACCTGGGAAGGGCTATGATCAGTGATAGCATCGGCCTTGTGGTGGCGAATGACCCAGGGGTTATGGGAGAGGCCGATACCAGGGTGACCATCCTTAAAAGGGACGGCTCCTCCCGCGAAGTATCCGGCACCAAGGATGAAGTCGCGACGGAAATCCTCCGTTGTGCGATGGAGACCTACACACTCTTCAAATAATTTGATAATTGATCTCTTTACAGTCGTTTTCGAAAAAAACCGGGGCATCGTGGGGATTCTCCTCCCCGAAAAAGATTATTATCAACCAAAATCATAGTCCGTTGAATAATGCCACTCTCCCTGTCAATGGCACTCCCGGGGCTGATGCGCTGTTGCCGTCATATCACATTATCGCCATACCCCCAGTTCCGGGGCGCTCTTTACCATCATCTCCCCTAAAAGAATCCAATAACACAATGAAGGGGGAGATAACCCCCACGTCTGATCACTTTCTTAAGCTTTTAACACGAATCAGCTGGCAGGACACTACTCTTCCCTCCCGGTGATTCCCATGCCAGCGTATGCCACTGCCTTCAGTCCCGGCCACCTTTCCGGATACTTCAGGCCGGTATACGGCCCGGACCCGGGAAGTACCGGGAGTCTTGGCGCAGGCATAGTCATTCAGGAAGGAGTCGCCACCACCATCCGTGCTGGTAAAACAACAGAGATCACTGTGGAGCGCAGGGATGCAGCCACAGGAAGGATTATAGAAGTGCTCAAAACCTCGCCTCCCATCGAATATCTTCTTGAGCGCATGGAAGTTACCGCCCGCGTGAGGACCGAATGCTCACTCCCAATAGGTGCAGGTTTTGGCCTCTCTGCTGCTGCCCTCCTCTCAACCGCAACCGCGGCAAACGCACTCTTTTCGCTCTCCCTCACCCCGTACGAGTGCGGGTCCTGGGCCCACGAGGCCGAGATCGTGCATAAAACAGGTCTTGGAGACATTGCGGCCTGCATGGGTGGGGGAAGGGACTGCAGGAAGGGTGCAGGGATAGGGGCGGATATCGAACGCAGCTTTGACCTTCCAGATGTCCTCTGTGCCGTCGTGTTCGGGCCACTCCCCACCCCGCAGGTACTCGGTTCTCCGGATGCCATGGACCGGGTGATCCACGCATACCCGGGACGCTGTCCAAGGGATGGGATGGACTTTTTCCGTCTTTCAAGGCAGTTTGCAATAGCGAGCGCCCTCGCTACCCCCCAGGTTCTTGGTGCACTCTCTGCCTGCGATGAAGCGGGCATCCCGGCCACCATGACTATGCTCGGGAACGGGATCTTTGCCTGCGGGGAGGAGGCGTTCCCGATACTTTCCCGCATGGGCGAGGCCTTTGTGCTGCACCCGGCCGATGAAGGGGTGCACCTCCTGGAGGTCACCCGATGATACCCCCGGACCACCCCAGGTACCGCTCTCTCCTGGCGAGGGAGAAGCTGGCAAGGTATACGGCAGAGGGGGTTGTCTCTCTGGAGGGCCTTGCCGCTCACGGTCGCGGAGAGGCATTTGATTATCTCCTTGGAGAAAAGACCACTGAAAGTGCCCTCCTCGCGGAGAAGACGGCTGCCGCTCTCCTTCTCTGTGCAAAACGCCCTGTCATCTCCGTGAACGGGAATACTGCGGCTCTTGCCGCAGATCTTATCCCCGCACTGCAGGAGAAATCACACGCCAGGGTTGAGGTGAACCTGTTCCACCGGACGGATGAACGAATGGAGAAGATTACCCGCCTCCTGCGGGAACAGGGGGTCCGGGTCCAGGAAGATGTGGCTGAACGGCTCCTCCCGCTATCCCACGACCGCGCCTTCTGCCAGAGAGAGGGGATCTTCTCCGCCGATGTCGTCCTCGTTCCCCTCGAAGACGGGGACCGGTGCCAGGCGCTGCGGGGTATGGGAAAGACGGTAATCACCATCGATCTCAATCCCCTCTCCAGGACCGCCCGCAGTGCCAGCCTGACGATCGTCGACGAGCTCACAAGGGCAATGCCGCACATAACCACATTCTGTTCCATCCTTGCCAGGGAGGAGTCAGAAACGCTGGCCCGGACGTTCTCAAACGATACGTTCCTTGCAGGTGCACTCGAAGAGATGAAAAGGGGGCTCTCCCATGCTCTGGATTGAGAAGTACCGGCCCCGGACTTTTAATGAGATTATCGGCCAGGAGAAAGTTGTGGAGCGGCTGAGCCAGGCGGCAGCCTCGCGTGCAGTACCCCACCTCATCCTGGCCGGGCCCCCGGGTACGGGGAAGAGTGTGAGTGTCGAATGCCTCGCCCGGGCTCTTTACCAGGACCACGCCGACGAGAATCTCACCGTAATACCCACGAGCGACCTCTTCTCCCTCGGCCGGAAGTTCCTCGAGGCGGAGGAGAGGTATGCCCACCTCTATCGTGCTGACGAGAGCGTGCTCTCCAATTTCAAGCGTATTACCCGGGAATATTCGTCACTCCGGCCCCTGGATGCCGATTTCAAGCTCATGGCTTTCGAAGGGGCGTCGTCCCTGCCGCGGGAAGCCCAGCAGGCACTCCGCCGGATCATGGAGCGTTCCTCGCGTACCTGCAGGTTTATCTACTGTACAAGCCATCCTTCGGCCATCATCCCGGCCATCGCGTCCCGTTGTCTCCCGGTCTTTTTCCCCCCTATCCCGGACTCCCTGGTCGAATCGCACCTCCGGGCCGTCTGTGAAAGGGAATGCGCGGGAGTGTGCTCGGTCCCAAAAGACCAGATAGGGCTCCTTGTGGCAGCCGCAAACGGAGACCTGCGAAAGGCCATCATGCTCCTCCAGGTCGTCGCAGTGTCCGGGTCAGGTGAGAACCTCCTGTCCCTCTCCAGGACCGAGACCGGCCAGGTGGCCACCGCGGTATTCTCGGCTATCCAGTCAGGAGATGTCCGGGCAGCCAGCCGCAGGGTGGAGACGCTGATGATTGAATACGGGCTTTCTGCGCGGGAGGTGCTCGGGGAACTTCGCGAGGTGGTGAAGAGGGATTTTAATGACCCCTCGATTGCCTGTGCCCTCGCAGAGGCAGATTCGATCCTGGGACACAGCCAGAACGAGTACCTCCAGCTCAACGCACTTGTGGTAAGGCTGGGAAGGATGCTCTCTCACGAACCGCGTCACGGGTAAAGGGACACAAAAGCTCCCCTGCAAGACCCGTGACCGACGAATCACACCTCCATGGCAGGTAAGGTTCGGGACGATAGGATCCGGTGCCCTTTATTCTTACTTTTTCTCTCTCTTTAACCGCCTGACCATCCGCTCTTTCTTCTCCATAGCGGCACATGCGGCATCCTCGACAGCCTGTTTCATAATGGTAAAATCCCGCTCCCGCGTATCCACCACCTTCTTGACCGGGGTATATGCTGCCTCGCGGAAACGGGGAGTAAAGTCATGCAGGCCTTTTTCGGTTCGGAGGAATGCGCCCGGGCTGCCCGCTTCCACGGTACCGATTTCCCGTATCCGGACACCAGCACTCCTTATTACCTCCATGATGAAAGGAGCATCAGCAGGCGGTGCGGTGATCAGCAATGCGTCAAGCGAGACGCCCAGGTAATCGATTGAGAGCCGCTCCAGGAGGGCGCTGACCTCCTCCTGCACGAGCTCCCTTACCTTCTCCTCCTCGATTATAACCCTGCACGCCGCCGTGGAGGCCAGTTCATGTGCATCACCCCTGAGCCCCCCGTTCGTGACATCCGTCATTGCATGGACCCTTTTGAGCGCCGGGCTTGCAAGGAGGGCCTCACAGGCCTGGAGGAACTGGAGGTTGATGGTCTGCTCCACAATGTCGGGGTATCCCGAATAGAGAGCGGTGGTGGCAATCGTCCCCCCTCCTGCCCCTTCGGTCATCAGGATCACATCCCCGGGCCTGGCTTCGCGGCGGGCGGTGAGGTGTGTGGCTATCCCGACAGCCCCCACGCATCCTGTCATGCGGGAGCCAAGCACCATGTCCCCCCCTATGCGGAGTGTGGAGCCGGAGACCAGCGGAACTCCCACTGATTCCCCTACCGCACAGACTCCGGCAGTATAATCGAATATCTTGGCGACGTCCCCGCTATCGGCCACGTGGATATCCGAGAAGAGGAGGAGGGGACGGGCGCCCATGACATAGGCATCCCGCATCGTGGCCCTCGTGACATGGAATCCTGCCAGGAATGGAAAATCCGAGAGCCGCGAATGCATCCCGTCAACTGTGCAGACCACCTGGAGCCCGAGATCGCCGGGTATATCCGGGACCGGCACCGCACCGGCATCATCCATCTCCTCCACCCCGACCGTGGCCCCCGTGCGCCCGATGATCCTGGCGATCTGGCGGTGGGCAAAGAAATCTCCTGTCCCTCTGGAACCGACCCCGAACTCCCCCATGCTGACACCGGCCTTTCGGAAGGTGAAGAGGTCGCCATGGAGACCCGTGGTATTCTGCACCTCGGTAATCACCGCCCGTGCAAAAGCCTCCACGTACCCGGCATCAGCGTCAGGTTTGAACTGCCGGATGCATATGGCCAGCCGATCCCTCACTACATCCTCGTGGATTCCGGCAGAGAGGGCCCGCCGGGTATACTCCTCCACGTCCATACCAGGTGTTATTCTCTTTTCATGGAGATAAGGGCGTGGCATGCATATGCCGTGAAGCGAGTCGGACAATCTTTCCAGTCACAGTAGAATAAAGGAAATGAATAGGGGCGGGGATTACCAGGACCTTACCTGTGGCGGTATCTCCAGCGCGTCCGTGAAGGTGGCCACTGACCCGTCGGGGAAGCGCATGGTCGTAATCGCAGGGGAGAGATCAATACTGACGAGGGGAGCAAACCAGTAGTTCTTCAATATGCGTTCGCCTTCCGCAAATGTGAGTCCGGGCGTCCTGACGGTAGTTATCCCATCTTTCTCCTTCACGCTCGCAAACGAATCCACAGAGAGGCGGACGCTGCCGCTATCGACGGCGATGACCTCGACCGGTTTATGGAAATTCGATTCCAGAGCCTTTTTGACTTCCTGCCCCGGGTCTACCACATGCAGGTAGACCGAGATGTACTCGAGCCAGTTCAGGCTGTATTTAAACTGGATATCTGCCCTGCCATCCTGGCCGATGTTGATATCCAGGGCATCCGAGGTCATGGCGGTTGCTGGTAGTGCCACCAGCGCCAGGCAGACCAGGATGGCGACCAGACAGGGTATCTTCTTCATGGGAAATGCACCTCTTTCGGTGGGAGTATATTAATGGGGCCTGGATAAATGTTTTCCCCTGGAATTTTCCTCCCCCCTGCGATATCCTCTTTACAGAGCACTTCTATACCCAGAGCATATCCATGATGAAGAAACACCTGGCCATTTCTGCCCTGGCGGCCTGGGTCCTCCTGATCATCGGCTTCATGGTCCTTGCCCGGACACTCGACCTGGAGATATTCTTTGTACTCTGGCTGATAGGAATGCTCATCATT
>Ga0172363_10003188_pt1 | contig 13328 bp, 10 predicted proteins | sample LakKivs2_kivu2a2_FD_114541 | JGI IMG/M metagenome (GOLD analysis project Ga0172363, IMG submission 114541) | Sediment microbial communities from Lake Kivu, Rwanda - Sediment s2_kivu2a2 | ecosystem: Environmental > Aquatic > Freshwater > Lake > Sediment | place: Rwanda: Western Province, Lake... | reverse complement strand
TGCCCGACTGCAGTCCCTATGTAATTCTCGGGCTTTAGGGCCTCTTCTATTTCCCTGTCGGAGAAGTATTTTTTGGCTTCAGGGTCCTTTTTCAGGACAGCCGCGAACTCCTCGCCGGTTTCATAAACCTTCATCGCGTCCTTTCGCATCAGCTCGTGAGCCTCCTGCCGGCCCATGCCCTTCTCGACTAGCAGTACCATGAGCTTTTCGGCCATATTAACGCCCTTGAGCATGTGCAGGTTCCGCTTTATGTTTTCGGGCTTGAACTCAAGGTTCTCCAAAAGGTCTATGCCCTTGACGAGCATATAGTCGATCAGTATGCAAGCCTCCGGGATTATTATCCGCTCCGGGGCCGAGTTTGTCAGGTCCCTCTCGTGCCAGAGTGCGATGTTGTCAAGAGCAGCGAAGGCGTCCGCGCGTATGATGCGCGAAAGCCCGCATATCCTCTCAGCCATTACCGGGTTCCGCTTGTGCGGCATAGTCGAGGAGCCGACCTGTTTTCCTTTCTTGAAGCCTTCGGCCACCTCGTCTATCTCGGTCCGCTGGAGGTTCCTTATCTCCGTCCCGATTTTGTTGAGGGTTTCGGCGATTAGAGCCAGAAGCATGATAAACTCTGCGTGGCGGTCTCGCTGGATGACCTGATTCGAGACGTTGACGGCCTTCAAACCGAGGTATTTCATCGTCAGCTCCTGTATCTTTACGGCTTTCGGCCCGAGCGCGGCCTGGGTCCCGACTGCGCCGGTCATCTGGCCAACTAGTATGCGGGGTTTCACCTCGTTAAGCCTGTCTATGTGCCGCTGGACTTCTTCGGCCCAGATGGCGAATTTCAGACCGTAGGTCGTGGGCACAGCGTGTTGCGCATGCGTCCTCCCGATGCAGACAGTGTTTTTGTGTTTATTGGCAAGGCCTACGAGGACTTTCCTTAAATCGTATAAATCTTTTTCCAAAAACACAATGAAATCTCGCAGTTGCAGGGCCAAAGAGGTGTCCATGATGTCAGCGGACGTGGCACCAAAGTGGACGTATTTCTCCGCCTCTCCACCGACTGCTTCGGAGTACGCCTTCACCATGGCCATCAGGTCGTGGTTTATCTGGTCCTCTATTTCCTTGACTCGTGTGATAGTAACGTATTTCGTCGAGCACTTGGCTTCGATTTCCTTGGCCGCCTGCTTTGGGATGTTGCCGACCTCAGCGTGGGCTTTGGCCAGCGCGGCTTCGACATCCAACAGTCTCTGCAGCTTGTTCTCCTCGTCAAAAATCGCCTTCACTTCCTTGCGCCCATAGCGCCCGTCGATGGGATGGATGGCCACATATAATTAGAAGAGAAAACAACTTAAAAGGATTTATAATAACCGAACAGTAATAATCTCATGGACCCCGCCACGACCGCGAAGAAGATAAAATCCATGGAGATACGCGGAGCCCTCGAAATCGCACTTGCCGCTGCCGATTCGCTCGGGGAATATGCCAAGAACTATAACGGCAGCGACTTCCTGGCGGATTTGAAAAAGCAGGTTGAAGTCCTGAAGAAGTCCCGCCCGACGGCAGTCCCGCTTCCAAATACGCTGGATTACATATGTTATCTCTCCAACGAATATCCACGGGAGTCCCTCCCGGTGATGATAGAAACGTTTATCAGAAAGCAGAACGAGGCGAGGCAGAAGATCGCCGAGATGGGGGCCAAGAGGATAAAGTCAGGCGACGTCATACTCACTCACTGCAACTCGGAAACTGCGTTGGCCGTAATTAAAGAAGCTGCTCGGACGAAGAAGAAAATCAGCGTTGTATGCACTGAAACGCGGCCGAGGAATCAAGGCTATCTCACTGCACAGTTCATGTCCAGGAACAAGATACCAGTGACGCTCATAGTGGATTCTGCAGTCCGCTACGCGATGGAGGAGCTGGCTATTAGTGAGGTAATAGTCGGGGCCGACGTCGTAGCCGCAAATGGTGCAGTGGGGAACAAGATCGGCACCTCCCAGGTGGCCCTTATTGCCCATGAGACTAACGTTCCTGTTCTTGTGGCCTGTGAAACAATCAAGTTTTCGCCGCAGACATATGAAGGTTCGATGATACCGGTTGAGGAGCGCAGGCACAGCGAGATACGGCCGCGTATGAAGGGCGTCAGGATGTGGAACCCTGCGTTCGATTTCACGCCACCGGAGTACATAGACGCCCTGATAACCGAGGATGGCATAATAGCCCCGCAGATGGCCTATCAGGTCCTGAAAGACAAGTTCGCCTGGCAGATATCCTACGACAGATGTAAAAAGATATAACGGCGGGCGCATAAATATACCATGGTTAGCCTTGACAAATTAATAGACAGGTCTGTCTCAGCCTTGGAGAGGCGCGACGCCCTTGAGTTAAGGACCGTTTCAGCGGACGCCCTGACCGAAGCCGCTGTCGAGGGCCACCGCGAGCTGATTTTAATAGCTCTGGTCGATTATGCCCTCAGCAAGATAATGTCCAAGGTAAGGTACGGGGAGATGGACAGAAAGTTCTACGACAGCGTGATGGGCAACTTCCTAGCGGCAAAGGCCGGCCCGAAGGAGGTCACGCTGAAAAGCCTCGAGGCGATTGAGAATAGTGTGATAAAACTGGATGCAAAGGAGGGCAATTACATAGACAATGTCATGGACAAGGCCCGCCTCAAGAAGGCGGCGGCGCTTTACGAGAAGGGGCTTTCTCTCAAAAGGGCGTCAGAACTGACGGGCGCCGACCCGGCGCGGGTGTTGGAGTTCATCGGTGGCAGCAAGATGCATGAGTTCGGTGGCGGCCGCAACGCTGAGCGCCTCAAAGTAGCGAGGGAAGTCTTTGCAGGATGACGGATACACTGAGGAGCAAAAATGAGGCATAGAGTGATCTGCGACTCGAGTTCGCTGATATCGATGTCGATGAACTGCATGATTCCGATAGTGGTGGAGCTCAGCGAGAGCGCCGACTTCGTGATAACAAAGAGCGTCTACGACGAGATAATAACCAACCCGAAGCGTCTGGGCCGCCTCATGATGGCCCCGCTGAACTTCAGCGCGCTGGTCAGGAACGGTGTGCTGAACGTCGAGAGCGCAGACCAAGACGATGTTAAGGGGATACTGGACATGTCGAACAATATCTACTACGCCCACCACAAGCCTCTCACGATAATACAAAAGGGGGAGGCAGAGGCGTTGTCTCTTGCATGCGGTGGCGGCACGCTGCTCATCGACGAGAGGACGCTCCGCTTCCTTGTCGAAAGCCCCTATGAGCTCAAGAGCCTGCTGAACTTCCGCATGCACCGCGGGATAACCATGAGCGCTGAAAGGCTGGAGATCTTCCAGAAACATTGCAGGGGCGTCGACATAATAAGGTCCAGCGAGCTGGTGGCCATCGCGTACGAGAAGGGCATATTGGAGAAGTATTTCGAGGGCGACAAGAAAGACGTGCTCAGCGCTTGCCTGTGGTCGCTAAAGTCGAAGGGGTGCTCCCTGTCAAACAGTGACATAGAGGATTATCTGAAGATGCTGGGATGAGGTTTTTATTAAACTTACACTAATATTCAAAATGAACAAACTTATCCCCCTAATAGTGGTTGTGGCATTAGTCGCTATAGTTATAATGGTCTTCTTAATGCAGCCGCAGGCGACGGTAACGCCGGGGGCATCCCCCGGGCCGCAACCGGAAAACCAGATAGAACTGCTACCAGAAACGCAGCCCGAACAACCCCCGGTGCAGATACCCCCCGAAATCCCTGAGACTACTTGTGGCGATGGGACGTGCCAAGATGATGAGAGCGAGATTTCGTGTCCCAAGGACTGCGTAATGAAACCCGACCTGATTGTTTCTGAAGCTTATCTGGAACCCACTTCCCCGGTGGACGGAGAGCCATTAAAACTGTATGTCACAATAAAGAATGTTGGAAACACGCCTGCTATAATAAGAGAAGGTTATCACATTTCAACCTCCTTTTGTTTCGAGTCCGAGGTACTCATAAACGCGTTCAACAGAGAACTGGTTAATTCAGAAATAGGGGTTGGCGAGGAAATAAACGGGGTCTTTAACACCTTTGCGTATTCCCCTGCAGGCTCTCCCGCACTTGGTGAAAGGCAGGTTATCATAAAAGTCGATACCTGCGAACCCGGAATAGCTGATTGGACCAGTGAGATAAATGAAACCAACAATGAGAAGGTGATAAAATTCAATCTCAAAGCCGGGGATTCTGAATACTCAGATGATGATGCCTGTAGGGATACTGACGGAGGCAGGAATTATTATAAAAAAGGTATAATGACGAGGTCCGACAACACGGCATATTGGATGGACCAGTGTTACACCAAGGGTGCTAACAGTGACAGTTCATCGGACGAGTGCTTTGGTGTCATCTGTTATTTACAAGAGGTCGCTTGCGACATACCCGAAGGCCAGTCCGTCCCCGGTGCCCCGAACATTGAGAGGCATGATTGTCCAAAAGGCTGCAAGGAAGGGGCGTGCATTAGATAATTAGCACTCCCCCCTCTTTTCAACAAAACTAACGAGGCAATATGAACCATTCGGCCGAAAAATTCCGCGCGGAGATAATCGACATAGACGTAGGGAAATCCATAATTCTACTTCATGAGAACGACGCCCGGAGGATGTCCATCCATATGGGCGACCGCGTGCTTGTCCACAAGAAGGGATGCGCATACAAGAAGGGCTGCAAGTGCGGCGAAGTGGCGCTCGTGGACATCTCGGATACCATGGTGTCCGAGGGCGAGGTGGGGTTGTTCAACGACCTGGCCGCCGAGATGAAGGTCTATCCACGCTCGGAGGTATACATCTCGCCGTGGGGCAAGCCGGAGTCTGTCAATTACATACGGAAGCTGATAGACGGCGACGAGCTGACCAAGAGCGAGATAGAGACGATAATTACTGACATGGTGGAGGACCGCCTGAGCGATATCGAGATGGCCGCGTACGTGACCGCCTCCGCCATACACGGCTTCACAAAGAGCGAGACCGTTGCGCTGACGTGGGCGATGGTCAACACCGGCGAAAAGTTGGATTTCGACGGCATCACAGTGGACAAGCACTGTGTCGGCGGCGTGCCAGGCAACAGGACCACGATGCTTATTGTCCCGATACTCGCGTCCCTTGGGATCAAGATACCAAAAACATCTTCGCGCGCGATAACCTCCCCCGCTGGCACGGCAGACACAATGGAGGTCCTTGCGCCTGTGCACTACAGCGCCAAAGACGTGAAGCGCTTTGTCGACAAGGCCAACGGGTGTCTTGTCTGGGGCGGTGCCCTCAACCTTGCGCCCGCGGACGACCGGATAATAAAGATAGAATACCCTCTTTCGATAGACGCCGAAGGGCAGGTTCTTGCCAGTATAATATCGAAGAAGAAGAGCGTCGGGAGCGATTACGTCCTGATTGACATACCCTATGGGCATGGGTCAAAGATATCCAATGAGGAAAGAGCGCATGACCTCGGCAAGAAGTTTGTATGGCTCGGCGGCGAAGTGGGGATGAAAGTGAAGTACCTGCTCACCGACGGCACGAAGCCCATAGGCAGGGGTATAGGCCCTGTGCTGGAGGCGCGCGATGCATTGATGGCGCTCAGCGGTGATGGGCCGCAGGACCTGGTCGAGAAATCGATAATGATGGCGGGCGAGTTGCTGGAGTTCTCGAAGGAGCGCAGGAAGGGCGAAGGTGTAAGAGACGCGAAGAAGTGCCTTGAGGAGGGTTCCGCGCTTGAGAAAATGCGTCAGATAATAAAGCTGCAGGGCGGCAATCCCAACATCACCCCATACGATCTTAAGCCGGGTAAATTCTCAAAGCAGATAAAGGCTGAGATCGGCGGCAAGGTGGCGTCAATAGACAACAGCCTGATTTCGAAGATAGCCAGGGCCGCAGGCGCGCCGAAAGACCCGACAGCCGGATTGTATATAGACAAGCACGTAGGCGAGAAGGTCGGTGCAGGCGAGCCGTTGTTCACTGTTTATGCCCAAAACGCCGGAAAGCTGGAAGACGCCATTGAAATTTCCCGCAAGCAATCGCCCTTCAGGGTGATATAATCCCTCACACTCGTTCAAATATTGGTTTTTATACTTTTAGGCATTATAGTTTCTGGCGGGGTGGTAAGCGGAATGCCTTTCCTCCAGTTGGTATTCTTGCCGTTGCGCTCTGCGCGAGCATGGCGCAATGGGCTCGGGTAGACTCGCGAGAGACTCCCTCCTTATTCTAACCCCGCCACTTCAAACTCATTAGCCTAAAGGTAGTTCGGGTCTTCAGTCTACAGTTTCCAGTTCTAAATTCTCCTGTTTTCTATCCGTGATTTCTATCCTTTCCCCCGTAGTTATATGGCCCAATCGCAGGATAGCTTGGTAATAATAATCACGCCTAGGACAGCCCGCAGGTACCTGAGGGATATACGAGACCCGCAACTTCAGTTCAAGACGCGCGACGGCCAGACCCTCAAGAATTTGATAGAGCTGGCCTGCTATCTAAAGAGCTGCAGGGACGACGCGTTCAAATATCATGTCAGCAGGGAACACAATCATTTTTCCAACTGGGTGGAGCATGCAGTGCTTGACAAGGCCCTTGCAAGGGAGATGTCGCTTGTCGTCGACCGGAACCCGATGAGGATAATCGTCACGCGAAGGGTCAATATACTCGTACATCACGCAGTCCGCAGGCCGGAGGGAAGGGAAAAAGCGATGATGATCCTCGAAGATGCGCAGCTGCCAGAAGAGCATTTCACTACGAACAGCGGTTTGACTATAAGAAATCTATGGGAGATGCGGGAATTCATAGAGCGCTCGCCAGTGCAAGAGATCTCATACCACCATTCACCAGTTCGCAACGATTTCGCCGAATGGGTCGCAGAGGTGCTCCTCGACTTCGAGCTGGCCGAGAGGATGATGCAGGCGCAGAGCAGGGAGGAAATGGCTGCTGTTGTGGCCTCTCGGATATCGGAACTCGAGGCGTTTAGGGCGCACAAGCCGCGGAGAGCCGATCTGGATGCGCACATAAGCCTCGTCCGGGGCGCGCCGCTGACTGTTTGATTTCTTCCTTCTGAGTCGCGTAGTATGGATTTCTGATTTATCTACCACTTGCAATAACTATACCGCTGGAGATGGAAATCAACAGCTTCTCCTGGACGGAGGACAGGGAGTGGCTGGTAACAAACGGCCTCGGGGGTTATGCTTCCTCCACAATCACCGGTCTTAATACGCGCAAGTATCACGGCCTTCTTGTCGTTGCGTTCTCCCCAGAGGACCGGCGGGTGATGCTCTCAAAGATAAACGAGCAGCTTTCGGCCGGCGGGAGTGTCCGCAAGCTTTCCACAAACCAGTACTGGGACGCAATAGACCCTGAGGGATACAAATATCAAAAAAGCTTTTCCCTGATTCCGCAACCGCGCTTCGTCTATGAGACGCCGGAGGCATGGTTAGAAAAGACTATTTACATGCCGCACGGGTTCAATGCAATCTTTGTCGAGTACAACATCCTTCCGAAGCCCGGCGTGAAGAATTTGAACTTCAGTGCCGAGTTGATAGTCACCAGCCGCGACTCGAACTGGGTGCTGCAGAACCCCATATGGGAACTGTCTTATAAAAGTGATAGCGACCTCGCCGTTTTGACTCCACAGCACGAGAACCCTCCTACAATCTGCATCGGCTCATCTGCCGGAAAAGTCTCTAAGTCCTGCTATCCAGACAACCGCCACCGGGGCCTGTTCTATCGAAAAGATCTAGAGCGCGGGTACTCCTGCATAGATGACCTATTCATCGGTGTTTGTCTTGATGTCGATGTGGCAGAGCCGAAAAGATTTGTCATAGTGTGTTCAGCTGACCCGTCCCCACAGGCAGCCATAGACACCTGCAGAAGGATACTAAAGGCACCGTCCGTTTACAAAGAGAAGGAGAAGCTCCGATTGTCATCGCTGATAGAAAAGTTCAATTCCGTCAACGGTATGAAGGCCAATGAGGGCATTTCCAATCTCGTCGTTTCCTCAGACGAGTTCTTGATAAGGAAAAGGAATCGCTCCGCCATAGTCGCTGGCTACCCGTGGTTCGGGGAGTGGGGCCGCGACTCGCTTGTAAGCCTGCCTGGTCTGTGTCTTACAACTAGCAGGAAGAAGGACGCAGAGGAAATACTCCTTAGCCTGATGGCCGAGGCGCGCGACGGGTTGATACCGAACAACTTCACGAACGGCGGCGCGTACAACTCTGTCGACGCGACGCTGTGGTTCTACTGGACTGTCTGGAAATACCTGAAGAGCACTGGGGATTTCAATTTCATACAGAAGCGGCTTTGGATGGATATGAAAAAGCTGCTGAAGGCATACTCCTCGCGCATGGACTCGGATTATTTGATAAAAACAGACTCAAATAGCCCTATGACATGGATGGACGCCGTGGTCGACGGTTCACCCGTAACCTTGCGCCGCGGGAAACCCGTCGAGGTGCAGGCCTTGTGGTACAATGCGCTGATAGTGTGCGCCCGACTGGCCGAGAGGGCGGGCGAGAAACCAGACCCATATCTGAAAATGGCGGTGGAGGCGAAGACCTCTTTTGCAGACAAGTTCATAAACCACGATAACGGCTACCTGTATGACGTAATCGATGGCGGGAACGCTGATGCCTCGATAAGACCCAACGCCCTCTTTGCCATCTCGCTCGATTTCCCGATACTTGACAAATTCTGGTGGCCCAAGGTAATGGAAATCGCCGAGAGAGAGCTGGTGACCCCCTATGGCTTGCGTACACTCAACCCCTCAGACCCGCGATATAGGGGTTTTGCCTCCGGCACGCAGAGAGAGGCTGACCTCGCCTATCACAACGGCGATTCGTGGCCGTGGCTGATGGGATCTTTCATCGATGCGTATGTCAAGGTGTATCCCACTAAGAGAGTCGGCCAGTTCCTGAAACAGCTCCTGGAGAACCAAGCGCGTGGAGGGGCGGGGAAAATCGCCGAGATATATGACGGCTCTTCACCACACAATCCCGGGGGATGCATCAGCCAGGCATGGAGCGTCGCGGAGCTGTTGAGGGTGCTTTCAGAGCACAGGGACCGCCTCTGATTGGTACTAGCCAAACATAAGCGTTTTTTCTTTTCCTAAGCTCAATTATCTTGCTGGAGGATGGACGCAATAGTCTTCGAGGTTTCTAACGAAGTCGCGCACAAGGTAGGTGGCATCTACGCTGTTTTGGCCTCCAAGGCCCCGCAGATGCGCAAGAACTTCAAGGAGTATTATGCGATAGGCCCCTATGACCCCAAGAGCATCTCCGTCGATTTTGAGCCTGTTTCCGACAACCCGTTCCACCAGGTCTTCCACCAATTGGGTGAACAGGGCATAAAGTGCGTTTTTGGAAAATGGGTCGGAGCCGCGAAGGCCCACTGCATACTTGTCGATCCCGTCGGGCTGCGCGGGCAGATGAACGAGATAAAGACGAAGATGTGGGAGGAATATCGTGTCGACTCCCTCTTCTCAGGCGACCTTTTCAACGACATGATGGTCTGGGGCAAGGCGGTCGGTATACTCCTCGAGAAGATCCTTAAGTTGGACAAGTTCAAGAACGAGCAGGTTGTCTGCCAGTTCCACGAGTGGCTGAGCGGCGCAGCCCTATTGCACATGCGCTCTGCAAAGACAAAGGCCGCCCTTGTCTTCACCACTCATGCGACAACTATGGGCAGGACTATGGCCGAGCGCGGCGAAGACCTTGTCGCGCAGGTCAAGGAAGGCATCCGCCAGAGGCGCTCACTGCCTCTCGAAAAGGCCAAGGCATTCAACGTAGAGTCGATACACACCCTGGAAATAGCATGCGCGAAGAACGCGGACGCGTTCACCGCAGTGAGCACAGTGGTCGGCGAGGAGGCACAGTACATATTGGGCAAACACCCTGACGTCCTCACTCTCAACGGCCTTGCGATAGATTCTTATCCGTCGATGGAGGAGCTCAGCGTCGCCCACAACCAGTTCAGGGACCACATCAAGCACTTCGTCCTCGCGTATTTCTCTCCCTATTACAGCATGAGCAGCACAGACACTCTTTACTTCTTCACTGCCGGCCGGTATGAGCTACACAACAAGGGCTTCGACATGTTGATAGAGGCTTTAGGACAGCTCAACGAGCGCCTGAAGAAGGAGAAGTCCGGGAAGACCGCGATAGTCTTCCTGTGGGTGCCCCGCAAGACGCGCGGCGAGAGCCCCGAAGTTCTCGACAACCTGTCGATATTCGAGTCGGTCGAGGACGAGGTGATGGACAACCTCGACGAGATACGCGAGCACATAATAGAGTCCGTCTGCGCCGGCGAGCTCCCGACCAAGTCCAAGGTCTTCGATGAATCGTTCCTATTCGACCTCAAGCAGATGATAGCAAAGCTTCGAACGAAAAGAGGCCAGGAGGCCCCTCTTTGTGCCATGGACCTCGATGACGAAAACGATGGAATCATGAACCTGTTCGAAGAGAACGGATTGCGCAACTCAGAAGAAGACCGGGTGAAAGTGGTTTACTATCCCACATACCTCTCGCCTGCGGACGGCTTGATAAGCCTGAACTATAATGGGGCTGTCATGGGCTGCCACCTAGGTATCTTCCCGTCCTATTACGAGCCATGGGGCTATACGCCTGTGGAAACTGCAGCCCTTGCAGTGCCTTCCGTCACGACAGACCAAGCTGGCTTCGGCGAGTTCATCAAGGAGCACGTGAAGGATGCGCGATCCTCAATATGCGTGCTCGAGAGGAAGGCAAAGGGAGACGACTATGCGACAAGACAGCTGGTCGGGTACATGCACTTTATATTGAACACGACCAGAAAAGAGAGGGTAGCAAAAAAGATCGAGGCAAAAAAACTCTCGGAGCTGGCCGACTGGCAGAACCTGATAAAGACATATATATTGGCATATTCACTCGCACTCAAAAAGTCATCAGGGAGGTAAAATGGCCGAGGTTATACACAAAGAGATTTCTCCAAAGGCTGCGCGCAGATACCTGCGCACTGTGAGCGACGGGCGGCACTTCCGCGCGCACGACGGCACTGCTGTCCGCAACTTGTGGGAACTGTATGCTTTTCTGAAGAATTGCGATGAGGATTCATTCCGCCACCATGTTGATGGCTCGAAGAACGACTTTGCGGTCTGGGTCAAGGACGTCGTGATGGACGAGGACCTTGCAGGCTATCTTGAATACTGCCTTGCCCGCGGGGCAATGACTAACCGTTTGCTCGGGCGCATAAACTTCCTTGTTGCAACCAGCTCCAAGAAGCTGACAATGCCAAAGAAGGCCGAAGTGATACTCGAAGAGTCGCGAGCGCCTGAAGAGCTGTTCATAACTGCAGACGGCCGCGCGATAAGGAGTTTGTGGGAGATGCTCGACTTCATAAAAACTTCGAAGCAGGAGGCCTTTGCCCATCACGTCAACGAGCGCCGCAACGACATTGCGAACTGGGTGGAGGAAATAGTCCTTGACGATGCCCTCTCGGACAAGATAAGGAAGGCGAAGGACCGCGACGAGATGCACGCATTGGTGCTTGCAAGACTGAAAGACCTGGAGAAGATGACTTCGCCGAAGAAGCCAAGGGGCGATGTTTATCACCTGCAGCTCGTGGGTGTCATCAAACCGCTTTGATCGTGCAGCTCCGTGTGGCCAAAACTTAACTGGCGAAAAACCAGAATCTTTAAACCACCAACCTCCGCTTCTTAGGTCTCCCGTTGGTTTTCTTCATGCGCCTCCTCTTCCTCTCGCCGCCAGCTGCTTTCTTTCGGGTTGAGCGCCCCTCTTTTGCCTCAACATGCCTCCTTCTGAGGTCTGAAAGGATGTTCATGAAGTTCGTGTAGGCATCGTACGGGTTCTCATAGTCGTTGAAGTACTTATGGATATCTCCGTCAGCAAACCATTTTGTGCACATGTAGTAGAAGTGGTCTGAAGTCAGGAGCTTTCTCCAAGTATCCAGCAGGCCGGCATCATCGCCTGACTTCAACTCCGCTTCCAGACTTTTCACGCTGTCAAAGGCGTCCCTCTGCATGTCGTTGCCGAGCCACGCAGTAAGGTCGCGGTCGACGTCCGCCCACGACGAGACGTAAGGCACGTCTATGTGCCCGACCGGTTCATATCTTTCGACAGCCTCCCTTGTGGTAAGAAAATCGAGATTGCTGTGTTTGAAGACCTCGCCCGGCAGGTGCTCTAAGAACGCGAATATCCCAGTCTCCGGCCATTGGTGCTCTCCAAAGGTCTCATAATCCATGAACAGGTTTATCACCTGTCCCTCGTTCTTTGACAGCCACATTGCATACTTGTCTGCGGTCAATGGGAACTCCTGCCAGCCAGACGTCGAGAAGCGGAACGAGACGTCATCGCTGAGCCGGTAGTTGCGCATCAGCAGCTTTATCCTCTCGCAGCCCTCTGGGCGGTAGACATAGTTGGGGCTCCTCCACCCAAGATATGCGTCCCATCCCTCGGCGAGTATTCCCTTATATCCAAGGCTCTCAATCAGCCGGGCAACATCGTTGCTGTACATCGCCTCGGTGTTCCTGAATACGGTCGGTTCGCATCCAAACTCCTGCTTTATCAGATCGCGGTGCTGCTTTATCTGCCCGACGAATTCGTCCTGCGACACGAGGTAAGCGAGAGAGTGATAGTAAGTCTCGTCTAGTATGTCCACGCAGCCAGTGTCAACCAGCGACCTGAAGCTGTCAAGGACCTTGGGGTCGTACATCTTGCACTGCTCGACGAAGGTGCCAGTTATGCTATAGGAAACCCTGAATCGGCCGCCGTATCTTTCAATCAGTTTTTTTATCGCATCGTTGGTGGGATAATAGCATTTTCGCGCGACCCGCTCAAAGATCTCGCGGTTGCGCTTTTCGTTGAAGTATGCCTTGTCGCTGCCTATGTCAAAGAAGGTGTAGCGGTTGAGCCGGTGAGGCTGGTGGACCTGAAAATACATGCATATAGACGCCATTTTGCAATCACGGGGTCATCTTTATCGTGTTCATCTTGCGACACGATTATAAGCCCTATCCATAGTATCCCTAGCAACGTTACTCCACGTATAGTTCTTTATCTCATCCTTCCCGTTCTTCGCCATTGTCTTGTGCAACGGCGGGTATGACAGCAGGGCCAGAATCTTGTTGGCCATCTCGTCCGCGTCCCAGAAATCGACGATGAAGGAGTGTTTTACCACCTCTTTCACGCCGCTCTGTTTTGTGATTATTGTCGGCGTGCCCGAGGCAATTGCCTCAAGGACAGTTATACCAAACGGTTCGGCGACTGACGATAGAACAAAGACATCAGCTGCAGAGTAGAGCGCGGGCAGCTCATTCTCAGGTATGTAGCCCATGAACATGACGTTCTCCGAGATGC
>Ga0172363_10003186_pt1 | contig 13332 bp, 17 predicted proteins | sample LakKivs2_kivu2a2_FD_114541 | JGI IMG/M metagenome (GOLD analysis project Ga0172363, IMG submission 114541) | Sediment microbial communities from Lake Kivu, Rwanda - Sediment s2_kivu2a2 | ecosystem: Environmental > Aquatic > Freshwater > Lake > Sediment | place: Rwanda: Western Province, Lake... | reverse complement strand
TATCATGCATACAAATAATGCAATCATGACGTAGCCCCATTTAATGCGGGCGAGCTGTAGAGCTGGATCCTCTTGAGGTAGAAGTCCTGGGGTTGGTGCTCCTCCGATTTGAAGCGTGTAGAAGGCGTAAACCAAAAATAGTGTCTGAGTCATGCTGAATGAGAATCGCACAATGAGCTCTGAGAAAAATAGAAAAATGGTGGAGCGTGGCACGGTTCTCCAAACATTGATTCCTTCCTTCAAAGCTTTTGGATAAGAGCGGATGGCCTCTTTAAAGTCTATTTTCTCTGTGTTTTTCATGCTTTCTTTTAACCTAAGTCGTACAGTTGCTGCGGCTAAAAAGAAGATCGTAACGATTACGTATGCTATTCTCATGCCCATTTCAGAGCCATAAGTAGCTATCAATAAAAGAGCGAATGCTGGAGCTGGAGTTGTGGCGACGCTCATTATCAAGTTCAGTATAGAGAATCCCATTCCCCGCTTTTCCGGTGGCAAGGAATCCGCCATCATAGCCAACAGTGCAGGTTGATACAGTAGGCACACATTCGCTATAACCGCTCCAACTAGAATCAGATGCCAGGTGGGAGCGGCGGCGTAAAAAACGTAGGAAATCGCCACGCCAAACGTTAAGGTTGACACGAGCCAACGTCTTCCGTATTTGTCTGCTAGGTATCCTCCTGGAAACTGAACGGAAGCTAAAGCCAGCAGTGAAGCAAACGTGATGAGGCCCAGAATTGTGGCGCTTCCGCCAAGCTGAATGACGTAATCGGGATAATATGTTCCGGGAAGCTCTCCGGCAAAATCCATCAGAATCCAGCTTATTACAAGTATTAGATAGTTTCCTCTAAAGAAAGAAAATTCTTCTTTCAACTTCTCTGCTAGTTTCAATAGTTCAGCCCATTCCTCTGCACGGGGGGCTTTCTCTTAACAAGCGGTCTTAATAAATATTCTACAAAAAAAGTCTCAGTAATCAACGATTCTCTAGAAGATAGATGGCTTTGCTATAACTTCCTCTATTTTTAAATCGAAGAATCTTGCGGTATTTGCGGGTTGTATTCGAAGCGCCGTGTCTGCGCCTCTGCCTGTTCCTGCAATCGCAATGATGTCTTTGTCAGCGGGAATTAGACCAGCGTCTTCCGCCATCAAAGTTATTTCTACACATACTTTTGTTCCTTCACCCAATAGTCTAAGCACATTAGCGATTAGCTCCAAAGTTTGGATGGTGCCAAAATCCTTGCGAATTGCCCGTTCCACGCTACTTAGAGCATGGACGCCTGTGAAAATTTTCGCTCCATTTGCCAGAATCTCTCTTTTATGCTCCTCAAGTAATTCATTTGTTCCGGGTTGTCGAAAACCAGAACAATGTGTGACTATGACAACGTTGTATCCTTTGAAGATTTTAGATGCTTTCGCTCCCGTTTCGCCGGTTGTTGAAGCAACTACAATGTCTTTTATGTTCTCTTTTTCCGCATATTTCTTGACCAGCGTCAATAAAACATCAGTATTCTGCACGCCTGCTTCCTTAAAATATGCAACTTTCTTTTCAACCAAACTCATGGATATTCTACACCAACGTTTTATTCCATAAAGCTTAAACTTTGTTTTAATTTTTTGGAAGACTATTACGATTTAAGTCGCTTTTTTCTCGATGGGTTTTCTTTTTAATTCCGTGCCACACACTTCGCATCTTCTAGATTTATAATTTGCCGGGTATTTTTTGTGGCACGCTGGGCAGTATCTTAACCATTGTAAACGGAAACGGATGCCGAACGTAGCTAGTGAATTGAATTCTACCTCCATCTGGTTTGCAACATTTTGTATGGAGTAATCGTCGGTGGCAATTAATGGAGAATAACCGTGCATCTTAAGTTCTAAAGCTAACGCTAGAACTTGGAGGTCTGCGTCTGAGAGGAAAAAGGCATCTCCGATACGTGTTGCCGAGGTCTCTACTTTGTCCATAAAAATTTTTTTAGGCGTTCTAACTTTTAGCTTTCCGCTTTCCACTGCCGTTTTAAGCCTAACCCAAGCCATAGAGTTCTCTCTTATTTCATTCCTTACCGCTGGAACAGTATACTGCTCTTCACTTATTGAAAATGGATCAAAACCAGCCACAAAAGCGGAGGTGTCCAAAACTACAACTTTCTTACTCGCATTAAACGTTAGAATTTCCCCCAAGCCCCTTGAAAAGAAGTCTGCTTTTCAAACGATGGTAAAAGTTTTCCCTAAATCTTATGAAAGATGTTTCATATTTGGAACGTGTAACCGTTATGCCCGGAAGTTTAGAACTTATTAGTTTACGGTGATAGCCATCAACTACTACAAGCGTTTTTCTCGGTCTTGCAACCGCAACTGTGAGGCTTGAATCTGCTGGAAAAACAATCGAACGGAAAACGCTTAACGCACATACTGGCGTTAAAACAAAAGCGTCTACACCTGGATCTAAAACAGGGCCTCCTGCTGATAATGAATAACCAGTAGAGCCGGTTTGTGTGGCTATCATTAACCCGTCTGCCTGACAGTTTAATATTGGTTCTTTATCTTTCAAGATTTGAGCGTAAAGTAATTTTGCTGGCTCATCGGCTGAAATTAGCACTTCATTTAAGGCGTCTGGAAGCTTTACGCCATTTACAGTTATTGAAAGTTTCATACACTTTTCGATGGTGAATTGTCCTTTCAGGCACTTGTCTATGGCGGTTAAAGCTTTTTTTGGCTCCACTTCGGTTAGGAAACCTCGAATGCCCATGTTTATTGTAAGTATTGGCGGTTCGGGTTTCGGGATTGAAACGCATGTTCTTAAAATTGTTCCGTCCCCGCCAATTGTGATTATGAAATCTGTTTTCATTTTTTCTAATGAAACGCTCTTTTCTTTTGCGCCCATTTTCTCCGCTAACGTGTCTTCCACATAAACCTCTACGCCTTTCTTCTTGAGATATTCAGCTAAATCTTCTGCAAGTTTTATGGCTTTCTTTTTGTCGAAACGGGCGACTAGACCGACGCTTTTGAACAACGTTTTCACCTTTTGTCTATTAGCGGCACCTTAATCTATATATGGATGTTGTTTAAAATTGCTGTGGGTAAAGCCTATAGTAAGTTGGTGGGCATATGAGTAAACCAGTTGACGTTGGAAGTTTGCGTGTTGGCGGCTACATGATTGTTGACGGTGAAGCGTGCCATATAGTTGGCATAACTAAATCAAAACCTGGAAAACACGGCTCAGCTAAAGCAAGAATAGTAGCCATAGGCATTTTTGATGGAGTAAAAAGAAGCATCGTCAAACCCGTGGATGCAAACGCTGAAGTGCCAATGATTGATAAAAGAATGGGTCAAATTTATGCGGTCACACCATCCAGCATTCAAATAATGGACTTGGAAACTTATGAATATTTGGACGCTCCTTTCCCTGAAGAGGAGGAATTAAAAGCAAAGCTTGTCCCCGGTGTTGAAATTGAGTATTGGCGAATACTTGGTAAGCTAAAGCTCGTTAGAGCAAAGTGAATGCCGTGCTAAATCTTACTAACGCTTAACTCCACCAGTCCCAATTGAGTCTTTTAAAGCCTACGTATAGAACTAGAAGGGCTACTCCCCAACTTAATGCGATGCCTGCAACTTTTAATAAGTCGTTGGACACGTAAGTGGTGCTTGCCCAAGCGCTCATTCCACATATGCCTATCAATATAAGGGTTAATGTAGCGAATTGGATTGCCCGCTCTGCAGCCATACTATTTCACCCACTAGATTCTTTTAGAAGTAGCGCATGTTGCTGTTAAAACTTTCCATCAAAGTTTATTTCGTTGCTGCGTGTAACATATTTGAAGCCGATGATGCGAGAAGAGCCGTCTGATTTGTGACGACATTTAACGTCTGAGGCTTCGGCACCTATTCTATTGAAATCGTATATTCGCGTTTGCGTGGTAAGTGAATTTCAAGGATTCCCTTCTTGAATCGGAAATGCATTTTGTCCATGTTTACTTGCACTGGGATGCGCATCTGGCAGTGGAATGTTTGAAACTCACCTTTGTAGTGGGTTATGCCGAAGTCTTCGAACCGTATCTTCCTCTTCATTTTTGCCGATATTTCGAGCGTGTTCTTCTCTACTGGTTTAACTTGTATCGTGTTCTCTTCAGTTAGTGGTAAATCAACAGTCACTACGACTTCTGCAGGAGTCACCACTATATTGCGAAGCGGCTCAAACGCGCAAGCTTTCTGGTTCCAGCTTGGTCTCTCAATCAACATTGCTTCTGACTGTTCAGCCATTTCCTCCAAACTTTCCAAATATTCACCTATTATGTCAAAGATTGAACGTTTTCTTTTGGTGGACATTTTGCTTTTCCTCCTTAAGACACGTATAATGGAATATCGTACTCTTGCGCCTTCTTCATCTTAGTCATCTCTTGCTGGGTTCGCTTCATAACATCCCTAGCTTTTAAACGAATTTCCTCACCTTTCTCTAGGAGCTTTGAAATATCCACTTTTATTCCAGTGATATTTGCCAATTCCTTTAGTACTTCTGCTGCTGCCTCTGGGTCTGGATAGTTGAGAAAACACTGGGCCAGTAATGTTATTGCGGGCACACCCATTCTTGCGCAACGCTGTAGAACAATTGCTTGAGGACCAACCATGTATCCTTCATTCAATATTTTTATGCCCTTGTCTTGAACCATTTTCAACATCTCTGGATTTGATGCAGCGGCAAAAACTTTCAATTCTTGAACATCTTGTCTGTCCTGGATTGGGATGCCGCTCAGCGAAATCATCATTTTAACATTTTTGCTTTTTCCCCAATCAATCAGAGCATTCATTATTGGATAGATCGTGTCCGCAGGTATGGCTGTTTCAGAAACTGCTAAGAGAACATTATCGTTTCCGAAAATTCTTATCGGCGAATGTGGTAACCCTTCATGTAAAACAATTAGCGGCGGCAACAATTTTGAATCCATATATGCCACTTCATTTAGATTTTTAAGCTCTGACATCAAATGAGAAGCTGCGATGACGCCTACCAAACCAACATCTGGAAAACCGTAAAGCATAACAGCACCTAACGGAACTTGTTTTTTCTCAATAATTTTAACTTCTTCACTCATGCTTTAACCCTCAAAAACACTCTTGAAAACTGCAAAGTAAAAACCTTGCGGAATTCAAAAGCAGCAGAACAGAATATCTATTTAAAGGTGTACGAAGTTTTAAATCTGGAGAAAACCATGGCCTTGGAACATTTAGGCTCCTCACTTTACGAAGCCCTAAGAAAAGTCTTCAGAGCACCCATCGTAGATGAGGCTACCGTTAAAGAGCTTGTGCGTGACATACAAAGGGCTCTGCTTCAAGCAGACGTAAACGTCAAACTTGTGCTTGACATATCCAAGCGAATGGAAGAAAGGGCATTAAAAGAAAAAGTTCCTCCAGGCATTTCAAGACGTGAACACGTAATAAAAGTTGTTTATGAGGAACTCACACGCTTCCTTGGAGAAAAACCAGTACCAATAAAAATGGAGCCTGGAAAAAAGAAAGTAATAATGCTTGTTGGCATCCAAGGCTCTGGAAAAACAACAGCCACAGCCAAACTTGCGAGATACTTCCAAAAAAGAGGACTGAAACCCGCTTTAATCTGCACAGACACCTATCGACCAGGTGCCTATGCGCAACTTCAGCAACTAGCAAACAGGATAAATTTGCCAGTGTATGGCGACTTGAAAGCGAAGGACCCTGTCAAAATAGCCTTTAACGGTCTAAAACAGTATGCGGACAAAGACATAGTTCTCATCGACACTGCTGGGCGCCACAAAGAAGAGCAAGAGCTAATCAAAGAAATGAAAATGCTTGAGAAAAACATCAAACCAGACGAAGTTATGCTGGTAATTGACGGAACAATCGGTCAACAAGCAATGGTTCAAGCAAAAGCGTTCAACGAGGCAACACCCATAGGCTCAATCCTCGTAACAAAACTAGACGGGTCAGCCAGAGGAGGCGGAGCGCTCTCAGCAGTTGCAGCCACAGGCGCGCCAATAAAATTCATCGGTACAGGCGAAAAAATAGAAGACATAGAATCATTCATTCCCTCCCGTTTCGTCGGCAGACTCTTGGGAATGGGCGACCTAGAAACTCTACTTGAAAAAGTGCGTGAAGCAGAAGTAAAAGTTCCAGAAAAGAAGGCAAAGGCCATCTTAAGCGGTAAATTCACGTTAACAGACATGTATGAACAGTTCGAAGCCATGAAGGGAATGGGAACATTCCGAAAACTTTTGAAAATGCTTCCAGGCATGTCCTACGATATACCCGACGACATGCTAAACATGGCTGAAGACCGTTTAGAAAAATGGCGCGTCATGATTCAATCCATGACGCCTGAAGAAAAAAATAACCCGAAAATTTTCAACGCTTCACGAATAAAGCGTGTGTCGAGGGGTTCAGGTACAAGCGAAAAAGAAGTGAAAGAGCTTCTAAAACAGTATTCAATGATGCGTCGGATGTTAAAAACACTGCGGAGGAAAAAGAAACTTCCGTTCTTTGGAAAAGGGTTGCCACTCGAGTTTAAGTAAAACTTGAGCAAATGTAGAAGGATTGCCCTATGGACATTTTGGAAAAAGCGTTGAGAATGCTTGAAAAATACCCCTTATGCGATCACTGTTTAGGAAGACAGTTTGCTCTGCTTGGGCACGGCATAGAAAACGATGAAAGAGGAAAATCAATAAAACTGGTCTTAACGCTGAAGGCCCACGCGTTGATTCTTTCAAAAAGCAAGGAGAGCATAAGAATTCTCAAAATCCTCGCATCGAATGGTTTCTCCAAGACAGCAAAAGAAATACTGCAAAAAAAGAAAAAACGTATTCCAAAAAAGAACTTCCCGAAAACATGCTTCTTATGCGAAGATAAACTTAAAAGCCTCGATGGTTTGGCGAAAAGAGCTCTTAAGAAACTTGAGGATTATGAGTACAGTAGCTTTTTGGTAGGTATAGAGTTGCCTGTAACGGTTGAGGAACGTGAAGATGAGTTTAAGGCTGAGTTTGAAGTGGGTTACGGCGAAAACATGCGGAACGAGTTTGGAAGATTGATAGGGAAAAACATTGCTGGGTGCAGCGGAAAAACTGTGGAGTTTAAGAAACCTGAGGTTGTTGTGCTTGTTAACCCGTTCGCTGAGAAGGTAAGGCTCCAAATAAATCCTCTTCACGTTGCTGGTCGATACAAGAAACTCGTCAGAGGCATACCACAGTCAAAATGGTTCTGCTCAAATTGCCGGGGAAAAGGCTGTGAAAAATGTAACTGGACAGGAAAAATGTATCCGGAATCAGTAGAGGAATTAATTGGAAAACCTTTCTTGGATGCGACGGGTGGTGTAAAAACATTGTTTCATGCGTCGGGAAGAGAAGATATCGACGCTAGAATGCTAGGCGCTGGCAGACCGTTCGTGATTGAAATTACGCAACCCAAAAAGCGGTTTTTAGACCTTAAAAAACTAGAGGAGGCTGTGAATGCGTATGCTGAAGGCAAGGTTGAAGTTTCAAAGTTACGGTTTGCAGGCAAAGATGATGTTAGAAGATTAAAACAGGCAGAATCTGCGCAAAAGGAATACCGAGTAATCATAGAACTCGAAAACAAAATCGCGACCAAAGACCTGCTTCTCTTAGAAGAGAAACTAACAAACATTCTAGTTAAGCAAAGAACGCCTATTCGTGTTTTGCATAGACGCGCAGATTTAACACGGGAAAAGTACATATACGAGGTGAAAGTAAAGAAGTTGTCGCCTAAGAAGGTTGAAATGAATATACGATGTCAAGGAGGACTTTATGTCAAAGAATTGGTGACTGGAGATGAAGGAAGAACAACGCCCAGCGTTTCAGAAATTCTCAAAAATAAAGCGAAGCCTATAAAACTTGATGTTTTAAACGTGATTATGAGAAATTAAAGAGGTAGAAGAAATGAAGGGATCGAAGGGATACCGTTCTGGAACACGCCGCCTTTTAAAGAAGGAGCCTAGAGAACGAGGTAAGATGAGGTTAAGCAAGCTGCTCTATGAATATCAACCCAGCAACCGCGTAGTCATCAAGATAGACCCAAGCGTCCATAAAGGAATGCCTCATAGACGTTATCACGGCAGAGTTGGCACAATAGTTGATAAGCGCGGTCGAAGTTACGTTGTAAGCGTTACACAAGGAGACGCTGTCAAGGAAATTATTGTAAGGCCTGAACATTTAGAACCGTACAAAGGGTGATTAGAATGTCGGAAAAAGACGTAGTGGGAAAGAAACTTACGCTTCCGCAAGTTCAAAAGCTATTAGAGTCTATGGGTGAAGAAAATCTAGATCAATTCCAACGCCGCACTTTCGATTATGTATCTAAATTTTCAAAGGTAGATGCTAAAGCAGCTGAAAAGCTTGTAGAAAAACTTGTAACAGAATTTGATTTAGAGGAGGAAGAGGCCGTTCAAATAATCAACTGCATGCCAAAGAGCATTGAAGAGTTGAGAGTTTTTTTTGCTGGCGGTCGCAAAATTATTGAATCTTCAAAGTTGGAAGCCTTGGTTAGCCTTTTAGATGAACATCGAAAACTGAAATAGGTAATTCTGCTACTATTTTTTAAGCAACAAAAAGATAGAAGATAGAATAAAGGCGGATATGATGGAGAAGCGATACGAAGAGTACGCTTACGTTCTAGATTTCCTGCTGCATGGGCGTCCTGGAATACGCGTTTCGGGGAGAGCTGGTTATCGAGCGGGAGCTCTCGTTCAGCTACTAGGTGAAGGGTTCTTTACACTTTTAGAGGCTTTAGTTAGAGAGGGCGTTGTGCTTAAACCTAATGACCGCGTTTACGTTGGGAAGAATGCCCGCGAAGAAATTACGTACATCGTGGGCAGGATAGGTTATGATGAGTTAACTACTGCTGCTAGGACGGAGCTTCCCGCAGTTATCGGTAGAATAGTCATGAACCGTGAAAGATGGTTCGTAGATTTCTTCAATACCGCACGGGCTGTAACGCCGCGGATGCATGCACTAGAGTTGATTCCTGGAATAGGGAAAAAGTATATGTGGCAAGTTATTAATGAGCGTGAGAAGAAACCGTTTGAAAGCTTTGATGATTTGCAGAAGCGCACAGAACTGCCCAATCCTGTTAAGTTGATTACAAAGAGGATTTTGGAGGAGTTGGCTGGCGACAGCAAGTATCAGCTGTTTACGAGGGTTCAGTAGCATAATTGATTTAGTTAATGGGTTAATATGAATCTCTTAGAAACGACGAAGTTTCTGCTTCGAAGGTATCGAATTTTTCCGAAGAGGCTTTTCGGGCAAAACTTCGTGGTTGAGCCTGCAATTTTCCAGCGTATGATTGATTATGCTTCACTAAATCAGAGTGATGTAGTGTTAGATGTTGGTGCAGGACTTGGTTTCTTTACTCGCTTTCTGGCGGATAATTGCAAAACTGTTTTAGCAGTTGAATCTGATGCGGAGCTTGTAAAAGCTTTACGTGACCAACTTAAGGATTCGCCTAACGTAAAAATAATCGAAGGCAGTGTGTTGAAAGTGCAGATTCCCCAGTTCAATAAAATGGTTTCAATTCCACCATACAATATTTCTTCGCGTTTGCTTACGTGGCTTTTTAGCAAAAATTTTGATTGTGCAGTTTTAATTTTTCAAGAGGAATTCGCAAATCGGCTTGTTGCTTCTATTGGAAGTGAAGATTATGGGTGGTTGATGGTTTTCACATATTACCATGTGGAGGTTGAGCTTTTAGACGCTGTCTCAAGATGGATGTTTTATCCGCAGCCAGAAGTAGATTCCATTATTATACGCTTAAAACCGCGAAAACTGGCGCCGTTCAAATTGAAGAATGAAGTGTTATTCAAGCAAATGGTGCGATCACTTTTCACACAACGCAACAGGAAAGTTAGAAATGCTATTTTGCCTTTCATGAAGGGTGTGCGTGCTATTGCAGCGGAAAATGTTGGTGAGTTGACTGCAGCTCTTCCCTTTAGGGATAAGAGAGTGAGAGAATTGGCTCCAGAAGACTTCGGAGCGTTGGCAAATGCTCTATCCGATTAAAAGAGTGTTTTTTGCAGATTACATATTTGATGTTTGGGAAAACGTTTACGAGCCTGCTGAAGATTCGTTTCTTTTTGCTGAGAATCTAGCGGTTAGAAGAGGCGGCGCTGTTCTTGATGTTGGGACGGGTTGCGGAATATTAGGCATAGTTGCAGCGGATAAAGCGTCGAAGGTTGTTGCTGTTGACATAAATCCTTATGCTGTTCGTTGTGCAAAGGAAAATGCAAAAATGAATCGTGTTAACGATAAAATGTTCTTTGTGCAAGGAGACTTGTTCACGCCGATAAAAACAGCGGAAAGATTTGATTTAATCCTTTTTAACGCTCCCTACTTACCTGCAGAGGCTAAGGAAGATGATTCTTGGCTTGGTCGCGCTTGGGCTGGTGGGGCATCTGGTAGGGAGGTTATTGACAGTTTTGTTTGTGAAGCATCGGAACATTTGAAGCGGAATGGGCAAATCTTTTTAATGCAATCAACATTGTCTGCTGTTGATGAAACGTTGCAAAAATTTGAAGAAAATGGCTTAAGGGCAAGTGTTGTCGTAGAACGTGCTTTGCCGTTTTTTGAGAAGATGGTGCTTACGAGGGCGGAACGGATAAATTAATTTATACATGCGTGCAATCTTATGCGGGGATTTAAGTGGAGAAAATGGTTGGATATTGTGGAATAGTCTGCTCTGATTGTCCAATTTTAGTGGCAACGCAGAAGAATGATGACGCAGAAAGAAAACGTGTCGCTGAAATGTTCACTAAGCAATATGGGAAGGAGTACAAGCCAGAGGACATTAATTGTGATGGTTGCTTGAGCGATGGGTCACGTATTTTCAGTTATTGCAATATTTGTGAGATAAGGAAATGCGGAAAGGAGAAGAAGGTTAAAAACTGTGGCTTTTGCGCGGATTATCCATGTGAACGGCTTTCTAAACTGTTTGCTGAATATTCAAAGGCTAAAGAAACCTTGGATGAAGTAAGACGTGAACAAGGTATTATTTGAAAAGCCTTATTCTAGCGGAGGATTTTCTGCAGCCTTAACTCGTCTCTTATGGGCAACCCGCCTATGCCCTTCAAGACTCCACCATGTTTTTCCGCTATAACGTTGGGTTTTACTTCAAAAATCTGAAAGCCAAGATTCTGATAAAACGCTAAGGCTGGCAGATCATCATTTGAAGTTGAAACCAGCAGCTTTTTCTTTCGCAACCTTCTAGCTTCAGCTTCAACTTTTTCAACCAAACTTCTACCAACACCAGAACCTTGGTATTTGGGCAGTATGCCTAAAGCCACAATTAAAATGGCGTCGTCTGCTTCAGCAAAAGAAGCAAAACCAATAATGCGGTTTTTCACTGTGGCAATGTACGTGGGAAGCTCTGCAACGATGAATTTTTTGTCAAAGGTTAGTTGCTCCTCTTCTCCCCAAAAACGTTTAGCAAACGCTCGAATCTTTTCTCGTTCCTTGTCCCTATTTACTGTGTCAATCACGTAGTCTAAAGTAGCCTTCTTCGTGCATGACGGGCATATCGTTCGCAGCTTTGCATGCTCTCCGCATGTTAGCCTTCCGCAGACGCTGCATTTGTAAACTGCATCTTTTCCACAATACTCGCAACCCATAAAGTTTCCCCCATTCTCTTTACTAGCTTTCGTTAAAAACTATGTGGCAGAAACCAGTATATCTCCTGCAAACTCCGCCTTTTTTCTGATAATCGATTGAAAGGCGAGTGTGAAGGAAGGATTAGTGTTGCTCAAGAGCTACTTTAATGTCTTCTGCTATCATCTTTCTTTTGGACTTCTCAATAAGGTAACTTTTCCTCGTCTGCAGAAGAATTATTAACACATGCATCGTTTATAGATTGAGGATTCTATGACAAGTCGTTTGTCTGAAATATTCGAAGATAAGGAAATTGTTGGAAAGATAAAGAAACGTTTACCTTATTTGTTTCAACTTGCTGAACTTGAAAGTTCGAGAGCAGGAAAAACAGGAATGCAAGTAGGTTCTCTCCGAGAGAAGATTTTGATTGCACTGCTAATTTACAAATTTGGGGAGAATAATGTCGAAACTGATATCCCTATTACAGAGCGCGAAATAGATGTAAAGCTTTTTGGATACCCCATTTCTATTAAAACCATTACTGGAATGGGTGGGGTCAAGATTATATGGACTGTAGATGCGCAAAAAGTGAAGGAATTTCACGAGACTTATACTCCTAAGTGCGATATTCTTCTCGTCCTTATAAGGTGGAGTGGAGTAGGTAATTTTTATTATATTCCTCTTGAAGTTCAACGAAAAATTTTCAACGCAATCGGCCGCGAACGTTATATCAAACGTCCAAAGGTTGGAACGAACCCTAGAGGACCTGAATACAGCAAGGAAGCCTTGCTTCGACTCATTAGAGACCCTGGCACTCAATCTTTTGAGATAGAATGGAGTCGTCATGATATCAAATACGAACCCTATCAACGATGGGTAGAATATTGGCAAAAAAAGAAATTGCTCTTTGACATCAGAGAAATGCAGACGAAAATCGAATGAACACGAAAAAGCTATTCAGGACTGTTCTATAAGTGCAAATTTTTCTAGTTTGGCTTGTTCTTTTTGAGCTTTAGTTTGTCTGAGTTCATTCTGAATTCGATTATTCGCCATATTAACATATTCCTTTTCATTATCATACCCAACAAAGTGTCTGTTTGTTTTTATGCATGTGATAGCAGTTGTTCCACTTCCAATAAATGGGTCTAGAACAACTTCTCCTTCAAAAGTGTAGAGTTTGATAAGCCTCAGGGGTAACTCGACTGGAAATGGAGCTGGGTGACCAATTCTAGTAGCCGACTCAGCGGGAAATGACCACACGCTCTTGGTCCATTCTAAAAACTCTTGTTTAGTAATTGTGCTCCTTCTTCTCTTTGGGTTTGGTCTTTTAAATGTATCTTTAGAAAAAACAATTATGTATTCGTGAACATCTCTCAGAGTTGGGTTACTTGCTGAACACCAACTTCCCCAAGCTGTAGATGCGGCGGCGCTAGAACCCTTGTCCCATATTATCTCGCCACGCATTAGGAAACCAATATCAAGCATAGTTTGGATTACAAAAGCATCTAAAGGGATGTATGGCTTCCTGCCCAAGTTTGCTACATTAACACAAGCTCTCCCCCCGGGAACCAAAACTCTATGCACTTCTTTGAAGATGTTACTTAGCAGTCCTTTGTACTCATTTAATGTGAGACCCTTATCATATTCTTTTCCGACATTGTAGGGTGGTGACGTTACCATTAAATGAACACTGTTCTCAGGTAACTCATCCATGTTTTCGCTA
>Ga0172363_10003185_pt1 | contig 13332 bp, 11 predicted proteins | sample LakKivs2_kivu2a2_FD_114541 | JGI IMG/M metagenome (GOLD analysis project Ga0172363, IMG submission 114541) | Sediment microbial communities from Lake Kivu, Rwanda - Sediment s2_kivu2a2 | ecosystem: Environmental > Aquatic > Freshwater > Lake > Sediment | place: Rwanda: Western Province, Lake... | reverse complement strand
CTTCATTACATAACAGAAGAACCTTGTGATAATTTATATATAATGGATAATAACAAAGATGAAACCAAAAGAAAAGAAAGGAAATTACATTCAGTTTTAACATATAAAATGGAAAACAAACAAAGTGGATGTATAAACCGTGATGAAAATGCCGTAAATAATATGATAAAAATAGTAAATTATCACATAAAACATAAAGAAAGACCTTTAAGATATAGAAGGTCTTTTGACTTAACAAAAGATAGTAACCCACCTGAAATAACATTAAATAACAAATTAATTAATATTAAATAAAAAGGGTCAAGTATTATCACGCCCGTATGGGTGCAATTATACCTTTGAAGTGTCTCTCCGAGCGCCAGAAAATAAACTTAGTTTATTTTCTTGGGCGTCCCGAATTTCACTGAAAAAGGTGTAATAAAATTAAACAGAGATTACAAAGAATTAAACAAAATTAAACTAAATTAAATAAACATCTGTGTAAAATATCAACTATTTTCGATAAATTTGTAGTTATTTCCCATTGGGATGGATTGATTTCTGGTATTATAATATTGGAGTTTTCATCACAAATTATTTTTTTTATATTTTGATTTGGACAAGATTCAAAAGACATTTTTGGTGGTAATTTAGGATAATCACTAAAATAAACATTAAGTTTTATTTTTTTACCTTTAATATCTTTTAACTCAATTTTCCAATTGGTAATTTCCTCAATTATTTCAACATTAGCAACTTTATCATTGTTATTTAACAATTTCATTTCAGCATTAAATCTTTTATTTTTAATATTTATTGATTTTTTCTCATTTAATTTATTAATAGAACCCAAGAATTTAACAAAATAATCTGATAATTCTTGATTTTGTTTTGAATCTAAATTTTTCTCAACCACAATCAAATATCTTAATAACATAATTTTATCATCTGAAACCACAAAAATATCACTAGTTTTTTTATGTGGTTCTATTCCTCCAGATATTTCAAATACCCCAACTATACATCTAGTTTTATTATTGGTTTTATTGTTAGTTTTATTGTTTTGACTATAAGAATTTAAACCTCTTGATGAATATCCCCAACTCATTCCAAATTGATTTGATAAATATATACCATTTCCATGAGCTGCTCCATTAGCCATAAATTCAGTTCCTGACATTACTTTAAGACCATTTTTAACTATTGGATACCAAGAATACATCGGGGTACCGTGAAATAAAAAATATTCTTTTTTAAATTTAGATTCTATTTCATAAGAATAATTCAATCCAATGAATCTAACATTTTTTGAATTAAAAACATTTTCTTCTCCATCTTTTTCTAATTTAGGTACTCCTTTGTTTAGTAATTCAGTTTGAAATCTTTCAATAGTACTTAGTGAAAAATAATTATCTGATATTGCATTCGAAATTATAGCATAAGCATTAGAACCAATATTTTTATTTAATTCAATATCATTTGAATATTTTGAAATATTTTCAACCGATAAATTTGATATTTCTGATTCAATTAATTTTTTTAATTCAGACAAATTTGAAATGTTTTTTATAATTGGTAATGGTTTAAAAATTTTTTCTTCTTTGGGATGTGCAGTACCTTCAATCAAAATATCAATTAAAATTTCACATAGATAAGGATCTTTTTTGTACAAGTCTGTTATTCTATTATCCATCACAATATGTTTAGATTTTATTTTACATTTATTTGATAAACAACATAATATCTTATCCATACCCTTTAAACCAAGTTCTACCCCACATACTGTACAATAATCCATACAGTTATTTTTGGTATCAAATAAAATAGATAATTCAATTAAAATATCAGCTAAATATATCATATCAATTTCAATATCCAATTCCAATTGATAATTTTTAATTTTTTTTAATCCCAATAATCTCATCAGATGAGCTGAATTTGGATTAAGTGGAAAAAGTTTTATTTTGTCCTTGTTTATTATTAAATATTTAATCACATATTTATTTTTATATTTGATATCTATTGAATTTAAATTGTTAATTTGAATGTGTTCCATAATTTCTTTTTGTGTTGGAACTAATCCTTTTAAATTATTAGATTTAAAATCAGGATCAACAAATTCATATAATTCATTAGCAATAAATTCTTTATGATATTTTTCAATTGTGTCCATAATTAATTATATATATAAGTTTATATCCTTAGAATATATGTTAAATAAAAATCAATTTTTATACTCTGGATAAACTATTTTCCAATTAATTTGTTCAATTGATTAACAAAATCTGATTTAATTGGGTACTTTTGATTTCGTAAACATATTACAACATTATTTAATTTTGATGGAAGATTATATGTATGTTGATTAAATTCAGAAAAATGATAAGTCCCATTATAATAATCTATTTCTGTTGAACCAATATTTATATAATAAATGCTATTTGGTAAAGAATCAATTGGATAATTAAATTTTTTACCAAAACTTACATATTCTAAACTATTTGGAAGATCAAATACTGGTTGATTAAATGAATAACCAAAAACTAAATATGTTATTGTATTAGGTAACATATCAACAGATTGATTAAAACAATATCCAAATTCTAACCATTCTAATTTAAAAGGTAAATTTTCAACCCTTTGATTAAAAGAATAACCAAATTTTATATGTGTTATATCTGGTGGTAAAATATCAACTGGTTTATTAAATTTTGAATTAGATTGTATTGCTTTAATACCAAAACCTTTTTGGTCTAAAAAATAAATTCTTTTACAATTTGAAATTAAATCAATTAATACCGAATCAAAATCTTCATCGAAATTAGCATCAAACTTCATTATTTCTTTTTCATCACAATTATACATAATTAGTTATTATACTTATTAAACTATTTTGTTATTAAATTAATTTATTATTAAAATATTTTATTATTTTATTTGGTTCTTTATAATTTGAAATAAAATAAATGATATCATCAAAAGGAATATATAGTTTTCTTGGGATAGTTTGGGAATATTCAGAACCAAAAATAATTTTTTGATATTGTTCAGGAAACAAAATATCAAATAAAAACATTTGGATTGATTTTAAATTTGAATATTTACTTATGGGTTTAAAATAAATTGTTTTTTTGAATTTGTCATAATCACGATTAAAATCCAATTGAATATTATTTTCATTAATAAAATTATATATTTTTGTATCAACCATCAAATGTACCAATAAAACTAATTCATTGGAAAAATTTTCATCAAATTCTTTTTGTTCTTTCCTATTTTTAATGTCTGATTTTTTTATTGTCATTCCATAATCTATCAATTTATATTGGTATCCAAATGTTGGAATTTCTATATTTAAAATTTTTATTTTGTGTGAATTTTTTGTTTTTATCCATCCTACATTACCTGAATGAATATCTCCATGAATATAATTATTTGAATGTAATAACTTTATTGAATATGTTAATTGAATTATTAGTGAATATATTTGTTTGGTTGATAATTTACCTTCTAATTTATTCAAATCACCTTGAACTAATTCATAAACTTTTCTTATACAATATGGACTTGAACTTAATTTTTTTAATTTGCTTTGATATTTGAGAGAAAATCTTGTAATATCAAATGAATATTTTTGTTCCAAATTACAATTCTCAATCAAATCATATTCATACAAACTAACAAATTGGTCTGGATATTTATTGGCAAAATCGATTGAAAAATTAATTTCTCTCCATACTTGTGATTTGGTATTTGGTTTTAAATCTTTTTTTTCTATGTGTTGTATTTTAAGTGCGTATTTTTTTTTTGTTTTTAAATTTTGAATTAAATACACAGTCGCATACATTCCATAACCTAATTCTTTTATAATTTTATAATTTGATAAATACATTATCTATTATATTAACAAATTATAAAAAAATAAAAATTAATTTAAATAAATGTGAATATATATACAAAAATGGAAATTAATTCCAATACTATAAATAATTATATAAATATAATTAAAGACTATAACTTTAAAACAGGCAATAATTTTAAATTAGAATCTGTTGAACAAGTTTATAATGGTCTGAGTGATTTCGGTTTACATACGGAGAATATTACAATTGTTAAACCAAATGAAAAAATAATAAAATGTTTAAATGATTTTAAAAATATTAATTATAATAATATTGATACTTTGTTAATTGGTGAAAAAAATTCTAAAATTTTTTTATTAAAAGAATATTTTTGTAATTATCTAGATTTGGTTTGTACTGATATTAGAACACATTTTTTTTGTAGAATTCAAATATTTAGTTGGACTGATAGGGTGAATACTACAATTAGTAGAAATGGAGATTTGTGTACAAGAATGTATTTATCAGTTGAATTACCACCTATATCAATTAATAATAAAATTAAAATTAAATTATCAAAAAAAATTACTAAAATAATTATTTATTCTGAAATTTTTAATATATTTGATTATTTTTATCAAGTTGAACAATTAGAAGAATTACATATTGCATATAAAAAATTTAATACTGAATTAATAAATTTACCATCTGAATTAAAAATATTATCAATATGCTCTGATGAATTTAATCAATCGGTAGATAAGTTGCCAACAAATTTAGAATATTTATATATAAACAGTAATTCTTTTGATTCTCAATTAGATTTATTACCTCCCGAATTAAAAGTATTATCGATAGCTTGTACTAAATTTACAAATGAGTTATCAAATTTACCATCCAAATTAGAAATATTACATATTTCAACCAAATCAAATTTAAATTGTTCTTTTGATTATCTTCCTGAATCTCTAAAATGTTTATATGTAATTGCTGATGATATCCAATCAAATTTACAAAACTTACCAATTGGATTAGAAATATTATACATCGAAACAAAAATTAATAATGTGGAAAAGTTCAACTATTTATCAAAAAATATTAAACAAAAATACCGTATACAACGTTTTTAAATAAAAAATTTTTAAGAATATAAATCTTCCTCTTCTTCTACCATAGATTGATTTTGAGCTTGATTTTGAGATTGATTATAAGATTTATTTGCTTTTTTAGGAAATGAAAAATTATCAAGAGAACTACCTGTAGAATTTAAATTAGCTCTTGATTGATGTAATGTGCTAGCAAATTGTGAATATTGATATAAATCGTTGTCTGATACACTTCTACGAGCATTTCTAATTGCCAATTCAAAATGTGATGGTAATACTACTGATTTTGATTCTAATTGAGCCTTTTCAAATTCTTCAATTTGTTCAGGTGACATATCTTTTTTAATATCTTCATATTGTTTTGATTTTGCTATTTCATCTGAAATAGCAAGTTTAACAGCCCTATTACATATTTCAGCCAAATCTGCCCCTGTAAATTTATCAGTGTTAGCAGCAATAAATTGTAAATCAACATCTTTATGAATAGGTGTTTTGCGTAGACTAGCTTTAAGAATTGATAATCTAGATTCATAGTCTGGCATTGGGATATAAATTAATTGATCTAATCTTCCAGGTCTCATAATTGCTGGATCTAAAATATCTGGACGATTGGTAGCCCCAATAATAAATACATTCTTTTTAGCACCAATTCCGTCCATTTCAGTAAGTAATTGATTAATTACTCTGTCAGCTCCTCCAGAATCTCCTGCATTAGAACCACGTTTTACCGCAATTGAATCTAATTCATCAAAAAATAATACACAAGGAGCTGCTGCTCTTGCTTTAGCAAAAATATCTCTTACATTTGCTTCTGATTCACCAAACCACATAGTTAAAAGTTCTGGACCTTTAACACTAATAAAGTTGGCTTGACATTCATTCGCAATTGCTTTTGCCATTAAAGTTTTACCACATCCTGGAGGACCGTAAAATAACACACCTCTAGATGGACTCATACCAAATTTCTCAAATTTTTCAGGGTGATCAATTGGATATTGAACCATTTCCTTCAATTCAGATTTTGTTTGTTCTAATCCTCCAATATCTTCCCATTTAACATTTGGTACTTCTACAACTGTTTCTCTTAGAGAAGCAGGATTTGCTGCTCCTAAGGCTATTTTAAAATGGGATTGTGTTACTGACATTGCATTCAAAACTTCTGTATCAATTTTATCCCCATCAATATCAATCAAATCCATTTGGTCTCTTATACATTGCATAGCTGCTTCGGTACAAAGTGAAGCTATATCTGCACCCACAAAACCATGAGTTTGTTTGGCAATTGATTCTGGGTCAACATCATCTGCCAATTTCATATTTCTTGTATGAATACGAAATATTTCCATACGTCCATTTTCATCTGGAACTCCTATGTCAATTTCTCTATCAAATCTACCAAATCTTCTTAAGGCTGGGTCTAGAGTATTAGGTCTATTGGTAGCTGCTATCACTATAACATTTGCTCTTCCTTTCATTCCATCCATCAGTGTAAGAAGTTGAGATACAACACGTTTTTCTACTTCTCCGTGAGTTTTTTCTCTATTGGGAGCAATTGAATCAATCTCATCTATAAATATAATTGAAGGGGCATTTTTTTCAGCTTCTTCAAAAGCCGTACGTAAATTTGATTCAGATTCTCCAGCCATTTTGGACATAATCTCAGGACCATTGATTACCAAAAAGAATGAACCTGTTTCGTTTGCAACTGCTCTTGCTATCGCAGTATTATGAACAACCGTAAAATCATTTAATAAAAATCTTCTATTGCCATCAATTTCAAAACCATAATATTCTCCTTCTTCTAATTTTGTCAATGTAATTGATTTACGTAAATTATCTTTGTTTGGATTATTTTTAACAGCAATTTTTCTATTTAATTTACAAGGGATTTCATTAATATTTTCTCCACTAATTGTAATACTATTATAAATACCGTCTTTTTTTTCATCCTTATACATACAATTTTTTTTAATTTTAAACGTAGTTGTTCTAAAGCCAAGAGAACGAGATAAAAATACAATATCATTTGAGAGAATATCATTTTTTTGTGTGATATAATAACATTTATCATTCTCACTATAATATCCGTCTGAATCAATTAAACCTGATAATAATTTTAATCTATTTTCTCTTGAATTAATTTTATAATCATTGGGTATATGTTTATTATTGAATAAATTATAATCCCTTAAAAAATTTGTTACTTTATTTGAATTTGCATATCCCTTATTTTTAGTAGATATATAATACTTAAATGGACAAGAATTATTTATATTATAATCTTTAAATTCATTTCTCATATAATCAACTATTTCTACATCATTTGTAAATATTGAAGGAGAATAGCTATGACCATCTCCCAACCATAAACCTAAAAAATAAGGATCAATTTCTAATATTTTTTCGTTAAACTCTACACCAACACTATAACCTTTCAATTTATTCCTAATTGATTGAGAAAGTTTTAAATAATCTTTAATTTCTATATCTACACGATTATCTAAATCCATATTTGATAAATATTCTTTTGCCTTCTTTTTAGTTTCTTCAATACCTCCATGTTCATTAGGATTAAAATATTTATTTATATATTTTAATTTATTTATATCAAAATATGAAGCCATTACTTTATTTCTTTTCATTTTTACAAATTTATTATAAGACATTTTAAGTGATAAAATATGTGATTCATTTACAATATAATCTAAATAACTATTTCCTTGTTCAATTTTATACATTAATTCTTTACCTTTTGCTAAACTTAATACATTTCTTAACTTAGAATCATCACCCATCAATTTATCACCTTCTTTAATATCTTGAACCATTTTAGTTGTACCATCGTACATTAATATTGGTGTATCTTTGGCAAAACATTTACCTGTGCCTGGAGGACCATGAAGCAAAACTCCTTTGGGTGGTTTAATTCCAAGTGATTTAAATAGTACTGGATGTCTTAGTGGTAACTCTATCATTTCTCTAATCAAACCCAATTGTTTTCTACATCCTCCTATATCATCATAACCAATTTCATTGGGATTTTCCTCATCCTCTCTTTTAACTGGTTCTCCTTCACAAAATATTTCTGTGTCTGGGGTTACTAATCCATATTGTTCAGGTTCTATTCCTACAACTTTAAATTCAACACTTCTCATAGCTTTATGAATAAGAAATAAATCTCCTTTAGAAACAGGTCTATAAGCATCTAAAAAGTATGGTTTAAGATAAACCTCAAATAAATTTCCGGTTATCCCTTCTAAAGTATCATCCAAAGGAAGAATATGAACTTTTTTAGCTGATTTAATTTCATCATATTCAGATATATGAATATAGTCACCTAATTTTACTCTGAGATTTTTTCTTACACATTTGTTCATTCTTATTGTGTTATCATCAGTTCCATTATCTTCACCTAAAGCAATACATACTGTTGTTCTGTTTTTTTTACCTTTTAACATAACTGTATCACCTCGAAATAAATTTAATTCTTCCATTTTTTTATTACTTAATGTTACAACTGAATTATCATCATTTAATGCATCATCTACTAATAATTTATTAGATTTAACTTTGGGTAAATTAATTGGATTTGCTTGATTTGCTTGATTTGCTTGTTCTGCCATATTCTTTAGTTATATAAAACATAATATGTATTGATATATTTTTTCAATTTTTTATACAAATATATTTACCCAGTCTAATTCTTCCATTTTCCAATCTGGACTAAATTTGTCAAATCTATGAATTTTTACATTGGGAGCAAAATTGTGTTGGATAGTTGAATTAATTATTAATATCAATTCATATGAACAAACAATCATATCCAATAAACTAGTTAATTGGTTAATCTGACTAATCCAACTGGATTTGAGTGGATTTAGTTCAATTCTAACAAATTTTATTTTATCTGGATTGGATGACAAATTTTTAAATCGGTCTATTCGCATTTGAATTTTGGATTTAAAATCTTCAATTTGATATTTGGAAGCTAATTCATGAGCAAATATTATTCCATATTTATTTGAAACCACAACAGAATTTGGTTTTGGATTGGATTTTGAATTTGGATAATTATCCTCACAAATATTATTAATTAATGGATATAAATCAGATTCTTTTTTAAATTCAATTGATTCAGCAAAATCAATAAAATCTGATGATAAAACATCAATCAACTGGGATAAAGAAACTTTACCCCAGTCAAAAGGATATGCGTGTTTTCGCAAGCCTAATTTATTTAACTGATATGTCACAGAACAATTTGAACCCAAACTAATATATTCCATTTGATTTAGTTAGTTATCATATTATTAGTAATAAATTAAAAAATCAATTTTTTATTTAATAAAAATTGATATTAACATTTAATAATTTAATTCTAATACTGTTTATGAATATTATATTTGATGAAATAAAACAATTTATTATAAAGGAGATAACAATATGAAAGGAAAGGAGCCAATAATAAATAGAAGAATAAGAAAAATATTTAGAAATAATGGTTATAAGGTTTATATGATAAATGAATTTAGGACTTCAAAATTATGTAATGTTTGTGAAAGTTGTTGTAGTCCTTTTTTAAAAAGAGAATCACATAAACCAAAAGACATAGATAAAAAAACAAAAAAAGGAAAACTTATTGAAGTTTGGGGTTTAACCTTGTGTGAAAACAAGAAATGTAGTTTAATCCATAACAGAGATAAAAATTCTGCCTTAAATATGTATAAAATAACTCAATCAATACTAAATGGAAAAGGAAGACCAGAAAAGTATTGTAGAGAAATAAAACAAATTCATTCCAGTTAAACGACTGGATATAACCAAATTTTTACACCTTGGATGTCGTCAGTATGAAAAATTACTTATAAAATCGGCATTTTAAATTTCAAAAGGTGTAAAATACTCGAAATTAATAAATAGTTTAAATTAGAGTATTTTCAATTATAAAAAAATTGAAAATATAATTCATAGTTAAATAAAATTAATTACAAAAATGTTAACTAAAGTATCAGAACCAAATCATTTGGCAACACCCAATATAATAAAATGGTTTAAAAATAATTTTAATAATGATTTTGTTGAACGAATTCAAGATAATATGGAAGGATATTTAATAATCAAATATAAAAATAATCCAAATCCAAAATTATTTAATTATTATTTGAATAGATATTATTCACATAATTTAATAAAAATTCATTGGGGGGAAAAAATTATTCTTAAACAAATTGATTCTTTTGACCAAAATAATTGGGTTATTGGGAATAAACTAAGGAATTGGGTTTTAAATAAGATTAATCTAATTAATATGTATGAATTTAAAATTAATTCAATTTTGGGTATTGGGGGAGAATATTATTTGTATTGGGTTGGATTGAATTTGGTTTCAAATTTGATTGGAATTTCTAATCATTTAAGTATTGTATCAGATTCAAATCTTAATGTTCCTTGGTCATCAAATTATCTTGTTGATTATAATAAATTAGAAACATATCCCCAAATAAAAATAGAATTAGATTTGGTTTTAATTAATTTGGCACAATTGAATTCAAATGTTGTAAAATATTTAACTAAATTAAAATTTAAAAAAATTATTTTAATTATTTGTAATTTACCAGATTCCAAATTAAAATTATTATCTGATAATTTTAAAATATTACAAATAAAATATTTCAAAAATTATGATAATCTTATTCGAGTTATCCAAATGAAAAATAATGTATTTATTTAGTTTTTATCAAAATTTATATATAAATATTTACACCCTTGAAGATTTAAAATGCCGATTTTTTTAATATATAAATAATTATATATTAAATGTCTAAACATAAAAGTGAAGATTATAAAATTACTGCGGTTAAATATTATTTAGAAAATAATACAAATTATACTAAAACTTGTGATATATTTAAGTGTTCTGAAAGAAGTTTGAAAAGATGGATTGAAAGATATGAAGAGTTAGATGAAATTAAAAGATTAAATAGAAAGCCAGTATCTTATAAAATAACAAAAGAACAAGTTAAATATGCTATACAAAAATTAAAAGAAAATGAACAGATAATAATGGAAGAATTACATAAAATAGTTAAAAAGAAATATAAGGATTTTGATATAACATCTCAACATTTAGGTCAAGTCATAAGAGATAACAATATAACAAGGAAAAGAACACGACATGAACATTACCCAAAAGAAAGATATGGAAAACCTACAAACATTAAAAAGGAACTAAAAACATTTTATAAAGAAGTTAATAAATACTTGCTTAATAAGATAATATCTTTAGATGAAACATCAATTCAACCATCAATGATTATGGAATTTTCAAAATGTTTTTTAGGTAAAAGATGTGTTGTTAAAACAGATGATAATTATATTTTTAGAAAATTTACTTTATTATGTGCTATTTCTAATTCAAAATGCGTTGGTGCTACTTTATATAAAGAAGGTGGTATGACTAAAGAAAGGTTTGTTGAGTTTTTAGAAGCCAATATATTTAATAAATATAAAGATCATCTTATAATTTTAGATAATGCGGGAAGTCATAATAATGAATATGTAAAACAAGCAATTATAAATAGTGGTAATAAATATTTATTTACAATTCCATATACTCCCAAAACAAATTGTATCGAAAATTGGTTTAATCAAATAAAACATTATTTGAAGTTAAATAAAAAAGTATTGAAATATGATGAATTAGCTATAGAAATTAAAAATGCAATTAAACAGGTTAAAAAAGAAAACTATAAGAATTACTTTGAAAATGCCTATAATAAAGATGCATATAAAGATTATGTTAAAAAAGATTCAACATTGAAAAGAAAACCTAAAAATTATAAAGATTAAATTATATAAATATTTCATAATATAATCATATAATATTATGAAACTTAAAAGTATTTTATATAAAAAAGAACAAGATGATTTAATAGATAAAATCATTAATATTTTAGAATTGGATAACGAAAATAGTATTATTTTATATAATCTTGATAATGATAAAACAAAACAAGATAAAATATTAGAATTAATACCAGAAATAAGAAAATATTATAGTTTTTCAACAATCATAGGAGCATCAGAACCAACAAAAGCAAAAAGACCTTATTTATCAATTATAAGACAATTAACAAAAAGAAAATATAAATTAAATAGTTATGATTATAGAATAAAACAAGATGGTAAAGATGATATTAGAACAAAGAAATATATTTTTGAATTATTGTAATTAAAATATCATAATAAAAGATTCTCTAAAAAAAATATTTTTTCTTTACAATATTTTTTAATTTTTTTATCAGTTATGTTCAAAAATATATTTTTTAAATGTGATATATTTTTTTCCACTCGTTCTCTTGATATTTTGTATGTATTTATATAAAATGTGCCATCATCATTTTTTGATATATCACTATATTGTTTAATACACGTTAATTCATTAAAATATGGATTTCCATAATTATCATAACTTAATAAATTTTCTAATTGTAAATTTTCCAATGAATAATAATTTGAAGGAAAACCTATATTTTTTCTTTTTGGAAAAATTTCAATTTCTGCATTTTCATCTATATTTATTAATTTTAATACTAATCTTTCATCTTTCGAAATTCTAGCGGTATCGATCATAAATAATCCAGAATTGCGTAATTTATTATAAGGTTTACCTTTTTGCACAATTACATCTAAATCTGTAACATCTTTATATTTATTCAAACAATAACCAGCAATAATAACATATTGTTTATCTGTTAATCCCAATTTATCCATAATTTTTTTTAATACAAACGCTAAAATATTATTTTTACTATAACTTTTTTCTTTCAAATTTTGAATCATATCATTTATATAATCTAAATCAATATTTTCATTACCACCAGTTTGATTATTCATATCCATATCTTTTAATTCCAAATACTTTGTTTTGTATTTTATATATTTATCTTTATAATCCATTATATAATATTAAAGATAAAAATTAAAGATAAAATATATTATTATAAATTTTCGCGTTTATTTTTAGAAATTAAAATATATATAACTATAGAATAATATTATGAGTGCTGTAGAAGAAAAGAAAAACAAACCACCAGATAAGTCTTCTGATTATTTCAAATGTGTTAAGATACCACTTAAACACGTTTTGAAAAATCCAGATATCAATTTACCTAAAATTACAGATGCAGTTATTAAATGTAATAAAATTGTAATTAATACATTGATGTTTATGAAACTTTATTTATTAGATTACTTTGAAAAAAATAATAAATTACCTGAAATAGATAAAGTATTTGTTAATTCTTGTATGAAAATTATATGTAATGAAAGTGTATCAGGACGACCACCAAAGAAAGAAATTAAAGAACTAAAAGATAAATTAACTGTTTTTTATAATTCTGATT
>Ga0172363_10003184_pt1 | contig 13335 bp, 19 predicted proteins | sample LakKivs2_kivu2a2_FD_114541 | JGI IMG/M metagenome (GOLD analysis project Ga0172363, IMG submission 114541) | Sediment microbial communities from Lake Kivu, Rwanda - Sediment s2_kivu2a2 | ecosystem: Environmental > Aquatic > Freshwater > Lake > Sediment | place: Rwanda: Western Province, Lake... | reverse complement strand
ATCGATTTCATACCAGAGCAAGTAAAAATCATAAGAGAGTCTAGGTATGGTGCTACGATGAGACTAGGCGCTTATCCAGCAGTTTTGAAGAAAGGAAGTCTGATTAGAAAATTGTATGGCAAGGAAGAAATTTCGGAGAGACATAGACATAGATATGAAGTCAACCCAAAGTATGTTGATATTCTAGAGAAGAATGGACTTGTTTTTTCTGGGCGTTCTCCTGATGGTATTTTAATGGAGTTTATGGAACTTCCTAAACATCCTTTCTTTGTTGGAACTCAGGGTCATCCCGAATTTAAATCTAGACCGATGAAACCTTCTCCGATGTTCGATGGTTTGATAAAAGCTTGTATTGGAACACTTTGAGGGAATCATTCGACATTGAATAAATTTCCTATTTGTTTTTCAATCTCAGTCTTAAGTTCTGTGTTTATTATAGATAAACAAGAGATATACTCTGAAAAATTCTTTTTGGCCTCTTCAGAATTTTCATTCAATTCCATCTTTAATGTTTCACATCTGAAAGCTACTATAGGTTTTAAATTTTCGTAAACCTTTACTGCTACATTATCTACTTCAGCTTCATCTTTTTGATACATACCATGTCTTTTCAGATTCACAGTACTTCCTAAACCATCAATTATCTCATGTTGAAGCAATCCTTCTAATGCTAAATCAGTTAAATCAGCGACTGCTATCTTTGATACAGATATACTTAGAAGTTTTCTTTCTGGGTAATATCTTACTTGGCCATATTCTTCAATATTAGGACCAAAAATAAAACGAAAATTGTACTCTGCGATAAACCCTTTGGTTAATAATTCAAGTGGAAGATTTTTTAACTTTTCATTGTTTACCAAATAAATTTTTGTTAGTCTCATCATCGAACAAATAGTATAAATATAAAAATATAATCATGTTTGAATTATTTGTGTTAAGACCTGATGCTGTTAAAGTTTTAGACGACCCTATGGTTAAAAAAGCTTTGCCTAGATACATTAAAATAGTTCGTGAAGAATCGCCTGCTAAATTCTTGATTGCTAAGAGAATTTCAGTTGATTTCGACCAGAGAATGAGTGAGAAAGAATTATGGAAAATACATGATAGGGCGATGAAAAAATTTCAAAAAATACAAACTAAATTAGACTCTGAAAAAAATAGGCTCGAAGAAATCAAAAAACCAGAGAAAAGCTTACTTGACTTAAAATTTGTGTTAGCCGACAAGATTATGACTCATTGTCATTTCTGTGAGAGAAGATGTGAAGTTAATAGATTTAAAGGAGGGCTTGGTTTTTGCAGAGCAGAAACTGAATGGAGAATTTTTGGAGCTCATGAACATTATGGAGAAGAGGCTGAGCTTGTTATCTCTGGGACTATTTTTCAAGCCGCATGTACGATGAGATGTGTTTACTGTCAAAATGCCCCCTCTAGTGTTAATCCAGAGTCAGGAGATGTTTGGAGTATTAAAAAAGTTGTGAATTGGATGAAAAATATGAAAGAGCGAGGAGTTCGTAACATAAATTGGGTTGGTGGGTCTCCAACTCCATGGTTGTGGCATATTTTAAAGACTTTGAAATTCTGTGAAATTAACATGGCTCAAGTATGGAATTCAAATTCATATTATTCCCAAGAAACAGCAAAGCTTATTGATGGAGTTATGGATGTTTATTTGTCAGACTTCAGGTATTTTTCTGAAAAATGTGCTGTAGAGTTGAGTCAAGCTTCAAACTATCCTGAAGTTGCGATACGAAATCATTTAGCTGCAGAAAAAGCTGGTGAGTTGTTAATTAGAATACTTGTCATACCTGATCATATCGAATGTGATGCAAAACCAATAGTAAATTGGATAAGAGAAAATTTAGGAGAATGGACAAGGATAAATATTCTGCCTCAATATCGACCCTGCTGGAAAGCTTTTGGTGTTAAAGAAATAAACAGACCTCTTAATCATGAAGAATGGGTAGAAGTCGTTAAATATGCAAAAGAGATTGGTTTAAAAAATTTGGTGATAGATTAATTCTATCTAATTGTTCGTTAAGAATAGTTCTTAAGAGACTCTTATCTGGTTGTATTGGTCTACTATTTTTTAATGGTTTGTAAGTTGAAACATTTTTTAATAATTTATTTAAACTTAAGTTGATCATTTTCATGAGGACAACAACTACTTCTATAGGACAATGATATCTTCCTTTCTTCCAATCGTTTATACTTGCTTCAGACACGTTCCATGAAAATGTATTGCACAACAAGCTACTTAATTCAAATGTGGAATTGTTAATTTTTTGCAATACCTTATTGAATAATTCTAATCTAAATTTATCGTTTAATAAGATAGAGTCATACAATTTTTCATAAGAAGATAGAATATTCTCCAAATCTTGCTGTTTTCTAGCTGTTGGTATTCTAACGTTTTCGGCTAACGTTATCAGATTTCGTTGACCAGAGATAAGAAAATACCAGCGATAATGAATTTTACCTTTTTTTGTTATTATTTTCTTTTGAAGATGTATATTATTCGAACTGACTCCTATTTTGTTAAATAGAGAATGATCACCTACTAATAAACTTGGTGGCTTATTTTCTTTAGCGCCATTGAGACCAATATGTATTTCCCCACCACAATTTCTGTTGGGTTGTACATTCCCTTCGTCACCTATTAATACACCCAGAAAAGCAGAAATTACATCTATATTTTCCGCATTAAGTATTGCGTATGGGATTTTTGTATCATTCTCAATTTTATTACCAGGCTTTAAACTAAAACAGAATAAAACATAACCAACTATATTTGGGACATCAATTCTTGTTACCCCATCTAGATCTAAAATCTCTCCAAATTCAACTTTTGAAGCATTAAACATTTTAATAACGCTTTCTTTAAAATGTTCTAAATTTTCTTTTTCCTTATTAGAATAAACTACCCTTAATTTTCCAGGTTCAAAATAACCATCATGTAAAGTGTGACTAATAACAGAAGCTGTGGCTTCATTCAAGACGATGGGAAACTTTGGATTAAATACTTTATTCGCTGGTCCATCACCTTTTATAAAATCTACATGTTTTTCTATTTCACTCATGGAAACCCCTGTAAAATTACTGAGAAATTTAAGAACATGAAGAGGAATGCCATGAGAAATTACTTTTGTATTATCCTTATTCGGTCTTTTACCCTTATACCATTTATAGATATTCGAGTACGCACCTTTTATATTCAATTCTTTTTTCAATAATTTTGCAAACTTACGCAGACTTCTAGTCTTTTTTAGTACTTTTTCAAATAATTCTATCCTAATTTTATCTTCAAGTCTGACCCATGTTTTCTTTTTAACTTTAAGTAAATCTTCTAAATGTAGTTCCATCTACATCACTTTAATATCTATACATTATATTGTTAAATGATTTTCGAGAGAGTAGAGTTGCGATGAACATAAAAAAGAAGGCCGATAATAGGGAATTAATGCTCTTTTCCACTCTTAAACAATTTTCCGTATATAAAGCGCTACTAGAACTGCTATGAAAATAATGATACCAAAGAGTGGAATAAATCTGTTTATCTCATTAATACTTCTAGTCGAGATGGTTGTAGTAGTAGTTGAGAAAGTTGTTGTAGTAGTTGTCGTCTGAGTCGTCGTTGTATAGCCACTTACCACAAGATAAAATAATCTTTCAAAGACGAATGATCCCACATTACTCGTCACTAACATTTTATAAACGCCTTCTGAAGCGCTTGGACTCGCACTCAACTTAAGTGTGTAGAACTTCTCCTCTGGTAAGCGGGTCACCTGCAAGGGATTAGATAACATTGTAACGCCAACACCACTAGGCATAGATCCCCATGGCTTTGAGTTGTAGGTATAGTCGAAATAGGCTATGGAATCAGTGTCTTTGGGTGTTGGATAGATACCGAACATTACGTATGCCTCTCTACCAACATCAACCTTGATTGTAGGTGTTGAGAGTTCAGAAGAGGATGTTGAGATATGAGATGAGGATGCATATATGTAAAATAAATAGGATGGTGTATAAGGTAAGATAAGAAAGTCAAATGTCGAGTTATCCATAGGAAAGTCAAACGTTGTATTAATCCCATAAAAAACACAACAATTAATACTAACATCTGCAGTGTAAAATCCTGTAGGCGCGTTAGGTTCGACCTCTAATTTTAAAACTGACTTTATCTCTTCATATGGCTTAGGCGATACCCGATTTGGAGTGAAGTTAAATTGAATCCCTTTCCATTCAAATAACCTCTCTTCTACTCCTACTGGATGAATATATAATTCTTCCAATCCATAGGGCAACTCATAGGTCCTGTTTGTAATCTGGATCAAGGTTACGGGAATTGTACCTGAACTACCTGGGGGTATAACTAAGACCTTTGAAGTATAATTATCAATCTGCTTTGTGACATAACTAAAATTCTTGGCTGAGTTGATGTCAGCTATAATACTTAATCTCGGATATATTGGTGCTGGTTGAGAAATTACAACGGCGGGAAAAGTAACGATTAATATAATCAAAATAACTGATATGAGTATTTCATTTTTGTACCCATTCAATCTCTTCACCAATTATATTTAATGTTGAAGGAATATTTAATGTTGCTGATTGTTCTCTTACAGATTTTTGAATCAATCCTACTAAGAGCAGATATTAAAAGAGAAGAGATGGAAGAAGCTATTAATCATGCTAAAGAATTAAAAATTAATTACATTACATGAACTTTAACTAGCTATTCTGATTATAGTTATTCTAGTTCTTCTAAGATGTTTTTTAATTTGTCCTTGAGATTTTCGTATTTTTGATTCAAATCTTTATAATCACTATCAAGTTTATCGTATTTCGTCTTCCATTCTCCTAAACTACTCTCAATTCCCGCTATCCTACTCTGCAGCTCATCCTTTTCATCGTTACAAGTCTGAAGGTCTGTTTCTACAGTTAGTTTCTCATTCTGACAGGTTTGATAATAATCTTTGAACGAACCCAAATCAGTTTTAGTAGTTTCTAGATCAGATAAGCATGAAGATACGTTATTATTACACGCCTTCAACTGCTTTTCGGTTATCGTTATCTTTGACTCAAATTCAGTGATTTTTGCTGTGTACGATGAAAGCCCTGTGTAAGCAGTGGCAATTCCAATTATGACAATAGCAAGTATAACAGAGAACCATTTGCTTTGTCTTAAGTTCTTTGTCTTTTCTACAAACTTCTCTTTTAATCCCTTAAAGTCAACCTTGAATTTTTTACTTTCTCCGTACGGTTCGTACATTATATCTAGAAATCTTTTGGTTAAGGAATCTTAAATAACTTAATCCTTTAAAGCTCTATCAAACTCTTTTTTAAAATCTTCCAATTTTACTTGTATTCTTTTTATTGCTCTCTCTAATGCAACTCTAGTGTTAAACCTTCCTCCCTTCATCTTCACATATATCTTTGGTTCAGCCATGTAAGGATGCTCTTTTATGTATGCCGCCTCATCGACATTCTCATCATTCCATAATTCTTCTTTGATTAAATTTGCGAACCCCACACTTTCCCCCTTCAGTTCTATTTCAATCATGTCACTGTCTTCTTTTATTTTATTTAGTTCCATGTTTACACCCTTGAAATTATGAACAAATCAACCTCATATCTTACATAAGGTTTTTTGTGGAATTTAAACATATAGGGTATTCGAAATTTAAATTTTATAATCTTTCCCACTTGGCCACCATTCTTTTCGATGAATTTCACTAAAAATTCTCTTGATTTTTCATAATGTCTATGCAAAGAATATATATTTTTGGCACTTTCTAGTGCTTTCTTCAAGAAAACTCTATCTGCATGTAGCTTCTGAATGCCAAATGGCGGGTTTTGAATCACGGTATCAACTCTTCTTTTCCACTTAGATACATCCATACAAAAAAGTTCTATTTTTTTCTGAATCTTGATATTTGTCGTATCACTAATATTTTTTATATTCTCTTTTGTTATTTCTATCGCTCTCTTGTCCATGTCAACTCCTATGACCTTTTTTGCACCGGTTAAAGCTGCGCCGATCGTTAATCTACCCGACCCACATCCTAAATCCAAAATAACCTTTTCTTCTATGTTTCCTGAAATATATGCTATATTCAAAACCTCAGCAGCTAAATCAGATGGTATAGTGTATTGTTCCAATTCTGGGTTAGGTTTTTCGATATCTTTTAATTTCGATAAGATTATTTCTAGTTTCTTTTTAGTTAGCATCCTCATCAACATAGGATAAATATTGAAAAATTCATATTTTATTTTGTATGGACAGTCTTTTCATAATAATCATAGTCGTAATGTTAATTTTTATAATGTCGATACTCTTCTTCGTCTATTTTACTTCGACAGGTGTTGAAAAGAATGTTGGTCAACTCAGAACAGAACTAGAAAGAGCACAAGCACCTGTTTTCTCACCAATGGGAGTATTCTCTTCATTCATGAAGTTCTTCTTATCATTTTTCATGAATAAATGAGTTCATCATCTAATCTTGGACAAGCAAGATTCAATAAAATATCGAATTTTAACCCTTCAATTTTTTCTTTTTTGAACTCATCGAATGCAAGGATACTTACTTCTTTACCTTTATTTTCTAATTTCTTTTTCAATTTTATCGCCTCTTCCATCCTTTCTTGTCCCATTTTCCAACAAACGATTATTCCAACATTTTTTGCATCTTCTAATTCGGAATCATGCCATGCCTTTCTTTTCATCCATTTAATCTTTTCTTTTTCTAGGTCGTATATTCGTTTTTTTTCGATATCCAAAATAAAAACAGGTTTCCCAGTTTTCATAGCAACACCTAGCGGATGAAATTTTCCAGCACCAACGTATAGAAAACAATCAACTTTATCTTCTATCTTCTTTGCTGCATTAATATTACAACCTAATATTTGACCTGGATATTTCAATGATTTATGAATGTAAATCTCTTTGCCCGCACCTTTCAGATATTTTTTTACTTTATCTGTAGTTTTAACAAACTGAACGCTGGTTAAAAGCCCTATTTTTTTGAATTTATCTAACTTCTTAACTTTTTTTTCCAAAATGGGTATGGGATCTACAGTATAGAAATACTCCCAGTATATCACTGGAATCTTAGATTTTATCTTTAGATCAGAATGACATATGTGTAAAATTACATCGCAACCTAACCTTTCAGCTTCGAAATCTCTTATATCGCAGCTCCCGTACGAAGGCTCTAGACACAACACACATTCAAAACCATATTCTTCTATCTTTTTAGCGATCTTCTGTATCCTATACTTTAACCCTTCTGGGAACTGAATAAATACTCTTTTAGCCTTCAGTTCCTTCAGTTTTTTAATTATTCTTCCCATCTGTTTCATGAAAATCAGATCCCAATACATTAATGTGCTCTTTTTTAATCATTTCCCTCAGGTTTAAAACTTTATGCTTTATTTTTTCCCAATTTTTAGTATCAATTTCTAAGATCAGTCCCATCTTCCTTATCTTTTCTAGATGATTGCTTAAAGGCAACAATATTTTAGCTAATCTTTTAACATCAGTGTATTTCAATACTAAGAGTGCAAAAAAGTCTTTATTATATCTTCCTAAGTTAGTTTTTTTACCTTTCCTTTTTTCTAAATGAAATATAGGAGTACACCCAAGATCCTTCATTTTCTTCTTCAACTGCAGTAATATCTTTTTATCACTAGTCCTAATTCTAAATGAAATCCTCACGTTATTTCTATTACTTTTTCTAATATCCCAGCTTCCTTCACAGTCCATATAACCGGCTAAAAATGAGTAGAATATATTCTTCCTTTCCAAAATCCAATTAGGAATTTCAGTTGGTTTTCTGAGGAGAAACTCAAACGACTTATTGAGATCACAATCCATACGCCATTCAGGATAAGAATAATGAACAGTATAGATGTGTATATGTCCATATTTCCCAAAAATCCCTTTAAACATTTTGACTTGTGAAAGATGTGTGGTTCCTGAATGTACTCTTACTAAACTATGATTCCTTTTGGCAGATATATCACCAGCTCTCAAGCCAAGCATGTAAGCTTTTTCATTCAAATTACCAGAAAAGGATTTCTTAGGAAATTTTGTTTTGATTTCTGATTGTGTTCGTCGTTGGATATCGTATCTTTTTAGGTAATTTAATACAGTATCATACGATTTTACCCCAAGTTCCCGTGCTATCTCTGGGCTAGACATCTTTTTCTCTATGTATAGTTTTATCAAAGTCTTCTTATTTATACTACTCATACATATCATTTAGTATATTAAGTATTTATGTTTTCTGTACAAATAATTATAGGTGAAGTGTATGTCTTTAGTAAAAAAATATTCAAAAACAAATCTTTTTATTATCGATGGAAATCTTTGGAAATGGGCTAAATATAGAGCAGAAATCTTAGGATTCAAATCTGTAGCAGAGTATATTTTTCAGTTAATAGACTTAGATAAAGAGAAAAATTTACTTAAAAAATAATATCCTTAGTTCAGATACTTTTGAGGTCCAAAGAAGTGTAACATACGCCATAAAGGAAAAGGTTTTGGTTGATCTTTGGAAGAATTCTCATTACTTCCTTCTTTTTATACATTCTATACTATGGTATGCCTTTATACAACAACATGATAGAAAGATGCCTGACAATCCTGACATTATAACAAAAACCAGACTAAAATCAAAAGGCAAATTAAAACTTCTTTTAATTTCAATAACATTCAAAATAACTAACACATATGTCAAAATTGTTATTGCTCCTATTTCCCCGAGTTTTAACCAAAATTCAAAATTAAGTTTTTCAATCATTATTTCTTTTTGTTTACTCTTCATAATTATTGTATCTAATTCCTTCATTTTAATGTTTTATCCTCGGAATTAAAAAGAAGAAGGGTTTCATAATTTTAAGTAAAGGTTTGATGATATGGTATCCCTTCTTTAAAAACTTCATAATATTTTTCTGGGCATTGTATAGAAACCAATTTAACATAGGCAATTTTATCATAAACTACCATAATTTGTTTTGCATAACTCGCATAAGGTTGCATATTCTTTATTTCCTCTTCTATAACTTGACCATCAACCATATGAATTTCTATTCTCCCATCTGTTACTTTAGTTGCCATAGCACCCATGTTTAATCCGAGTAAAGCATCATATCGTGCACCAGTTATTTTCATTTCCAAATCTTTACAAACATCTATGGTGGTTGTGGCTTCTAGCTCTGTTTTTTGATTAATACAACCTGATAGTACTATTAGAAATAGGAGAATCAAAAAAATGATGATTTTCATGTTTTAGAATTAACAATCTATTCTTAAATATTTTTAAAAAGTGAATATTCTTTATGACGAAATTGGAGGATTTAATATGAAAAAGAGGAAAGGGATAATAGATTTAGATAAACTCAAAATAAACTATTATTTAAAGAGAGCACAAACATTTTCTTTTATGATGTTTACATATTTTATAATTCTTTTTGCAATGTTACAATATTTCGAAATAAAACCAAAAATGGAGTTATTGTTTTTGTCTATTTTCCTTATGATTGTGATTATCAGTCTGACTTTTCACAATCTTAATAGAGCTAAAAAAATAATATGCAAATATGATCCAGAATTTTGATTGCAGATTAAATATAAACAGTTTGATGCTGAGAAACCAACATGACCCCACTAGAATATCAAACCTAAAATATATGGGAGTAACAATATCAGAATTAGAGTAACGATAAATATTAATATACTTCTTTTCCAGTTTTCAGACCAAACTAGTCCAAAAATTGAACCTACTATTATTCCCATCATATGGACGGGGTAACCTATCTGATAATCAGACGGGACTAGTATGTTTGATATAGTAATTAAAAAATACAATGCACCGGCAACAACGAAAGGCAATGGTACAACAGAAGGGAATATAACTAATTTACCTGGACAAACAAACATTCCTAAGCCAACAAGAGCCGAAATAGCACCTGAAGCCCCAACACCAATCGTATCTGGCGAAAATAAAAATGGAATTAACATTACTAAATTTCCGATAATACCCCCTAAAAAATAAACTAATAGATATTTCATGCTGCTTACTTTCTTTTCTAACGAAGTCCCCAGTAAAAACAATGCAATCATGTTAAAAAAGATATGTTCAAGGCCAGCATGGATAAACATAGAAGTTATTATAGTATAGACCTTGCCTTCCAGAAAAGAACTTGGTCTAAAACCAAATTCATTGATGCTATAATCTAATCCATAAATTATTGTTAGAAAAAAAATTATCACGTTTATTAAGATTAAGGCTACTGTGAGCTTCATAAACTAAAATTAAATCTTTTCTTTAATAAATAAAATTCTATGGTTTCTAAAAAAACTGAACGTAAAGGTTATTGGTTATACAAAGAAAATATGGTTAAAAAAGAATTAGAAACAGATAAAAGAATACATTTTACTGTTAAGAGTGAAATGAAAAATCATTCTGTTATTTTCGATAAAGAAAAAAATGAATGGATATGTGATTGTGAGTTTTGGAGTTTAAAGTTTCAACCTTGTAGTCATATCCATGCTTCACAACTATTTAAGCAGAATGAAGAAAAATAGTAAGTGAGTACCAATGGAATTGAGAGCCCAACTTCATATGCACACTAATGAATCAAAGGGAATGAGAGTAAAGACACATTCTAACATACATCCAAAAATTGCCATAGATATTCTTAAAAAGAAAAACATACAAGTCGTGGCAATAACTGATCATAATAACACGCGTGCTTATTCAAAAATAAAGGATTATGCTGAAAAGAATGGGATCATTCTCATAAATGGAATAGAAATTACCACTAGAGATGGTGAAATAATAGGTTTAAATATTGAACCTGGAATAGAAAGGGAATTGAATAAAAATATGACTGTTAATGAAGCAAAAGATATTATTTTGGATTACAATGGAGAGATTTTAATACCTCATCCGTTCGATATAATGGGAAACGGTATAGGAAAAAAAATTAAAGAAATAAAAGGCATCGTCGAGATTTTTAATCCTGGCAACATTTTTGGTTTTGAAGATAAATTCGCAAGAATTGTTGCTGAAAAATTAAATCTACCGATGGTTGCCAACTCGGATGCACACTATATAAGGATGATTGACCGAGGAATCACAGTTATCGATTCAGAACCAGAAATAGATTCTATCTTTAAATCGATAAAAAAAGGAGAAGTTAAGTTTGAAAATTGTAAATATATAACTTGGAAAGAAGTTAAAGAATGGGCATTAATAAGAGTTTCCAATTCATATAAAGATATAATGGAAAATCTGATGGATGGATGGAAAAGTGATACTGCATACATGAAATTGGCAAATCAAAAGTTTATACGATTAATCCAGAAAAAAACGCTTGAACTTGGCATCTCAAAACCAGACAGTAGAATATGGGATATAGTTTCATACATTATCTTTTTAGTTTATAATTTATACGCTTGGCATGCAAGAAGAGAATATGCGCCTTTTGTTTTCTCGATATAATTAAAGTTATTATTTTACGAATGAATTAATTTTTAGATGGTTATTATGAATTCTTTGAAAAATATTAAAAAAGAGATTGTCAAACTATTGAAAAAATCGGATTTACTTAAATATGAAAAAATAGAAGAGACTCTAGAAGCACCACCCCAATCAGAATTTGGCGATTTGTCTTCAAACGTTTGTTTCTCTCTTTCTAAGAAATTAAAAGAATCACCTGTAAGAATTGCTGATGAAATCATTTCTCAAATAAAAATAACAAAAGATTCTATTATAAGTAAAGTTGAATCGAAAGCAGGATACATTAACTTTTTTTACAATTATTCAATTCTCTCAAAACTAGTTTTAAGATTTATTCTTACTGAAAAAGAAAAATTCGGTCAAAACAAAATAGGTGAATGTAAAAAAGTAATGGTGGAATTCTCTCAACCCAATCCTGTCCATCCGATGCACATAGGTCATTCAAGATCAACTTTTTTCGGCGACTCTTTATCAAATATATTAGATTTCTTGAATTACGAAACTATCAGAGCAAATTATATGAATAATACTGGTTTACAAGTTGCTAAACTGGTTACTGCGTATCAACTTTGGGGAAAGAATAAAAAACCTATAGGCAAATCGGATTTATGGTTATGGAAATTATACATTAAATTTCATGAAGAAGCCGAGAAAAATCCTACCATAGAAGAAAAAGCAAGAGATACTTTAAGGAAGTTTGAGATTGAACATGATGAAAAAACGATTAAAGTATGGAACAAAGTTGTTAATTGGTGTATAGAAGGTTTTAAAGAAACTTATAAAAAGCTTGGTATAAATTTCAATATTTACTTGTTCGAGAATGAATATAGAAAATCCGGAAAAAAGAATGTTGAAAAGGCCATAAAAAAAGGAATAGCTTTCAAAAGTGAAGAAGGAGCTATAGTGGCCGATCTTGAAAAATATGCTTTATCGAATTGTATTATCCTGAGATCTGATGGAACAGGTCTTTATGCAACAAGCGATTTAGGAATGACACCGTATAAATTCGAAAAATACAAATTGGACAAATCAATCTGGGTCGTGGCTTCAGAACAGGATCTTTATTTCAAACAACTTTTCAAGATTCTAGAATTATTAGGTTACTCTTGGATTAAGAATTGTTATCACTTCTCATATGATTTGGTTCATCTTCCAGAAGGTAAGATGTCATCCAGAGAAGGGAAGGCAGTGATGATAGATGAAGTCATCGAAAAGTTGACAAATAACATCCTTAAAGAGGTTAATAAAAAAAATCCAAAATTGCCTAAAAAAGAAAAGAAAGATATTGCTGAAAAAATAGCGATCGGAGCATTCAAATATAATATCTTGAAAATAGAGCCCCACAAATCAATAACTTTTGACTGGGATAGAATGCTTAGTTTTGAGGGTGACACAGGTCCTTATTTACAGTATGCTCATGTTCGAGCAGATAAGATATTACAGAAAGCAGATAAATGGAAAGAAAATTATAGTATTAAAGAATTAAAAAAACAAGAAACAAATCTAGTTAAAAAATTGATGCAATTTCCTGATGTTGTAGAGCAATCTGGAAAAGACATGCGACCACATTATATCTGTAATTACGCGCATGAACTATCTGATTCATTCAGCGACTTTTACCATTCTTGCCCCGCGATAAAAGCTGAGACAGAAGAATTGAGGAACTTTAGGCTAACCTTGGTCAAAGCAGTTAAGATTACTCTAAAGAATAGTTTAACTTTACTTGGCATAGAAACACCGAAAATAATGTAGTTTTATCGTTACAATAAGATTTATAATATTATAGTTTTAATAAAAATACTTATGAAGT
>Ga0172363_10003183_pt1 | contig 13336 bp, 13 predicted proteins | sample LakKivs2_kivu2a2_FD_114541 | JGI IMG/M metagenome (GOLD analysis project Ga0172363, IMG submission 114541) | Sediment microbial communities from Lake Kivu, Rwanda - Sediment s2_kivu2a2 | ecosystem: Environmental > Aquatic > Freshwater > Lake > Sediment | place: Rwanda: Western Province, Lake... | reverse complement strand
ATTTTTCTTGCCACAAAGCAAACTTGCTCGTAATCCAGAGCTAAAAAAGAAGGGGGTGAGGTCTTTTTCCAAAGAAGCGAGAAAGATTATTAAAAAAGGATGGGATTTTGTTAAGAGAAATCTCCAGGCGGGAAAATACGATTTTTTTATTTTGGATGAAATAAATGTTGTTCTTTATTATAAATTAATAAATAAAAGGGAATTTTTAGATTTTTTAAACAGATTTAAAAAGAAATTAGATATAGTGTTAACTGGCAGATATGCTCCCAAAGAAATTATTGAAACAGCTGATTTGGTGACAAAATTTAATGAGGTTAAACATCCTTTTCAAAAAGGGGAAAAAGCAAAAAGAGGTCTTGATTTTTAATTTCTTGACAAATTCATTTTTCTGGATTATACTTGAGAAAAGTTCACAAATAATTGGCGGGGAACACCGGTGAAAATCCGGGGCTGTGCCGCAACTGTGACCTTCACAAGAGGAAGCCAGAATACCGCCTTTCTAATTTCGTTGTTAACCCTTCGAGCAAAGGGAAAGGTCGATTAATTTTTATCCTGCCCGAGGGCAGGATTTTAACGTATTATGACAAAGACAAATCAAATTTTAATCACTGTTTTAATCCTCTTGTTAATTGGCGGAGGTTTGTGGTTGGTCAACATTCAGAGGCATTCATTAGAATCGATTTCCGAAGAAGAAACCTCCAGTCCCACAACAGAATTTCAAACAAACGCTGCCAATTTAGCAATTGACTACGGAGAGGGGGGCGTTATTGAATTTTCCAAACAAGATATTGGCAAGGACACTACTGTTTTGAATTTACTTTTAGAATTTACCCAGGCCCAGGGAATAGAGGTAGTTAAAAAAGATTCAGATTTTGGGGTAATGATTGAGGGTATCGGCGATAAGAAAAACGGAGACGATGGAAGATATTGGATGTTTTATATTAACGGAGAATTGTCGTCAGTTGGAGTTTCAGAAGCCAAGGTCCAACCAGGAGATAGGGTAGAATTTAAATTTGAAAAGTCGTCGTTTTAAATCCGATGATATCCGGATGTGCTTGGTGTTTCGTTTTCTAAATAAAGCAATTTTATGTTATTTTTAAATTTTAAAAAAGAGAAATTTTTAGATTGTGTGATAGGTATTTGTTTTATTGTTTTGGGAATAGCCCTTCGCTTTCTTCCTCATCCCCCGAATTTTTCTCCAATAGCGGCAATCAGTATTTTTTCTGGCGCCTATTTAACAAGAAAGGTTTCTTTACTTTTGCCTCTTGCTATTCTTTTTTTATCTGATATCTTCTTGGGTTTTTATGAATTGCCAGTGATGGTTTCAGTTTATGGATGTTTTCTAATTTCCGTTTTTTTAGGCAAGTGGCTCAAACACCGCAAGACATTCAAGAATATAATCATTATTTCTCTTTCTTCTTCGTTGGTTTTTTTTGTGATAACCAACTTCGCTGTTTGGGCTTTTACCCCTTGGTATTCTCATAGTTTTGAAGGGCTTATTCGTTGTTTTATTATGGCTTTGCCATTTTTCAGAAATACACTTCTTGGTGATTTGTTTTATGTTTTTCTCTTTTTTGGAACATATGAGCTGGTTATGCGTTGGGTAAGAAGCTCCTGGAAGGTAAAAGAAGCGAGAATCTAAACTTCCTATGCGGGGTCAAGAAAATGAAAATATTGAGAAATCTCTTAAAAAAATTCGAGACGAGATTTTAAGGTGCAGAAAATGTCCTCTTTATAAAGAAAGAAAAAGATCAAAGAGTTTTCCAGTAATTGGAGAGGGAAATTGTCTAACAAAAATTATGTTTATTGGTGAAGCACCGGGTGCGAACGAAGCAAAAACTGGTCGTCCCTTTTGCGGCGAGGCGGGAAAAATTTTAGATTACCTTTTAAATTCAGTTAATATAAAAAGAAAAGAGGTTTATATCACAAATGTTTTAAAGGATAGACCCCCCGTCAATAGAAATCCAAAAGAAAAAGAAGTTAGGGCTTGCAGTTCTTTTTTAGAGAGACAAATTAATACTATAAGGCCAGAGATAATTTGCACTTTGGGTAATTATTCTACAAAATATATTTTTGAAAAATATGGTTTAAAGGACAAGTTAGGGGGAATTTCTAAAATTCATGGAAGAATTTTTAAATTCAAAACTCGTTTCGGAGAGATTAAAATTATTCCATTTTATCATCCAGCTGTCGCCGTTTATAATCCAAATATGAAAACAATTTTAAAGAAAGATTTTCAAATCTTTGGACGCCTTAAGAAATCACACAGTTTTTTGTAAACCTCAGCAGTATTTACATTAAACCCTATTACTCCTGGGTTATAAGCGCATACAAGATCAAGGGGAACCAACATATTAAAAAACACATCTTCTTTATTCAGTTGTTTGCCGCGAAATGAAGAAACCTTGTTGTATTGCTGTTTCTCAGGCTACAAAAAAACTAAAAGACAATTTTAAAATTAAATTAGATGCAACAAATGGTATTGTAATGGTTTTAAGTAAATGAAACAATATGAGAAAGTTAACCAAAGAAGAAATATTATTAACATTTACTCCAAGGGTCAGGAAAAAGATAATATTGCCCTCCCTTGAAGAGATTGTCTGGGACCAATTAGATTTTTTGGGTTGGGTGCATCCCTCGGGTCATTTGGGATATGTAGTTTATAATTCTCCATCTTTGGGAATTAAGTCATTATTTCTTCATAGAGCAATACCTAAATGGGGACGGGGGGTAAGGATGTGTTCTTGGTGCAATACAATGCGTCCTTTTCGTGAAGTTGCACTTTTTTCAACTACAAGACTATATAACATTGAAAGATCAATAGGTGACTATATTTGTGCTGATTTTGGATGCAGTTTGTATGTTCGCGGCAAACCTTTAAACATTGCCCAAATGGGAGAAACTATTAGTGTAAAGGAGAAAATACAACGCTTGCATAGAAATATTGAAAAATTTTTTCTTCTTGTTAAAAAATTACGTGAAAAAGAATAAATTTATCAAACATATCAAAGAGACATCTCTTAAAGATTATAGATCGGTTGGGGGCAAGGGTGGTACGTTAGGGGAGATGATGCAAGCTGGTTTCTGTGTTCCTCCCGGTTTTATTATTACAACCGAAGCACTAAAATTTTTTTTAATAAAAAACAATATTTATAAAAAAATAAAGGATTTATTTCAAAACCATAATTTAAAACAGAGTGAAATAAAAAGAGATTTGATTATTTTACAAAATTTGATAGAGAGTAGCCCCCTTCCTTCCGAAGTTACAAATGAAATTTTTAATATTTTAAAAAAGACTGATTTAAAGAAAGTGGCTGTCAGATCATCGGCTACGACAGAAGATTCCCCAAATTTTTCTTGGGCGGGGGTTTTTGATTCATTTTTAAATGTTTCAGAAAAAGACATTATAACATTTATTAAAAAATGTTGGTCTTCTCTTGTAAACTATCGAAGTGTTTTTTACTATAAAACTATAAATAATAAAACAACATTGCCCTTATTGGCGGTTATTATTCAAGAGACGATTAAAATCAATATCACTGGTGTCGTTTTTACCGTTCACCCTGTTTTTTATAATGAAAATATAATGATTATAGAGTATTTCTCAAAAAATTTATCTACAATTCAAAATCAATTTACTCCGGCAACTTACATTATAAAGAAAGATTGCTTGAAAGTGGAGGAAATTTCTAGATTGCAAGATAAAAAAATATCAAAAAGACAAATTATTCAATTAGTAAAAACTTGTCAAGATATAGAGAAATATTTTCAAACTCCCTGTGATATCGAATGGGTTTATAGTGGTGGGCAATTTTATATTCTACAAAGCAGGCCAATAACCACCATACCACAAAATAAGCATAGCTTGTTTTCTCGCTTTGCTCGAAAATAAGCATAGCTTGTTTTCTCGCTTTGCTCGAAAATAAGCATAGCTTGTTTTCTCGCTTTGCTCGAAAATAAGCATAGCTTGTTTTCTCACTACGTTCGAAAATAAGCAAAAAGTTATAGATTTGAGATGTTTTTAGATATTTAAATCTAATTCCGTTTAACTTGACTTTTGTGTTGTTATTTGGTATAATGAGGACGTGAGTGTAAAGTCGTTCGGTGGATTTCTCTTCCGAGCGGCCTCCATCCAAGGTCGCCCCGCCTTAGTGCGGGGTTTTTTTAATTACTAAATTAAAACATTTATTTAAAAAATATATAAAAAGATAAAATTATAACTTGCACTTTGCTTTTTTCTTTTGTAAAATAGAATTGGGTCGGGAGGTAAGCACTCACAAACGACCTTGGAGCTTTGGAGTAACTCTCCCGACCCATTTTAGCTACTAGCTAGTATAATACTAATCTATATATAAATAGGATACTTCGCTATTTTTTGACATTTATTTTGTATTTTAAACTTTTATCGCTATGCCCAAAATTCTCTCTGGGGTTCTCCTTGCTCCTTATACTACCTTTAAAGTAGGAGGAGAAGCTAAATATTTTTTAGAAGCGAAAACCAAAGAAGATGTTATTTTTGGTTTGAAATTCGCCCGAGAGAAAAGTGTCCCCCTTTTTATTTTGGGAGGGGGGAGTAATATTTTAGTTTCTGATAATGGATTTAGTGGTCTGGTTATTAAATGTAATCTTTCCAATATTAGATGCCAAGGTAAAAAAATTTATGCAGAAGCCGGCGTTTTTCTTTCAAGTATACTCTCTCAATCGGTTAAAAGAGGTTTAACTGGAATGGAGTGGGCGGTTGGAATTCCCGGAACAATTGGCGGAGCAATTTTTGGAAATGCCGGAGCATTCGGTGAAGATATTGGGAGTGTCACAGAAAAAATAAGGGTCATTGATATTGAAGATTTATCAGAAAAAGAATTTCAAAATCAAAAGTGCAACTTTGGTTATCGCACTTCTATTTTTAAAGAAAATAAAATAAAAAAACAAAAAGAATATATTATTATCGGAGGAGAGTTAAAACTTGCGATTGGAGACAAAAAGAATATTAAAGAAAAAGTAAAAAATAATTTTGATTGGAAAAAAGAACATCAACCCCTGAATTTTTTTTCCGCAGGCTCTATTTTTAAAAATTTAGAAGTAAAAAATTACAATACAAAATTTTGGAGTGAGTTTCCTGAACTAAAAAAATTTCAAAACACCCAAATAATTCCAGCAGCTTATTTAATTGACAAATGTGGACTTAAAGGAAAGAGAATTGGAGGGGTGATGATTTCAGATTTACATTCCAATTTTATTTTAAATATTCAAAATGCCAAAGCAAAGGATATTGACAGATTAATTAAATATATTAAAATAAAAGTAAGAGAAAAATATAATATTTTACTTGAAGAAGAAATTCAGTATGTCGGTGTTTTTTAGGCCTCATAAATTTTAAGATTTTAAAGGTCATAAAGGTCATATTTACTTTACTAAAATGGCAAAGAAAAAAACTGCGAAAAAGACAGTAAAGAAAACAGCAAAGAAAAAAACTGCGAAAAAAAGAAAGAGATGTCGATAAGATAATCTCAAACAAAAGCAAGCTCCATCTGAGCTTGCTTTTTTATTGTGTTTCTTTTAAGATGAAAATGGAAAAATAAATTTTTTAATTTATGGAGTATAAAATAAAATTTACCAATATATCGCTCAGTGATAATTTAAAAAAACTTATTTTTAAGAAAACAAATTGGATAGAGAAGTTTTTGGGTATCAAAGATTTTTCAATTGTTTTGGGTGTAGAGTTTGAGAAATTAACTTCGAGGCAACACAAAGGGAGGGTTTTTAGGGTAGAGCTTAACTTGCCTTTGCCGGGAAGGACTTTGAGGGTAGAGAAAACATCGGATGATATGATTAAAGCGATTGATGAGGCAAAAGATGTTTTAAAGAAAGAAATTAAAACATACAAAGAAAAAATTAAGAGAAAAGAAGAAAAAAATTTTCGCAAAATCAAAATATCCTCTCGCAATGAGTAGGGTGGAATATTGTTGGTTTGGTGGATTAAAATACTCGGTAATTAATATTTACCGCTATTATTATTGATCATTGTTTTTAGTCGTTATTTATTATTAGTTATGGTGTAGTAGTAATATGAATCCATTTTCGTTTTTTTTAAAGGGGAGCAATACAATTCCTAAAAAATACCAGAATGTTTTGGAACAGGTTAATTATTTTGAAAAAGAACTTGCGGGTCTAGAAAATCATAGTTTCCCCTCAAAAACCAAAGAATTCAAAGAAAGGCTAAAAAAGGGTGAATTATTAGATGATATTTTACCCGAGGCTTTTGCCTTGGTTAGAGAAGCCGCCAAAAGAACCTTAAACCAAAAGCATTTTGATGTTCAGATTTTAGGAGGGATTGCCCTACATCAAGGGAAAATTACTGAGATGAAAACAGGAGAGGGCAAAACCTTAAGTGCCACCCTGCCATTGTATCTTAACGCTCTTTTGGGAAGGGGTTGCCATTTAATTACAGTTAATGATTATTTAGCAAGAAGAGACACTGTTTGGATGGGGCAGATTTATCATTTTCTGGGATTATCCTGCGGTTGTTTAAATCACGAACAGTCTTTTTTGTATGATCCTATTTATAAAAAACCAGACGAAGAGAAAGAAAAGATTAGAGATGAATTTGGGACCTTCAAGGTGGTTGATGATTTCTTAAAGCCGGTTTCTCGCAAGGAAGCATATCTGGCTGATATTACTTATGGTACAAATAACGAATTTGGCTTTGATTATCTAAGAGATAATCTCGCTTTTAAAAAGGAAGACGTGGTTCAAAGGGGACATTATTTTGCCATTGTTGATGAGGTTGATTTTATCCTTATTGACGAGGCAAGAACCCCTTTAATTATTTCCTCTCCCTCTGAAGAAGCGACAGATATATATAAAAAGTGCGACCAAATTGTTAAACGATTAAAAAAAGAAGTTGACTACATCATTGATGAGAAACGCAAAACCTCTGTTTTTACAGAGGAAGGACAAGATGAGGTTGTTAAAATATTGGGGCAAGACCCATGGAAAGAAATGGATTTTTCTTATGTTCATCATTTAGAAAACGCTCTTCGGGCAAATGCAAATTACTTAAGAGATAGAGAGTATGTGGTAAAAAATGGTCAAGTTATTATCGTCGATGAGTTTACGGGAAGATTAATGCCAGGAAGACGTTATTCTGAAGGACTTCATCAAGCAATTGAAGCAAAAGAGGGCGTGGAGATTCAAAAAGAATCTAAAACATTGGCTACAGTTTCTTTTCAAAATTATTTTAGAATGTATGAGAAACTTGCTGGTATGACGGGTACTGCCCTTTCATCAGCTGAGGAATTTGAGAAAGTTTATGGTCTTGAAGTTATTTCTATTCCTACCAATAGGCCCATGATAAGAGAGGACCATCCTGATAGAATTTATAAAAATGAAGGGGGCAAATACGGGGCAATTATTGAGGAAATTAAAAACAGGTATCAAAAAGGACAACCGGTTTTGGTTGGTACCACCTCAATTGAGAAAAACGAAAAGTTATCAATACTTTTAAAAAAAGAGGGAATAACCCACAATCTTCTTAATGCTAAAAATCATGAAAAAGAAGGTGAAATTATTGCTCAGGCAGGAAGATTGGGCGCTGTGACTGTCGCTACCAATATGGCAGGAAGGGGAGTTGATATTATTTTGGGCGACAATCCTCCCAATAAAGAAGAGCAAGAAAAAATAAAAGAAATGGGGGGGCTTTGTGTCATTGGTTCAGAGCGTCACGAATCAAGAAGAATTGACGACCAATTAAGGGGAAGAGCGGGCAGGCAGGGCGATCCGGGAGAGTCAATATTTTTTACATCTTTGGAGGATGATTTAATGAGAGTTTTTGGAGGAGAGCGTTTGAAACTTTTAATGGAGCGTTTTAATTTTCCAGACAATCTTCCTATTGAGAATAAAATCATATCTCGTGCCATTGAATCCGCTCAACAAAGAGTAGAGGGATATAATTTTGATTTAAGGAAGCACCTGTTGGATTTTGACGATGTTTTAAATAAACAAAGAGAAAAAATTTACAAAGAAAGAAAAAAGATTTTGGAAGGAGATGAAAATTATTTAACAAGCTTTCTGTTTCAAATTAGCAAAGATATAGAGGGCAATGAAAAATTATTTCAACAAGGTTTGACAAAAGTTAAGGACAATTTTGGAGATAGGTTTGTTGATTTCATACGTTTCCTTTTTTTAAGAAATTATGATTTTTTTTGGAGACAACACCTTGAAGACATGGAGGCCCTTCGAGATAGTGTTCGTCTTCGGGCTCATGGTCAAATTGATCCCATAGTAGCGTATCGTAAAGACGGAACAATTCTTTTTCGCGAGATGCTTAATAATATTAAAAGCAATATTGCAGAGACAATTTCCAAAGTTCAAATAGAAAAAGATAATTTGGGGCAAATAATAGATAAAGAGCAGCCGCCCCAGAGAATATCTCGAAATTCTTCTGTGTCAGATGCTAATTTCTCAACTGCTTCTAGGATTAAAATTGGTCGTAATGATCCCTGTCCTTGTGGCAAGATTAATCCTGCAACCGGCAAGCCAATGAAATACAAAAAATGTTGTTATCCTAAGTACGGCTAATAATATTTTATGTTTGATATTTAAATTCTCTTGTTTTGGGAGAATTTTTTATTTATAATGAAAAAGTTCAAATTTTAAGTAAAAGAATTAAAAAAAGGCTTTATGTCTGGACATTCGAAATGGTCAAATATTAAATACAAAAAGGAAATCGCCGACAAAAGAAGGGCGCAAGTTTTTTCTAAATTGACAAGAATGATCACTTTAGCGGCTAAGGAGGGGGGTCAAAATCCAGAGACGAATACAAAACTTCAGCAAGCCATTGAGAAAGCAAAAAGTTTCAATCTACCAAATGATAATATTAAAAGAGCCATTGAGAAAGCAAGTGCCAAAGATGCCCAGGTGCTCGAAAATTTTTTAATAGAGGCATTTGGTCCCGGTCAGGTTGCTATTTTAATAGAGGGCGTTACTGACAATAAAAAAAGAACCTTTTCTGAAATTAAAAACATCATTGAGAAACATAGTGGTAAAGTGGGTTCCGGTGGCTCTATTAGATGGCTTTTTGACCAAAGGGGACTAATTGAAATCCTTCCAGATGAGCAAGATGAAGAATTTAAAAAACCCGAAACCCTTGAAATGTTGGCTATTGATAGTGGAGCAGAGGATTTTTTTTGGAAAGAAGGGGTTTTTAATATAATTACAGAGCCAAAGGAGCTTCAGGAAATTTTTAAGAATATCCAAGATAGGGGTGTAAAAATAGGAAGTTTCGGTCTTTCTTTTATTGCCAAAGAAAAAATAAGGGTTGAAGATAAAGATATTCAAAGCAAACTCCAAACCTTATTTGAATCCCTTGATGAAAATGAGGCGATTCAGGAAATATACTCAAATTTAGAATGATAAAAATATAATTAACTCCTATATATCAAGTTTTTAATTTTATATAATATCTATGATTATTCTTGGCATTGATCAGGGCTTGGCAACAACCGGATATAGCGTAGTTAGAATAAAAACCGGAAAAAAATTATTAAAAAACAAAAAATTGAGAGATTTTAATTTTCAGTGTCTTGAATTGGGTTGTATTTTAACCGATAACAGCAAACGGTTCTCTTTGCGTTTAAAGAAATTATCATCCCATTTAAGAAAACTTATTAAAAAGTACGGTCCAGATATTTGCGCGATTGAAACACTTTTTTTCTTTCAGAATAAAAAAACTGCCATTCAAGTTAGTCAAGCAGCGGGAGTAACCCTCTATACTCTTGAGCAGTGTGGCGTGCCAGTAGTAGAGTTTTCGCCACAAGAGGTCAAAAAATCATTAACAAACAACGGTTGGGCAAAAAAACATCATATTCAAGAGAAAGTAAAGAAAATTTTCAGGTTAAAAGAGATACCCCAATCAGACGATGCGGCTGATGCTTTGGCTATTGCTTATTACTGCGCAAAAAGGTATATTCAAGACGATAAAATTATTAATTATAGAAAATAATTAAGTTATTAGTCATTTTAAACATATGTCTACTTTAATTTCTCAAATCATAAATTTCGGCGTTTCTGTGGAAACATTAGTCCTTCTTTTAATGGTGCCAATTGCTTTGACCTTTATTGCTTTTTGCCGTCAAGTTATAGGCGTGCGGGGATTTGGTATTTTTCCTCCATTAATTCTTACCTTTGCTTTTGTTGAAACACAGCTTAAATATGGTATTGTTATATTTTTTGTAACAATTATTACCGGCACTGCCATTCGATTTTTACTGAGGAGATTGAGAATTACCTATCTTCCAAGAATGGCAATTATTTTAACCTTTGTTTCTTTGTCAGTTTTTTTAATTTTTTTTGTAGGGAGTTATTTTAGCATAGGGGGGCTCAGGGTAATTTCAATTTTCCCGATTTTGGTAATGGTGCTTCTTTGTGAGCGGTTTATTTCTGCTCAAATGGAACGAGGTCCCAGATTGGCCATTATTTTAACCGGAGAAACCTTAATTTTGGCAATTATTTCATATTTAATAGTTGGGTGGCATTGGCTTCAAAACATTTTATTATCCTGGCCCATATTAAGTTTTGTCTTCGCCATTGTCGTCAGTTTTGCTCTTGGTAAATGGACTGGCCTTAGGTTTTCAGAGTATTTTCGATTTAAAGAGTTGCTTCGTTAATTGATAAACGCCAAGAAACTATTTGAAACACTTGAATTTTTCAAATTACCACAAAAACATTTCTAATCCATCGTCACATCAGTTGCCAGTCGCTTGTCTCTTGTTGTCTTTTGTTAGTTGCCAGTTGCAGTAGATTAGTAATTTGGAGTAGTTATTTATTATACTATGGCAAATTTTTTCTTTCCAAATGTTTTAGGGATTAATGAACGAACCCTCCGTTATGTTTTGCCCAAAAACAAAAAAATTGGGAGAGTCATTGACTCTAAAATTTTAACAAAAGAGGTGCTTGACGAGGCGGGACTTCCTGTTCTTGATACCTATTTTACTATTAAGACCCTTCATGAATTCCGAATATTTAACTGGGATACCCTTCCCAATTCTTTTGTTTTAAAACCAGATCACGGGTATGGAGGTGGGGGAATTATTGTTTTATATGCTAGATCAAAAAAATCCAAAGAACCCGCCTGGATTCAGGCAGGGGGCAATATCCTTACTTTAGATGAGCTTAAATCTAAAACTCTAAATATTCTTGAGGGAATGCATTCTTTATTTTTTCTTCCCGATATTGTTTTATTTGAGGAAAGAACAAGGTTAGCCAAGGTTTTCAAACCTTATTCTTTTAAGGGTGGTATTCCAGATATCAGAATAATCGTTTGTAATAATGTTCCTGTGATGGCAATGCTTCGCCTACCCACCAAAGAGTCTCAAGGTAAAGCCAATCTTCATCAGGGGGCATTGGGTTGCGGGATTGATATGGCAACCGGTTTAACCACAAACGCTATTTTCCACAATCAAATAATTGATTATCTGCCCGGCACAAGGTTTCTTTTAAGGGGAGTTAAAATTCCTGAATGGACAAAGGTTTTAGAAATAAGCGCCAAAGCTGCTGATGCGGTTGGAGTTAGATTTTTGGGAGTTGATATTGCGATTGACAAAGAAAAAGGGCCGGTGATTGTTGAATTGAATCGCAGACCAGGTCTTTCAATTCAAATTGCTAACCTATCCTCTCTTAAAGAAAAATTAGAAAGATTAAAGGGTCTTAAAGTAACCTCTATTAAAAAAGCGGTAAGGTTGGCTCAAGATCTTTTTGGTGAAACAGAGAAGGTAGGCGATTTGCCCGAAGAAAAAAAGATTCTTGGCGTGAATGAAAAAGTAAAAATAATTGAGGGCGATAAGGAAGTTGAGGTGGTTGCAAAAATTGACACAGGTGCTTTTAGAACCTCGATTTCCGCTGATTTGGCCCAAAAGTTACAACTTTTTGATAAAGTTATTGGAGTAAAACAGGTTCGCTCTGCTCTTGGAGAAACTGAAAGACCCATAGCGCCCTTGAAATTTATTTTGCGCCAGGAAGAGATAAATACAGAGGTCTCTATTGCCCAGAGAAGCAACTTAAGATACGAAATGATTATTGGAAGAAGAGATATCAAAGGATTTTTAGTCGATCCGGAAAAAGTGATTTAATTTTTTATAAAACTTTCTCTTGTATGATTATCTATGATTTACAATCTTTGAAAGATTTTCTTCAAAGTGTTCAAAATCCAATTTTGGGAGTGGCTGTTTTTCCCTTCGAAAGGTTGGGGCTGGAAGGGGTGGTTAAAGATTACCGCCTTCTTTCTTTGCGTTGGAGTTTAGATTCAGAACTTATTGAGCGCGACATTGAAATTTTTTCTTTAGAGAAGGGAATGGGGACAGGGCATTTAAACTTGCCTCGAAACTCCACTACTATTTTGACACACGAGAGAACAAGAAATTATTTAAGGAATTTCCAAAGACCGGTTTTGATTCCGTATAATTCTTCAAAAAGAATGGAGGGAATTTGTAAATCAAAAAATTGGATTTTGGCGGCTCCCCCCGTTAAGTTTGGGAAAAGTTTTTTAGAAAACAAAATAGAATTTAGAGAAATTGCCAAAAGTTGCGGCGCTTCTGTGCCGCCAGGAGAACTTTTTGTTTTAAAAAGATTAAAATGGAAGAAAATTATTAAGGATTTTGGCCTGCCTTTTATTATCCAACATCCAACGAGAGGGGGGGGTAAGGGCACATTTTTGATAAACAATTTGAAAGACTTTAAAATCTCCTTGCAAGTAATAAAAAAGGAGGATGAAGAAGATGCGCAAAAAATATCGAGAGTTTTGGTGGCGAAGTTTATTTCTGGTCCTTCACCAAGTATTATTGGTTGTGTAACTCGTTACGGTATTTTATCCACCCCACTTCAATTTCAAGTTTTGTCTCAAAAAGAACTTTATAATAAAGAGGGATTTGGGCTTTTTTGCGGCCATGATTTCACTTCTTCTAAATTTTCAGAGAGTATTGAAGCGCAGGCATATACTATGATTAAGTCAATAGGGAGAAAATTTCAGTCATTGGGATATAAAGGGATTTTTGGACTTGATTTTGTTTTAGATGAGAAAGAAGGCAAACTTTATTTAACCGAGTGTAATCCTCGCTTAACCGGCGCTTTTCCAATATTAACTTTCGCCCAAATTGAAAATCAAGAGCCCCCGCTTCTTGCTTTTCATATTTTGGAATATTTAAATATTGATTACCAAATTGATTTTTCCAAAATAGAAAATATCCTTCATCAAAAAAAAGAAGGAGCCCAAATGTTTCTGCATAATCTTGAAGGTAAAATTGCCCGAAACAAAAATGAGCTTAAAGCCGGTGTTTATAGAATT
>Ga0172363_10003181_pt1 | contig 13338 bp, 13 predicted proteins | sample LakKivs2_kivu2a2_FD_114541 | JGI IMG/M metagenome (GOLD analysis project Ga0172363, IMG submission 114541) | Sediment microbial communities from Lake Kivu, Rwanda - Sediment s2_kivu2a2 | ecosystem: Environmental > Aquatic > Freshwater > Lake > Sediment | place: Rwanda: Western Province, Lake... | reverse complement strand
TGTTAGGAACCATAGGTCAGATTTCCAAAGAAGTATCAAGTAGTTTTTTACTTAACAACCAAAACTTAATTTGCTTTGATTTAGATATGGGAGTAATTTCTCAACTGGCTTCTGACAGAAAAAGTTATATCCCTATCCCCAAATTCCCTCCAATAATTGAGGATTTATGCTTCACTTTTCCTGACAAAACACCAATTGGTGAAGTAATTCAATCAATTAAGAAGGTCAGTCCACTTATTAGAAATTTAGAATTAATTGATTCATTTAAACAGAGTAGGACATTTAGAATCACCTACCAAGATCCTGAAAGAAGCTTAAATGACAAGGAAGTTGGTAAAATAAGAGAAAAGATTATTCAGCTAATCAATAAAAAAATTGGAGCAACTTTAAAGACACAGTCTTAATGTACCAAATTTCTCCGTTGCTGTACTTTAAGTCTTCTTATGTGTTTTCTCCATCCTTTAGAAGGTCTTTTTGGGTTTTCGGCTGGTTTCTTTTGACTCGATAAAGCAGCTTCTGCTTCTCTTTTTTCCTGAAGAGCCTCAAGAGCCTTTTTTCTTCTTTCTTCCTCAACCATCTTCTGTGCCTCCTCGATCGCCATTGTCATAGGAGTCATAAGTTTATTTAATCCAGCTCCATATAGTGGCTCTTCAAGCGTTTTTTGAACTTCCTCTGGTAGTTTATCAAACAACCCACCAACAAGATTCCTTGCTTGATCAAGGGGAATATCTCCTTTGAAATGACTAATCCAAATACCTCTTATTACCGTCTCGGCCGGTTCACCCCCGCAAACCCTTTCAAAATAACTCCCAATCAATTCATTTAAACCATCGCCTCCTGATTTTTCAGCGGAGGCTATATCTAAAGGAGAATTTCTTATTCTTTCCTGCATACTTTGGGAAAAAATTATACCAACATTTATTTAAAAATCAAGAAGACAAAGTGTATCAAACTACGTTGGGGTCGGAATAGGAGTAATTGATAATGTTGGCGTTGAGATTGGTGGAATCGGTGTTGGCGTAGGAGTAACATAATCCCAAGGAACATTAACACCGATTTTTATTTCTCTTTCTCCAATATTTCCTTTATTATCCTGAACTCTAACTTTGAGAGTATGTGTTCCCTCGCTTAAATTTAAATCTCTTTCATATGGGGTAGATGTTAAGGTCTCTTTCAGGTTTCCATCAATATAGATCTCTATCTTAACTACCTCATTTGTCAAAATTGGCTCGATTTTAATCTTAAAATTAGTTTCTACTTGAGAATGATCTTGAGGATTATTAATTCTCACTTCAATCTGATCTTCAGTTTCGCACATTTCGGTGGGAGGATGATATTTTGAGTCAGATTGAGAAGCAATCCATCCATTAATCGCTTCTTGCCATTTATTAACTCCACCTTCTGCTGCTGTTGGATCTTCCTCTTTGAAAACCAAAAATTCTTTTTCCTCATATTCGTTCCGGGCAATATCCACTGGGGTCGCTAATTTTCCTGATGATTTACAAACCTTTAATTTCAAATGAGCCGGATCTTCCTCTTGAGGTTCGGTCCCTTTGATAAAATATTCCATCCTTGAAGGAAAACCATCATGAGCTTTATAACCAGAAACTAAATCCACTTCTTGAGTAACAATATTTGCCGGAATTTCAAAGTCATCTACCGGTTTATTTTTAAGATAATTCAATAAAATTTTTCGCCAAATTGGTGCTGCTCCCGAAACCCCAGAAGCAACCTCCTTCATGGCTGAATTGTCATTATTTCCAACCCAAACTCCAACAATCACTTGAGGGGTCCAACCAATTGTCCAATTATCACGCTTATCATTTGTTGTCCCTGTTTTTACGGCCACTTGCCGGCCAGAAATGACTAAGGCATTATTCTCCCCAAAAGTTAACAATCTGGCATTATTATCAGCCAAAACATTTGAAATTAAGAATGCTTGCTGCGGACTAATAACTTGTCTTTTAGGATGGTCAATATGCTCTTCTAAAACGTTTTCATTCATATCAGTTACTTTTAAAATGGCTATAGGTTCAACTTTTTTTCCATCATTAGCAAAAGTACAATAGGCGGAAACCAACTCTAAAAGTCTTACTTCGCCCCCGCCTAAAGTTACTGCCAAACCTAATCTTTTTAGGTTTTCTTCGGTTGGCTCCAGAGTAGAAATTCCCATTTCAAAAGCTGTTTCAAGCATTGACCTTAATCCAATTTTCGCTAACATTTTTACGGCAGTAATATTTATTGAACTTCCCAAAGCAAACCTTACTTGTAAAGGACCATGTTCTTTAAGATCATAATTTTCTGGGACATATTCAGGTCTATCAGCTCCGCCTGGAAAAACAGTTTTAATGTCCATTAGAAGACTTGAAAGTGTGTAACCTTTCTTTAGGGCCGTCACATAAGTTACAGGTTTAATTGCTGATCCGGGTTGCCGCAACGAGGTAACCACATTGACTTTTCCATCATAATCAGGGTCATCATAATCTTTTGAACCTACCATTGCTAAAATTTCACCGGTTTTTGGATCCATGACTAAGGCCGCTCCATTAGTTATATGAATTTTCTCTACCTTTGCAATTTCGGCAGCTAAGGTTGCCTGGGAACTTTCTTGAAAATCCAAATCTAAGGTAGTCGTCACCCGCAAGCCTCCCTCTTCAACCATCTGTTCCCCATATTTTTCTTCAAGCAATTTTTTAACATACATCACAAAGTGAGGGGCCTTAAGAGTTCCTTTTTCTTTTTTAAACTCTATTGTAGGTAAAAGCTCCACCGCTTCTTTTTCCTGCTCCGGGGTAATATAATTATCTTCTCTCATTCTCCTCAAAACGTCTTTTGTTCTTTGGATATAAGCGACGGGTTGGTTTCCTAAAGGAGAGTAATATGAAGGCCTTTGGGGTAAACCAGCCAAAATCGCCGATTCCACCAAATCAAGTTCAGAAACTGATTTTCCAAAATATGTTTCCGCTGCTTCCTCAACCCCTGAGGCTGTTCCGCCATAGGAAGATTCGTTTAAATACATTTGTAAAATTTGATCTTTTGAATAAAGACGTTCTATTTCCAGAGCTAAGATAAATTCTTTAATTTTTCTTGATATTGTCCTCTCATTTGAAAGCAAAACATTTTTTACAAGTTGTTGGGTAACTGTAGAACCACCAGCTAATCGGCGATACCTGAAAATATAAAAAATTGACCTTATCCAACCTCGAACATCAAATCCCTTATGTTTATAAAAATCTTTATCCTCAATAGCCACTGTTGCCTGTCGAAGGTATAAGGGAACCTTCTCGAGTTCAACCGGAGTTCTTTTCTCTTTTTTAAAAACATCATAAATTAACTTTCCGTTTCGGTCAAAAATTTTTGTCGCAAAACCCTCTCCTCTAACTATCCGATCTGGTCTTGGTAAATCCCTTGAAAAGAAAGCCAAAACTATTCCTCCACTAATTAAAGAAAATATAACTAAAAGAAAAAGTGTAACACCTAAATAAGGATAAATTTTTGCAAAAGAAAATCTTTTATTGGATCTCATTCTAAGAAATTCTTGCGAGGATCGTTGATAGAGTTTTTTTTGCCAAATCTTTTTCCATAAAGCATTTCTCATATTTAAATTAAATCACAAAAACTTAGATAAAGGCAAATTATAAAATATTTAGCCTTACACCCCCGAGGTGTCAAGCTAAATATTTAAACTTGACAAGATAAATTTTGATGATACAATTAATTCTACAATTTATAAAGGCATTGAAGGAGACGAAGTAGGGGAAGGGGAAGCTCCCAAACCGAAATACACTTCACGAAAATTTTTGACTTTGTCAAAAATAACGTGACAGCGTTATCCGCCAAAGACGGACTTACGCTGCCTGAGCTGAAGCCTGAAATGCTTGTTCAAATTAAGGCTATCCGGGTTTGCCCGTAACAGCAATAAAGTATGTCAGCGTAGTAGCAAACTTCAGTTTGCGCTCGAAGGAGTACTTAAGAGGTCAAGGTAAACCGCCTCCGGCGGTTTTTTGGTGGAATAAATTAAGCCAAACCTTAGCAATTAGGGTGGTACCACGAGTTTAAAACCCGTCCCTTAGTCACATTAAACGTGATTTAAGGACGGGTTTTTTAATTAAAAATATAAATTCAAGAATGATTAAAATGAATAAAAAAGTAAATATAAAACTATGAAAACAGTTGGAATAATCGGTGGTTTGGGCCCAGAAACCACGGCAAAGTTTATCCTAAATTTAAATTTTGAATTTGTAAGGCGTTTCAAATCCTCAAGACCGCCAATGTTAATATGGAATATTCCTATGAATCTTAAGACGGAAAAAGAAATAATTACCAAAGGAATAGGAAAGCAACGTCTCTTACCTTTTTTAATAGAAGCGGCTAAAAAACTTGAAAAAGGTGGATCGGATTTTATCGTTATTCCTTGTAATACTGCCCATATCTTCATAAAACAACTTAGAAATTCAGTCAAAATCCCAGTCTTAAGTATAATCGAAGAAACGCTCAAGCATTTAAATAACCAATCAATTAAAAAGATTGGAATATTAGCGACTTCAATATCTATTGAAGGCAAACTATTTGATAAATTATTTTCTGAACAAAGAATAAAAATTATGTTGCCAAGTTGGGAAGAACAAAAAACACTTGACAATATTATTAGTAACTTAGTTCAAGGTAAAGAAAAGAAATTATGCAAAAAGGGCTTAAAAAAAATAATAAATAATTTTAAAAAATTAGATACACCTGTAGTACTTCTGGCTTGTACAGATTTACAATTACTTAACCCTTCATGTAACGGAATAAAGATTATTGATACATTGGAAATTTTACTAAAATCAGCGGTTCAAAAAATTCTAAATTAAGTTAAGGTGATAAAATAACTTTATGAAATTAGTCATTCAAAGAGTTAAAAAAGCTTCTGTCAAAGTTAATGGAAAAATTGTTAGCCAGATCGGACCTGGATTAGTCTTGCTAGTGGCCGTAGAAGACAGAGATAGAGATAGATTAGGAGAGATAGCAGAGAAAATTCTAAAAATGCGAATTTTTGAAAACAATGAGAAAAAGTTTGATAAATCAATTTTGGATATTAACGGAGAAATTTTAGTAGTTCCCCAGTTTACCCTTTTTGCAGATTGTTCAAAAGGAAATCGACCGTATTTTGGCCAAGCGGCTAAACCAGAAATTGCTAAACCTATTTTTGAAAAATTTTTGGAAGAATTAAAAAAATCAGGCCTAAAGGTTGAATCAGGTATTTTTAGGGCTAAAATGGAAGTAAAACTTATAAATGATGGCCCGGTGACAATTGTTCTTTCATAATGCTCTCTAAATCCTCAATCATCTTTCTTTTGTCTGGCAAGGAAAAATGATCTCTTGCCGGAGACAAAATTTCTCCCAGCGCTCTGGCTACCCCTCCTTTAAGATCCTGAGGATGCAATTTTCCCTCTTGAAATTCTTTTTCAAGTGAAGAGTAGGAGTCATATAAAACATTTCCTCCGTACTTTTCTGCTCTTTCAATTAATAATTTTCCTTTAAGAGGAAAGATTAAATGTTTTGTCCAGTCAAGAATAGGATTAAATTCTATCTCTTTTTCTGGGCAAAAAGCGTTATTTATCTTAGATTCAATTTCTGATAAAGTATCATGAATAAAAATACAGCTTTTAGGATTAGATTTAGTCATTTTCATTTCAGACCAAATTTCGCGTAACTTGTTCTTTTCTTTTATCGGCCAGATTGGTGGTTTTCCAAGACCTAAAATCAGATGGTGATGTAAAGCCACCGGTTTGTAAATTTTTCCTTGGAATGTCAAAGGAGAAATCTTTAAGTTGCCAGCAACTTCCCGGGCAATAACATGAGCTTTTCTTTGATCCAAACCTGCATGACACAAATTAATTCCTTGAATAAAAATATCAGCTACCTGCATTGGTGGATAAATCAACCGGGCGAAAATTTGGTTCTCACCCTCCTTTCTGCCCATAATAGTTGAACTCTTTACTACTCTTGATAAGGTCAAGTTTTTACAAACATCTATCAAGGTTTGCCAGTATTTGTCATTTTGGTGATATAAGTCAGAACCTAAAAGAAATTTGACTCCATTTGGATCTCCACCAACACAAATTAAACTTGCCCTTAAAGCTTCTTTGAAATAATTGACAGCAATTCTTTTAATCGTTGATAGATCTCCACCAAGTTTATCGTTTAACCAGGTATGCCAATCAGCCAAAAAAACTGTACATTCAACCCCAGCTTTTTGAAAATCTCTAATTTTTATGGCCGACATTAAACCACTCCCTATATGTAATTTTCCGGAGATCTCAAAACCTATATAGTGTTTAAGAGAAACATTGTTTGTTAAAAGCCAACGCAAATCTTCCTCTACCAAACATTCTTCAAGATTTTGAGTTATCAGTCGAAATTTTTCTTCTAACGAAAGATTTGTCATATCCAGCTTTAACTTACTTACTTTTGTGCCCTGCCAGGCACCGAATGGCGCCTGGTCCAGAGGCTAGGATTCGAACCTAGGTAGGCCTTTCGACCAACAGTTTTACAGACTGTTGCGTTTGACCGCTCCGCCACCTCTGGTATATACTTTAATATTATCATAAAATTAACCACAAGACAAAATGTTCCTTTCTAAAAAACGAAAAAAAATCTGGACCTTAATTATCATTATTGCCACTCTAGCCCTAATTTTCACCTCCCTGGCTCCATTTTTATCTATCTTTCATTAAATGGACAAAGGTTTAGATTGGATAGTAAAAGTCAAAAGAAAAGAATGGCCTTTGAGCATTTTGTTGTGAGGGTGTTAAATAATTATTTGGATTCTAATTGCTCAGAATCTCATATTATTCAACACTTTTAAATGCTTTTTGTGGCAAGGCCATTCTCAAGGGGGCAGGGCGGGACTTGAACCCGTAGCCGTTGGGGCCACAACCCAAAGCTCTACCAATTGAGCTACCTGCCCGTACAAAAGAACCTACTCGCGTTTGAGTATTTTTTGCAACAGGGTGGGCAACTCCTGCCTCTTAATCTGGAACTGGTTTGTCTTTTCTCCTCCCAACGATCTTCTTAGGTCTTTAACAGATATTAATTCTCTCTGTTCCTCGTCGGGACCCACAACTAATACTAATGGACAATTTCTTCGGTCAGCCAATTGGAACTGCTTTCCTAACTTGCCGTCTCCCATATACATTTCAGCTCGGTAGCCCAGATTTCTCACTTCGCTGATGAGCTTAATTGACTGTTCTGTAAAATGCTGATCCTGGGGATTAAAGATAGTAACAAACACATCAATTGTTGGAACTTCTTTGGGGGTAATTCCTAGTTGTTCCATGACAGTAATAACTCTCTCCAAACCAAAAGAACTCCCTGTTCCTGGAGTTTGTGGCCCTCCAAGAGTTTTGATAAGGTTATCAAATCGTCCTCCCCCCGTAATGGATCCTATACCAGCCCTTTTGACCACTGTTTCAAAAATGGGGCCAGTGTAGTAATCAAGTCCTCTAGCCAACGTTGGGGATATTCTAAAATAATTATCTGGAATCCCAAATGACATGATATAACTATTCAATTCGCGAAGAGTCTCAATACCTCTTGTAATTTCTGGAGTTAAGGGAAACAATGATTGAACTTGAGTCAAAATCTCCTCATTCGTCCCTCGAACCCCTAATAATCTATCAGTTATTTTATTGAATGATTTAACTGTTTCAGAAGAAACCCCTGCGCTATCTAACTCTTGACACACCTGCTCTCTTGGAGCCTTCTCGATTTTATCCCAACTTCTTAATACCGCCAGAACTTGATCTTTCGTTGTCGCACCAATCGCTTCCGCCATTCCGTCGAGAAGGTTTCTATCGCAAATTTGAATCTCAAATTCCTCGAAACCTAGTTGCCTTAAAACATTGTAGGAAACAGTAACCACTTCCGCATCGGCAATAGGACCACCAACCCCAATGATATCAAAATCACATTGAGTAAATTGACGATATCTCCCTTTCTGTGGAGTATCTGCTCTGAAAACCGGACCAACAGCGTATCGGCGATACGGAATAACAATCTCTTTTAGGTGTTGAGCGACAACTCTTGATAAAGGAACTGTATGATCATATCGAAGTCCAATTTCTTCTCCCCCCTTTGTGAAGAAATAGGTTAAGCGGTTACCTTCATCTCCATATTTTCCAAGCAATGTTTCTCTAAGTTCGATAACTGGAGTCTCAAGTGGCTCAAAACCAAATCTCTCAAAAACGCCGACAATTTTATCAACAACAATTCTTCTTAAGTCAGCCTCCGGCCTCAAATAATCTCTTGTTCCTCGATAATTTCTAGTTTCGATGTTGCTCGGCATTCTAAGTATAAATTATTTAATGTTAACTAATGATAGCACACTATTGCAAATTTTTCAAGAAATTTTTCAAAAAAAATTTTTTAACTAAATAAACAATGAATAAATTTATCAACAACGCAATGATTGAAGAAAAAATCCCAAAAAGAATCATAAATAACTCTAGATTTTTGTTAAGAACTGCCGGTAAAGCGTTAATTATCGAGAGAATGAGAATAATTAAAGAAGAAGCCGCTCCTAAAATCAGAGAGGAACAAACAGCTCGTTTAGGAAAGTAGAAGAGCCTATTGGACTGAACAATATAAACAATAAAGGGAATCGTTACTCCAGAAAGATATATTGCATAAAAACAAACAATAAGTGAAATAATTGTTTTCCCTGTTAAGGCAAGAAAAAAAATGATAAGAGCATTTATTATCAAAATATTCCTTTTTGACTTCCACCTTGAGGGAATAAAAACAAAATCAAAAAATGTCTGAGTCAGAATCCTAGTCAATGCGCTTCCTGATGCTAAAGCTACTGTTAGCAACGACGCAACCAGTAGTTTTCCAATAAAAGGAAATCCAAACTTTTCTCCTTCATATAAAAAAACAAAGGGGATTACCTGTTTCCCGTCAATGTTAGGGGGTAGAATCTTATTATTAATGGCTCCAAAGGTGATAACTGCTGGTAAAAGGGTCATTAGTGTAAGTCCTAATCCACCAATCAGAGATCCAGTAACTGCCTGTTTAGGATCTTTTGCTTGAACTATAAATTGATGAAAATCCATACCTAAAAGAGTAATAAAAATTGTTGGGAGCGCAACACCCAAGATGGAAAGAATATTTTTATTGAAAAAATCTTTTGGAATAGAGAGAAACATCAGCTTAAACGTATCAGGTAACGCAACTTTAGAAATACCAATAACAATCCCTATAGAATTCAAAAACAATAATGATAAGAAAAGATTAGAAAGTTTTTCTATGGGGAGAAGAGAAAATAAAGAGATCATTATGATTATAAGAATTGCTCCAACATTTGGTGGAACTCTTAAAATTCCCAGTATAAAGGAAGCTCCAACTACCTGGGAAGCAACTATTCCAATCATCCAAAACCATGAAAGAAAACATACCCCATCCTTCACCGTTTTTCCAAAACTATTTCCAAGAAGGATCCAAATGGGATACCTTTTTTTCCAGTAAAACTTGGAAATTAAAGATAATAGAAATAAACCAGCAGCACAAGATAATGGATAGGTTATTCCTAATAACAAACCGGAATTAAAAACTGCCTCGCTGGTTCCCATTAAAAAACCCAAACCATAATGAAGAGAAATTAAAGAAATTGCAACCTTAAAAAAGTTTAATTTTCTTTTCATTCAAAAAAATCAAAAAATAAAAAAAGGACTCCGCAGAGTCCTTTCTAAAAAAATCTGATAAAAATGATGGTTGGAGTAGAAGATATCTTGAATTTTCTTCATAAGGTTAATATAATCATAATCTAATTCCAGTTTACTCGTCAAGCAAGCTGAATTAAAAAAGATATTTCTCTCCTTCTTTTTCTCTTGCTGATTAAGAGGTTTCTAACAAAAAAGAGTCTGGTTTTTCTGAAATTCCGTGGCGTTGTAAAATTATTTTACACTTCCAATTTAAGTTCTCTTCAATTTCTTTTCTATGCCTAAAAAGTTGTTTAATTCTCTCAATACTCATGGCTATTTTTTAAAAGCTGTTTTTGAAAAAGCTAACTCTACCGCTTCTTCTGGCAAAGATGCACCCTGAAAACGAAGTTTTCCCGGTGATCCGTCGAGAGTGTTGTCGATTAATTGATCATACCAAGAATCATATCCTTTCATAATACATTGGCTTTTTAAACCTGTAAGCTAATGCCATCTCCGCAAGTGTTACAGCCCCTCCAGGAAATACAATTATTACATCACAACTGAGCAAACCTGCGAATAAATAATCTCCAACTTCAATAGGAGTACAGATTTCAACCGTTACATATTTATTAGATGCATTTCTTTCTCTTCCGGGAGTCCCAACAGTAATTCCTCCCTGTTCATACGCTCCCTTACAAGAAGCCTCCATAATTCCGTCCATTCCTCCAGAAATTAAAATTCCACCTCTTTTTACGATTTCAGCTCCGACGGTTTCTGCATCTTTTAGCCATCTTTGTCGCTCCAAGGGGTCTGAGGGTAAATTATTTCCACCAGCACCTATCACCCCTATCTGAATAGCCTTTTGTAGAAATTCTTTTTTTATTTGCCTTTCTGGGTTAATCATATTTTTAGTAAATTTAATATCTTTCGGAGATTTTAGACATAGATAAAAGAATTGTCAACTAACATTCTCTGGCAATAATTATTTTCATAAAATCCACCACACTTATTAGTCTTGAGAACGCAGTTCTCTGAGGAAGCGGAGAAAATTTGAACGAAATTGGTATATATTATATAATTACAGAATACATCATCTTAAAAGGGGACAGAAATATTATTTATGAAAAGGCTACAAATTGGAGTAATGGGCTCAGCTGCAGATTTAAACTATTCAAAAGAGTTTGAAAAAGTGGCTGAAAAACTTGAGAATACTTATATTGATACGAAGAAGAGGAGAAATGGGTACTGGACTCATAATGCCCTATATGATAAAATGCTCCTACAATAAAGTTAAGAGCAAATTTAAACCAAAATATGGCTATTTCGGTAGAAACTAAATATAATAAATTAGAGCAAGAAGAACAACTTATGGATTTTCAATACACTATTTTTCGTCCCGGTGGAAATGATACCGCTCTTGTTTTAGGCATCCCAAGAGATCCAGCTGTTAGAAAAAAAATCAACGACGAAATTATGGCAAGACATTCTAATGTGGAACAAGTTGGATTTATCTCCCGAGCAGAGGAGAAGCCAGAACTAATGATGGCCGGTGGAGAATTTTGCGGTAATGCTACCCGCAGTACAGCTTACTTTCTCTTAGGTGGTAAAACTGGTGAGCTGTCGATGACAGTTTCAGGCGTTGACGTAAAGCTAAAAGCCGGTGTTTCTGAATCAGGCGAGGCCTGGGCGCAAATGCCTATTTATGTTGATCCTAAGAAAGTTAGTTCTCTTTCTGATGGAGCAATGATGGTGGAGATGAAAGGCATTACCCATGTCGTTAAAGACAATCCATTTCAAAACAGAAAAGATCCGGAGTTTTTAAAGCAATATGCGCTTGATTCTTTAGAAAAGCTGGGTTTGACTGAAAATTATCCGGCCTGCGGATTAATGTTATTAACCAGAAGTGGTGGTGTGATTCAGATGGAACCAATCGTTTGGGTTAAGTCAATCCAAACTTTATTTTACGAAACTGCTTGTGGTAGTGGCACTACTGCTGTTGGTCTTGTCGAAGCACTAAAGAATGGACAAAGCGTAAATATCCCAATTATCCAACCATCTGGCATACCAATATCCATTAGCGTTAGTTTTGATGGTCAACAATTCATCGGAGCAAGAATATCAGGACCAATTCAACAACTAACCCCACTTGCCCAAAATAAGTAAAAACATTTATGTATCCAGAGCGTTCTGAACTATCAACTCAACAGGACTTTAAAATAATCCGCACACAAGAAGAGATAGAGGAAGCATATAACAGGGGGTTAATTAGATTATACCAGCAAGTTTTCAGTGAACCGCCCTATTATGAACAATTTACTCCTGAAGAAGTCAGGAATTTTTGGGATAATTATTTATCTTGTGGGGTAGTTGTCGTCGACTACAATGAAGAGGGTAGGGTAATTGGTTTTGCCGCAGCGGTACCTTTAACTGCTGAAAAGGAAGTTAGTGAATTGGCAAAATCCCATAACTTTAATCCTGAAACAGACTGGTATCACGCAGAAGTGGGCGTCGACCCTAATTATAGACGCCAACATCTTGCTACTAGACTTATCAACGAATTATTAGGCCAAGTGCCGGCACAAACGATAATTATGCGTACGCAGGAGAGAAATGAAGCTTCACTTGGTTTGCATCATCGGGCTGGATTTAAAATTGTTCCAGGGATGTTCCAGGAAAAAGAGAGTCCTAGAGTAAACGGATCCGTTACGACTGATAAAAGAGTCTTTCTTGTTTATCGAAAGCCACGAATATAAAAAAATGAATTCTGCCTTAAAGAGATCCAAAAAGAAATTCGTTACTTACTCCGACCTCATAAATATACCTGTAAAAGAATCAAATGAGCCCTTCCAATTTTTACCACTTCATGGGAAGAGTGTTATAGGGAAATATGTCAACCTTTTTGATATGAAAAAAAAGTTTCCTAAAATTCCCGTCAGACTTACTGTTGCCAAAAAATTAAAAAAAGCCGACCAAAAATTAAAGAAAAATTATCCTCATTATCAACTTGTCGTTACTTATGGTTATAGAAGTCCTGCTATTCAAAAACAGTATTTCAAACAAGAAATAAGTAAAATCGCTTCAAATAAAAACTATCAATTATCACGCAAAATTTTGGAAAAAGTTCATGAAAAAATTGCCGTACCAGATGTAGCTGGTCACCCGACAGGCGGTGCCATAGATATTATCTTGTATGATATGAAATCAGCGTCTTTTTTGGACTTTGGTTCTAAAATCTACGATTTTAAACCGGAACATGCTTATGCAGAGTCGCCGACCATAAAAGGTAAGGCCCGAAAAAATCGCCAGCTCCTGCGGTCAATTTTAATGAATGAACAATTTGCGCCTTACAACGGTGAATGGTGGCACTTTTCCTACGGAGACAAAGAGTGGGCGTTCTACTACAAAAAAGAGTTTGCAATTTATGATCAAATCAGGTATAAAGATATAAATAACTATGTCAGGAGAACAAGAACCAATGTCAGGATTTCGGGATATGCTCGTGGAGCAAATGATACCTCGCCAAAAAATGATTGATATATTCCTCTTACCCCAGTTTGCAGGTTTGAAATTTGACTTTCAGGTAAAAGGAAATTTATCTAAAGATTGATGGAAGCTATTTTAAAAGATGGGGTTGTATTTTGGTGTATAAAACAGG
>Ga0172363_10003180_pt1 | contig 13339 bp, 8 predicted proteins | sample LakKivs2_kivu2a2_FD_114541 | JGI IMG/M metagenome (GOLD analysis project Ga0172363, IMG submission 114541) | Sediment microbial communities from Lake Kivu, Rwanda - Sediment s2_kivu2a2 | ecosystem: Environmental > Aquatic > Freshwater > Lake > Sediment | place: Rwanda: Western Province, Lake... | reverse complement strand
CGAGGACGAGGACGAGGACGAGGACGCCCCCGAGTCGGGCACCTTCGAGTTAGGCGAGCAGCCGATCGAGGGCTTCGAGCACGTCACCCTGTCCCCGAAGCCCGCGCACGCCACCCTTCATGGTCTCCAGCGCTGCCACTGCCCTCCGGTAGTTCTCGAGGTAGACGTTATTCGACTCGAGCAGGCTCTGGTTGCGGGCCTTCAGCTCACGGTTCTCGTTCACCGTATCTGCGATCATGCTGAGCAGGTCCGTACTGGACAGTCCGCGGAGCGTCTCGAGGAAGCTCGCCAGCCGAAGGTACTGCTTTTTCTCTTCGATGTCCGTGACCTCGGTGGCCCTACGTTTTGCCAAGGCGATCGACAAGTCTAGCTCGTTGGAAACGTCGCTCATGCAGGGATGATAGTGCTATCATGCAGGCATGAGTGATCCTCTTGATAGCCTGCGCATTCTTGAAGACATCGAGCGCGACACCGACCAGGGCTCGATCACCGACACCTTCGTGGCCTTCGGGTACCGCTGGGAGATGACCACGCTGGTCGAGCACGAGCTGTCCTGGGCTTCGCAGTTCATGATCTCGTCCTCCCCGATGGCGATGATGCAGTCGATGCGCGCGCCCACGCTCGGGATCGCGATCCGGAAGATCGGCGTCGACAAGGACGACCAGTCGCTCGTCCCCGTGGAGCAGTTCTTCATCAAGCAGTACGAGGCGGCGAACGGGCCCCTGGACTCGCCGCTCCAGCGGGCGATCTCCTCGACGAACCCCTTCGCGAAGCAGTACTTCTTCGCTGACCAGCTTTTCCGCTGGCTCGCCAAGCGTGATCCGCGGCTCGTCGAAAAGCTCTGGGGCTGCTACAACCAGCTCCTCGAGCGGCGGGCGGCGGCGGCCGATGCCATGGGAAAATCCTTAGGGGCGGGTGGGACATCACGGAGAATGAGCCTGATCCTGAAGCCAGGGCTTTTTTCTCCACCCCCGCCCTGAAGGAGAAGGCTCAGCTCATCAAGCTGAAGGCGAGGATTCTCTCGAAGAAGGGGATTCTCGTTAGCGATCCGTCGCTGAAGATGATGAATCGCACACGCTGGCTCTTCGAAGCCTATCAGGTGCGGCTCGCCGATGAGGAGACCGTCAAGGTCACTCAGCTGGCGAGTGAGCAGATATTCATCGCCCTGAAAAAGCTCCTGGTAGGGCTCTTGGGTCTGAACATCCCACCGATCGAGCAGCCGGATCCGAGCGACCCCGAGAAAAAGATCCTCCGCTGGGCGAAGGACGATGAGTTCACCCCGTTGCTTCTCGCCATCGCCCGCCGCGACTTCTTCGGGGCGATCATGGAGCAGATATCCGACCTGCAGAAGCAGGAAGAGGTGCAGGGTAAGACCGGCGACCTCGACCAGTTCGGGGAGGAGGATCTCGAGTTCTTCGATAACCTACCCGCGGATGAACAGTCCGCCTTCTGGAATGACCTACAGGCCAGCGGCGCTCTCGATAAAATCCCCGTCGCCCCTGATGGTTTTGATACCGTGAGCGTTTCTAGGGGGAAGGTTGTAATCGAGGACTTATGCTTGAGATCGAAGGGCTCGAGGAGACCGAGGGGGGCGTCCAGGAGTTCGCCCTGACGATCGAAGAACTCGAGCGCCAGGTCGCCAAGCTGAATGATACATTCGGGGGGGTGGGGACCGCCCTCGAGGCATTCGGCTCCCGGGTAGATGCGGCTACCGCGTCCTTCGTAAAGGCGGTGAAGGCCACCCCTACCGAGGAGGAGCTGGCCCGGAGGGAACAGGAGAAACAAGCCCAGGACGCTGAACAGCTCCGCCGGAAGATGGCGGGGATGATCGGCGGTGGGATGAATTTCGCTGCCTATGAGCAGAACCTGAAAAAGGTCGAAGACCAGATGAACGCTATCCGCGACGCGGAGGCGAAGCATCTGGTGACCTTTCGGGAGGGGCTCGAGGCGAAGGCGAAGCTCGGCATCCAGTGGGCAAAGCTCGCTGTCGAGGCGAAGGCTTATGAGGCAGCTGGTGGCGGCGCACTAGGCCGGGTAGCCGGTATGGTCGCGAACCGGTTGGTGAACGCTCCGGGTATGCTCGCTGGTGCGGCGAAGAATCAGGTGGCCGGTATCGGCACCGGGGTGATGGGGCTGATCAACAGCACTCCCCTGGGACATGCCGCGGGCGGGCTGTTCGGGCTCATGCTCCACGGGGAGATGAACCGGGATCGGCTAGCTGCCGAGGCCGGTGAAGTCGCGAACATCGTGGTGGCCGCCGGTGGGAAGTCCACATCGGCCGCCACGCGATTCTTTGCCGGGTTCCAGGAGCAGGCCGAGCACTACTTCGGGATGAGCCGGCAGGAGGTTCAGGGGGCGCTTAAAACGTTCGTCGAGGCCGGTGTCGGGCTCGAGGACATCATGCAGAAGCAGAGCGATGCTCTCGGTGACGCCGGGAAGAACATCGTGACGCTGACGCTGGCCGTCGATAAGCACTTTGAGATGGCCAGCGGGACATCGGCGAGGACCGTGTCCTCGATGATGAGTGACTACGGTATGGAGGTCTCGAAGGCAGGGGACATCTATACCAGGCTGGCCTTTGCGGGCCAGCAGTCCGGCATGGGGACTCAAAACTTCATGAACACCGTGATGCAGGCATCCGGTTCGCTCCGCCCGTTCGGTGTGAGCATCGAGACCATGGGGGGAGCGCTCGAAAAGCTGCAACAGCGGTACGAAGCGCTAGGAATGCCGAAACAGCTGGCGGGCACTCTCGCCGGCCAGGGGATGTCCCAGATGGCGGGCGGGCTCGCCGGCATGAACGCCACGATGCAGTCGTACATCGGCGAGCGGATGGGCCTGGGTCAGGGGCTCGATGCCCGGATGAACTTCCGGGACGGTATGCAGCGGCTATCCCAGGGCGGTGACGCGAAGTACTCCCAGGACATGATTCGCGAGGTCTACAAGGCCGCCATGGAGGCCGGTCAGGGGGATAAGACCCAGGCGCGATACTTCCTCGAGCAGCAGGGCTTCGGCTTCGAGGGCTCGAAGGCGATCGTCGAGATGGGGGATGAGATCGACAAGGGGCTCGACCTCTCGAAGCTGAGCGTCGAAAAGCAGAAGGCGCTAAGCGATGCGTTCAAGACCGAAGGTCAGCGCCAGTCCGAGATGCAGAAGAATCAATACACGATCATGCAGGGGATGGCCGAGGTCGGTCAGGGCCTCCTGCAGATCGTCACGAACCTCGTCGCCTACGGGATTGTGTTCTTTAAGGGGATGCCCATGCTCCTCATGGGGACGGAGCAGGAGAAACGCGACACCCTGAAAATGATGGACGAATTCACCCGGGGGATGGCCACCGGGGCGAAGCGCATCTTCGGTGGTGCCCAGGGCGTGGCGAAGGGGGCGTACTCCCTGATGAAGCCTATCATCGGGCCGCTAGAGAACGCGCTGAGCTGGAATCCGTACACGACGAACATGAGCACGGATCAGGTGCGGATCGTCCAGGCAGGGAAGTCGGTCGAGCAGCAGCTAGCTCAGGAGAATAGCGCGACGTACAAGCTCGGGTCTGCCCTCCGTGAGAAGGGAGACAAAGCGCAGCAGGCCGGCGACGCGAAGGGTGGGGCCTACGATGACGCCGGCATCCTTCTGCAGGGGCTTGGTACAGCCCTGGGGAGGCTTACCGGCCAGATCGCGAAGGCCGCCGGGGGGGAGGATGATGTCGCCCACGCCCGGAAGGTGGCGGAAAGCCTCGCGAAGCAGGAGATCGAGCGTGAAAAGCAGGACTCGGAGGCGAAGGCGAAGGTTCGCCAGGCCTTCGAGGAAGAGGCGAAGAAAAAGAACCCGGTGAAGATAACCGGGGTTGTCACCGTGAAACCCGCAACGGGCTCGGCCCGTCCGCACACCCGCTGAGGTAGTATGTTCACACCCGATCTCGCTGAGAGCCTCAATCGCGCAAATAGCTTCCTCCGGGGGGATAGCACCGCCCGGGTCCGCGTCCCCCTCGTATTCCAGTGTTCGTTTTACGATCGCGGGGGTATCCCGCCGATCGCCCTTCGCGTCAACCCGCACGTGATCAGCTGGAAGCAGGGAAAGCGTATGACGCGGAAGAATACGGCGGGCGGTACTGCGTTCTTCCACTGGACGGATCGTGACGGGCGATCGAACGACCTCCTCGAGCTGGACTTCCGGGGGCGGACCGGGAACATCCTGAACCGCCCCTCTCCGAAGAGCACCGACTTCATCGCGGTCGAGCTGCTGCAGAAGGCAGCGAATTACCTCGGCAACCTCGGGCCTGGTTCGGTGACCGACAACCCCGGGGCGGCGAAGCACTACGTGTGGTCGAGGTTGTATCAGCTGACCCGGGAGCGTATGGTCGACGTCGACACCGGGGACCGCAACATCTTCCAGATCCTCTATCGGTCGCCGATCCTCCCTGCGCCGGTGCTGTTCACGGGCTTCTTCAGTAAGGTCATGGACTTTAGCGAGACCGCCGAGTCCCCGCACATGCTGGAGTACTCGATGACGTTCACCGTGCAGGACTCTCAGCCGAGTCTTGACTACCTGAGCAACTACCTCAGCACGGTGCTCGCCACACCCCAGATCCTCGAGACCCTGCTACAGAACCAGGCGGCGGCGACGAAGAAGATCGAGGACGACGAGGCTTCGATGCTGAAGCAGAACGTGAGCGGTGGGTGAACGATCTCCTCGAGGCTATTGCCGAGCTGAATCGGAAGATTGCCGGGGCTAAACTCCCCTCGATCTCTGATATCCAGGCGGCGGCCGGAAATCTCCTGGACGGGCCTACGGAGGAGGTTGAGACCTACGGGGCACGCGTACTCGAGTTCCAGCGGAAGACAGCGCAGCAGAGCCAGCTCGCGATCCAGCTCCTCGGCGAGGGGAGCAGCCCGGCCACGGCGAAGGCGTATTACCAGGCCCAGGTCGACTTCAATGCCCTCCAGAAGGCAGGGGCGCTCGGGCTCGTCGAGGACGCCGAGCTAAAAGAGGGGCTGTCCGAGCTTCGGAAAAGGCTCCGTGCTGCCCGGGTCGCCGCCGAGGACGCGGGGGCGCCTGTCGGTGACGATCCCGGGCTGGGATTCGCTAGCCGCCTGCGCTCTCGTATCGACGAGGCGGGAGGCATCCTGAAGGGGACGGTATCGGCGGTCCTTGATCAGGTGGCCGGTATCGGTAGCGGGCTCATGGGTCAGCTCGGGGGCACTCCCCTGATGGGCGGACTCTTCGGCCTGATGATGTTCGGTTATAAGGAGGATGACCGGCTCAAAGCCCAGCTAGGCGAGGTTTCGAATATCTTTGTGGCTGCGGGGGAGAGTGCGGTCAATCCCCAGGTGGCGAAGCTCGCTGCCTTCCAGGAGAAGGCTCAGCGCTTCTACGGGATCAGCCGCAACGAGATCCAGGCGAACCTGAAGACGTACGTGAACGCCGGGATTGCGCTCACCGACGTCTTCAAACAGCAGGCGGCCGGGCTAGGCGAGGTCGGAGAGAGTGCAGTTCATCTCTCGGTGGCCCTCGATAAGCACTTTGAAATGTCGGGTGGCACCACGGCGAAGCTCGCTGCGCGGGCTGTCCGGGAATACGGGATGAACCTGAGCGGGGCGCTGGATACCCTGCAGCGCATCGCATTCTCGTCGTCGAAGGCGGGCAGTGGGGCGTCGGCGTTCATGAACTGGACCTTCCAGGCCACGGGGAGTGTGAAGAGCCTCGGGATCGGGGTTGAGGACGCTGCGCTGGCTGCGTTGAACGCCCAGCGTGGGCTCATGAACGGCGGGGTGGGTCAGGACCTCGCGCTAGGTCAGGCTCAGCAGGGGGTTGGTGAGATGTACGCTGGGATCGGGAGGAGGTCCGTGGGCGAGCAGGCTGACTTCGCCGAGCGCCTGGGATTCGGCGAAGGGCTGGAAGGTCGCCAGAACTACCTCGAGGGGAGTGCAGGCCGGCCTGACATGCAGATGAAATTGGTGGGGCTCCTCTACAAGGACGCTATGGAGGCCGGTGGGGGGGATGAGACGAAGTCCCGGTTCTTCCTCGAGCAGAAGGGCTATGGCTTCGAGGGGGCACGGACGATCATGACGCTCGGCCCGAAGCTAGGGGGTGGAGCGAAGCTCGATGATCTCGAGGTTCAGGAAAGGGAGGCGCTAAAGAACTCGTTTCAGACCGAGGCGCAGAAAACCTCTGAGTTCGGGAGGAATATGAAGACGCTCTTGGACGGGGCGGCGAAGACCGGGCAGAGTCTGCTGGCCGTGCTCAGCAACTTCGCGGCCATAGCGATCACCGGGATGCAGGCGTTGCCGATCTTGATCGCGGGTAAGCCCGAGGACAAGGAGCGGGTATTCGACAAGCTGCTCGAGTATCAGCGGGGGGTGTACAAGGCATGGACCGGCATGGTGGACGGTGGTCAGATGATGATGGACGGGATAGGGCGGACGATGCTCCCTATTCTCCGGCCGGTGACGAAGGCCCTGGCGTTCGATCCCCGTGGTGGGATGGCGCACCCGGGGCTGGAGGCGATGGCGAGTGCGACCCCGGAGAACACGGACAACGTCCTAAACGATGCGTTCAAGAAGCTGACCGGGCGTGAGATGACGGCGGCTGACCGGGCGGCGATCAGTGGTATTGCAGGGGTCTCGCCCGGGGATGTAGGCAAGCTCGCGGGGACGCCAGCGGGTCAGCAGGTGCTAGCGAATTCGATTGCGGCGAGTCGGCGGGCTGCGGCCGGGACAACGAACCCGGTGAAGGACAGTGGGTTCAAGCCGGGTCCGGCTGGTATGGGGGTGCCCTTGCACGGACTCCCGGCGGGTACGCTGCCCACGAATATTGGCGCTGGATCGCTCGGAACCACCGACCTCGGGGAAGAGCCCCTACCGGACGGTGTGACGCCGCCACGTGGCCCGCTAGGGGCCGTCCTGCCCCTCCAGGGTAGGTGGGATGTGCCACCCGGTTACGACGGTCCGCTAGAGGCCGTGGTCTCCGTCACCGTCGGGTAGTCTGCTTTTCTTTTCGAGAACAGGGCGATCCTCCCACGATGCACCCCGCTGCTACACGGCTCAACGACCTAGCGGAGGCCATTCGCGAGATCAACGAACGGGCGACGAGCTTCGTTAGCCTACAGGCGCAGCTCCGGTCCTCGATGGAGGTCATCGAGGACCGTTCGGAGGCCGCCAGGGAAAAGCAGCAGGTCTACGAGGACTATAAGCAGCGCCTCGGGGAGATCGCCGACGCTAGCAAGGAGGAGGCTGCCTACAACCGGGATATCAACGCCCTGGTGGCGATCTTCGGGGAGTCGTCCTCGGTCGCCCTGACCCGGGCCCACGATCGGTACATCGCCCAGCTAGGCGATCTCGATAAGGCTGCCCAGCTAGGGTTCATCTCCGACAAGGAGCTGACCGAGGCACAGAAGAAGGCTAGCGAGGTCTATGCCGACCTCGAGGCCGCTGCGAAGGGGCAGAAGCTCGCCGGCCAGGCCGGCGCGGATCTCTTCCGTATGGCGCGGCACCCGGGGGCGGCCGTCGCCGGTCAGGTTGGTAACCAGCTGTCCGGGATCGCCAGCGGCCTCATGGGGCTACTGAACGGCCTGCCGATCATGGGGGGCCTGTGGGGGCTCATGATGCACGGCTACGCCGAGGCCGACCGCCTAACCGCCGAGGCCGGGGAGATCGCCAACATCGTGGGTATGACCGGGGAAAAGGCGCTGGGCGGGGCAGTGAAGTTCTTCGCCGGTTTCCAGGAGCAGGCGCAAAAGTTCATGGGGATCTCGCGGCACGAGGTTCAGTCCACGCTGAAGACCTTCCTTGACGCCGGCCTAAAGGTCAGGGACGTCCTCGACGTCCACGAAAAGAGCCTCGGGCTGGTCGGCCACGATGCGATGACGCTAACGCTCGCCCTCGATAAGCACTTTGAATGGGCGGCGGGTAGCAGCGCAGCGAAGGCTGTGGATCTGGTGAAGAGCCGGGGAGTTTCTCTCGAGTACGCCGTCACCAGCCTGCGCAATCTCGCGTTCGGGGCGCAGAACGCCGGGATATCCGTATCGGAATTTCTCGAGGTCACGACGAAGGCCACATCAGAGATGGCCAAGTTCGGGGTCGATGCCGAGAACGTCGGGGCTGTCATGCTCGGGGCCATCGAGCGCTACAAGGAGCTAGGGGTCTCGGCGATCACTGCCCAGGGCTTTGCCGCCAAGGGAGTGGAACAGGTCAGCGCCGGTCTTCACCAGTCCTCGATCGGCCTGAAGTCCCTGATCGGCACCGAGATGGGGTACGGATCCGACCTCGACGCCGCGTACGCTGTGCAGGACGCTGTAGCCACCAAGGACAAGGATAAATTCGAGAAGCTGATCCGGGCGGCGTACAAGATCAGCCGGGAGCAGGTGAAGAACACCGGGGGTGGGTCGGATAACACGCGCCAGCGTGAGTGGCTCGAGCCAACCTTCGGGATGGAGGGTAGCCGACTCATTGTCGAGATGGGGAAGGCGCTCGAGGAGCGGGGTGGGGTAAAGGCTATCGATGCCAAGGGGTGGGAGGACCTAAAGGGGGCGTTCACCACCGAGGGGGAGAAGGTCAGTGCCTTCCAGAAGTCGAAGGAGAAGATATTGGCGGGCATGGCCCAGATGGGCCAGGGCATCTTCCAGCTGATCAGCAACTTCGCTGCGATCATGATCATCTCGATCAAGGCGATGATGAGCCTCGACTACGTGATCGAGGGGGGCGCCATGGTGGCCGGCAAGCTGTTCTCCGCGGTGGGGCTGGAACAGCAGGCTAGTGATGCGGTCAGGGCGCTGGGCGGGAACATGTCGGCCGGTCGAGAGGAGCGTATCCAGTCGATCAAGAACCAGTACACGACCTATCTCGAGGGGGCCCAGAAGGGGGCGCTCGAGGTCCTCGAGGGTACGAAGAAGGCAGGTGGCGGTGTTGGCGACATCTTCGGGCCCATTTTGCAGCCGATCACGAAGGCACTGCGGTATCGGATCGGTACCGGTGGCTCGGATGACGGGCCGTCGAGGGCGAACGACCTGGGCGATGACGAGGAGAAGATCCGGCAGGCCCTACTCGAGAGCGGGGAAGCCTACAACTACGACGACCTCCCCCCCATGGAGGCCGGTGGTGAGATATCCCAGGTGAAGAGCAGGGCGGGCGCCCCCGAGGTGGTGAACGCCGCCCTATCCCAGACGGGTACGCTCGCGAAGGGGCTGGAACCGAACAAGTTCAGCCGGGGACGCGCCGAGTGGTGGTGTATGGACTTCGTTGGTTGGGCCTACGAGCAGATCGGCTATGCCCCCTGGGGTGAATTCGAGAAGTCCATGTGGGGCGATTACAAGTACAAGGGGTTTCGCGGTATGGAGGGCTGGGGGCGGGACAAGGGCTACTGGAGGAATCCCAGTGGGTACATCCCGAAGCCGGGGGACATCTTCTTCCTCGAGCGCTGGAGTGGGAGCGTCCCCGGCGAGGGCATCTTCATCGGGGAGCACGTCGGCATGATCGTGGACATCCTCCCCGATGGGCGGTTGTGGACGATCGAGGGGAACGCTGTTTACCATGGCCAGAATGGGGTATGGTCGCACGTCCGTGACCCTGGGAAGAGCATCTTCCGCGGGTTCGTGACCACGGAGAAGAGTGGGGTCTCGGGGGCGAGTGCCCAGGCGAAGGAGCGCTATATCCGACTGACACAGCGCACCCACGAGAGGAAGAAGAAGACGATCGTGGCCAGGCGGGCGTTCGTCGCCGAGAGCAAAAAGATCGCGGAGAACATCCAGAAGAAGGCGGAGGCGGCCGGTACGTTCTACAGCTCGACCGAGGCGCTGGTCAGCAGCGAGGCCGATGTTGAGGCCGCGGCCGGGGGTGTTCAGGTGCAGGCGCAGAAGGTGGACACCGTCAACGGCTCGGGGGTGCAGGTCACTGTGGACCTATCCCAGCTGAAGGAGATCAAGCTGGAGTCCGGTAAGATCGGCGATGTCCGGGGCCTGCCACAATGATCAAGAACCTCTACCCCGCCTACCGTGTCTTCATCTACGGCCTCGAGGTGACAGCGCTTGTCAGCGCTGTCAATCGTAGCTGGCCGATGAACTCACCTCAGCAGGTGAACATCACGGTCGAGAACGTCGAAGAGTGCCTGACCCTGACCCGCGAGGATATGCTGACCATCGCGGGGATCAAGGACGGTACCTTCCGGGTCTTTCTCACGAACTGGCTGTCGTACACGAACGCCCTGACCTCGGATGAGCAGATCGAGCTGGTCAAGAACTACACGGGGATCCCCTCGAACCAGTTTTATATCACGCCATCTGACTTCTTGAAGTACGCCTCGAAGGTGAACCGCGAGGGATTCACCGGATTTCGCCAGGCGTCCGTGATCGCCCCGATGACGCAGCTCATCGCGAACGCGAAGAACAACATCATCACGAAAAAGCTGGGCGACATCTACCTGCAGCCGTCCATCGGGATCGACGGCAAGCCCCTGTTCGAGGAGATATTCTACAAGTTTCCGTTCTACCAGGGGAAGAGCATCTTCCACTTCGGGGATCCCGTTCGGGTGGCGATGCGGGATCCGCGAAACCCCCGGCGTTGGCACTGGTTCCACAGTGGCACCGTCACGGACATCACCTCGGACAAGACCGAGGATAGTGCGCGGTCGTTGACCATCACCAGCGAGGGCGTGCTCAAGGATCTCCGGAACGCCCGGGTGGCGCAGATGACCGGATCCTTTCGGAGTCCGGGGGTGGTGCAGGGGCCGCCGGCAAGCCCTGGATCTCCCGCCGGTACCTACGAGCTGTTTCCGTTGAAGGACCAGGCTCCGGCCGGGTCGAAACCGAGTCCGTTCACCGACGAACAGCTCAGCATCCTGACCAGTGCGGTTCCGTTCTCGAACTTCCTGCAGGGGTTGACCATCAATCAGATTCTTGAACTCCTCGTGTTCGGGGTGGGGTCGGTGCTCGATAGTTTCAGCCAGGAGGTGCGGCGAAACACGAACGGGCTCGAACAGGGGGCGCTCTCGTTGATCGCCGAACGCTTCGGGATTTCTGTGGACAAGCAGTCGGGAAAGATCACCGACCAGGCGATCAAGGCGCGTGAGGCGCAGCTCCGCGGACTGAACCTATCGGGCTTGTCGAAGTTCAAGAAGTGGAAAAGGAACCAGGGGGTGCAGATCCGCATCCTCGGTGGGCCTATCGATGACTCGGACCGTGATATCGGGGATGGGCTCGAGTCCGGGCTGGCCACCTGGCAAAATCTGATTGATCACGAGATCCGCCCCGAGGACCTGATCAATCTGCTGGTGCCGGCGCCTGACCAGACCGGGCCGGTGATCGAGACCGGGGGGAGACTGTACCCCCCCGAGGTTGCCGACCTCGCTCAACGGGTGATCGGGCCGTTGAAGAGCCTTCTCGAGGGTGCGTTCGGGCTCGATCCCACCGCGAAGTTTATCCAGGCGGTGGTAGGTAGTCCGGAGAACCTCCCGGAACCCCCTACGGTGCCACAGGTTGACGTCCACGACGTCATCACGCGCATCGGGTCGGATCCGGATAACTACCCTATTCGTCAACGCGTGCTGATGCTACTTCCGGCCCACCTCGGGGGGACTCTAGGGCGCAGGGTTCTGGACCTCGACCTGAGTGGCTGTCCGGCCACCACCGCCGAGTACTTCGACCGGCTTTCCCTGCTCCAGCAGGTGCTCGGGCGCATCGAGTTTTGTATCATGGACAGCCCCCGCGGTGACATCATCGTGGAGCTGCCCCTCTACGACTTCGAGCCACGCCACTTCACCGACGAGGGGGCGCGGGCTATCGAGGACGCGAATACCGATCGGGGGAGTGCCTACCTGAACGCCCTGGCTTTCCTGAAGAACGCGCCGCAGGCCCTTAAACGGCTGTTCACCGAACCGATCCGGGGCTATGAGCAGGACTTCACGATCTTCAACGAGGACGCCGGGAGGTTCACCCTCGGGGCCACTGAACAGGACGTGAAGACCGTCTGGGTGTCGGTCCCCCGCTGGACGAACGGTATGGCCAGGGATGGATCGAACCAAGGCAACCGCCAGGTGGTGACCGTGCTCCCGAATCTCGTACCGTTGTTCGGTTTCCGGGTAGAGCAAGGGGATCCCCCGGGCAACATCACGACCGCGGAGGCAGCCCGGGTCTACAATCACATCCAGCTGAACAAGGCGAACGCCGACACGGTGAGTGCGCGGCTATCCGGTATGCTCCCGAACCATCGGCTCTGGCCCAATCGTCCGGTGCTGATCGACGAGGAGGCGGTGCAGGGGGTGGTCAAGAGCCTGACCGATAACGTAGCCTGGCAATCGGACTGTTCCACGACCGTCAACCTCAGCTTCATCAAGCTCTGGGACGGGCGCTACATCTACAAGACGGATACCGGCATCACTCCTGCTGGCGGCACCTACGATCAGCGGCTTGCCCTCCGGCTCGAGGGCCAGACGAACGGGGTAGAACGTATCCGGCTGTTCACCCCCTTCGGCGGTGTGAACGCCCGTCCCTACAACTACGCATACCTTCTCGGGATCGAGAGCGCTGCGAAGGCGGCGAAGAGTACGGCCTCGAACAAGACCCCTGGTCAGGGGCAGGCAAGTGCCACAAATAACGCGGGGAAGAAATGAGCAGGGACACGATTCCGTTCGAGGTTGGCAAGACCGACCAGGCCCGCCCTATCAACGACTTCCTCCGCGGCATCCAGCGGGCGGTGGTTCAGTCGACCGATCCGGATACCGGGCGGTGTACGATCGAGTTCGAGTCCACTCCCGGGAGCAGGGCGAACGTCGGGATCGCTCTCGGCCTGATGACCGTCGGGGCGGAGAACGAGCGGAGGCGTTCTGCCTGGAGTCGGAGGATTCCAAGTCCAGGGGATATCGTCCTCGTGGGCTTTGACGCGAACGGGCTACCGCGGATCCTCGGGGCTGACCAGCCTTCGTATGAGATCCTAGCCAATCTGAACGCCGAGGAGGCGTTTGCCTTCAAGGCGATCAAGAGCGGGGAGTTTGACGAGCGGAGCATCGGGGGGGCGTACATCTACGGCAAGGCCACGGGGGACCTATTCCTTGCCGGTGGCCTTGCCAGCCTTACCCTCGAGAAGGAGTCCTACGGGATCCAGGGGAGGGCGGGCTACCTCCGTCACCAGGCGACGGCGAGTGTCCTTCGGTTCGGTCAGGTGCGGCGGACGCCCCTACCATTCCTCCCCGAGAGTAACGCTATCGCAGGGGTGGGTGTTCCCCCGTTGAATGCTCCGCTCGGGGGGGTGACTCCCCCGCTTAGTGAGTTCTCGGTGCTGGTGAAGAGTTCGTTGCCGGGGAGTCCGCTAGGCCAGGGTGTGGTCGACTTCCTTCTGGGTACCGTTATGGACCCAGACGT
>Ga0172363_10003179_pt1 | contig 13342 bp, 17 predicted proteins | sample LakKivs2_kivu2a2_FD_114541 | JGI IMG/M metagenome (GOLD analysis project Ga0172363, IMG submission 114541) | Sediment microbial communities from Lake Kivu, Rwanda - Sediment s2_kivu2a2 | ecosystem: Environmental > Aquatic > Freshwater > Lake > Sediment | place: Rwanda: Western Province, Lake... | reverse complement strand
GGTCTCTCATGGGTATCCTCCTTCCCGGAGTTATGTCTCCGGTTTGTTTTGACTGCGCTATTTGGAGTATACCCATTTTTTTAAAAAAGGCAATTTACACACTCTCTTATACAACACCAAAGGAAATTCACGCTTGACAGCCATAATAAATTATGCTAAACTTTTCCCGGATTACTTAATTGCCGTAGCAGCAGACATCGGACGATGTTTGTGCGTCGGTGAAAATTGCAGAATTACATTAGAAAGGTCATAGCAGTTAGTGTCAAACGAAACTTATTTTATTTCGCGGCATGACTGGGAAGAATTTTTAAGGATTTTATCCCGCCAGGCAGAACTCTGGGGGCTGGTAAGCCAAAAAGACCGTATTGTCTTCGTTCAGGTTAAACCCACAGAAGTCGACAGATTGATTTATAACGGAATCCGCTCAGCACAGCCTGTCAAAACAATGTTTTATCCTGGCAGGGATAAACTGACCGCACTCAACACCTCTAAAAAAATTATTGTAGGCATGAAGGCATGCGACCTTGGAGCAATGCCGTTGTACGACCAGGTTTTTCTGCGGGATGGTCTGGTTGATTCTTTTTACCAGGCACTGAAGGAGAATATTATCCTGGTCAGTGCCGACTGCACTGAGCCGGGCACAAACTGTTTCTGTACAGTCATTGGCCTGACTCCTTTTGCGGCAAAAGAATTTGATTTGAATATTTCACAGATAGCAGCCGGTCTGCTGGTGGAAACCGGTTCAGGCAAAGGGAAGGAATTAATCAAAACTAACCAGGCTCTGTTCAAAAATGCCGAATCCGGTCAGATCGCGGAACGGGATAAAAACCGTCAAAACACTTCAGACCGTGTAAAAGAAATCAACAAGGAATTCAACCTGTCGTTTGACAGGACAGTCAAAGAGCATTTTGATTCTCCTGTATGGGAAAAGGAAGCACAGCCATGTGTCGGCTGCACGGCCTGCACGAATGTCTGTCCTACCTGCCATTGTTTCCTGCTGGCGGAAGCCGACCCGGAAACACTGTCGAAAATCCGGCTCTGGGATTCCTGTCAGTATACCGGTTTTGCCAGGGTGGCAGGAGGGGCAAATCCCAGGGCAAAACTGGCGGAGCGTTTCAAAAACCGCTACTACTGCAAATATTATTACCGCCCGACCAAATTTAACCAGATTGCATGCACAGGCTGTGGACGCTGTATCGAGGCGTGTCTGGGAAAAATTGACAAGCGGAAAGTCATCAGGGAACTGGGCAGATGAACAACATTTACCAGCCGATCAAGGCAAAAATTGAAAAAGTGATACAGGAAACTCCGAACATCAAGAGATTTGTCCTGAAAACCTCGGAACCTTTCAGTTTCAGCACCGGACAGTTTGTCGAGATGACCGTACCGGATGTCGGCGAAGCACCGTTTACACCGTCGTCCAATCCCGCGGACAAGGAATGTTTCGATGTGACGGTGATGAAAGTCGGGCTTGTGACGGAAAAACTGCACCAGATGAAGGAAGGCGACACAGTTGGCGTGCGCGGACCGTTCGGTATGGGCTATCCGTTGGATAAATTTGCCGGGAAGGAAGTCCTGATTCTCGGCGGAGGCGTTGGTATGGCTCCCCTGCGGTCTTTACTGCTGGCTTTGCTGAATGAACCCGACAGGTTTAAACGGGTGGTGCTCTGTTACGGCGCAAAGACTCCTGACGACGTGGTTTATAAGCAGTGTTTTCCGGAGTGGGGAAAGCAGACACAGCTGGAAATAAAGCGTAGTATCGACCGTCCTGCCCCGGACTGGAACGAAGAGGTCTGCCTGGCACCTGCCCTGCTTGAGAAAGTCAAGGTCGACCAGAAGAACTGCGTGGTTGTGGTCTGCGGTCCGCCCATAATGATGAAATTTGGCACAATTAAAATTCTTGAACTGGGTTACAAACCCGAGCAGATTTATCTTTCAATGGAAAAAAATATGTCGTGCGGACTCGGCAAATGCGGTCATTGTAATGTGGGACCTTATTTTGCCTGCAAGGACGGGCCTGTTTTTACCTATGACAAAATAAAGGATTTTCCGGGGATCTGGGACTGATGGCAAAGAAACTTTTCATAGATCTGGAACTTTGTGCCAAGTGCAGCAAAACACAGAGCTGTCCTGCCAAGCTAAATTATTTTGAAAGGTCAGGCAGGGAAAATTTTGAAACCGTAAGGGAACTCGCAACCTACGCCACAATTTGCCGCAGATGCGAAGATGCAGCATGTGTTGCTGCCTGCACGAGGGATGCGCTTGAAAAAACGCAGGACGGACTGCTAAAAAGATATAGCGTCAGATGTATAAGCTGCAAATCATGCAGTTATGCATGTCCTTTCGGCACAATTCTTCCTGAATTCGTCACATACCTGAGTTCGAGGAGGGATTTTTGTAATTTAGAAAACATGCCGGAATGCACAGGTTGTACCGAAGGAGCTGTGCGGATTGAAGAAATAGAACCGGATATTTCAAAGAATCTTTATCCTGTTGGCAAAAATATTGTTGTAAGGGCATACACATGGCAGGATGAGAGAAATGGAAAGAAAAAGAAATGAGCAAATTAATCTTTAATTATATCATTTTTCCGGGTTTTCTTTTCACTGCTGTTGCAGGAATGTTGGCATCATGGATTGACAGGAAGGTGACTGCAAGGGTCCAGTGGAGAGTTGGGCCCCCTCTTTTGCAACCCCTGTATGATATTATTAAATTATCCGGCAAAGAAATAATTGTTCCATCAGAAGGAAACTGTTTTGTGTTCTTGGTTGCGCCACTTGTTGGATTTGCAAGCATAATTCTTGTTTCAACAATGCTATGGCTGGGCATTCTTGAGAAATCCGGTTTTTCAGGTGATTTCATTGTTGTGTTTTATCTTTTGACAATGCCGTCAATAATGCTGATGCTGGGAGCTTTTGCATCTGCAAATCCCCTTGCTTCGCTTGGCGCAAGCAGAGAGATGAAGCTTGTGATGGGTTATGAATTGCCTTTTGTGCTTGCTGCGATTGTACCTGTAATAAAATCAGGTGGGCATATAACGTTGTCCGGAATCATTTCAGCGCAATCCGGGCATGTCTTCCTTGCATCCTGTTCAGGTTTCGTTGCATTTATAGTTTCAATGTTATGCATGCAGGCAAAATTAGGGCTTGTACCCTTTGATGCCCCTGAGGCAGAGACAGAAATCATGGGCGGGGTTGTTATTGAATATTCAGGAATTCCACTGGGTATTTTTAAGTTGACAAAATGGATGATGATGGTTACTTTGCCTGTATTTCTGATAGTACTTTTCTGGGGAGGCATGGGAAGTTTCTGGGAAATATTGAAATATGTTGTGCTTTTAGTTGTTATTGTTCTTCTAAGAAACACGAATCCAAGAGTCAGGGTTGACCAGGCATTAAGGTTTTTCTGGGGACCAATGACAGCACTCAGTTTAATCGCTGTTATTCTGGCGCTGGCAGGAAAATAAAAATATGGGCATAAAAACAAATTCGCTTTTGAAATCGCTGTGGGTTTTCCATTTCGGTTCTGCTACATGCAATAACTGCGACATTGAGGTCCTGGATGCTCTTACGCCAAGGTATGACCTGGAGAGGTTTGGTATCCAGCTGGCTGGAAGTATCAGGCATGCAGATGTCATGCTCGTATGCGGATTCATAAACAAAAAAGTTGTCCCTAAATTCAAAGAGATATATACTCAAATGCCTGCGCCAAAATTAGTTGTTGCAATAGGGGGATGCGCCTGTTCAGGCGGAATGTTCACTGGCAGTTATAACTTTTTTGAGACAGTTGACAAAATAGTACCTGTTGCCGCATATATACCTGGCTGTCCACCAAAACCAGAGGCAATAATTGCAGGTGTGGTAAAACTTGTTACTGCTTTGAAAGGTTCAAAATGAATGATTGTGTAAATAAAATAAAAGAAAGATTCGGGAACCGGCTGAATGTTTTTGAAAAATCAGCTAAAAGAATTTACATTGATGTCAAACCAGAGGACTGGACTGAAGTTGCAGGATTTATTTTTAACGATTTATATGCCAGGTACCAGATCATGACAGGCACCGATACAAAAGACGCTGTTGAAGTTCTGCTTCACTTTGCCTTTGATAAAGACGGAATGGTTGTAAGTTTGAGAACTCTTGTCAAAAAACCCGGGTGTGAAATTGATTCGGTTGCAAATATGATAACAGGAGCAGAGTGGATTGAAAGGGAAATCATGGAAATCCTTGGAGTGAAATTCAGGAATCACCCGAATCCCAAGCACCTTCTTTTGACAGAGGACTGGGATGGAAAATATCCGTTCAGGAAAGACAATGTCTGAAGAAAAGAAAAGAACAATCATACCTGTTGGACCGTTTCATCCGCTTCAGGAGGAGCCGGAGTTTTTTGAACTTTCCGTTGAAGGCGAAAAGGTTGTGGACATCAATATCAATTTGGGATACAACCACAGGGGAATAGAAAAACTCTCGGAAGGAAAACACTATGACCAGGTTCCTTTTCTTGTTGAGAGGATATGCGGGATATGTTCAACATCGCATCCGATGGCATACTGCCAGGCAGTTGAGGATATCACCGGTGTTGAAATACCTTTAAGGGCAAAATATATAAGGAGTATTGTGGGTGAACTTGAACGTCTTCACTCGCATTTCTTGTGGGTTGGCTTGGCAGGACATTTCCTGGGTTATAACACTGTGTGGATGTGGGCGTGGAAATACAGGGAGACAGTAAATGACATAATGGAACGGCTCACAGGAAACAGGCAGCACTATGCTATGATAAAGCCAGGAGGTGTCAGAAGGGATTTTGAGGATGAGGACATTGATTGGGCTTTGAAAATGGTTTGTACTCTGGTTAAACCCATTGATATGTTCAAGGGCGCTGTTCTGGATGACCCTGTCATACATGCTAGGACAAAGGGTGTCGGAATCCTGACAAAGGAAGATGCACACAGATACGGTGCCGTGGGTCCGACAGCAAGGGCATCAGGAGTTCCTTTTGATATAAGGAAAAACCACCCCCATGCGGCTTATAACCTGGTGAAATGGAATGTGGTTGTCTGCAACAACGGCGATGTTTTTGACAAGGCAGTTGTAAGGATCCTGGAAATGTACGAGTCAATAAAAATAGTAAAACAGTGTTTTGAAATGCTGAAGAAGGAAAAAGGAGAAATAGATGCAAACCTGAAGGAAATTCCTGTCGGCGAGGGAATAGGACAGTATGAAGCACCGAGGGGAGAGGTTTTCCACTATGTTAAAAGCGATGGTTCCAACAGGCCGATAAGGCATAAGATAAGAGCACCAAGTTATGTTAATGTGCCCACAGCAAAATCAACAGTCATTGGAGAGACAGTTACAGATGCCACGCTCATTCTGGCATCTGTTGACCCGTGCTATTGCTGTACAGAGAGAATAATTGTGATTGATGCAGGCACACGTAAGAGACTTATGACAGGAAGGGATTTGGTCAGGTTGTCCCAGGAAAAAACCCGGGAATTAGCAGGAAGGAGGACCGGATAATGTTTGAGCGGCTCCTTTTGACGAGCATTGCTGTTCCGGTGTTCGGTTCTGTTCTGGTATTTTTCTGGGAAAAAGCAAAGGGCATTCTGGCTGTTATTCTTCTTATTCTGACTGCAGCGGGAACCGCGTCCCTGGTTGCTCCGGTTATGGCTGACAATGGTTTTAGTTTAAGAGTAAATATTATTGAATGGTTTAATATTATTTTTACTCTGGATGGATTATCCATCTTTATGGCTGTTGTTTCCTGTGTTCTGGGTCTGCTTATTGCAATTTATTCGTTAGGTTACATGAAAAATTATCAAAACCAGGCAGAGTATTATTTTCTGATAGTTCTCTTTGTGGGCTCCATGGTCGGACTTATTTTCTCTGGAAATCTAATGCTCATGTATATTTTCTGGGAATTGACAGCAGTTTGTTCCTGGCGGTTGATTGGTTTTTACCGTGAAAAGGAACATCTCTTAAATGCAGACAAGGCACTTCTTGTCACTGTTTTTGGTTCAACTCTGATGCTTGTGGGATTCGGACTTATTTACAGGGATTATGGGACATTGGACATTTTTATGTTAAAAGGGAAGGCAATAGAACCGATGGCTTTTTATTTTATACTTGCAGGAATTCTGGCAAAATCAGCCCAACTGCCTTTGCATATGTGGCTTCCTGATGCAGGTGTGGCACCAACTCCGGTCACTGCCTTGCTTCACGCCGCAGTGCTTGTGAAAATTGGTGTGTATGCTTTTGCCAGGATTTTTGTAGTGACTTTTATTCCCTCTATCAGGGAACTTGAAGTTGTTTCATATATCGCTGTTGCTACGGTTCTTGTTGCAGGGACAGGTGCGCTTTTAGAAAACGATATCAAGAGAATCCTGGCTTATTCAACTGTAAGCCAGATTGGATATATTTTGTTGGGATTATCTGTTGCCAATATATTTGGCACAACCGGTGCGATTTTTTACATTCTTGCCCATGGTTTTGGAAAGGCAGGACTGTTCCTTTCAGCAGGCATTGTGGAGCACAACACGCATACAAAGGATATAAATAAGTTGGGCGGACTTGCAAAGACGATGCCGGTCACTGCCTTCTGCTTTCTGATATGCAGTTTATCAATCATTGGTTTGCCGCCGTTTGCTGGCTTTTATGGAAAGGCAATGGTCATTATGGGTGTTGTCAAATCCAGCCATTACCTGACAGCGTTTCTGGCAGTCATGGGCGCTGTTCTGACCATGATGTATCTGCTCAGGTTTTACAACAAGGTTTTTATGGGTGAAACCGCAAAATTTGATATACGTGAAGGTACCGGGTCCATGGTGTTTATCGTGGTTGTCATGGCAGTAGTGTCACTGTTAATCGGGATATTCCCTCAGTTGCCAATACAGTTGATAGGGAGAATCGGATGAGTTCCTTGCTTGTCTGGACCATATTTCTGCCTGTTCTGACAGGGATTTTTGTCTATGTTTTACCGGGCAGGCGTCTGAAAGAAATCATTGCGCTTTTGTCAGGTTTAGTAACATCCGGTATTTGCCTGGTGATTTTTATGTCGGAAGGAATTACATATTCAAAACCATGGCTGCCTTTTGATATGAGTTTTGATTTGCTCAGCACACCGCTTTCCGCTTTTTGTTTGCTTTTTGCCGGTTTGTTTGCGGTTCTTATTATCATTTATTCTACAAGGTTCAGAATAGAGAATGCTGCTGTTTATTATTCCCTGGTTCTGATTAACTTCGGCTGTGTGAACGGGGTGCTGCTGGCTGATAATTTTATTGTCTTTCTTTTATTCTGGGAAGCAACCGTGATTATGCTTTACGGACTTCTTTCCCTTGGCAAAGACACGTATCCGGTTGCCACCAAAAGTTTGTTTATTCTGGGATTTGCTGATTTTCTGCTCCTGTTAGGGGTTATTCTGTTATGGCATCTAACAAGAGGAGAATGGAAAATGTCTTCAAATGTTTATCCGGTTCAAATCACAGGCAACCTGGCTACAGTTGCTTTTCTGTTCATGATAATAGGTGCATTAGCCAAAGCAGGCGCAATGCCATTTCATAACTGGATTCCTGATTCTGCAATGAAAGCACCGGCAAGTGTGATGGCATATCTGCCTGCCTCCATGGATAAGATCCTGGGTATTTATTTGTTAGGCAGAATCGTGCTTAACATTTTTGTTGTTAAAACAAGCACCTTCTTGTTATTTATCGGTGCATTCACTGTTATTGCGGCTGTGTTTATGGCAATGATTCAGCATGATCTGAAACGTTTACTAGCTTACCATGCTGTATCACAGGTGGGTTATATGGTGCTTGGAATAGGTACCGCTACACCGGTTGGCATAGCCGGCGGACTGTTCCACATGCTTAACCACGCAATTTACAAGAGTTGTTTATTCCTTTGTGCAGGCAATGTTGAGCAAAAGGCAGGAACAACTGACCTGGATAAATTAGGTGGACTTGCAAAGGCAATGCCAATAACATTTATTGGATTTCTGATAGCAGCGATGTCAATTTCCGGCATTCCGCCACTTAACGGATTTGTATCAAAGTGGATGATTTACCAGGGTATCATCAATCTCAATAATGCTGCCAATCCATTGTGGTTTGTCTGGCTTATAGCAGCGATGTTTGGCAGTATATTGACACTGGCATCTTTTATTAAACTATTCAACGCTGTTTTTCTTGGTAGGTCTTCATATGAAACGCAGAAGGTAAAGAAGGATGTTTCTCCTGCGATGTGGCTGCCGGTGATGGCCCTGGCATTTATATGCCTGATATTCGGTATCTTCTATAACAGAACCGTGCTAAAATACTTTATAGGACAAGTTGTTTCAGGAATTAGTTTTTCCGGACAATGGTATTCATCTTTGGCAACCCTGTTTATAGTTACCGGACTGATTATAGGCGTGATTATATATTACCTCGGCAATTTGAAAAAAGGTATGAGAGTTTCAAAATCATATATCGGCGGTGAAACACTGAAACCCGAAGTCAGGGTAACGGGTACAGATTTTTACCAGACAATCCGTGATATACCCGGATTGCAGAAGATTTATCAACTGGCGGAAAGAGGATGTTTTGATTTTTACAGTTGGGCTTACAAATTTATTAAGAATCTCTCTGTTCTTTTTTATATGTCTGCGGATAAATTGCTGAACAATACGGTTAAGGCAGTAAATTATATCATCGGACTTGCCTCGGAATTCACCAGTGGCCTGCACGGTGGTGTTCTGTCCGTGTATCTTTACTGGTCACTTTTCGGACTGATTATACTTCTGGCAATATTATTAAGATGAGGAAAAATGTTTGAAATAGCGCTTTTACTGATGCTTGCTTTCATATTGTTGATGGCAATTATTACCGTTGAGAGCAGAGATTTGCTGTCAGCGGTCGTTGCATTGGGTGCAGTCGGTTTTGGCCTGGCAGTCGTATTTTTACTGCTCAGGGCACCTGAGGTGGTGACGGCACAGATAGTCGTTGAAATTATCACATTCATTACGCTTATACTTACTGTTTACAAAACATCCAAGTCAGATACCACACCGCAGGTCGCCATGCGGAACATGTCGCCCCAGATTCTTGCAATAGTTTTTTTCAGTATATTATTTATAATGTTTGTATTGCCTGGTTTAAGGGCATTGCCGGAATTTGGCAGTCCGGTCATGAATGTATCGGGTTCATATATAAACAGAGTCACCCGTGAGATAGGTGCGAACAATATTGTCACTGCCGTGCTCCTGGATTTCCGGGCATACAACACCCTGATAGAGGCATTTGTGATTTTAACAATGGTTGTTGGTGTTTTTATTGTAATGAGGCCAAAAGGGAGAAAAGATGGACCCAATAGTTAAAAAGTTTGCAAATATATTTATAGCGCCGATGTTGGTCTTTGGATTATATGTTGTGATTTACGGTCATGTTTTGCCGGGTGAGGGTTTTGACGGAGGCATCCTGATTGCCGGTGCATTTATTTTAACAATGATGGTATATGGCCGTGAAGAAGCAAGAAAGCGGCTGAATTTTTCATTTGCCCTGATTGTTTCAGCACTTGCCGGATTGTGTTTTATTATTATCGGTCTTCTGGGGCTTGCGGGTTTTAGTCCTGAGCACAAATTTATTTTTGATAACTTTCTGCCCCAGGGAAATCCGTCCAATCTTTTTTCAGGCGGGATAGTGCCGGTATGCAATGTTGTCCTTGGAATAATGGTCGGCACCGGCTTTTATGCATTGTTTGGTTATCTTGTGGTGAGTAAAGGGGAAAAAGGAGAAAACGAAAAGTGAGCATCGTATTGTATCTGTCAAGCATCATACTTTTCCTGATAGGTCTTTATTGTGTGGTTGTTAAACAGAACCTGCTGAAGATAGTGATTGGCATAAAAATCATGGGTTACGGTGTCTGCCTTTTCTTTATTTTACTTGGATTCAAAACAGGCAGCCAGGCGCCGATCATTACGGCAAACACCCAGAAAGTTTCTTATGTTGACCCTTTGCCGCAGGCACTTGTTCCTGCGGTGATGATAATAAGTTTGGCCGCAATTGGTTTAATGGTGGCAACGTGCATCCGTTTGTATAGAAAGTACGGCACATTTGACATATCCAGAATAAAGGAACTAAAGGGATGATTATTGTCTGTTTCACGTTGATACCGCTTACGTGTGCTGTTCTTCTCCTGATTTTTCAACGTTTTTCCGAAAAAACAGGAGGAACTGTCGCTTTGCTGGCAACACTGGTTCTTTTGATTTTATCTGTCCATGCCACAGGTTTGATAGCGAAGTCATCAGGGTTAATACTGTATCATATGGGCGGGTGGAAAACACCCCTTGGAATTGACCTGGTCATGGACAATTTCAGCGTGCTGATGCTTATTGTGGTGAATCTTGTAAGTTTTGCTACGGTGTTGTTCTCCATTCAGTACATGAGACGGTACACAGCGCTTGACAAGTATTATGTTCTGCTTTTGTTTCTGGTTGCTTCTCTTAACGGCGTGGTTTTAAGCGGAGACATTTTCAACCTTTATGTCTTTATTGAAATGGCTTCTCTGGCATCTTACAGTTTAGTTGCTTTTGGTGTAGAAAGGCCGGATTTAGAAGCTTCTATCAGGTACCAGGTCCTTGGCACAGTCGGTTCGTTTTTTATCCTGCTGGGCATCGGATTGATTTACGGTGCCTTGGGCACACTTGATTTGGCACATATGTCAACCTTGATTTCCTCAAGCAATTCAAAACCGACATTGATGCTTTCAATACCACTCTTGATGTTTGGGTTTTCCTTAAAAGCCGCGCTTGTGCCTTTTCATGCATGGCTGCCAGATGCCCATCCGACAGCACCTTCGCCAATCTCCGCAATGCTTTCCGGGGTCGTAATTAAGGTATTAAGTTTATACGGAATAGGACGCATATTTTTTGGGGTGTTCGGGATGACATATACGCTTTCTCAGGTTTTACTATATGCCGGGCTGATTTCCATTTTCTTCGGTGCCCTGGCTGCATTAGGGCAAACTGACTTCAAACGTCTTTTAGCGTATTCATCTATCAGCCAGATAGGTTATATAATGTTCGGATTAGGTTTGGGTACACCCATGGGAATTGCAGGCGCGCTTTTCCATCTTTTAAACCACGCAACATTCAAGTCGCTTTACTTCTTTTGTGCCGGAGCAACTGAGTACGCTACCGGCACCAGGGAAATAAACAAGTTAGGCGGTTTGTCCGAGAAAATGCCTGTTACATGCGGCGCTTCCTTATTTGCATCTTTTTCACTCGCAGGAATTCCGCCGTTTGGCGGTTTTTGGAGCAAACTTCTGATTATTTTTGCGGCAATACTTTCCGGTAACCTTGTCCTGGGTATCCTGGTTGCATCCGCTGGTCTTCTTACAATGGGATATTTTCTGAAAATCCAACGCGGAATATTCTTCAGCAAACTGCCCGAAGGTTTGAAATCGGTTAAAGAGGTTCCCTGGATGATGGCATTTGCTATGGTGTTCATGGCGTTGTTATGCTTGGGTATAGGACTTATTTTTCCGTATATTCTGTCGCATATTGTTACACCTGCTGCAAATGACCTGATTGCAGGCACTGGTTACGGCCAGAAAATCATGGGGATGCAATAACAATGAACTTTATTTCTATTTTCCTGCTTTCTGTTATTATATGGATTGTCCTTGTATGGAGCATGGACTGGCAGAACATGATAACCGGGGTGGTCGTTTCTCTAGCTGTGTCCCTGCTTTACAGAAACATAGACAAAAGCAGTGCAAAAAGAAATAAAAGATTCAAAACAACACAGCTGATAATATATGTCATCCGGGTATTATGCATCTGGATTTACAGCAGTTTCCGCCAGGCATTTGAGATTATTTCTCTGCCGGCTGAAAAGAACGGCAGAATCATCTGTCTGAAGTCCGGACTTTCAGGCGATACCGCAAAAGCATTTTTAATGAATTTTCTAAATCTTCATTACGGCATTCTGGTGGTTAATATTGATGACGATAAATATTATATATATTCCACTCTGGATGACAGTGAAAGAATAATTCTAATCTTTGACCGGGCACAAAAAATTGTAATGGGAATAACAGGATGAACATTGCCATATTTTTGCTGATTGCAGGTAGCTTTGTCTGCATCTACCCTCTGGTAAAGGGTCCAACCGGAATGGACCGTTTTCTTGCACTTGTTGTTCTGACGCTGATGTGTGCAGGTTTCATCGGCGTCTATGCAATTGTGCAGGAATCCGACTTTCTGGTTGATTTTACACTGGATACTGTGATTCTGGTTTTTATCGGAGCCATTGCAGTAGCAAAGTACATGGGAGGGAAGGAACTAGATGATTAGTGACTTGCTTGGCACAGGGATAATAATTTTGGGAGCCTTATTCTGCCTAATTGGAACAGTGGGGCTTATCCGGTTTAACAGGATTTACGAACGGTTTGACGTGGTGGTGAAGTCATTTGGTTTCGGAATCTTTTTAATCATGATTGGTGTTTTTGCTGGAGAGGGTTTTACGGGTATGGGTATGAGGTCTCTTTTGTGCGCTCTGTTTATTTGGCTGTCTTTGCCTGTGGTAATATATGCGTTAGCCAGGGCAACGCATAGGATAGAAAAGGAATAGCAAAGAAAAAATGAAGTATCCAAAATTAAGAGAATTAAAGGAAGCAATAAAGGCCTTGATAACCGGTCCGTATACCACCAAATATCCCTTTGAACCGCATGTTCCTTTCCCGAAATTCAGAGGCAAGCCGGAGCCGAGCAACGATGGCTGTGTTGGATGTGGTGCCTGTGCCCAGGCATGTCCAGCAGAGGCAATTAAAATTGAGGAAAAAGGAGGCAAACGCACTCTTACCTGGCGGTATGATATCTGCATATTTTGCGGACAATGTCAGGCAGTATGTATAACAGGCAGAGGTGTAAAATTAGGACAGGAATTTGACCTGGCTGTTGTGGACAGGACTCATGCAAGGAGTGGTGTGGAAAAGGAATTGGTTTTCTGTCAGAAATGCGGGGAGGCGGTTACTACCAGGGAACATCTTCGCTGGATTTACGACCGTCTTGGTGCAAAAGCTTTCGCCAATCCTACCCTGATTTTATCGGCTACCCAGCCTGAAACCGCCGGAAAACAGCCGGAGAAAGATTATATCCAGCGTCAGGACCTGATTCAGATTCTGGGTCCGCATTGCCGGCACGAGGTACTTATAAAAGACCTGCTTGGAAAGTAATATCCATGCCGGGTAATTATTTTGCAAGCACTCTGAAAACACCAGACTTTTGTCTGGTGATGAAAGAGTGCAAAATACAAAACAAATTCCTCTCAAAAGAGGATTCCAAAGGAGGTTACTCCTTTGGTCTAAAGGCT
>Ga0172363_10003175_pt1 | contig 13352 bp, 10 predicted proteins | sample LakKivs2_kivu2a2_FD_114541 | JGI IMG/M metagenome (GOLD analysis project Ga0172363, IMG submission 114541) | Sediment microbial communities from Lake Kivu, Rwanda - Sediment s2_kivu2a2 | ecosystem: Environmental > Aquatic > Freshwater > Lake > Sediment | place: Rwanda: Western Province, Lake... | reverse complement strand
TTTACTCATCTTTTTCAATTTTGTTGCCAATTCAAGACCACTCATATCCGATAACTCCAGGTCTATAAGCGCAACATTGAAGAAACTCTCTTCTGCTCTCTTTAGCGCTTCTGAACCATTCTTAACCGGAATTATCTTATATCCTTCTTCAGCCAATATATTTGAAATTATTTCTTTACGAGATGTTTCCCCATCTACCAAAAGCACTTTCTCTCTCTGCCAGGAAGAATCGGGTCCTTTCTTCTGTGCCTGAACCTCCTCGATTACCCTCAACAACTTTTCCATATCCAGGAAAGGCTTATACAGACAGGTGTAAGCTCCCTTTCTTAGCGATTTTCCCGCAAGTCCCTCCGAAGAATATCCTGTCATCATTACTACACCTATATGGGGTTTGATCTCTTTAACGACTTCCAGCACTTCCATACCATCCATTCCCGGCATCATTATATCCAGAAGTATGATATCAAAATCGCTTTTGCGAACAATATCGATCGCTTCATAGCCATCCTTAGCTACGAACGCCCTGTAGTTTCTGTCAACCAGAATATCCCTTAGAGTCTCACGATCTTCAACCCTATCATCGACCACAAGAATTAGAGGCCTTTCCAGGATGGATTCAATAGTGGCCACAAGTTTTTTCACATTAAAAGGTTTATCAACCACAGCATCAACCCCCGCTCCCATGGCCTCCTTTATTTCTTCCCTTATGCTTCCCGCAGTCATCATTATTATAGCCGCTGAAGGATGGAGATTCTTCACTTCTCTGAAGCTGTCCAGACCACTTATGCCCGGCATTTTGAGGTCCATAAGAATGATATCGAAGTATTTCTTCCTCAAAAGTTCGATCGCCTTATTTCCATCCTCCACCATAGTTACATTATAGCCTTTACTCTCAAAAATATCTCCCAAGGTTTCCAGAAGATCAATTTCATCATCCACAATGAGGATATTCGTCTTCTTCATCCTTTCCTCCTATTTGCATCACTCCCATTCGCAAAAATTATCATTACCTATCGGTTATTTTTCTTCTTTTTTCTTTATTTTTTTCTTTTCTTCTCGATATTCGTCAATTATCCTGAACAGTTTCTTCATATCAAAAGGTTTGTAAAGAAATGCAAGAGCACCTTCTCTCAATGCTCTTCCCACGAACTCATCCATTGAATAAGCACTCATCATTATTACCCCTATTTCTGGATTCATCTCTTTGATCCATTCCAGGGTCTTAATACCATCCATTCTGGGCATCTTTACATCGAGAAGTATGATATCAAAATTTGTCTGGGGAACCATACTTAACGCTTCATATCCATCACCTGCGGTTACTACTCGATATCCTTTGTTAATCAGGATATCTTTCAAAGTCTCCCTGTCTTCCAGTAAGTCATCCACGACCATAATTAGGGTCTTTCGTAAAGCTCCCTCAATGGTGTGGAAAAGCCTCTTCATGTCAAAGGGTTTGTAGATAACTGCATAAGCTCCTTCCTCAATTGCCTGCCGCAACAGTTCCTCTACTGAATACCCGGTCATCATTATCACTACCGCAGAAGGACAAATCTTCTTTATTTCCCTGAATGTTTCTAAGCCATTCATTCCCGGCATTTTAACATCCATAAGAATAATATCGAAGAACTTCTTCTTTGCAAATTCTATAGCCTTATACCCATCTTCAGCCAGTGTAACCACATAACCTCTATCTTCAAAGATATCATCCAGAGTTCTCAAAGTTTCCACCTCATCATCCACAATTAACAGATTAACCTTGTTAGGCATTTTTTCTTTCCTCCTTATTTAGAAAAAGGGGTCAGAGTGATTTTTCCGTTCCCACCTGTTTCAAACCACCATCATAGAAGACAGCGCTTCGGTCACTCCCAATTAGAACGATATTATGAAGATATCCCACAACAGCTAATCTTGGCATACCTGAATTAAAAAGAAGAAACTACCTTTATCGGAAAAAAATGACTCTGACCCCTTTTTAATTCTAAATCTCGATTCTATTTCCTCCTTGACTTTTCGCTTTATACATTGTTTCATCAGCATGTTTTATTAGGGTATCGAGCTCGCTTTCCAGGTCGTATTGAGCGACACCTATACTTAGGGTGGTCTCATCGAATTTACATTTCTCAAAAGATTTTCTAATTCTCTCAGCTACTATTGTTGCATCTTTTTGGGACGTTTCTGGCAGAATCACAGTAAATTCATCTCCCCCATAGCGAAATCCCCAATCAACTTCCCGAATTTCCTCGGAAATTATTCTTCCCACTCTTTCCAGCACTCTATTTCCCGCCAGATGACCGTGAGTATCGTTATAAGATTTGAAATGGTCCACATCGAACATCAATAAAGAAAGGGGAAGCTTGTAGCGTTTAGCCCTGGCTGTCATCTCGGAAAGTCTTTCGTAAAAATGTCTGCGATTATATATTCCTGTTAAATCATCAGTAATCGAGAGTTCCTCTAATCTTCTGTTTGCTCTTCTCAATTTGTTTTCCGCTTCCATCTTATCCCAGGTAAGTCTTTGCTCTCGCAGGGCGCTCTTTATTGTCCACTTAAGCTGTCCAGGGTCGCGTCCTCCTCCTTTGACCACGAAACCATAAATCTCTTCTCTCATTTCAATAGCCTTCAAGGCTGTTTCCAAAGAAGCATGTCCCGTAACCAGTATCAGGTAACTGTTCTTATCTATTGCCTTGATTTTCTTAGCCAATTCCAAACCAGTGATATCGGCCAGTCTGAAATCTACCAGAACTACATTGAAGAACTTCTTCTCAACTTCTTCAATTGAAGCCATTCCCGTTTCCACCTTGGAAACTTTATAACCCTCGTCCTCGAGTATATCAGCTACTGTCTCTCTATAATTTGGATCGTCATCCACTATTAATATCTCCACTTGTTCTTCTCTTCTGAATTTTTTACCCAAGTCACGAACTTTCTGGATAGCTTCTAACATTTTTTCCACATCGATTGGCTTAAACAAGCAGGTGTAGGCTCCCTTTCTAAGGGAATCTTCTACGAATTCCTCCATAGAATAGGCAGTCATCATTATTATTCCTGCATCGGGTTTAAATTCTTTAATCCTCTCCATGGTCTCGATGCCATCCATCTTAGGCATCTTTATGTCTAAGAGAATTACATCGAAATTACCCTTTTCCGCAAACCCCACCGCCTCGTACCCGTCTTTCGCCAGGACGGTCCTGTATCCCTTTCCATCCAATATATCTCTTAAAGTTTCCCGATCTTCTATTCTGTCATCTACTATTAAAATTATAGGTTTCTTTAAAGCTTCCTCAACAATTTTTATCACTTTCTTAACATTAAACGGTTTATAAATAACAGTATAGGCACCTTCTTCTATAGATTTCTTTACTAATTTCTCTTTGCTGTCCCCGGTCATCATTATCACTGCAGCAGTGGGGATAATTCTCTTTACCTCTTTATAAGTCTCCAAGCCATCTATTCCTGGCATTCTTATGTCCATAAGAACAACGTCAAAATATCTCCTGCTTACTAACTTAATCGCTCTCTGTCCATTATCTACCATAGCCACATTATATCCCCTATCCTGAAAGATATCGCCTATCGTTTCCAATATGCTTATGTCATCATCCACAATCAACAGATTGACATTTCTATCCATTCCTCTCCTCCTTTTTGAGTAGTTGAGCTTTCGCTTGACACTCCAGCACGATTTGAAATCGTGCCTACAAATACCCTTGCTATTGTAGGCACAGATTTCCCGATTTAAAATCGGGATGCATAACCAAAACATTTTTCATTTAGCCAGTGGTAAACTGACAATGAAAGTAGTTCCTTGCCCTACCCTGCTTCTCACCTTAATTTTTCCTTTGTGTCTATCCAGAATCCTCTGGACTGCTGCCAATCCCAGCCCGGTTCCTTTCGTTTTGGTACTGAAGAAAGGAGTAAACAATTTCTTCATATTCTCAGGAGAGATTCCACAACCCGTATCAGTAACCTCCACCTGGGCCATCTCCTCTTCGATATAACTGCGAATCCTGAGTGTCCCTCCTTCTGGCATAGCCTGCCAGGCATTGTTAATGAGGTTTATGAACACCTGGCGAATCTCATCCGGGTTTATGAGGGCAGGAGGAAGTTCTAAAGACAGATCAATCTCCACTTTCACTGTGTCGGGAATGGATACAGCCGATAAGGAATCCTCGATTATCTTATTGAGATCTAACGGTTGCGCCATCGGCGGCCGGGTCCGGGAGAAGCCCAATAGGTCACTAACAATTTTGTTAGAGGCAGCAACCTCCTTCTCGATTATTCCAATATGTTTTTGAATCTTGGGATCCAGTTCTTTTCCTGAAGACATTTTAAACTTTGTTTTGATATAGTAGATAGCGTTGTTTATCACGCCCAGTGGATTGCGAATTTCGTGCCCCACTACCGAAGCCATCTGGCCCACCGCAGCCAACTTTTCGCGAAGAACCAGCTGCTCCTGAAACTCCTTCAATTTCTTAACCATAAAATTGAACGTATTTGCCAGAGTAAAAATTTCGTCACGCGTGTTAACCTTTACCTCGGAACTAAAATCACCTTCTCCTAATCTTTGTGCCCCGGCTATCAATTCCAGAATCGGCCGGCTCAAACTTTTTGCCAAAAAGAAAGCTATGAACACCGAACCCAAAATGCTAAGTAGTATCCACAAGACGGCATTGGCTTTCATACGGGCTATGGAACTATATGCTTCTTCCTTACTTTGCTGCATAATTACTCCCCAATCCAGACTTTCTGCCCAGGCATACGCTCCTACCATTCCCATCCCCTTGTCATCACTAAATCCTTCACTTGAGATATCCACCCCAACGGGTTTGCGAAATTCAGCTAAAGCTTGTCTGACAATAGGGAGTTCAGTCACCTTCTCAAAATTTTTTGCCCTTTCCAATTCCGGATGGAAAATCGTTCTGCCTTCACTATCTATCAGAAAAGCAAATCCCGTCTTTCCAATCTTAATCCCATCAATCTTCCGCCAGAGCTTACTTAAAGTCGCTGTAACAAAAACGTATTCATACTCAGCCTCAAGGGGATAAACCACATTTATTCTTGGTAAGTCGCCCTGATAATAGATATTTCCCAGCTGAGGAATCCCCGTCCTCTTGGCTTCAAGAAAAGCCTGATCCTTGCTTCTACTGATTAGTCTGGAAGAATCCTGTGCGAAACTTGGACTGTGCACTTTAATTACCTCATCACCCTTTCCATTCAGCACGGAGATGATAATGAAATCCTCATAACGGGAAACAACAGAAAGCAGGACCTTCATCTTCTCCTGCCAGGACATCTTGGGAAATTTTTCAAAGGCCAGAACAAAAGCCAAATCTAAGTTCAATCCCGAGACGTAGCCATCAATATCTTCTGCTATCGCTTCCGCCAGTTTGGTGTGAGTCTCCAGAACTGAGACTTCCAGAGCTTCACGATTAATATTAATCATTCTAATTCCCTGAATAAGTAAAGGCATAACTACCAGAAGTATCATAATTAAGGCAAACTTGTGGAACAATCTGACCTTTTTTATCATCTACATCCTCCCTTTAAAATACGAATATCTAAATTCATTTGGAGTCCTTGCGAAAGCAAGGTCATTTCCCTCCCTTTCGGGAGGACTCCAGTCTTTGACACTTTGTGTCACTTGAGGGAAACTATATCAATTTCTATCCTGCGATTAAATGCGCAATGCTCCTCCGTATCGTTGGGATAAAGTGGTCTATACTCTCCGTAACCTATTGCCGAAAGCCTTCCGGGATCAACTCCCTGTCCAATAAAATACCGAATCACGCTGAAAGCTCTGGCTGCTGAAAGTTCCCAGTTGGAACGGAATTCTCCGCTTACAATGGGTCTATTATCTGTATGACCTCCAACCACTACTTCATTGGGCATATCTTTAATTACTCTGGCCACTGCGCTCAACACAGAAATTATTTCCGGCTTAAGCTCTGCATTCCCCAAATCGAAAATTACAGGACTGCGAAATACTACTTTTATTCCTTCCTTATCTATCTTTACATTAGCAAACTTCTTTAAGCGTTTCTCATCAATGAGTCCATCCATCTCTTCTGCCAGTTCTCTCTCCCTTGCCTTGCGAATTACTCTCTCCATATACTCCTTATCTACCTCACCGCCTACATCTTTCTGAAGTGACTGGACTATTGTTTCAAACCTTTCTCCACTTACCACAAAGGAGAAAGCATATAGAACGAGGAAGAAAATCATCAAAATGGTCATCAGATTGCCGTAAGGGACAACCCACATCGAAGTCTGTGACGTAAAATCCTCTCCAATTTCTATTAAATGTCTCCCTTTATCTGCCATAATCCTTTTGCACGGTTAAAACCGTGCCTACAAATCTCCTTCCCATTGTAGGCACAGATTCAATCTGTGCTTTTTCCTCCTCCAATGAAATCGGAGACTCCAAAGACATTACTGAATACGGACAATGTTAATTTCTATCCTGCGATTCATAGCCCGATTCTCTTCAGTATCATTGGGATAAAGTGGCCTGTATTCACCATAGCCCACTGCCGATAGTCTGTCGGGCGGTATATTCTCCTGTTCAATAAAGTATCTAATTACACTGAAGGCGCGAGCAGTTGAGAGCTCCCAGTTAGAGCGGAATTTGCCCCCGGTTATTGGCCTGTCATCAGTGTGCCCCTCTACTAAAACAGCATTGGGTATATCTTCAAGAAGCCTTGCTACCTGACGAAGAACCGCAATGGCAGAAGGCTTCAATTCACTTTCGCCCAGACCGAAGAGAACAGGATTAGCCAGCATTATCTTAACCATCTGTTCACTAACTTTTACAGTGGCGAAACCGCGAAGTCTCCTTTCCTCCACATAACTTAACATTTTCTTGATAGCATCTTCTTCCTTTTTTGCGAATATTTCTTCTTCCCTGTTAAATTGCACGCGCATCGATTTATATATTGTCTTTTGAACCTCTGTAGCCATTCTGCTGGTTCCAAATAGCATCAGAAAGAAGAGCATCAAATTGGTCATTAAGTCGGAATAGATGGTCAGCCAGATGGGGCTCCTCCCCCTCCTTATTATTTCTGCTCTCCTTTCTCTTAGACCCATTTTAGCACCTTCCCGCACGGTTGAAACCGTGCCACGACAAGTTCGCACGATTTGAAATCGTGCCCACAAATTTTATTGTAGGCACAGATTCAATCTGTGCAAGGTCATTCCTCCTCCGACGAAATCGGGGAGACTCCAATCTACATTAAGCTCTCCTGCGAAACCTGTAAGCAAGAAATGCCTGCAGTTTCCTCTCCACAATTAGAGGAATCTCGCCCTTTTGAATGGAGATAATTCCCTCAATAATCACTTCTTTAATCAACAACTCTTCCTCGCTGTGGGCATTTAATTTCCCGGCTATGGGAAGGAAAATGAAGTTTGTTCCGAAAATCCCATAGAAAGTTGTAGTTACAGCAATCGCCATGGAGGCAGCCATAGTTTTAGGATCAGCTAAATTCCTCAGCACCTGGACAACTCCGATGAGCGTACCCAAAAGTCCGAATATCGGAGCATAAGTTCCCATTGTGCGGAAAATGCCGCTGACCTGCTGATGCCTCCTCCTGGTAAAGACTATCTCCTTCTCCAGGTTCTCCCGAATCATCTCAGGGTCGAGATTATCAATTACCATCTGAATCCCATCAACGAGAAAGTTATCCCTTAAATCATGGATTTCGTTTGCCAAAAACCCAATCCCTCCCCTTCTTGCCACTTCAGCCAACCTGACCAGAGCAGTAATCGCCTCAGGTGCACTATATCTTTGCGAAGGAAATAGCACCAGTTTCAATGCCCGGGGAGCCTGTCTAATGATTCTGAAAGGATAAGTAATCAAAGTAGAAGCAAATGTGCCTCCAAAAACCAGAATAGCTGCGCTCAAATTGAACAGAAGTGACGTAATTTGACCTCGCGCCATAACATAATAAACTGCTCCACATCCCATAACAAGTCCAAGAATAGTCATTAAGTCCATACTTGTACCTCCATGAATTAAATCTTTTTATAATGCTTTGGTCGGGCACTCTTTAGAGTGCCGATTGGTCGGGCACCATTTATGGTGCCAGCATCGTCACCCTGAAGGGCGACCGACCAGCTCACTTTTCAGCTATCTTTCTTTGACTCCTTCTACTGGTGCTCGTGTCGAAGGTATTCCAGCCGTTCTCTTTTTTGCTACTGAACGCTGATACCACCAGAAACCGGCTATTAGCATTGCTGTAATTGCTGCCACTGCTATCCAGACATTTTTTGTCTTAAGTTTTTCAGCTACCAAGGGATTCGCGGAAGGAGCAGCGGGAGCTGGTGAGCGTCCTCCCTCAGGAGGACCAGCTGTTCGCGGTCCAACCGTCCCTGCTTTTTCTACTACACCAGGCTCACCAGCATTATTAGCTTCGCCGGGAGCTTCGAATGTAATCCTCTCTTCCCTCTGCAATCCTCTTACTACTCCCACAATTTTGCGCTGGGCCTCTTCTGTCTTCTGTTTTCCCGCAGGCTTGCCCAGTTCCATTTCCTGCCTGAGCATCGCCTGAGCACCCTCAGAAAGTCTACTCATAAACTTAGATTTAAACTCTTCAGGGCTTCCCCTCAAGGCTAATGAAACTGCTCCCAGGTCGACCAACCTTAAAACCGTTTGAAAGCTTAAGTTATCGAGATTGGCAATGTCTTCGAATGTGACTATCTGCTTCCTGACCCTTTCTGCTAATTCCGGCTCCTTCTCCTTTAAAGACTGTAGAATTTCCTCCCTGGTAGTCTTATCTGCTTCATCGACTATCTGGACTAACTGCTCCGTCCCCCCAACGATGTAATCAATCCTTCCCTTAATATCCGCTTCCATTGTATCTACCACTTCAGGGGGCAATCCTCTTACCCTGGCAATCTTCTCTGTAACTGTGCCTTTGAGGCCGCGAGGAAGGGAAGCCATTACCTGAGTAGCTTCCCTGGGTCTCAAGTAAGAGATAACCACAGAAATGGTCTCAGCTGATTCATCTTTTAACAAGTAGAGCAAATGTTTTATATTTTCCTGATCGACGAAGTCGAAAGGACGATGAGGCTTTTCTTCTTCTTTCTCATCAATTTTTTCTTCTACTCTCTTAGGTGCGCCCAGCTCAATGGTAGCAGCCGGACCAATAACTTGAGCAGGCTGAACAACCGTACCCTGCCTTGGCCTGGCTGATTGGAAGACTCTGGCAAGTCCTTTGAGAAAAATTCTAATGGGAAAAATAAGAACAAGAAGAATGACTACAGCGAATATTGCCCAATATAATGGATTAACCTTTATGGTAGACCAGACAACGTGGGATGGCTCACTGAAACGTTGTTTCTTTATTATCAGTTGATCTCCTCGGGCCACATCCAAACCCAGTATCTCAGTAGCTACACCCCTCACTGTTTCTATCAGCGTGTCCTTTATCTTTTCGTCAAGAATAATGGTTACTACCACTCTTCTCACAAAAGATTTCGGAAGCACTACTACCCTTTCATATTCTCTTTTCATTTCCCCACCAGGAAGTAATGTCTCCGGCCCAGCAGTCTTCTCTTCCCCTAACTTCTCTCTCACGGGAACTCCTGGAAGAACAAATCTCTTCTCCTTCGGGGGTGACTCCCCTGGCTTCTTCTCCTGAACCCAGGTTTCTCTCGACACTTCTGTAGATTCAGTTTCCGGCTCTACATTGACGATTACTATGAACCTATCTGTGCCCAGTATCTTTTCCAATAGCCCTTTGAGCCTGTCCTCAAAACTTCTCTCTAAAGCTATTTTCTGCTGAATGACGGAAGCGAAGTCACCTGCAAAGGCACTAGGAGTAATCAAAATTGCCAGAATAAGTGGAATCCAGAAGCGCTTTTTTAGAATGAACTTTTTCATTTTTTTACCTCCATAAGAAACAGAAACCATAATTTATTTTGTACCCAAAGGGCCTAATCTTTGCTTCCCTTTTGTCCCGACTCATCCCGATTTTCAATCGGGATGTAGATATCTGCTTTCTGCTCTATTATAGTATAAATTACCAAAATTGTCATTGCCAAATTTATAATCTTTATTAATCTATCTCCTCTTTGCTTTCTCCCTTGCTTCTTCAATCAATCGCTGCGCCTGTAAATGGATTGGCTCAAGCCTCAACACTTTCTCAAACTCAGCTATGGCTTTTTCATACTCGCCTTTTCCGAAGTATATAAGTCCAGCGTTATAATACTCATCCATCATCTTCTTTCTTCCTTCCTGAGCAGTAAGCCATATTTTTTCCTCTATCCTTTTCATTAAATCACCAGATTGTTTGTGTTTCGGTTCCAGCTTCAGTACCTCTTCTAACTCAGCCATCGCCTCTTCCCAGCGACGTTTTTTGTAATATGCCACCGCCCTGTTGTAATGTTTTTCCATTCCTTTTATCTTTTTTTCTTTGGCTTTAGCGATTCTCACTTTCGTTTCTTCTATTAGTTTCTTCAATTCCACGTCATCGGTGCGTACTTTAACCACTTCTTCCCATTTGGCAATGGCTCCATTATAGTCGGCCTTCTTGTAATCGCTGAGCGCTTCCGAGAATTTCTGTTCCATTTTCTCTCTTATTGATGTTACTTCTTCCTTAGAGGGGACTTTTACTTTAGGAGGAAGAACCGGCTGGGGAACTTTGGTTTCTTCCTCCTCCTTTTCCTTTTCAACTTTCACTTTCTTTTTCTCTCTTTCCTTTTTGAGTTCTCCCAGTTCCCTTTCCAAACCGGAAACATCTATTCCCGAAGGCTTAAAATTATCTATGATCGACTGGAGGAGTTCTATCTTGCCATCCATATCGAGATTCTTCTCCACTCGGCGATAATACTCCAGCGATTTTTCAAACTCTTTTTTCATCTCTTCTATCCTGGAGGGAACCTCGGGCTTCTTCTTCGGTGGGACGACTCCTTCCTTGCTCAAAGACTCCAGCACCTCCTTATTCTCGGGCTCTATCTCCAGAACCCTCAGCCAGAGTTCCTTGGCCTTCTCTTTCTGCCCGATAACGTAGTAGGCTGAGCCCAACCTGGAAAGAGCCAGTGTATTATCAGGTTCGAGCTCAAGGACTTCCTGGCACTCAACAATTGCCAGGTCGCCTCTATCTTCGTAGAGATAGTTAAGCGCCCGATACATCTTCTGCTCGACAAGTGTCATTCCTTCACTTATCTTCTCCTGCTCAGCTATCGCTGGATACTCTCTCTTCACTATGTCCAATAATCTTGGTATCTCTTTATTCTTAGGAGCGTGCTCAAAAGCATACTGGAGTGTACTTATCGCCTTCCTGGGTTTGTCCTCAATGTAGTAACTTACACCAGTTCTGATAAGCTCGGCTTCTTTTGCCAAACCTGTCTCTTTAGAGATTGCGTCCACGATTGAAGAGACTTTCTTAAATAAGTTCTGTATCTCGGGCCTCTTGGGATCCAGATCCACGGCGAATCTCAATTTTCCCAGCGCTTCACTGTACAATCCATTCCTATAGATTTCTATTGCTTCCTTATAGTAATCTCTGGCAAGTTCTATCTTTCTTCTTTCCTCGATTATCTTAGCTTCCTTCTCTTCAATTTTTGCCAGTTCCTCTTCAGCTGCCTTTTCCGCCGCAATCTCCGCCAATCTTTTTTCTCTTGTTTTCTTCTTCTCTTCCTTTTCCGGTGCAAAGCGGAGAGTTAAAGATATACGGTGCGAACCATAAGTATCCCTTATTCCGGAAAGCGGATAGAGAAATGCGTAATCGAACTGGAATAGGTATTTAGTGTAGCTCGCGCCCAGGGCGAGGTTACTGAAGCTTCTACTTCCCACACCAAGACCAGCCCTCGCTCCAAAAGTTCGATTCAAGAACCACTTCTCCACGCCACTATAAACGTTAACGTCCCCATTTCTAAATGTTGTATCAAAGGCAAAAGTTAAAAAGTCACTATTGTATAGAAAACCAGACTTCACTCCTATGGGAACTTTACTCTTATTGTCTTTTAAGTCCATGTGGGGTTGATTAATGTCTATGAGGGAAAGACCGACGGAGTACTCGCGGTTGAATTTATATAGAAGTCCCAGGTCGCTGCTGAATCCTGTCTTGGAATATCCCTCGCTGAACACCGGGTCTCGTTCACCAGTAACACCAGGGCCGCCATCAATGAGAGCATTTTCAGTGTAACGGTCCTTGCCATATTTCTTACTTAGCAGCTTCAAATTTAGCCCTGCCAGAAGTCTCTTGTTAAGCCTGTTCCCGTAAGAGAGAATAAAACTATTCTCTCGGTAGAGACCCTGCAAGCCAAAATTCACCCACCCTGCGCCTAACGTACCCCAGTGGTATAAGGGATGGGCATAGCCAATGAATCCACTACCCAGATTACTACCATCATCTAAACCCCAGTACAGTTTCCCATAGCCACTGGTAAACTGGCACTCGTCCAGTTGAGCCAGACCCGCTGGATTATAATAGATGGCATTAACATCATCAGCCAGAGCAGTGTAGGCATTTCCCATCCCGATGGGACGGGCCCCCACACCTAAATCCTCAAAGTCGGCCCAACAGGTGACCTGGACGCATACGGAAATAGCGGCCATCAAAACTATCACCATAATCATTTTAATCAATTTATTCATTTTCTATCTCCTCTCAATATACTTATTTTTATCTCTTCTTTCAAATAGTATTTGTAGGCACAAATTCAATTTGTGCATAATAAGGCACCAATATATGAATTCATATGGAGTCCTTGCGAAAGCAAGGTTTTCCTTTACCCGCTTCCCTTTCGGGAGGACTCCAAACTTTGGTCGGGCACTCTTCAGAGTGCCGAAGGCTACCTGACAATTCTTATTTCCATTATTTTGCCAGAATGACTGTTCCATTGATAACCTTTCCTTCTCCTTCTAATTGATATATGTAAACACCGCTGGGAGCAACTTTGCCTTTCTCGTCCTTACCATCCCAGGCGAAGGATGTCTCTGTTTGACCGATGTCCAATTGCCGCACCAGAGCGCCTCTGATATCGAAGATTCTGCATACGATGCCTTTCTCATTGGGATTGGCATACTCGAAGTTGACCACATCGTTCAATCCATCATTATTGGGCGTGAAGATTCTGGGATACACTTTATTCAGAGTAAATTCAGTAGCGGCAGGCACTTGTTTAATCTTATACTTACCCAACTTCTTCATCTTTATCGTAATTACCTGCTCATCCGTATCTACCCTAGCACCAAGCCTCACCCACTCAATTCCATTGAACCAGAATAGTGCCAGATTCCTTCCCGCCTGGCTTGCCTTTATATTAGTCCCCTTCACTGCACCTTGACCGTTCACTTCGTAAGACAGACCTACAGATGCCTTCGGCTTAGCGAAGGAGAAGCTCTCAATTTC
>Ga0172363_10003174_pt1 | contig 13352 bp, 10 predicted proteins | sample LakKivs2_kivu2a2_FD_114541 | JGI IMG/M metagenome (GOLD analysis project Ga0172363, IMG submission 114541) | Sediment microbial communities from Lake Kivu, Rwanda - Sediment s2_kivu2a2 | ecosystem: Environmental > Aquatic > Freshwater > Lake > Sediment | place: Rwanda: Western Province, Lake... | reverse complement strand
ATATAGCTTGAAAGCCTGTTTGCCTAAGATTTTGTGCCTACCTTTGCTGGCGGCTTCCTCCATAATCCCGTCCAGTAACTCCAGCCCGGTGCTGAGTGTCTCGCTGAATCTGGCTTCCTCATTCTCAATCACTTGTAGAATGAAGTCCCGTCTTTGCCCTATTTCAGGATAGACATGTTTCATCTGATCAATAGTAGCCCTGGCTACCTCGCCAATAAATGGTTTATCCAGCCCCAACCTTCGGCCAAAAAGGGCAGTACGGCGCAATACTCGCCGCAACACGTAGCCCCGCCCCTCATTGCTGGGAATCACCCCATCAGCAATAAGGAAGGCAATCCCCCGACTATGCTCAGCTATTACTCGCATGGCATTATCTACTGCAGCCTCAGAACCGTATTTCCTTCCTGCTAGCTTAGATATTTTATGTGTCAATGGAACAAAGAGGTCGGTTTCATAGACCAAGGTCTTGCCCTGGACTACGGCGGCGGTTCTCTCCAAGCCCATGCCGGTATCAATATTAGGCTTTGGCAATAAAGTGCGGTGTCCGTCTTTGTCCTGGTTATACTGGGTGAAGACCAGGTTCCAGATCTCAGAAAAGCGACCGCAGTCGCAATTCGGGCGGCAGGAAGGTTTCCCGCAGCCAACCTCCTCCCCAAAGTCATAGTGAATTTCGCTACATGGTCCACAGGGACCGGAATCGCCAGCCGGTCCCCAGAAGTTATCCTCCTCACCAAACCTTAAGAGCCTTTCCTCAGGGACACCTACTTCCCGCCAGATACGGAAGGATTCATCATCGTCAAGGAAGATAGTTACCCACAATCGCTCGGGGGAAAGCCCCAACCTCTGGGTAACAAACTCCCATGCCCAGCCAATAGCCTCCCGCTTAAAGTAGTCGCCAATGCTGAAGTTACCCAGCATCTCAAAAAAGGTGAGGTGACGGGAGTCGCCTACTGAAGCAATATCGCTGGTGCGGAAGCATTTTTGACACGATGCCAGACGTCGGCTAGGCGGCACTGCCTCCCCCAGGAAGTAGGGCTTAAACTGTACCATGCCAGCACTGGTAAGTAGCAAGGTGGGGTCGCCCCGGGGAATCAAAGACGAGCTGGGAATAATCTTATGACTTTTTTCCTCAAAGAAGACCAAGAACGCCGCCCGAATTTCATCACTGGTCACTTATTTCTCTCCACAGATGACTCAATTATTTACCTATGATTTTAGTTTAACACATACCAGCTGTCAACGAGACGAGAAAACGGCGGATAAACAGCGTCACCGCCTAGAGGGGCTGACCATAGGCAAAGACGGCAGCACCGAGCACCCCGGCATTATCGCCAAGCTGGGCAGGGACTATACGCACCGCCTGAGCCGATAGTTGAAAAGCCCTCTCTTTCACCACCCGCCTAGCTGGCTCAAGCAAAAGGTCGCCCATCTGTGACACCCCACCGCCAACGATAATCATATCTGGGTTAAAGATGTTAACCAGGTTGACCATGCCTACCCCGAGATAGATGGCTGCTTTAGAAATAACCTCCAAGGCTAGACCATCCCCACCCCGAGCCGCCACAGCAACCTTTTCGGCGGTGACATTCTCTCTTTTACCCCACGCCATCTGGGTCAGAGAAGACTCCTTCCCCTCACTGATCCGTCTTACCGCTTCCCTAGCTATTGCCGTACCAGAGGCTAGCATTTCCAAACAGCCAATATTACCACAGCTACACCTCGGTCCATTAACGTCAATGGTCATGTGCCCTATCTCTCCGGCACTACCACTTGGTCCAGAGTATAGCCTGCCATTGATGATAATACCACCGCCAATGCCAGTGCCCACGGTAAGATAGACGAGATTGTTCACTCCCCTCCCCACCCCAAAGTGATGTTCCCCTAAAGCACCAGCGCTGGCATCATTGATGAGGAAGGTTTTAACCTTATACTTCCGGTTTACCATGTCTCTTAGCAGGACATTATGCCAACCGGGAAGGTTTGGGGATGAGGTTACCAGCCCCAGGTCAAAGTCTATGGCTCCGGCAGCAGCAATGCTTATGCTGTGCAGTTGAGATAAGTCTATATTACCTACCCTGAGGAGATGGTCTATGGCAGAGAGTATCCGGTTAATTACCGACTGTGGTCCCTCACCAGCCAAGGTGAGATGGTATTCCCTAGCCATAACCTGGCCCTGGTGGGAAATAAGAGCCGCCATTATCTTGGTGCCACCCAGGTCTATGGCTAAAACCGGTAGTTCATACCTTTCCTGCATGCCAAACACCGCTTTATCTCATAGCTCAGCAATGAGAAGATTGAGAGCCAGCCCCCCATCATATTTCCCTGTTTTGATAGACAGGTCAGCCTGCAACAGTTTATGGTATACCTCCTTAAGTCGCTCCACGGGATACCTCTGGGCTTGTTCCAATGTTTTACGCAGGGCAAACTCCGAGGTCAAGCCCAACCTGCTCTGCATCTCCACCTCAGGTTGCCTCTGCCGTCTTAGCTCCTTAGCTAGAACAATCATCCGAACCTGCCGTGACAGCATAACCAGGAGATAGGCTGGGGAAGCCCCTCTTTGCAATAACTGCTCCAATAATTGCTCGGCGACCCCAGCTTTGAAGTCAAGGATAGCATCAACCATGGCAAAAACATTAGCCTCCTGGGCAGAGCTAACTAACGCCTTAATATCCTCTACCTCAATACAGCGACCCGAGGTGAACAGAGCTAGCTTGCTTATTTCATTAGTCATAATCCACAGATTGCCCCCCACCAGCTTAGCCAGTAAATCTACCGCCTGGGGTGAAATACTGGCGCCGTGCTCAGCCACCTCCCGCTTAATCCACTGGCGCAGCTTGTCCTCTCTCAGTATAGGAAAAGACCTTACCTCCGCCTTGGCTGAAAGCTGCTTAAGCAGGGGGTTGTTGCTTTTTATCCTACCATCTATCAGAACTAGTGCCGTGCTATCAGGTAGGTTAGCTAGATAGGCGGCAAATGATTTATATTCGCTTTCCTTCTCAGTTAGGGGAGCTATTTTCTTCCGCCGGCGGGGTTTGCCCTGCGGCTCAAAGCGTCCCAGCAGCCCCTGGATAATGACCAAGCGCTTTTCAGCCAGAAAGGGCACCGTCTCACAAACAGTCCTTAGTTGGTCTAAAGTCACCTGCTGACCGTCAAGGGCGGTGGTATTAGCCGCCAGCAGGGCTTGGTCACCCATACCCCGTTTTATCTCTTCAAGCGACCGGGTTAGGGAAAAATCGTCCTCACCCAGTAATATATAGAGCAAGCTTCGCCTCCACCACTTATCGGTGTTCCCATTTTATCACAGGGAAGCACAAATAATCTCTATTGAAGAATGATTACAATAAGGTTAAAATAAATACAATTGGGCGTTGTCCGGTTAAGATGAGTATTGATATCGGCATCATTGGGCTAGCAAAGAGTGGCAAGACCACCATTTTCAATGCTTTAACCAAAGGTAAAGCTGACACCAGAAGCCTAGCCCCACATATTGGCATAGCCAAAGTCCCCGAGCCACGTCTCAAGGTGTTAACCGATATGCTCCACCCCCAGAGGGTTGTCCCAGCCGAAGTGAGCTACACTGATATCGGTGCTTCAGTCAAGGCTTTGGCCGGAGACCAGGCTATAGGGGGTCAAATCCTGAGTCGGCTCAGCACTGCCGATGCCCTAATCAACATTGCCCGAGCCTTCAGCGATGAAAGTATACCCTATATTGAAGGTAGCCTGGATGTAGGCAGGGATATTGCCACTACCAACCTGGAGCTTGCCCTTTATGACATAGGTATTACTGGCCGAAGGCTGGAGAGAATAGAAACGTCCTTGAAGGGAGCCAAGCCCACTGAGCGCCAGGGTCTTCTCCGAGAGCAAGAACTGCTAACCAAGGTTAAGGCTAATTTAGAAAAAGGTGCCCCTATCCGTGAACTGGGGCTAACTGCTGACGAGGCTAGAACCCTGGCTAACTACCAGTTCCTCACTGCCAAGCCACTGTTAATTGTGGTCAATATTGGAGAGGAACAAATACCCCAGGCAGCATCTTTAGAAGCAGAACTGAGCTCCCGCTATTCAGTGACAAAGTCGGGCATTGTCGCCCTCTGCGGTAAGCTAGAAATGGAGCTGACCCAATTAGATAACGACGCTGCTGCCGGATTCCGCGCCGAGTTCGGTATCACCGAATCCGGGCTTGACCGCGTTATCAAACTATCCTATGAACTACTGGGCTTAATCTCCTTCTTCACCATAGCCTCAGGCGAGGTTAAAGCCTGGTCTATTCAACAGGGCACCACTGCGGTCAAAGCCGCCGGCAAAATCCACTCCGATATGGAACGGGGCTTTATTCGAGCTGAGGTAATCAGCTACGACGACATAGTGAAATGTGGCAGTCTAGCTGAGGCTCACAAGAGAGGAATCCTCCGACTGGAGGGCAAGAACTATATTGTCCAGGATGGTGATGTAATTACCTTCCTGTTTCATGTCTAACCTGGCAGGATAATAAACAAGGCTCCCTCATAGGTATTCCGCCATTTCGCTAAGGCTGCGGATTCGGGGGCAATCGGTAATCTCCTCAAAGTAGCCACCACGGTCTAACAGAATGCCTCGCATACCCGCCTCATTAGCCCCCACTACATCGATCCGGTGTTGGTCCCCCACATAGATTGCCTCCGAGGACTTAACCCCAGCCTGTTTTAGCGCCTCGCGAAATATTTCAGGCTGAGGCTTGTTAAAGCCCACCTCCTGAGAGGTGACTACCACCTGAAGCAAGGCTGAGAGCCCCAGCTCCCGACAATTCGGGGTTATATCGCGGTCAACGTTAGAAATAAGCCCCAGGATTAGCCCCAGCTCCCTGAGGTGAGTTAAGGCAGGCATGACATCGTCAAAGAGCACCAGCTTAAAATTAATCTTCTGCATTTTGCCCAGTATGCCGGCGATGAGTTCCTTGGATGGCTCTATCCCCGCCTCCTTGAGCACTATTCCCTGATACTGGGCATACAGAGCCATCGTCTCCTGTTTAGACCGCTTACCTAGCGGGGAACGGGCGTGCTCCTGATAGATGAACTCGTCAGCGATGACCAGAGGACGGCGAAAAGCCTCGGGGCTGACCTCTATGCTGAAGTCCTTGAGCACCCTCGCCTGAAGCTCCTCCCGGGGCGGGTCATAGCCAACCAGGGTATTGTAGAAATCAAAAAAGACTGCTTTAATCATAGAACTCCCTTCCCAAAGCAATAAGTAAGCTAGTAACCATAGCATTCTAGCCCAATCAACGCTGGGTGTAAAGGGAGTGTACTCGTTTAATACCTTAGTGTCACCTCAACATTCTGCACCTCACCCCCTTCCTCCCCCTCTCCTGGAAGGAGAGGGGGAGGAATAAAAAAAGAGGGGGCTTCGCCCCCCTCTTTAAACTACTTCCCCCTTCCCCTAAGGGGAAGGGGGATAAAGGGGGATGGGGTTACCAGGTAAAACTAGCTGATAGAGATTAAACCTTGCTTTATAGCTTCTACCACTGCCTGAGTGCGAGCATTGGCATTCAGCTTGCGCAAGATTGAAGTGACATGATTTTTAACCGTTTGCTCACTGATTTTAAGGGCAAATGCAATCTGCTTGTTGAGATAGCCCTGAGCCATATAGTTAAGGATTTCCCGCTCCCTGGGGGTAACCGGCGAAATAAAGGCTTCAGCCTCCTTTCCCCAGGAGAGCTCCTGAAAGTGATGTAATACCTGCTCAGCCACTTTAGGTCGGCTAGCAAGGCTCTCATTTATCGGGTGTTCCCCGCCAGCTACCCGCTTCACCATATCGGTCAGCTGGTCAGCAGTAATTCCCTTGCTTAAATAAGCTGCGGCTTGGGCTTTAAGTGCCTGAAAGAGCTGCTTATCGTCAGGATCAGAAGTGAGTACAATTACGCCGATGTTAGGCGAGCGTTGTCTTATTCTACGAGCTAATCTTAGACCACTATCAGAGGGAGCATCAATATCTACCAGGGCTACATCAGGTAGTGAGGTTTCAATAGTTGATAACACTTCATCACCGACGTCAGCCTCACCTGAAACTTCTATCTCACCCATACTGGTCAGCGAATGCCGCACCCCCTGCCGAAACAGGGATTGCGGGCTAATTATGAATACCCTTATCTTCTCCATTCCCATATTGTGTCCCATACCCCCAGCTAATTATTGAGTGGCAACAGGAGAAATAGTTCTAGCCACAGAGAGGAAAGTTTCAACTAGATGGGGGTCAAATTGCGTGCCAGCACCTCGCTTTAGCTCTTCCAGTGCCTGCTCAAAGGACAAGGCATCACGATAAGGTCGGACTGAGGTCATAGCGGCGAAGGCATCAACTATGTTCAGAATGCGAGCTTCCAGAGGGATAGCCTCACCCTTTAGCCCTGATGGATAACCACGGCCATCATAACGTTCATGATGGTATAAAATACTGGTCAAGCAAGAAGCTAGCTGAGGAACATGGCTGATAATGTCTGCCCCCGAGTTGAGGGTGAGATTTGATTATTTCCCACTCCTCAGCATTAAGCCCATCAGGTTTATTAATTATCTCATCGCTAATGCCAATCTTGCCGATATCGTGAAGCAACGCGCAGGTGCTCAGCCTAGCTATGTCTGCTGACTCCAAGTCAAGGTTTTTAGCCAAAGCTACCGCATATTCCTTCACCTTTTGCGAGTGATTATTGGCATAATGGTCTTTGGTATCCACGGCGGCAGCTAGAGCATAGATGATGCTCAACGCCCCTTTGTCCTGACGGATCTCGAGCTTGGTCGCTGGCTTAGCTAAAGGCGGTAAGATTTCTGAAATAGCCTGACTTTGGTTGCCACCACTTTGCTTAGCGCGATAAAGTGCCATATCAGCCGCCGTGATAATCTCATTTATCCGTACCCCATCGGCTGGCCAGCCGGCTAAACCAAGGCTGGCGGTAACTGGAGTGTGACCTACCTTGATTTCTGAAGCAATTCGGCTACGAGCTCGCTCCGCTACCTCATAAGCTTCTCTAATACTGGTTTGAGGCAGAAGAATAGCAAATTCGTCACCACCATAGCGAAAAGCCTCGTCAGCACTCCTTATAGCGCCCTTCATAATGCTGCCCAGTTGCCTAAGGAGCTTGTCACCGGCTAGGTGACCATAGCTATCATTGAATGCCTTAAAGGAGTCGAGGTCGAGAATGATTAGCGAGAAGGTACCACCATAACGGGAGTGGCGACCGATTTCAACCTGAATTCGCTCCTCTAGGTGGCGACGGTTCCACAGACCGGTAAGCTGGTCGATACGCGCCATCTGCTCAGCTTGAGTATAAAGTCGGGCATTTTCAATAGGCACAGCAATCCGCAAAGCCAACTGTGAAAGAAGCTGCACCTGGCTCTGACTATAGGCATTGGGACGGCGACTGGCTATGCCCAGACTGCCAATAGCCTTATCATTCACCAGCAAGGGAAGAAAAAGCAACGATTGTACCCCCTGTTTGAGGTGGTATTTGCCAGTCCAAAACCTACTTTCCTCAGTCAGGTTAGGTACAATCAAAGCTGCTTTATGGGTTACCACCCATTCTGTAGCTGTGTCTTTGAGTGGTAGCCTGTCTCCTGTCTGCCATGCTGAGCCTATCTCAGAAGTTAGGGCCAAAAGGTTGAGCTCATCCCCTTCAACCAAAACAATTGCCGCCCAATCAACATCAATTACCTTCCTTAGCTCTTTTATAAAGCTGTCATATATCTCAGTAATGTCCAAGCTGGAAGTCATAATTGCCGCCAGATGGCTAATCAGGGATAGCTCCTCCTGCCGCTGCCGAACCTCCTCATGAAGGTATCCTCTCTCTACGCTCACCGCTACCCGGCTGATAACGTCCTCTAGTAAACTAATATCTTCAAGCAAATACCTGCCCGATTGCTTCTGGCTCAGTATTAGGATACTCACCAGCCTACCTCGACTTATCACCGGCATAAATAGCTCTATCTGCGCAGCTTTGACCTCCTCCCTTTCCTGCTCCCACAGACTGTAAAATTCAGGCAGGATATCTAGATTCTGGATAGTTAGTAGCCTGGGCTTCCGGCTCAAATAGCGGACAATGGGGCTGTCCTGCTTTATTCTTAGACGTGACAAGGGATTATCTTCTCCTAGAGGCTCAACAAAGTGTGGGATGAAATCTCCGCTCCCGGCTTCAGGGAACAGCAAACATGCCCTCTGGCATTTTATAGCTTTAACAATCAATGACAGCAGTTCGCCACTAAGTTCCCTAAGGCCAAAAACGTTATGTATCCGGCTAACAAAATCTGATAGTTGCTGGCGATAATCATAGGTTTTTCGATAAAAAACCTGGTCTACTTTCTGCCGAAAAACGTCCCGCAATAGGAGAACGATTACACCAGCTAAAGCTGCCACCGCCAGTCCTATAGCCAGAGTCATTAAGCCAAAAGCAAAACCAATCCATAAATGAAGTACGAAAAGCAGAAACACATAGATACTGACGCCAGCAATGCCTAATGTCAGCCAGACTAACGCCCGGCGCAAAACCAGCCTGATGTCTACTAGCTGATGTCTGATAGTGGCATAACTCAGGATAAAGGCAATGATTATGTTGCCGTAGTGGCTAATTGGAAACTCCCTGCCCCAGGGGAGGAGAGCAGCCGAAATAAAGATAACCAGAACGAAGACACTAATGAGCAAAGAAAAGATTTGATTATACAGGACTGGATTATCTAAAGTCTTTAGCCTTTTCCAGAAAACATATACGTTCCTTGCCGCCAAGGTTAGAAGGGGAATAGCCATGAAGACAATCCCATTACCATAATCAAGATAAAGCCTGCCGCCGTTGACAGAAGTAACCCCCTCACCGATATAACCCAGTAGCACCAGAGCGATAATTGCCGCCAGTGAACCGTAGGCAAAGGGAAGCCAGCGCCCCTGACCCGGGGCAAAGAAAGAAGAGATAAAGCAGTGGAGTTGAACTGCCATCCAGGTGACCATGATAAGAAGAGCTTTAAGTAAAAGGAGATTATATTGTGGGAGGAGGTTACTGCGTAAAAAGACATCAGTCAGGCTCCACATCATGGCAGCAATTAGGAATAGGGTGAACAGCTTGTGCTGCCTCCCCCATGGGCGGCTGCTAATGGTAATAACCAACAGCGGAATATAGACAATCGTAGCAACTAAAGGGAATAAAGCATAAATATTCATATCTGAGGCAATTATGTTCCCAAATATGAAACCTGTCAAGCGAGACTAAAGTAAGTGGACTAAAAGGGGGGAGACTAAAGTACTATTGAATAGCTACAGCCTCAGCTTCAGCCCCCGCTTTCACCTCTACCGCTTCTGGCTTGGCTAGAAGCAATGAAAGCACTTTGTCTGAAGGATTAACATGAGGCGGCTTGAGATGAGCCAGGTCAGCCCCTTCAGCTTGTCTCTGAGCAGTATAGTTGGCGAACGCTCCACGAGGTAGTAAGGTAACATCTACCTTGAAATTAATCATATCGGCAAAGTCATCACGAATCAGGGACTCCGTACCTTTATCATTATCCGATATCATAATCTGTTCACGAACTGCTGTGGCTACATCGGCTTCATTAGTTGAGTAACCATCTTTCAGCTCGATGAAGAGCTTCAGCATCGGCTCGCCTGTTTTCTTATAGGCTGTCCAATCCTCATAAGCAATGCTGGTATTTTCTATCGCCTGCCAGATTGTCTTTTCTGTCAGCCGAATAAAGACGAAGTCAAGAAGGTCATCAGCCCGCCTCTCAAAAACCATTTGTGGGATATCAATACTCAGCTTGTCATTTCGTAATGAGGTTATCCTGACCATGTCTCCGGGTCTATACCTGACCAAGGCACCACCATGAAAGTTGGTGATAACTACCTCATAATTCTCCCCCGCTTTTACCTCATCAAGTAAAACAGTCCTCGGCTTATAGCTATGGTCTAGCTGCCATTTGAAATGTTCCTTCTCCGGGATAAACTCAAGGAAGTTAAGATTGGGGATAAAGGTCATACCATCACAGTCCCAGGTCTGGGTAGCTATAATGCCACCTTCAGTACCACTATAAATATCCAAGGGATACCTTCCCCAGAGCTCCTTGATTTTATCTTTGTAAACCCAGCTATCAAGGCCACTACATATAATTCCCTTTACTGACCACAGGTCTTTAGGTAGCATAGGGCGTCTGGCAAGTTTACTCTTAACCAGCCCCTTAGCCAAGCGAAATAGTACTCTAGGCTGGGACAGCAAGGGGCGAATATCTAATTTATTTGAGGACTGGCTAAACCTGTTGCCCACTGTAACTAGAACCATAGACAGACCAAAGAAGTAATCGAATCCCTGAGATAAAGCTTGCTTAAAACCAAGCTTTATCCTTTCCTCAAAAGACAGGGCTTCAGCTTCATCCAAAGGTGGTAGGAAATCTGCTGGAGTTTGCTGTTCTAGCATACTGGCCATGGCGCCTGAGATATATGGTCTCGGGGCTACAGTGTAGACAATCCTGGGACGCTCGGGAAACGAGGAGGCTTCACCCCACTCCTTGGAGCTAGACAGCATACCAATGCCACACATTATAACACTCATTTGATGAGAATATGTCGCGGACATTGGCACCCATTTACAGGGATATTCGCCAGACCTCCCCGAGGTATGCACCCAGGAAGCAGGCTTTACCGGTAATACGTCCTCCCTCTTTTCCAAAAGCTCGGGGCAATAATCAGCATAACTAGTCAGCGGCACCCGCTGCCTAAACTCCTCTACAGTCTCTGGCTTTGCCCCATTCATGAGCTTCTTGCCCAGGGCACAGTGGTTCAATAGCTCAAGTTGCTCCAGCAATAGCCGTTTCTGGATGGTCATAAATTGCTCCAGGCTGAGGTTAAGAAAGCCACAGCACATCTGCCATAGCTCTTCGTTTCTGCCCTGGCGCAAAAGCTCGACTACCTTTGGCATGTCACACTTCCCAAGCTAATTTATTAGCTTGAGAAGACTATGACACGCCTTAGCTAGCTTGGGAAGTGATTGTGTTCTAGAAGATAGTTCTATTAGCTGGGATAGTTACTGATGGAACGCTGAGGATTGATAGCGGCGTAATTAGAGGTCTTTAAGTCTTGCGGCTGGAGCTATGCAAAGCTTGCAATTTCTGGCTTAGCTCGTCAAAGGCTTTATTATCCGACTGCTTACCTACTTCCAGCCCATAGGCGATAAAGAACTCGAGGAAACTACGTAATAGCTCCTTTATTCCCTGCTGGGACTGGGCGAATTCTTCCCTGGTGACATAATTCTGCTTGCCCAAATCATGCTTGCCCGAATCCTCCTCCAACCGGCTATCAATAAGGAAGTTAATGAACTCAGAACAGCTCATGTCACCACGGTTCTCATCTATTTTCTTTATCACCTCAGCATCAACTATTAACATCCTTTTCTGTGGCATGGGAGACTCCTTCTATAAACTTACAAAAAAGAAGGGTAACCTGCTTTCACCCCGTGACCTCAGGTTACCCATCAAATAACAGGTTTGGGCTATCGAAATCTACTATCACCATCCAGTCCAAGCATTTCTATTATGTTGTCTATACTTCTAAGCAACTTCAACCCTTTATCAGTCACATGATAGGTCACAACTGGGTTGCCCGCCTCCACCCTGTTAATTAAGCCCTGGCTCATAAGAAAACCGAGGTACTTCTGAATTTGAGCATAGCTCATATTGGCGCTGTACATAATCTCTGTCTTGCCAGCACCATTCTCCCCCACCCTCAACATATCAGCTATTATTTCAATATTGGACCTGCGCCAATTAACCATCATTCCCTACCCAACCAGTACTTACTTCCTAGTAGCATTGTACTACCCGGCAAGAAGAATGTCAAGAGGTCAGGCAAAAGCTTTTGCCGGGAGCTAAAAAAGGTCCAGATACCAACTGAGGATTTTGCTTCCCCATAGGAGGGTAGCCATAGCTGCCAGCGACAGGAAAGGACCAAATGGGATTGCCTCTTTCCGCTTCTTTATCTTAAACAGGAGAAGAACCCCGGCTACCAGCCCGCCAAGGATTATCCCCATAAGCAAGGCGACAAATACCAGAGGGAAGCCAACAACTAAACCTATCAAGGCTGCCATCTTAACATCTCCCCACCCCATCCCCTCTCTGGAGATAAGAACCACCAGTAAAAACAGCCCTAGACCAATGCCGCCACCAATAGCCGCCTGTTTAATCTCTGGTACAATCTCTAACTGCGGTAAAAAGATGCTGATGAGCAAAGCCACTGCCATAGCCGGATAAACCACCTTATTGAGAATAAGCCCGTGCTCCAGGTCAATGACCAGAAGGACAATAAAAAGACAGCAATAAAAGAGGATGATGGCAAGCTCAATATCCAAGCCATAGTGCCAATAGGTAAAGCCAAACAGAACCCCGGTGCCAACCTCCACCCACAGTAGGCGGCGAGGAATAGATGCCTGGCAGTAGCGACAGCGACCGCGTAGCCACAAGTAGCTAAACACCGGGATGAGGTCTTTAGCTGCTAGGCGGCGCTGGCAAGCAGGGCAATGGGATGGTGGATAAACCAACGACTGCCTAGCCGGCAGGCGGTCACAGCATACATTGAGAAAGCTTGCCACCACCATCCCCAGTAAGACAAAAACAACTATTAGAAAGGCTTCCATCCGGTCTCTATTTTGGCTGCTCCGGCTGATATAGTCAATAACAACTACCCATAGTCTGAGACTTTAATGAAATTTAAATGCCATTTTTATAGATATTTAATCATGGTGTCGTAAAATGGAAACAAACGGTAACCGGTAATGGTTGACTTTTGCCATTGGGCAAATTATACTTTCTCCAACTGGTATAAATTGTGTGGAGGTGGAGCTTGGCAAGAGTTAATAAGCACACAGACAAACCCACAGAAGCAGCCGGAACCTCACCTCCCGAAAAGGGAGAGGTAAATGAAAGGGCAACGAAACTAGTGTCTGAGATGCTAGCCGGGACGATTGTGGAGATTAAGCCCCAGCTTGATTTCGCCAGCGAACTGGGTTTCACCTACCCCGCCGTAGAGCAAACAATAGGGGTTAAGGGCAGGGAAGTGGTCCCAATTCTGGAATCCCTAGTTGATAAAGGCATACTGAGACGGGACTTCTTTGATAGGCTGCTGCGCTGTCCCCAGTGCCACTCAATGAATCTGAGACCAAGCACCCATTGCCCTAAATGCGGCTCAGGGAGTATCCTCCGGGGGAGAGTCCTTGAGCACTTTGTCTGTAAATATGTGGGGCTGGAAGAAGAGTTTGTGGTTAGGGGGAGATACCTCTGTCCTAAGTGTAAGGTGGAACTACGCACTATAGGTGTTGACTACCAGAGCCTGGGGCTGCTTCACAAATGCCACGATTGTGACGAGGTGTT
>Ga0172363_10003171_pt1 | contig 13364 bp, 14 predicted proteins | sample LakKivs2_kivu2a2_FD_114541 | JGI IMG/M metagenome (GOLD analysis project Ga0172363, IMG submission 114541) | Sediment microbial communities from Lake Kivu, Rwanda - Sediment s2_kivu2a2 | ecosystem: Environmental > Aquatic > Freshwater > Lake > Sediment | place: Rwanda: Western Province, Lake... | reverse complement strand
TTAATGTCTTGCTCATTAAAAAAATAAAATTTTTTAGGCATTTAAATAAAAATCTGTTTTGCGAAATACACATCATAATGCAATAATCTTATAAAGCGGGTTATTCTTTTTATTTTATATTTTTATTTCAAGAAAAATTTATCCAAAATTTCATATTCAGCTCCTTTTTCAGTCAAATTGCTTTTTACCAGATAAAATTCGCTAATTTCAAATTTTTTAGGGTTTATGGGCAGATTTTTTAAATTGTTCAGGAATAATGCCCCGTCCTTCATATTCTTTACTCGTGCGATAGTTAAATGCGGCATAAATCTTTTTTCTTCGATGAAAATATTTTTCAATGCATCATCAATTTTTTTCTGAAGTTCATTAACCCCAAGAATCTCAATCCAGATTATTCTTATAAATGAAGGTGAAAAAAATCCAATTTTTCCTAATTGCGCTTGAAATTTTTTTTCATTGATTTTGCTTAATCTCCTCTTTACCCTATCAGTGTTTTCTTCTGAAAGTTCTCCTAAAAATTTTAATGTAAGGTGCAGATTTTTTTTCTCAACAAATTTTCCAATCCATATGTTATTTTTTAATTTATGCTGGATTTTTAAAATTTCATTAGCAGAATCTTCTGGAATATTAATTGCAATAAAGCATCTTATTTTCCCTTTCATTTTATGGAGATAAAATAAAACTTGCAAATTTTGTTCTTTTAGCAAGTTTTTTTATGTCATCAAGGCTAACTGAATTAATTTTGTCTTCATATTTATAATATTCTTCAGCATTCCCTTGGATTTCATCTAAGATAAGATTAAGCGCTGCAGATGATGAATCTTCTTTCTCAACATTATAATTGCCTATAACCTGTTTTTTTGCTTCTTCAAGTTCTTTTTCTGAAATTTTTTCCATTTTTTTGAATTCTTCAATGCATATCTCCTTTACTTCTCTAATTTTATTCTTGCTCGTTCCGGCATAAATAATCATATATGCATAATTTTCCCCAAAATCCAAATCAGATTTGACAGAATAAGCAAGTCCTCTTTTCTCTCTGACTTCTGTAAAAAGCTTGCTTGACATCCCTCTCCCCAAAATAGCTGAAAAAACTTCTCCAGAATATCTTTCCAGTGGAAAATGAAAACCCAGAACAATATGGGCCTGTTGCATTTCTTTTCGTATCTCTTTCTCTTCTTTATTCATTATTTTTATTTCTGGAAATTTTTCAGCTCTTCCTTTTCTGTCAATGCAGAATTTTTCAGCCATTCTGACAACATCATCAAAATCATTGTCCCCTACAACGCATAAAATTGCATTCTCAGGGATATAAATGTCATTATGTTTTTTTAAAAGCTCGCTTCTATTCATTTTTTTTATGTCATCTTCCAATCCGGCTGCAAAAATCCCAAAGGGCTTTTCATACAAAAGTTCTTTTATCTTGACGAGAGAATGATTTGCAGGATTGTCATTATACATTCTTATTTCTTCACATATTACATTTGACTCTTTAGCAACTTCCGCTTCTGGAAAAATAGGGTTAAAAAAAATATCAAAAATAACATCCATAGCAAGCTCAAGATGTTGTGACGGCAGCTTTACATGATAAGCTGTTTCTTCTTCTCCTGTAAAAGCATTAAGAATTCCTCCGACCTTTTCAATTTCTCTTGAAATCTCTTCAGCACTTCTTTTTTCAGTCCCCTTGAAGCACAAATGCTCAATAAAATGCGCAGTCCCCTTTTCTTTTTCAGGTTCATATCCGCTCCCGTATCTCACAGCAAGCATTACAGTAGTAACAGGGACATCTCTTTTTTCAAAGAGTATTGTCAGCCCATTTGCAAGTTTTTTTCTGTTAAATTTCATATCGCGAATAAACATAAACTATTTAAATAATTTTGCACTTAATAAATTAACTAAAAGAGGTATAAACAATGGCAAAACTAACTGCATGGCTTGTTACCCTTATTGGTTTATTGCTTGTGTTGTCAAACCTTAACATAGGAATAAGCATAGTTGATGAATGGGTAATGTGGGCAATTGCTGTAGCTGTACTTATAATTGGAATAGGCAAACTTGTAAGGAACTACAGCTATAAAAAGCGAAGATAAGCAAAAAATTTAATTTTTTTTATTTTTAAATATTAAAAATCTCTCTCCGGATATTTCAAAATCATCTAGAATTTCAAAATTATCCTCTATAAAATGAATAATCCACTTTCTTTGTGCCTCAAATCTTTTTTTGCCGGACAAACTTTTAAGAGAAAAGCTTAAAACTATCCTGTCAGAATCATGTGAAATTTCATTTATTAGTTTTTGGCTGGAATCTTTTTCAAAAAATTCAAGTGCATCAATAAGATTAAACATAAAAATAACCGCTGGCTTTTCTGAATTTTTTACAATCTTTTTGATTTTATCAAAATCAAAAACATCTCCCCATATTGCCTTTGCACAATATCCCCTGCTGTCAAAAAACTTGTTCATTTTGTCAACAAGCTGTTTTATAGCTTCTATCCCTACATAGTTTATTCTTCCTGCTTCTTCAAATAAGATGCTATAAGAAAATCCATTAACCCCGCATCCAATATCAATAACACTTTTAGCTTTTTTATTAAAAATTTTTTTGTATAATTCTTTATAATGTCTGTTTTTAGAAGAAATATGCATTCTTAATATTTTTTCATCGTCCGCTTTCAAAACTTTATTTGTCAGAAAAACGCCGAAATATTTTCTCAGGATAGCTTTTGCCTCTTTCTCATCATCTTTCGCTTTTTTCAATGCCATCTCTATCAAGGAGTCAGGAAGTCCTGAAAATCTTTTTCTTTTTATTTTAAAAATCTTATTGTCCAAATCTTCTGCCTCTCTTTTTAAATTCATTTATGCACTTTTCTAAGTCCTCTTTTTCAATTTCTGGCCATAATTTATCAAGGAAAAACCATTCGCTGTATATTGTCTGCCATGGAAGAAACCCGCTTGTTCTAATCTCCCCGCCCGTTCTTATTATAAAATCTGGCTCGCCAACAGATAAATTTTTTGTTATGTTGTCCTCATTAATCGCCCCATTATTATCAATAATTTTTTGGACAGCATTCAAAATTTCCTGCCTTCCGTCATAGCCCATTAAAAAATTAATCCTGAATTTTTTATAATTTTTTGTCTTTTCAGATATCTCCTGCATTATCATCTGAAGTTCGTCGTCAAATCTTTTTAAATCACCTAAAAAAACAATTCTAATATTATCCTCATTAATTCTTTTGTCATTCCTGAATCTCCTGAACCATTTTTTAAAAATATTAATAAGATACTCAACCTCCTCCTTATCTCTTTTAAAATTATCAAGCGAAAAGCAGTATAATGTCAGCTCGCCTATGTCAAGTTCTTTAGCCCAGTCAAATAATTTTTCAACTTTTTTAGCCCCAAATTCATGCCCTTTCCATGCTTTTATTCCAAGTTTTCGTGCAAATCTTCTGTTCCCATCTAAAATAATTCCAGCATGAAGTTTCATATTATTTTCTTAATCCTCATAAAATGCCTATATTTATTTTCGCTGTCGGCATCAAAATCAATTTTTATATGTTTCTCAAACCCAGGCATCCATAATACAGCTGTCTCAGCTTCCCCGCCCTCAAAATCAAGCCGAAATTTATATTTTTCAGCCAGCTTCTTTAAATTATTAAAATTCTCTCTCTCAATAACTCTTCCAATCCATTCTTTTCCAATTCCATCGCACGCTATTTTTGTAAGCACAACTTCAAATCCAGAATTAAAAAGCTTCTGCCATATTTTTTCAGCAGGAACATTCCATAGAGGAGCAATAAATTCTAGCCCAAGTTCATCACAAATCTTTTTTATTCTTGTTCCTTGATAAGAACTCGCAATCCCCCCCGTAACAATCCCCTCAATATTCTCTCTTATTTCTAAAATAAGGTTCTTTAAATCCTCCAACTCTTCTCTCTCTTCGCCTTTGCTCTTTTTTATTACCAATTTAATTCCTAGCTCATCTGCCTGTCTTTTTAATAACTTTAAATCCGGCTTGTGAAACATCCAGCTGTCTTTATTTTCAGGAAATACATTAAGAAGATATTTTATATCATTTCCATATTTAACAGCAAGATGCAGAGCTAAGCAGGAATCTTTTCCACCAGAAAACAAGCAAGCCAGTTTCATAAAAAATTAATAAGAAATCAGGTTTTAAGCTTTTGCTCACCAATCTATTATGCAAGCCCCATTAGAACATCCATTCTCGCATTCAACAATCTTTGTTCCAGCATTCCCATTTGCATAGCATATTCCCTCAATTAAATTATTATTTGTTAAATCACACTTATCCCAAATAACCCCCCCTCCGCCCCCTCCAGAACTGCTTCCATTACATCCCCTGCCATAACTGTAAAAAACACTAAAACTTACATAAGAAGTATTATACTCTTCATCATTTCCACTATCAATATCATTGCAGGTATTATTAATATTATAACATCTTGACAAATCATATTCTCCATTACTGCAATAACTAACAGAGGTATTGCCATATTCATACCCAAAACTAGAACAGCTTAAGTTTTCTTCATCACAATTTGTCTCATTATTTATAATTAAACTTCTAATTAAAATCAAGTCAAGAATATTTATCCTGCTGTCCAAATTCATGTCTATTTGTTGAATCCATGTCCTCTTGTCAAAAAGAGAATCATTGATTAATCCAAAATTATTTCTTGCTATAACTAGGTCTTTTGTATCAATTTTCCAGTCTTTATTGGCATCTCCATAGCATACAGCATAAGCAAAACTCACGCTTAAGATAATTAAAGCCAATATCACCAAAATCTTTTTCATAATAAAAAATAAAAAACCTTATTTATAAATATATATGAGATTAAATATACTAAATGGCATCAACAAACCAGTCACCAGAATATCTTGAAGCTGAAAAAAAATTTCTTCTTGCATCATCAGATGAAGAGCGTCTTGCATATCTTGAAGAAATGCTGAGATATGCCCCAAAGCATAAAGCAGGAGAATCAATGCGCGCTAATCTTAGGACAAGATATAAGAAATTAAGGGAAAAAATTTCAAAGCCAAAACGAGGAGCAAAAAAGCAAGGAATAAAAAAATCAGAAATGCAGGCATTGTTAATAGGAATGCCCAATGTAGGAAAATCTTCAATTTTTCAAATATTAACAAATCAGGAAACAAAAATCGCTCCCAGCCCATTTTCAACAACAGAGCCAAAACTGGGCTCTATGGATTATCAGGATGTAAAAGTACAGATAATAGATATGCCCCCGTTTCCAAACACAGAATTTTCCTTGATAAATTCAGCAGATACACTGTTGATTGTAATAGATAATATCATTCAACTGGAGCGAATAAGCCAATTTATAAAAAATTCCAAAGCCAAAAAAATTTATATTTTTAATAAATCTGACCAGCTGGATGAATCTCAAAAAAGAAAAATCATTGCAACATTAAAATCCTGCAGATTAGATGCAATTCTTTTTTCAGCAAAAATTCTTGAAAATCTCCAGGAATTAAAAAAGAAAATCTTTGAAACATTCCCAATAATAAGAATTTATACAAAAGAGCCCCGTAAAGAAGTGTCAAAAAGCCCGATGATTCTTCCTCAAGATTCCACAATTCAGGATGTTGCAGATAAAATTCTCAAGGGATTGAAAATAAAAAAGGCAAAGATAACAGGCCCCTCATCAAAATTCCCCAACCAAATTGTAGGAATTTCCCATATTCTAAAAGACAAGGATATAGTTGAACTTCAGGCATGAAAAAAGTATTATTAATCATCTCAATTATCCTAATCCTTATTCTTCTTTTCATCTCGCAAATAATAAAACAAGAAAAAATTAGAGGAAAAATAATCTCAATTTCTTACAATAACAATATAATTATAATTAATTTAGAAAATAATCAAACCCCAATTATAATCTTCACAAGCCAGCTCCTTAATATTAAAAAGGGGGAAAACATAACCGCCTTTGGAAATTTTGAAAATTACAAAAATCAGCCCCAATTTATCGCGGACAAGATTATTTCTCATCAAACCAAGTAATGCATAATAAGAAATATAATAGATATAAAGCATTTTATAAAATAATGATTGAGATAATTATCTTTTTCCTGCTCGGAATCCTCGCAGGAACAATCGCAGGCCTCCTCCCCGGAATCCATACAAATCTTGTCTCTGCGCTTCTTCTTCCCCTCTTTTTCTCAATTCAGAATCCAGTGTCAGCAATTATTTTCATAACATCTATGGCTCTCACAAATACTTTTATTGATTTTATCCCGTCAATTTATCTCAGTGCACCAGATGAAGATACAGCATTAGGAGTGATGCCTGGACACAAATTTCTATTAAGAGGATATGCCCATCAGGCAGTTCTTTTAACTTTAATCGGCTCTTCATTAGCAGTGATTATCTCATTAATAATAACCCCTTTATTTATCTTGATTATTCCAAAAATTTATTCTTTTATTAATAGAATGCTGTCATTCTTATTAATCTGGATTTCAATATTTTTGCTTTCTAAAGAAAAACAAAAAATAATGGCAGCAATAATCTTCATCCTCGCAGGTTTTCTTGGGCTGGCATCCTTAAATATTCCTATAAACCAGCCGCTTCTTCCTCTTTTAACAGGGCTTTTCGGCTCATCAGCATTAATCTGCTCAATCAAGCAAAAAACAAAAATACCTGAACAAAAGATTAGCAGAATTAGTATTGATAAAAAACAAATTCTCAAACCCGCTTTTTTGACGGCAATTATCTCCCCCCTCTGTTCTTTTTTTCCTGGGCTCGGCTCTTCACAGGCAGCAATCATCGCCTCTTCAATTTCAAAATTATCAAGAAAGCAGTTTTTAATCCTGCTCGGTTCAATTAACACAGTGGTAATTTCTGTGTCTTTTATAACTCTCTTTCTTATAAATAAATCACGGACTGGTGCTGCTGCTGCAATCCAGCAGATTATTCAACTAACATCAGCGCATGTTATTTATATAATAATAACAATTATTCTTGCATCAGCAGTTTCAATTCCTCTGACAATTTTTTTATCGAAATTTTTCGCCAAAAATATCAATAAAATGAGTTACACAGCAATTTCAATAATAATCTTGATTTTTCTCACGATAATAACAATAATTTTTTCGGGCTTTCTCGGATTATTAATCTTCATCACAGCAACAGCATTAGGATTAGTAGCAATCTTCACACAAATCCGCAGGACAAATCTTATGGGTTCTCTTCTAATCCCAACAATTATTATCTATCTTCCAATATAAAAATTTATTAATGCTGAAAATAATAAAGGTATATGGCAAAAGAAACAACAATATTCGGCTCAATACTTGCAATTGTAGGAATAATTCTTTTAGCAATTGCATTTTTTAAAATTCTCGTTGTTTTAATCTGGGGTGTGATTCTTATTATAATAGGCATTGCACTTATTGTGTTCAGCAAAGAAAATAAACTAGAAAAGCGGAAAGATAAAAAATAATTATCCTAACTTAACAGCAGTCCCATAAGCTAAAATCTCAGATGCGCCCTGCATAACAGCAGAAGTTGTAAATCTCACATTAACAACAGCATCAGCATTAATATCAACAGCATTATTAACCATTCTATTAAATGCCTCATCTCTTGCCTGTGAAATTAATTCAGTATATGACTTTATCTCCCCTCCAACAAGATTCTTAAATCCTGCCATTATATCCCGTCCAACATGCCTTGCTCTGATAGTATTTCCTCTCACTATCCCCAGTATTTTAACAATTTTCTTTCCTGGAATTGCATCTGTTGTAGAGGTTATAATTTCTGCCATAAAAAACAAAATAAATCAAAATATTTAAACATTACTCAAACTTTTTAGAGCCTTCAAGAAGAGTCAATGATTCAAGTAGCAAAGATGCAAGAATTAATAACTGAATAATTGCTACTTCTGCCTGAATAAAATCTAGCACGCTCGATGCCTTTCCAGACAATACAAGCAATAATTCTCGGCTTAGAATTCCGCTAGAAGCTACATAAATAAAATAAAAAGCAAACAATATGAGTATGCTTATTCCGATTAATCCAACTATGCCTGTTGTTTGGGCTATTTTTATTTTGTCTTTTATTTTTATCAGCCCAATATAAAAAATATAATTAACAACACCAAAAAACAAGAAGATTAAACCAAAAATTATTGCTAAAACCCCAAAGACCCCCATCAAGTGGTCTATTTCTATTGTTTTTTCTTCCAGCCCTGCAGGAGAAAGCAATGCACTAGCAAGAACAGGATATTGCTTAATAATAAAATAAAAAATAATATATAAGATTATAATAGCCAAAATACTTGCAATAATTGCCCATGAAGAAAAAACTAATGATTTTGATTTAGATTTCTTTCCGAGATTGGCAAATCCAAAATAAAAAACAAGAAGTGCAAGAAGAATAATAATTGAAATAATTGAGCCTGCAGTTCCTGCAATAGTTACTCCAACAAAAGAAAGAGTAAGATAAGCAAGAATAACAAAGCCGATAATTGCTGCAATTTTCATAAATTTTATATTAGGAGTTTTCGCAGAACTTTTTTTAATCACCATATTTATTATAAAAAGCCTATACTTATAAATATTTCTAAGAATACTATCAATAAAATGTTCGTGAGTGGTTTGTCAGAACCATTTTTTTAATTCAATCTGCTTGTCTTCATCTTTTCCAAAAATGCTTTCAATATAAATCTTAGTAAGCTCTAGCCCTTGTTTTGTATAAGATGGAATATTAAATTCCTCTGCAAGTTTTAATGCTGGCTCAAGATATTTTTTAATGCTTCCTTCTGAAATCGTAAAAATAATTCTTCCTCCGCATTTAGTGCATTTTCCAGCCATCGGTGGCCGGCGGAATTTTTCATTGCATGCCACACATCTAAAAATTTGATGAGAAAATTTTCTTAAATTTCCTCTTAAATCTCTTATAAAATGCCTGTCAATAATTAGGTGGGCAACATCTCCTGTATCAACAGCCCTTATTTTTTTGACTAAATCCATCTGCTGCTCAACTTTGTCCTTCATAGTGGGCAGGAACTTATATGAAGAATTTATAACCCCTTTATTAAAATCAGAGCTGTCATGAGTAAATCCAATATTCGCAAATGTATCTTTTCCATTCTTTAATCTTGTCTTGACTGTCTCAATTTTAATTTCTCCAGAATGTTTTCTTTGTTCAGCTGCTTCATACATTTCCAAAGGATATCTTGAGCAGATCTCAAAATCAAGAATTTGTTCATCAACCTCTCCTGCCCGTATATGAGCATTTAAAACCAAAGGTGCATCCTGGTTCCCTCCTCTGTGAGAAGGAAGAAATTTTTTTGAAAAATTTAAAAGAACATCAAGCAAAAGCATCACAGCTGCTTCGTCTCCATCACAATCCCTTCTCATCGCAGCGTGCATATACGGGCTTGCATAAAGTCCCTGACATTTTGAAAAACCAATAACCCTTCCGATAACACCTGCACAGTTATGAGGCGCCATGCACACCACTAGCACCCCAATCAAATCCTCTTTTGAATTAAAATTGTAATATTTCTCCATATAGTAAAATCTTTTAAGTTCTTCATCAACAAATCTTGTTATATTAAAAAAAACATCATCAGCTTTTTCATCCTTTGTATCCGGGCACGACGGCAGGATTATATCATGAGGCATTAATTCAAGAATCTGCTCATCATTCTCAAGATTATTTCCATAAATATCTCTTTCATAGCCCAGCTCTATTAATTTCTTTATGCTTGTTTTTATTTCCTTCGGCTTGAAATGAGTAATAGGCAGCTCTGTTCCATCATATCTTATTGTTCCATCTTTATTTACGCATAAATTATGTCTTGCTCTCAAGATTCCTTTTGCAGGATGCTCAAAGTCATGCTCTTCAGAAGAAGTTCCCCTTACTCCTTTTATTAATGCAGGAACCTCCCAATTTTCCATATTCAAAAGATGAATTGCTTTTTCAAAAAAATATTTGCTATCAATCTCCTTTGTATAAAATCCTTTGCTTTCATGCTTCTCGCATTTTTCATTCAAAATTTTTTTGCATTCCCTGCAGTAATATTTTCTTCTTGTTTCTTTTCCGCAATTTTCGCAGATTCTATAAATTGTTTCCATTCCGCATTCATTGCAAAAATAAGCAGGCCAGTCGGCTTTTATATGCCCTTTTTCAACTGCCTCATTAATACTCCTAAATCTTCCGCCCTCATCGCCAATAGGAAAAAGAACATTCGGGCTTCCAGTCAGTTTTCTCATTTTTGCTTTTTCAGGCCTCCCCATTCTTGTTCCTATAAAATCCCCTGCCTTGTCTTTAATTTTAAACTTCGAAAATTTGTTGACAAGTTCAAGAATTATATCTCCATCAGTTTTTTTTTCTTCATCATTTTTTATTTCAAATAATTCTTTTGATTCTAAAATAATATGCTTAATTTCTTCCCTGAAGTCAATGCAGTTCGTGTCAATTCCAAGATTAGAAAGAAGTGCTTCTCCATTCTTTATTATAACATTATCAAAAACAACATCATGTTCAGCCCCCAATAATTCTAATGCTCTTTTGCCCTGGCTGAATTTTTCTCTCACTGATTTAGAATAAGGTAACAGCAGTTTATCTCTCCATGTGCAGTTCTGCATCCAGTCAAGGAGCCAGAAAAAATCATCTTTTGAAATTTGGCTCCAATAAAAAATATATTTTGGATGCATCGGGATTCCAAATTTTGATGATAATCTTACAGCATCTTTAAAATTAACATTAAAAGGAATATCAGCACCTGCTTTCTCAGCATCCATTTTCCACCATTCTTCAACATATCCTGCTTTTAGTAATTCAGCATTTCTGTTTATAACATCTCCAAGAGGAAAAAGAATGTCTCCAAAATAGATTATTTCTTCAACTTCAGGATAAATTTTTTTTGCCTCTTCAAAATCATCTAATTTTTTTACGCATCCATCCCTCAATTTGACAATAGGCCCATCAATTTCATCACAAGAAGTTACAACACACCCTTTTGTTGGTTTTTCTATTTTTAATTGAGTCCCTGTTGATAAAAAGCAGTTGGAAACTGCCATTGTTGCAGGATGAATGGAAACAGCTGAAAAACCAGCAACTCTGCTTCTTCCATACCTGAACCTAAATGCCCCGCTTCTTCCAGGATGTCCAAATACCGGGCGCCCAGCAACCAAATCTTTTATATAGGTTGCACTGCCTCCTCCTTTGCCCTTTCCAGCTAAAACTTTTTCATGCAATTCAACATATTTTTCTAAAAAATCCCATCCAGTGCTATGAAAACCTTTTTCTTTTACGCTCTTTAGCATCCGTAGCCCTTTTCCTGCCTTTTGTGCTAGTCCTTCCGAAAAACAAAGGCACATTCCACCGCGTATAAAGTTTGTTTCAACCCTCGGTAAATCTTTATAATTTGAAACCTCTCTCTGCTCAGTCGGCTCTCCTGAAATTTGAATAGGAATATTCCTCGCTAAAAAAACAATCTCCTCCTCTGTCGGAAGATACTGAAGATTATTTACTCTTTCATGATAATCATAATTTTCAGTTACATATCTTCTTACTTCTTCTTCAGTTGCATCATATTTTTCAAATCCAAACAACTCTCTCAGATAATCAATAAGCATCAATGCCACACATGTAGCAGTTGTCCCTGCACTTCTTATCGGCCCTGAAAAATATGCAATAAAATATTCCTTGCCATTTTTTGTCTTCCCTAATTTTAATTGAGTATATCCTTCAATTGGGCTAGCAACAACACCTAGAGTATTATATGCAAATCCAATTCTTATTCCAGCATCAATTGCTTCTAGCAAACTTCTAAATTTGCAGAATTTTTCTTTTGCAATTTCCTCTGCAATTTTAAAACTAACAGCAGTATCAAGTTGTCCGTATTGTTCCTCTAATTCCAGAATCCTTTTTATTATTCCAGAATCTTCTAGCTGCGGATAAATTGTAGAAATCAATCCTACCGCCTTCTCAGCTAGAGACATTGCAAGCGGAATCTCAACTTCATTAATCGGATCCAGCCCTTTTTTTCTTGCTTCCGCTGCAATCCCATACTCTTTTTTTACCCCCGCAACCAAATTTTCAAAATATTTTTCAGTGTTCATCTTCATCAAAAAAATCAAGAATTTTAATTTCCCGCGTCTTCATATTGAACAGCGGAACCTTGCAGTAATCAGGATTATTCCCAACCTTTTCCTGGAAGGGTGTTTTTGACTGCCAGCACGAAGTTGCAATCAGCAGGATATTATTATAATTTGTAATTTCGCTTCTATGCAAATCAGCAGTAGTCATAATATCCGGGACAGTTTCAATAACCAAATAATCTTTCTTTTCATTTGGGATATAATCAACACTCCCGTGCATCGGCGCAAGATGTCTTCTTTTTAAAATTTCTTTTACTGCTCTAGTTGGAAAATCTGTTTTATACTTGACTCGCAGTTCTTCAATTTCATTAATCATTCCGTGCATGCTTGCACCATGATAAATTAAAATTTTGAATCCATTAATTTCAACCAGGCACGGATTTGGGATCAAGATTACATTTTCCATATTATAAAAACCTTCTGCCCATTTTTCTCCGATAACTGGTTGTGGCTCGCCTACCCAAACAGCATCATGATTCCCGGGTCCGACTATTATTTTTACATCTTTTCTTATTGAATTCAAAATCTCAATCAGGCGGTCATACTGCTTGTTTATATCTGGCAGTGTAAGCCATTTCTCCTGTCCTGGAAAATGCCCGACACCATCAACTAAATCCCCATTAATAATCAAGTATTTTGTTTTGCATGCGATTTGTTTTTGCTTTTCATCACCTTCAGCCCCGTTAATCCATCTTATAAATTTTAAAAGATTTTTTTCCAAAAACATGCTGCTCCCTACATGAAAATCTGAAACAAAAGCAACCCATTCATCTTTATCTGATTTTTTTTTCTCATTTAATACAGCATCAGGAAAAATAATGTCGTTTGCATAAAGCCATTCAGAATCTCCAGAAACAGAAAAAGCAACAATATCATCTAAAAGTAGATTCTTTGCCTTTTCAAAAACCTCTTTTTTATTATTGTTTATCAAGATTCGTGCTTCTCCTGTTAAATCCTCTGCAATAAACATAAGATTTTTGTTTTTTGTGATTCTTTTTTCAAAGATAGAAGCAATGATTGTATAATTTCCCTTTTCTGAAATTTTTCTTATTGAAGTCAAATTATCTAAACCCCTCATCATTAGGATACTTTTAATCTGCTCATATCTTGCCCGAAAGTGCTTCACAAAATCATCAACAGAAATTTTTTTTGGAGTAATATTCGGCGCAGAAATTAATTTCACATCAACTTTTCTTTCAAGGATCGGCTCAG
>Ga0172363_10003169_pt1 | contig 13368 bp, 21 predicted proteins | sample LakKivs2_kivu2a2_FD_114541 | JGI IMG/M metagenome (GOLD analysis project Ga0172363, IMG submission 114541) | Sediment microbial communities from Lake Kivu, Rwanda - Sediment s2_kivu2a2 | ecosystem: Environmental > Aquatic > Freshwater > Lake > Sediment | place: Rwanda: Western Province, Lake... | reverse complement strand
TTTGACAGAAATTCCCGCGCTTTACGGATTAGTTGTTCGGGAACGTGGGGAGCTTATTGAGTATATTTCTTTTGAGGAAATGAAGAAGCGATTGGAAGCGGTAAATAAGAAAGTTCAAGAAACCAAAAAGAAAGGGTGAGAAAATGTCAATGAAAATGACAGTTGGGCAGATTCTTGAGGCCAAGACGCAGCGTGAACAGGAAGCTGATTCTTTGTTCAAGGCATGGAATTACTACATGGTAAAGGGAAAGGATAACACGATTGCGACTGTTGCAATTGGGAAGATGCCGAATGGAGCTTGTGTTCGTGGGATTGCAATTTGTTCTGTAAGGGAACAGTTCAATCGGAATGAAGGTGCATTTCGTGCGATTGGTCGCATGAATAAAGCGGCGGTTTCGAAAGGGGCTTCTCACGAGATTCGTGTGATTCCTTATGAATTCAATTTTGAAAAGAATGGAAAGCCGACAAGCAACAAAATGCTTTCCTACTTTTCTGTTGATCGGTTTTTCAAGTCTTTCGGGAAAGTTCTTTTCAAGGCTGAATACGATGTAAAGCCCACGAAGCGTGAGCGTGGGATTTTGGAGCGGGTAGCGAAGTATGGAAGGGTGTACAAGACGATGGTGATTGGCGATAAGGTTTGAGGTCAGCACTCTTCTATATACTATAGGTATATAAGGAACCCCGGTTCTGAAAAGGACCGGGGTTTTCTTTTTGTTTCTTGCTAGCCTTCTGGAGCCGGTATGAAGCCGGAGCGCTCGGGTCTGTGAGATTCCCACCTACTCTAAGAAACTTTTTTTAGAGTGGGGGGATTTTTGAGATGACTGGGAGGAGATGCGAATATTCCACGTGGCACTTGACAACCGTGCGAGATGTGCTATATTGGTTGTAGTGTGAAGGTAGCTGAGAGGCAAGCGGCGAGGTCCGGGTGGGTGGTCCAAGTGCCAGATAAGACTGGTAGGCGAAGCGCAGCGTGACTGCGATAGAGGGCACCAAGCTCCCAGCGCCACCCCCCGGAGTTGGCGAGAAAAATCTCAATAAGGTGATTACAATGTTGAAAGCAAGATTCAAAGGAACATGTCCTGTATGTCAGCAGGATGTACAATGCTGGCATATCTGTCCCGAATTCAGGATCAAGCCACATTTAGCTTTGAATGAAAAAGATGTCTGTCAGGGCAGCAATGCTCTGATAAATAAAGCGCAGGATATGGAGAGAGTTTGGTTTGATGAGAACAGAGGCTTACCCGTTCCAATTTTCGTGGAGTAGTCTCTGAAGACTGAGAGAAGAAAAAATGACGAGGCCGCTTGACTTAGGGTGGTTGGAGTGCTAGAGTAAGCAGAGTAAGGGACAACAGGCGGAGTGAAACCGAAAGACAAGGCAGCGGTTCGAGTCACAAATCGCTGACTAAAGACAGGAGAATCGTCGGACGGGAAAAACGGACGAAACGAAGAAACCTGTCAAAGAAAACCTGTTGTTTCTTGCCTCCTCTGAAGGGAAAGAAAAGAGAAAAAGGAAAGAGAAATGAAACTGAAAGCAAAGAAGCGTCGGTTGGCTGGACGGATTGCGGATTGGGAGAAGAACCTGCAAAAGCTGAATGACAGTAAGGCCGGGATTGCGTATCACAAGCCCGGTTCGATGAAGAAGTGAAGTGAGAAGGGGTCTAAGTGCTAGGTAAGACTGGTATGCGAAGCGCAGCGTGACTGCGATAGAGAGCACCAAGCTCCCAGCGCCCCTTCGGTTCGAACCAAACCAAAAATAAAAGGGCTACATTAAATTCAACGGATCGCCAATTAAAAGAAACCTGCGGACTCTTACGAGACGCAGAAGGTGCTAAGGTCAAGCGCTAATATCTTCGCAAGAGATTTCAGGGGCGCACCTGAGAAGAAACGGATAGAGATATCTGGCGAAGTCATTATGACGACGACTTGACTGATTGCAGGGCAGGATCGCTACCTGTCCTCGGGCGAAGGAACCCACCCGGCTTTCCGTTGAATTTAGTGTAGCGCTAAAGTTCGGATTCGGTTTTTGAGGGAAGGAAGAATTCCAAAACTTGGTGAAAACCAAAACTTGGTGCCTTCCCTTTCTCGATTTGCTCTTTCAAAACTGAAAAGAAATTGAGGTAGTTGGCTTAGAAGCAGCCAGCTTTAATGAGTGTCTTAATCTCGCTGGATGGAAGAACGAAGCATAGAGACTTCGTGTAAACCTAAATGAGTAAATGTCTTCATCGGTAAGATCAGTCTCATGTAGGATGATGGCGAGAGGATTCAGCCGGTAAGCCCGGTGGGGAGTAAGTGCCGATTTTATCCCCGACTTTAGCGTAACAGCACGCCTCAATTTCTTTTCATCATTTTGCTCTTTGAAAATCTGGTTGTGCGGTGCGAGTTAAAGCACCTGCGTCCCAAAACCCTCGGACGTAACAAGACCTTTAGTAGGAAGAGATTCCGAAGCAAGGCCAATTGTAGTAATACAATTGAAGGTTTGGAGACGGCCCGACTGTGAAAGTTCAGTCTCATTGGTGTAAATAGCACACTTCCGCACGTAGGAAGCGGTACTGGTGAAGTCCAGTGTGCAGATTGCGGCAAGTAATAGTTGGGAACCCACCGGCTTCGAATCTTTAGAAGATCCCGTTACGCCTTTCGGCAAATAAGGTGAGGCAAAAATAGATTGTTTGCCCTGAAATTTCGGTGGAGTCTTGGGTTGATCACCTCGACGTCGAAACCGGAATTAAGGGACTTGCCAGGGGAAGACCCGGCCACAACCAGACCAGAGAGCATAGAAAAAGAAAAGCAGGAAAAAGAGCAGGGAAAAAGAAAAAAGGAAAGCAGAAAAAGAAATGCTAAGTCCCGCAGTTCCAACTCATTCATCTCCCGAAGAAACTCGCTGGCGGGCCGAATGAGATGCGGGCAATTTACACCAGCGGGGACTAAGTAAGCATCGATTCCGTGTGCTGAAAGGTCAAAAAAATTACAACGGGATGGGAAAGGTTACCCGGTCTGTCGGAAAGCTGGAACCTCGATGACAGACCTAGCCAAGCCACGGAGGGCCGGGTTGTGTGGCTACAATCCGGTCCTCTTCTTTTTTACGCACAGTCACTTGACAAGTCGTGCTTGAAGTGCTATATTGTAGGCAAGTAAGGGAGAATGATGATGACAAAGCGCAAGGCACTGCACTACGAAGTAGTCTTTCAGAGAGAGAGAGGTTTTGGGGGATTTGCGGTAAAGACTCAGTTGCGGAAGAATGGGAAGTTCTATACTGCTGCTGAGACTTTCTGCATTCCCGGTCGTTTGGACGCGAAGGGGATGGCTGAACTGATTGCGGATACGTTGAATGAAAGAGAAAACGGAGAATAAAGAACTCACCGTGAAAAGCATTCAATGGGTTTGTTCGGGATGTGGGCAAGAAACGTTGACAGGGGAAGACGTACTTCCTGATCAATGGATAGAGGTTCAATACAGGAATGGCTTTGCTTTTGTCAAGGGTCATTTCTGTTCTCCCCTTTGTCTGCGAACGAACGGAGAAGGTTTCCTGAAACAAGCCCCGGCTTCTGCTGTGAGTTATCCAGCATTGAGGAAATGAACATGACGCCTGAAAAGAAAGCTGAGTTTGATGATCTGAAGGGTCGTGTTGCTTTTTTGGAGCAGTTGTGTCTCGAATATCATGATGCTATCATAGATTTCGAAAAGGGATATACTTCTCCAAACAGTTCTTTTCAACGTGACCTTGTGCTTTTGAGCAATCCCAATATTGGTCCTTTGATGAGATTGGGCAATCGAAAGATTTGGAGAGGTTAGGAACATGGACGAATTCACTTCAAAGCAGCGACGGGTTTTTGAAGCAGCAAAAACTCGTTTGAAGGAAAAGTCGTGGTACAACGGTGTATGCTGCGACAATTTCCCTACCGACAAGGAAATCGACAAAGATTTCGAAGGTGCCGTGAAATCTGTTATCATGGAAACAGAATGGTGGGATGCTTGGGACGAAAAGGGATTCATTCCTCTTCGGGGAAAGGAAAAGTAAACATGAATTCTCTCAACACTTTTGTTTTCTACAATCCCAGCGTTAAATCAAAGAAACCTCAAGAGAAAGAGGTTTGTGGTTTTTGTCCAACACACCCTCTTGGTAGTTCGGTCTGCTTTTTTTCTCACACCACCTTGACATACGGGCTTGAAGTGCTATGTTAGTAGTAGAGTGAACCTTCCACTGAATGCGGGCATAAAATCACGCACGGGAGCGCGTACATGAGGAAGTCAAAGGTAACAAAGTCGCGTCCTTATTTCTTTCGTTATTTTTTATATCAGAAACCTTACGAACCTAAGGTCAGTGATTTTGACGACATCGATGATTGGTCTTTGGCGTGGGACTACTGGTTTGAGGTAACGCAATCGAAGAGGTAGTACCGGAATGAGTTTCACAAAAGAACAAATCCTGAACGAGCATCTTTTGCGCAATTTCTATCCCCCTTATCCGGGTAAGCTCCGTGAAGCTATCAAAACAGCTTTTCAGGAGATGTGGGATGGAAAGATCGAAAGTGAAAATGTTTTCAATCGTGTGAACGAACTTGCGAAGCCACACAGACTTGTATTGAGAGATGAGGCAGATTTCACCCATCATTTCGAGTTTTTCTTGGAAGAATAAAAAGGAGAAACGATAATACCAACGTTTCTTTTCTATACAAAGATCTCCAATGCCGAGATGAAGCGGGATGCCAAAAAGTCGATTGGCGGGATTGAGAGATGGTTCAAGAAGAATCCTGACCGTTGAGTTTGTCGTGCGGAGTTTTGGTATGGAAAACAGCACTCCGTTCGTCGCGGACATGTCAAGGAAGACATCGAACTTGTCCTTGATGAGGCTTTGGCTGAAAACAAGAAAAACGGCTGAAGCGGGCTGACCCCGGCTTCAGAATAACACGTAAACCAACCGCGCCAACGTCAACAACGGCGCAATTAAACGCCCCCAAGCTGGGAACTTTAGGTGGTTTCTGGCTGAGTAAATGGCCTAACAAGGCGGGGCATAAAAAGGTGGTGTCAAATGACTTGGACCTAGCAAACTTCTAATTAAACAGAACACTTAAAATGCGACCGCGTTAGTTTGGAACCCCCGACACGATAAACAAGAAGCTGCTGAAGCTCGTTCGTCGGGGGTTCCTCTTTTTTGTTTTTTCCTTTCCGTCTCAGTCTTTCCTCTGATTGTCCACTGAATGCCCGCCTGTATACTATATGTATATATGGATATGCTCGCGCTCATATGCACGTACCCGCTCGAAGCTGCCAGAAATCCGTCTACTCTAAGAAACTTTTTTTAGAGTGGGCGGATTTTTGCGGACCTGGAACGCCCAGCGCACCCAGCCAGAAAAATGTTGCATGGTAGCTTGCAATCATAGAATGTCAGGCATATACTATGTGGTATAGAAAGGAACACCACATGAAACTCGATGTTCAAACCTGCAAGTTCGTTCCTGTGACCGACGTAGTTCCCGAGAAATGGAGACCTTGGTTTTTCGAGGGATTTGTTGATGGTGCGGACTTTTCATGGGGGGACAATAACCGGACAATGATTACCAAAGACCGATTTGCGGAACATGCCGAAAACTTCCTTTTCAGTATGTATGATGATGAAAAGGAACAACGCAAAGTCACAGAAGATGAAATCGGAGAATGGCTGAATAAGGTGCGAGCCATTCCGGCTGACGTGTACATCGACCTCGAAAACTGAAAAAGTTCTCGATGTCACTTGACTTATCGCCAGAGTGTGCTAGATTAAGGGTAGAGTAAAGAAGGTGAGTCGAGTGACCACCAAACGGAACGCAAAAGAGAAAGGAAGGTGTGAGATGAAGAAGGGCAATCGCAGAGGTCGGAAGCCGGGTACGATGAGCGTTGAGGACAAGGCCGCAATGAAAAAGGGCCGCAAGGCTCGCGGGGTGACGCTGAACACCCTGAACACCAGTGCCAGCGTCCTGAAGTCCAAGTTCTGGGCGAAGGTGGACCCGGCACGGGCTGCGAAGTTCGTGCAGGCCATCGCGGCTGTGGCTGAGACCGCCAAGGCCGAGAAAATCGCGGAGCTGGAGCGCCAGCTCGCGGAGGCCAAGGGCGAGGCTCAGGGCTGAAGCCTCCCGTTTTTGACCCGACCAGAGCGCCAAAGAGAGTCCTGCGGGAAACCGCAGGACTTTTCTTTTTTGTATTTCTGTAACTCTTCCTCATTTTGATTTAATTCTCTTGCTGATATCCACTGAATGCACCCTTGCACAAGCGCGTGAAAAACCCATTTACTCTAAGAAACTTTTTTTAGAGTGCGGGGATTTTCCGAGAAGACTTTCTTGTGCTGGGACGCTTGACATAGTAGCTTGATATGCTATAGTATGGTAGGTTCAGAAAACCAACCAAGGGAGACCAGCATGAAGACAGTCATCGTCGAGTACATGGGCGCGGGAATGGAAGTGGCAATCGACGACCGTTTGGGCGTGATTCTGGAGGAAGTGGCGAGTGCCCACCGGGGCCGCTTCGCTTACGTGGAGAACCACGTTTCCGGTATCACAGACCCGAAGTGCATCCGGCCTGCCGTGGGGGACAAGTGGTTCATCTCGTTGCCGCGTTACTCCCGCTACCTGGAGCGAACCGTCACCAGCGTCGAAGCGGTTGATTTCTTCACGTTCACCAACGACCCGGCCCGCAACAATTATGATGAAATCAAGAAGAAACTCAATGGCGAAAACATGGAAACTGTTTTCAACAAAGCCAAAGAGGATATCTTGAAATCAGCGAAGTCAACACAGACCGGGGACAGGAGCGACGGGTATCGTCAAGGACACGACCGTTGCTATGCCTACAGCACCATCGGGGACATCGGCGTGACCCTGCATATGCGAACAGAAACCGGCCCGGACGGGCGTAAGCAGCCTGTGATTCTGCCGAGAGGCTACCGCATGGTTGACAGCGTGATGCTGCCATACTTCCTGTTGACCCGGCGCGTCAAGGATGAAGGTCAGTGGAAAGATACCAACAGCAGAGTCATTACCTTGATGAAAAATGCAATCAAGGATGTGGCCGGGATTCCCGAATGGAATACGCTCAGTTTGGGATTGGGCAATTTCTCCTACATTTCGCTCGATTCCAAAGTCATTTTCGGAAAGGTGGCTGACATGACCACCGCCTTACTCGATTCGCGGTTGGCGTCATTCATCCGCTTTCTCTGCGACCTGTCGGACAGCCCCTTCGCTTTGCTGAGAGCCGAAGCTCAAGCGACTGTTCGGGCGTAAGCTCGCGTTCACTCTCTAGCCCCTGTTGGCCCGAGCCGACAGGGGCATTTCTTTTTTAGAGTAGGGGGATTTTCCGCAACCCCGAACCAGCCGGAGGAGCACCTCCTTCCTCAAAACCCGTCTACCCTAAAAAAGTTTTTTTAGAGTGGGCGGGTTTTTGCTTTCCCAGGGAACGTCCCAGTCCCCTCCGTCTCTCAAGAAATTGTTATCGGGTACTTGACGTTTTACCTTTGACATGCTATATTGTTGTAAAATTAAAGAGGACAAACATGATTCGACTTTTCAGCAAAAAAGTGGACTTTTACATAAAACTCATGCCAGAGTTATTTTTTCGAGGAAGAAAAAGTGGGGAAAAACTTTATTATCGTTATGGAAAAACCCGGAGAAGAATGACATATCTCCGTAAATCTTTTTCTTCGTATCGAGGCGTTTTGGTTGTTTATAATTCTTATAATGGAAGGCGATATTCAGCCTATATTTATAACTGGAAGAATCAGAAAAAACAATGTATTGCTGTCGAACTTTCTCTCAATTCTCTCAAAATGGAAATTGATAATTTTTTTGACACATACAAGTCTCAACTGATATATAATAAAGATAAAGAACCAAGAGCTTTTGTTGTAGATAGGCTTCCTTGTATAAAGGAAGATTGTCCTTATTTCAATCTCTGTGGAGAGAGGTTGAAAGTCCGAAACATCAAAAGAGACAATAAGTATTTTGAGATTTGTTCTCAAAATGTCACTGTTCGTGACGATAAAGAACTTCAACTTAATTCCGACGTTCCATCTCCTTTTATTTCCATTTCTGACAGAAAACGTCTTGACAAAATTAACAAAGAGGAAAGGACACGTCTTAAATCAACATTTGTTTTTGACCCAAAGACATTTAAGATTGTGCCGCGAACAGAAATCGAACAGAAAGTTCCCGAAAGCACTTGACAACTCGTTCTTAGTGTGCTATATTGTTAGCATAGTAAAGGAGCAGACCGATGAAACTCACCGTTAGCCTTGGATACGACCCGGATACCGAATCGCCGTGCGAGTATGACGGGCAATGGAAATTGTACTCGTTCAATTCCCGTCATATCAACTTCAAGCATCCTGACAATTTTATCAAAAGTGTGAATGAGTTTGGTGAAATTGTTCCGGTCAACATCGGTCTTGCCCGAAAATTGGCGGTGGGAACAGCGTTCTTTTTGTCGTATTTCGAGCATGGGAATTGCGTCTGGTCATTGAAGGGGCACGGCCCGCAATGTCGTTGGGATACCACACAAATCGCTGGGATTTTGGTGTGGGAACATTCTCCCGATGATATGGGAGCAAAATCCTACAAAGACCGTGAAAAAGACGCAGAGGCTTTTCTTCAGGAATACACCAACTGGTGCAACGGCCAATGTTTCTGCTATTGCATCAGGGATGAAAAAGGGGAAGCGATTGATTTTTGTGGGGGATACATCGGCCATGACTACCTTTTGGAATGTATGAAGTCCGAGCATCCGCAGCTTTTTGATAAGAACAACGAAGTCGTTGTTACCGGGGACGCGGCTTGGATTATGGAATAGGGGAAGACGGACCACGAAGACAGTCGCGAACAATCCTGAGTTCCATGATAAGTGGGAAAGCACCACGAAACAACTGTCCATGGTGTTGCGGGAAGCGAACGCGGACACGGTTCAGTTTTCACAGGCTCCTGTCAACTACCGGATTTATCTGAATGCGGCCATACAGAGTTTGGAAGAACTGGAACGGATGGTTCCGGTAGAAAAGGAACAGAGGTAATTCCCATGCTGAAAAAAATCACCACTGGTTTCGTGATTCAGGATTTTGACGAGAAAACCGGCAAGTGTGTTTCTCAGGAGTTCGTCGCCGGGGATCAAGTCGATTGGGAGAATGAGGACGGAGAAAGCATTGAAGCTCCCGGTGGCGAAGGCTTCGATTATTTCCCATTTGATATGGTTCAACCACAAGACTAATCATCCACTGAATGCGAGCACAAAACACGCACGGGAATACCGCATGAGTACGTATGGAGTTTACAAAAGACCATGAAAATGAAGTACATTCACTTTGACAATGTTGGGGGGATTCCCGATATAATCGTGATATTCCCCGAATGTCTGAAGCACGATTTCATAGCACGGAGACTGGCACCGGTAGGAATGGAAAATCCTGCTGACAACGTTCTTTCTGCCGGGTTTGTTTCCATTCAGGATGAGCAAGCATCTTGTTACGGAGAATCCACGTCCCTGAAAAAGAAATCTGACCCGGAAGATACGGCCATGCTCCAACGAATGCTCAGGGGATATTGAACGATGGCACTTGACATTCCGCTTGCAAGTGCTATATTGTAGTAGAGTAAGGGAGTACACTGATGCGAGTCAAGTTCAACGCTCTGCACAAAGATTCTTCCGCATGTTACAGTGAGGTTGCGGAAGTGGAAACGAAAGAACAGTATCTTGCCGCCGAGAAGGAGTTTTGCGCAAGGATTCCGTTTACCCGATTCTACACAGACCATGAAAATGAATCGGGAGAACCGGAATTGAACGATTGGATTGAGGAATAAGGAGACGGAAAAATGTCGCGTCGTGAACGGCATGAACGTGCGCAGAAAGACCAGAACGCCTTGGTGCCCACATTCATTCAGGCATTCACCCAAGGCGGCTTGAGGGGCGCTCAGAACGAACTGTTGTTGCTCAAGCGCAATTGCCCGCAGCGCGGGTCCGTGTACGAGAACGCTTTCCATGAAATGTTGCGGATAGCAAGGAAAGGAAACAGACCGGTCATTGCATGACCGGTAAGAAATCAAAAACTCCCTAGTGGTTGGAGGACATTTCATCTACCGTAAAGACTTTGAGCGGCCTTGTGCTGATTTCCTCCATAAACGATTTTGGTCAGCATGAGGGGTACGACGGTGTAGCCAGCGGCCACTACTCGTAAGTATCGAAGTCATGGCCCTAGCCCCGGAGGGAAACTTCCGGGGCTTTTTGTTTTTCCTCATTTCTTCCCGTCTATGCACCGAATGCTCGCGCCCGCGTAGGCAAGCCCGCACCCGGCTGCGCTCGAACAGAAGAAAATCCTCCTACTCTAAAAAACTTTTCTTAGAGTGGACGGGTTTTTGAGCGTCCTTTTCCAGCCGGAGCGTCTTCCCCCGGCACGACGATTTCTCCGATTATATTTCGCAGTGCCCCTTGACATTCTATATTGCGGTACTATCTTATGGTGTAGAATGAAAGAGGCAAACATGACACCCGACGCAAAAGCTCCGCATTTCATCTTCCGCGATACCGATATAGAACGTTTCCGCGTTCTCCGGTCTCGCGGCCAGCAGTGGCAGAATCAGCGTGAACACGGCTATTCAGACGGTCGCGGCCACGGTCCCGGCGGCAATCATTGCTACGCCTGTTCTCTGGCCGCGTCTAACCCGGAGGCCGGTTGCATTGTCCATGGTATCGAGTCGAGGAAAATTGAAAAATCTTCGGATGTCACTTGACATTCTACTTGCAAGTGCTATATTAGGTGTAGAGTAAGAAAGCGGCCAAGTGGTCCGCTAGCAGAAAGAGAAAAAGAAAGGAGAACGGCGATGAGCAAGGACAAGAGCACGAAGGGCACGAAGGACACGGCGGGCGCGGCCACGGGCGCGGCCCCGGTGGCGGCACCGGCGAAGCGCGGGCGGAAGGCGGGCGTCACGATGACCGAGGCGCAGAAGGCGGAAATGGCCGCGAATCGGGTGAAGAACCTGATTGAGAGCGACAAGCTCACGAACCCGCAGACGTGGGCGAACGTGGACCCGGCGAAGGTTCAGGCCATCATCGACGCGGCCACGAAGGGCGTCGAGAACGCCAAGGCCGCGAAGGTCGCCGCGCTGAAGGCCGAACTCAACAAGCTGGAGGGGAACACGTCCCCGGCCCCGGCGGCTGACCCGGCCTCTCAGGGCTGATATGTCCGAGTGCGCGGCCTGCAAGCCCCTCCGACTGAACAAGTCGGAGGGGTTTCTTTTTTCCCGGTTATGCACTGAATGCTTGCGCTCGCGGACGCGGACGCGAACGCGGCCCAGGCGCGAGGGAGCGGCTCCTGGTCGTGCCAAAACCCGCCTACCCTAAAAAAGTTTTTTTAGAGTGGCGGGATTTTTCCGAACCTGATATACGCCTCCCGGCCAGGAAGTCAAGTCGAGCTTTAGATGTTTTTTTGGTCAAATTGTTTTTTAGAGTGGCAGGATTTTCCCGTTGGAGAAATCGCTCGTTGCCTCTTGACAGGTTGACCTTGACGTGCTATATTAGTGGTATCGTAAGGGAGACTCATATGAAGATTCAAGAGGTCGGAACCAACGCTTGCGAGACGTTCTTCGACGTGGAGCATGGCGGGCGCACTTTCAGGATTCGTTTGTGGGCGATTGTCGGGGGACAAATGGCCCTTGGCAAAGAGACCGCGCCGTTCATTCAGCAACGGTACAACACGAATCCCAAGTACGCCGATGACAAGTGGGTGAAAGCCCAAAGAAAATATGTTCATCAGAATCCCGACAGAATTATCGGGCCGCGCTTGGCTGATTTGCAATATGGCGAAGTCACGCTGGCTCAATTCATGGACCACATTCACGCGCAGACCGACGTATACGAAGCCCGCGTCACGGCCATTCAGAACGTCACAGGTATCCGCTATTTTATCAAGAGTAAGCGGTTGCACGACAAGGAAAACCACACCTTCGCACATTGCACGCTGGAGTTGTCGAATTGGGGGATGTATCGTTTCGGGAAAATCTGCATTCACAGCAAACTCTACTGCGGACGCATTGACAGCTTTAACCAAACTTTCATCCCGGCAGATTGGGTCAAAGCGGATGAAGAAATTGCCAAAATTGAAAAAGAGAGCAAGGATGTGTGGACGCTGTACGAGATGACCGAACCGCACTTCCAGCGTTACCTCGACGTTGTGCGATTGCTCTGGGACAGCCGCAGCATTCAACGCTAGCAGCGGCCCAGCAGCCCAGCCCAGAAGCCCCGGCCTAACCAGCCGGGGCTTTTCGTTTTCCCCAGCAGCTAGGCACGGACGAACCCACCACCTGCTCACCTCCTTCCCCAAAACCCGTCTACCCTAAAAAAGTTTTTTTAGAGTGGCCGGGTTTTTCTGGAACCAAGAAGGAGGAGCCATCCGCCCGGATTTCCGGTGGGCCAAGAAAAATCTTTTTGTCTTTCGGCCCCTTGACCTATCTAGGTTGATATGCTATATTGTAGGCAAATGAAGGGAGCATACCATGAATCCGCAACCGTTGACAGAATTGCAGAAAGAAATGGCTGAAGCACGGCGCGTCCAGTACGGCGAGCAGACCGCGAAGATTGCGGCCATCATGGTGGACTACTGCCCGAAGGAGGCCGAGTCCCGGCCCGTGATTGAGCGCATGGGCGCGACTATCATCGCGCTACACAACGCGCTGGAAACGGCAAAGAAAAAGAACTAAAGTCGCTTGACAACCTATCAGAGTGTGCTATATTGGTAGTGTCAAGAGACCAAGGCTGAACCGGGTAATAGGGGTATACGTAGCAACGGCCAAATCTCCGGACTAAGGCTAAGGCACGAAACCCCCGTAATACGGACTAACCCGGCTGTGTCAAATGTCCTAAGCCAAATCTCGGAAATCTTCCCATGAAAACCAATAGCTGGTATAAGGAACACCGGAATCTGCATCAGCGTTGGGCGTGGGCATACAGCAAAAGGGAGAAAAGTCATGGAAACTCACAAGTGTGACGTGTGCGGCGGGCAGCGGTTCAAGACCGTCCGTAAGAATCAGCAGTACCAGTGCCGCAAGTGCGGTGCCCCGGCCTTCGCAGTCTACACTCAGACCCGCACCGGCCAGAACGTTCGGGTGAAGTGACGTGAAGAAACATCCCCCGCCCGGTTGCTGTTCCCCCTCCCTCCCTTCGGCAACCGGGCGTCTTTTTTCTCAAATGTCTCTTGACAATTTCACAAGACATGCTATATTAGTCGTATCGTAAGGGAACCAAGTCGGTTCCCTACCAGAGTCCAAAGCAAGGGAGGAAAGAAAGATGAGATTCCTGAAAATCGCGGGTGGCATGGGACCGAAAACTCTCAAGAGCTTTGCGGAGTTGGCGGCTCAGGTCGGG
>Ga0172363_10003166_pt1 | contig 13372 bp, 11 predicted proteins | sample LakKivs2_kivu2a2_FD_114541 | JGI IMG/M metagenome (GOLD analysis project Ga0172363, IMG submission 114541) | Sediment microbial communities from Lake Kivu, Rwanda - Sediment s2_kivu2a2 | ecosystem: Environmental > Aquatic > Freshwater > Lake > Sediment | place: Rwanda: Western Province, Lake... | reverse complement strand
CAATAATGTCATTTACGTATGCAGAAAAAGCTGTTAAATCAACCTTGCCAATATTTCTTATGTAAACGCTAGTCGTAGGATTGGTATATGAAATCGATTCTATTTTCATCTGAGCTAGCATGTTTGTTAATGTTTGACTTATTGCCTGCTCGCTAGAAGTAGTTACCCTAGAGAAAAAGGTTGTAAAAGCCATATACCCTAGGCTAGTTAGGGATATAGAAATCATTAAAATTAATACCATAACGACTATGGTAGATATGCCTTTCATAATATTTTTTTGAAGTTTTAAATAAATAAAGCTCTTTTATTGTTAGGTAAAGACCTAAAGTATTCACAAGTGGCTTAAGTATGCTTCTCAAATTTCTTTTGAGGTGATAAAATGAAAAAATTATTAACAATGACTTTAGTGTGCATAACACTGATAAGCACATTATCGTTAGCAGATGTTTCAAACGATAAATCAAATCCTTTGATTTTAGAACCTATGCAACCGATTGATTACAGAGGCTATACCGGCTTTAAGATACAACCTAACAAAGATGGTAAGATAACAATGCAGATTTATCATATGAAAATGGAAGATAAGGATATGTTTTGGTATTTTATTCAGTATTGCATATACGGTAAAACATTAAGTACTTGTAGTTACCTATCATCTAACAGTTGGGTTGAAGGAAAAATTGCAGGAAACAATTGGATAATAAAAAGCAATAACTTTAGTATAAATGCAGGAAAAAATAATGCAAAAATAAAATCTGATTCTATAAATGCAATATTAAATATCGAATAAATTCTTTCGTTTTTTCTTTTTCAGTTATTTTTTAATATGTTAAACCTTTAATGATTTCTATGGACCGGTGGTCCAGCGGCCTAAGACGCTGCCCTTACAAGGCAGAAATCGAGAGTTCAAATCTCTTCCGGTCCACTTCTTATTCTTAAAGGTTTCTTACTCCATTAGCAAGTGCTCCAAATTGATAGATTTCAATAAGAAAATAATACAGATGGGCAGATATAGAAAAAATGACAGATGGACAAGCGAATGTGGAAAGAGAGGAAATATGGTTGTGTTAAAAAAGTATCGAAAACTAGGAAGAGTTTTTAAGAAAAATGATCCATGGACTATTAAATGTAGAGAGAAGTCTCATGAAACCAGAAGGAATTTGGGTCATTACTCTAAAATGGGCAAGTTTTCAAGATTTTATGAAAATAAGGCAGCCAAGCAACTAAATTCATCTTTCGAAAAGGTATGGCAACCTAATGAAATATGTGATAGAATAGCCATAAAAAATGGTAGAGTATTCTTTATTGAAATAAAGACAGGAGATAGAAGTCTTTCGCCAAAGCAAGAAGAATTCAGAAGAATAGTCAAAAGTAAATTTATTGTTTTAAGAACCTTGTAGTTTAAAGTATTGGTGACATGCCGTTTTAAAATTTATAAATTCTTATAAGGTTAATAAGAGAATGAAACTATGGGCTGGTAGATCAACGGTAGATCGCTATCTCGGCAATTAAACCGAAATGGTAGAGGTTTCGGGACATCTTCAGTTGCGGCTGTAGGTGCGAAAATTCGAATCCCGACCAGTCCATCAATTTTTTTCTAAAATGATAATTTTATAAGTAGGTTATGAATATTTTATTAATATAGTTAAAAAAAATGGAGAAAAAATAAATGAACAGAATAATTTTTGATACTTAGTTCTAAAATAATTTTATAGTAAATTTCTAGGTGAAAAATATGCTTGGACCCCATCTAATGCTTGATTGCTACGGTTGTAATGAAAATAAACTAAAAGATTTAGACTTTGTCCTAAAGTTTTTAAATGAATTACCGGATATGATAAAAATGCATAAAATAGCAGATCCTTATGCAATTTATTATCCAGGAAAACCAGACTCATTTGACAAGGGAGGAATTTCAGCGATAGTAATAATAGCTGAGAGTCATATCAGCATTCATACTTTCCCAGCAAACAATTACATGAGCGTAGACATATTTTCTTGTAAGATTTTTGATATTGAAAAGGCAATAGAATATATAACTAAAGCTTTCGGAGCTAAAAAATTTGAGAAGAAAATTTTAAACAGGGGATTGGAATTTTCTAAAGATGTTCCTAGAGCAATGAAAATTGTTAAGAAACAAAGAGAAAAGATAAATTTAGAATAGCAAAGCAGCTATTCCACCAAGTCCTAAAAGCTTTTCTCCGGCATCGTGTTGAGAAGAAATAACCATTATCTCTACTCTCATCTTATCTGCAAGGTCTAGAACTTCTTCATACTCTCTAATCTTGCTGTCTGAAACTAGAAGCAGTTTAACGACTCTAGATTCTGTTGCTTCTTTTACTTTTTCTAAACCATAAACAGCTTTGCCACTGCTAGAGATTGATTCTAAAAGACTTTCAACTGCCTGAGTCTCTTCTGTTATTCTACTAAGTTTAGTTAATTTCTCTATAAGACCTTTTTTCAAAAGTTCTTGCAGTCCTGTGTCGCCTGTTTGGAAAGTCGAGTCGATTATTATTTTTTCCAAAAACGGTTTCTCTCTTTCTTTAATGACTTTTTGAAGATTTTCTTTAGCAAAAGCAGGACCAGCGATTATTATTTTTGATATGTTTGATTTTGACCTTAAAATTTCTAATAACTTGTTAAAATATTCTTTTTGTTTTTCCTCAGCTTTCTTCGAGTCATATCTTTTCCCAGAAGACTCGGAGTCTAGGTGTATTAGATGCTTGTATCTCTCCTTAAGCATGTAGAAATCAGCTTCATTTTCATCTAGAATACAAACTAAAACAGGTTCTGTTTTTCTTTCTGCAGCTTTTATCCTATCTACCTCCCAACCTTTCCAAATCCTATCTACTTTTAAAAACTTCTCAGGTTCTACCTCAATAGTATGATAGCCTTTCTCAACGTCTTCAGGCGCTTCAACTATTTTTCCAGTAAGTCTTAACTTTTCTTTCAAGTCTATTTTTTCAACCTGGATTTTCATTATAACTTCTTTTCTTCCTGTCTTGGCTCTTATTAGTTCCCCTTCACGTTTTACCTTTATGCTTCTCGGCGATTTAGAAGTAACAAAGCTACCAGCGGTTATGACTTCTTTTAATATTTCCAAGTCTTCCTGACTCTCAGGTGTAATCTTAGCTGTATTATGTTTTAAATCAAAGCTAGACTTCATAAACCTCAACAAAAATACTTTTATGCTTATGCTTTTAAATAACATATATGCCAGATTTCGTTCCAGTATTGGTAGCGGCTGTCTTGATGCTTATAGTGCTTCTTATAGTTTTTGGAGGTTCACTACTTGTCCCAACAAGTCCAGGAGGTATGAAAGCAAGCTCGAAGACAATCGTGCTTGGACAGGATTTGGTTGTCATGTATGTTGAGGTACAGAGTAATGTGGCAAGTCTGAAAGGTGAAGTTTCTCAAGGTCTTTTCGGAAATATTGAGCAAAAAACTGACTTTACAGTTGATAATTATAAGGACGCTTCGGAAGGAGTTATCAAACTTAGAATATGGAACTCAAATTATTATGGCGCTTTTATAATTAAGGTAAATGACAAGGAAGTTTATAGAGGAGTTCCAAAAATCGGCGAGCAATCTATAGTTTTCGATGGAAGTATTCTAAACTTTAGTAACGTCATAAAAATAGAAGCAGAAAGTTCTGGATGGAAAATCTGGGCACCTACTGCCTATATATTCAATGCTGATTTGTCTGTCAATTACCTAGGTAAAAAGACGCAAAGCCTTAGTTTTGATTTAACAAGCATAGAGGCAAAGAATGTTAATAGAGCCAGACTGTTGATATTTGGAACAAGGAATGGAGCTGGAAACCTGGTTGCCAGAATAAACGGAAGGGAAATTTTCTCTGGTTTCACGACCGTCTATACAGACTTTGCTATAGATAATCTAAGAGCTGGTAGCAATACTCTGGATTTGTCCACTGAGAGGAATACAATCTACAATTTAAGCTCCGTTCAGATCGTCTTGTTTTTTTAGATAATTTGATATTCAGGTCTTAACATTCTTTATTCATGGGAATATTCGATATTTTTAGAAAAAAATCTCATAGTCAAGAAACAATAAATCAACTTCAGAAGGAAATTACAGCTAATCTATATTCCCCAATTATAGCGGAATTACAAAAAAACGCTCAAGAAAGATTAGGAAGGAAACTCACAAGAGAAGAAATAATAAATGTTTTTAAAGAACGATATGAACAAGAAAAAGAATTGCAAAATCAAGGAGCAATGCCATCTTTTGCGCCTCCACCTTCAAATGAAACGCTTGAAAAAATTATAGAGGAGAGAAAGAAATTAAAAGAGGAAAGAGAAGAATCTTTGAAAGGCTATCCAGAATCTAGGCAATTCTTTGAAAAGGTTAAAGAAGAGGCAGCTGTAGGAGTAGTTGCTTCGGCAGCAGTTGCAGAATTAGTACGTAATCAAGATGAATTGAAAAAACAAGCAAGTTCAAAGTGGTCAGAAGCTGTCGCTTTTGAAAATAGAGGTAAGGAATTTTATAAGGAAGGTAAGCTCGAACAAGCCAAAGAAGAATTCACTAAAGCTCTAGAGACTTTAGAAGAAACAAATAAATTATACTCTCAATCTAAACCAACTGATTCATCTCTTATTTATGGTCTTAAGGATAATCGTCTTGAAATTGAATCTTTGATAGAAAAAGTCCAAGGAGAACTAAGAGCAGAAAGTTTACAAAAACAATATCCTAATGAACCTTATTCTACTCACTATGTAGTCTATCACGGTACTGTACCGGAAAAAATTGCCAGCATTGCTAAAGAAGGACTTAAAGCATTTGAAGAGCCAGGTCGACAAAAACCAGCTATTTACGGAACAACTGATCCGGGAGTAACTCGTATGCACATATTAGAGGGAGGTCCACATGATAAAATTCCTGAATTAAGTAAGACTTTTAGTCGAAAACCTGTAACGTTAGTAGTTCGAATACCGAAAGATTGGTTAAAGAATCAGCCCGACGTCGCTCCAGAAAAACTTCAGGCATTCGAAGGTATGCTTAAACATGAATTTAGTAGTAAAAACGACAGAGGGGGACTGTTTGGTGTTCAATTACCAGTAGATAAAATTCCTCCAGAATTTCTTTTTGTTCTTACTGACAAAGGAGACGCTATACCGATAAAAGAATTTATAGCACAGTCGGAAAAAGTTCAAAATGTAAGAGGAGAATTGCCAACTGAAAAAACATTAGAAAGCTCAACTGCGGTTGCATCTACTGCACTATCATTGCCAGCTATTAAACCCACACCTCTACAAATAATAGCAAAAAGAGCTTTTCAACCAATCAGATGCTCAACATGTGGTAGAGTATTTAATTCAGAAGCTGAATTTAATAATGAAATGATGCATTCTTGTGTAAGAGTTCGAATAAGATGCCCAGTTTGTGGGAGTGAGGATGTGGAGTGATATGCCTCATAAATGTAGAAAATGTGGTAGCGTTTTTGATGAGACAGGAAAAGTTATATCTACACCTTCAGAAATAAATAAAGAGGCTAAAGGCATGAGTTTTTTCGATAGATTTAGAAAATCTAAAGAAGAAAAATTAGAAGAAAGAAAACGTTTAGAAGATAAAATAGTAAGAGAAGCATATAAAGAAGTCGATGAAGAGATAGAAAAAGTAAATAAAGAGACATGGGCAGATGAAGGGGAGGTAAAGAAATTTGGAGGACGTGGTAGGGCACCTGTTACAGAAACACCTTATATAGAACCTTTAGGATACCAAAAATATAAAAAAGAAAAATTAGGAGAAAGAAGGATAAGCGAAAGAGGAAGTCCGCCAGAAATTAAAGATGAAGCGCTTGATGCTGCAAGAGTTATGATGGGTGTTGAAGAGGAGGCGCAGAAATATAAAGAGGAGAGAGATGCTGCAGAGAAGGAGGCATCATACAAAGAGCATGTAGGAAAGATGCGAAATTGGGAAGAGGACTTAGATGAAGAACATACTAGATGTGAAAGATGCTGGAATGTGTATAAGAAGTCTGAACCATTTTGTCCAAAATGTCATTTTCAAAATCGAGAATATATTTTACCTCCTGGAAAAATGTTTTGTTATTATTGTAAAACTGTTATTTCTGTTCATGATAAAGTATGTCCTAATCCTAAATGTGGTAGAGCAAATAAAGGTTATCTAGCTACAGAGCCATTAAGTAAAACAACAGCAAAAAGAGTAAGTGCTAAACTTTATGAGATGGTAATTTACGAAATAGTTGGAGTGTTTGTTTTATTTGGATTACCATTTTTCGGTTTACCGTCTTTACCGCTCTTAGGGGCAGTTATAATGGCTTTGCTCCCGTTCTATAGTTTTCTACCTGATGAACGCCAAGTTCTTCTTTCAAGGGAAACTGGCGAGGAAGCTCTAGGAGGCTGGGGTACAGGTGTTCTTGTACTTAAGAGTGGAGTAAAGATGATTGCTTTTATTCTATCAGTTATTCAATTCATAACTGTTCCTGTAAGTAAGCTAATACCTTTGGGAATTAGCTTCGCATATTACTTTACCCTTCCAACCTATTACAAAGTTACCGAGCCTTCCAGAATGATAGAGGCTTGGCTTAGAGTAGGAGTAGGAATACTTATAGCAGTGTTTATGCTCATGTCGTTTGCTGGTTCTCCTCAAGCTTGGTCATTAGCTATAATGTCTGTAGCATTTTTCTGTACTTCATTTCCCAAGCATAAAGAGGCAGAAGAAGAAAGAAACGTAGTTAGAGTTACGATAATGGACAAGGGTGCATTAAAATATTTGAAGGGAGCTCTAGATGTTCCTTTAAAAGTTATATTTTCGATTCTTATGATACTTGCTTGGATACTTTCAGGTTTTGGATTTAATGGTCTTAATGCCACACCTCTACAAATAATTTTTGCTTCTGTGTGGGTCTTATCTTTTATTAGCGGCTGGGCGGCTGGTACAGAGGGAAGACCAGCTTTAGGATTGTTGATGATACCCATAACTCTTTTTGTTTTAACTTTTACATCCACAGGAATTATAGGTAGTGCAGTCTTTGGATATTGGTGGCCTCAAGTTTATGCTTTAGGTGAATCTGTTGTTGCGCCTTTAACGCCTCTATGGGAGCAGTTTCAGACCGGAATGGCTGACTCTTGGTTAATGCTATCGAACCCGATGGGTTATTATGACCAAATGGCAAAAAGACAACAAGCTACGAAAACTAAACCTAAAGAAGGAGGAACAGCAAAATCAATAGAGGTAACAAGAACAGAGCTATTTACTTCAGTTCCGGGTGAACTAGAACCACAATTAGACCCTCTAGTAGGAACAATGGAAGTTCAGAATCAGGGAGAGTTTGATGCAGATTATATAGAGTTGAAAGTTTGGGCAACTTGGAAGGATCCAGAATCTCTTGAAGAGGTATGTACAGGGGCATTCGATTCAGCCAATTTCAAATGCAGTTCTGAAGGTTCTCTATCTTTCCCTTCAGAAGGTTCTTGTCAGATTGGAGCATGCGAGTGGTCTGGCACTACTTATCCTCGTGAAATAAAGCTTGTTACTTTTATTTTTACAAAAGGTGTTTGGCCTTTGCCAGATTCTGACAGTTTAACTGCTTGTGAAAGTTGTGATGTTCCAGAAAATGCAACTTATGTTCATGGAGGTCAGATAGTTAAGGTTAATGCTAATGTAAGTTATACTTACAATGTTAATGTTTCTATCCCTGTTGAGGTAATAGAGTTTCAAACTTACGTAGATTTGCTTCAAGCCAAAGCAATAACATTACAAGATTTAACATCTCAATATACTGGTGGTCCCGTTAAAGCAACATTATGGAGCCAAAGACAGCCGATAAGAGCAGGAGAAGCCTCTTTGTTTGTTGCATCGATTTACAACGATGGAGGAGGGGTTATAAATAGCGTCGATTTCACAGTCAAGATACCAAAAGAGTTAATTTATGATTCCTCAAATCCTGAAAACAATGGAAATGTTGAAATAGTAAGTAAAACATTTTATTTAGGCACTGTAGGAGCTGAGCAATGTGAGAAGGACGAATCTTCCGATAGCAATTATATAAAAATAATTTGTCATAATAACGTTCCTGATAGACCAATAAAAACCGGTGAGTTTAAAAGGGTTTCATTCTTAGTAACTCCTAAGAAGAACTTGAATGTTGATAGGATGACCAGATTAATAATAGGATTGGCCAATTATGATTATACAAAAACAACCTCGAAGAGCATTACAGTAGCAAATACTCCATTCCATTAGGGTGATTGAATGAAAAAGTTAATTTTATTGGTTTCAATTTTGGTTGTTTCTGGATGCGTAGGAATGCCTGACATTTTTAATCTTTCTGGTACACAAAAAACTAAGGTAAAAGAACAACCACTTGACGTTATAACAGTTCAAAACATAAATACTTTACCTAAACCTCCAATTAATGCGGCGGATGAATTTTCAATCTCGTTTGATGTTACTAATCTAGAGGAAGAAAGAGATGTTAAGGAAGTTGGATACAAACTCTTAGATATAGGATTGTGTACATGGATTTCAGGGGATAATAAAACAAAAAACTTTACAACTGCTTCTTCGCCCTTTGTTCCAAAACAAGATGAGTTTGTAGAATGGACCTTTAAAGCACCAAATGCTGAAGATTTGGCTTATATAAATTCAAAATGTCCTGTAAGGTTCAAAGTAAGTTACTCTTTTGATGCTATCTCAGAAATAGAGGTTGATGTTATTTCTGTAGATAAATACAATCAACTGCAACAGTCTGGTGAATTCCAAACCTTTGTACCTACATTAAGTCTAGGAAGAGGTCCTTTAAGAATTATGATGGAATTCGGAGCTTCACAACCTATAAAAACAGATACAATTCTACCAATTTATGTAACTGTTGAAGACAAGGGGACAGGACTATATGCTACAGTTCCTAAGAATGCTTTGACTTTAACTGTTCCCACTGGATTTTCCTGGGGAGGAGCGAGTAGTTGTGGAGAAAGATTTGAATGTCCAACCGAAAAATTATGTTACAATAAAGAAGAAATCACGATGATAGAAAGAAAATCACCGACATTCAGATGCTCGCTTACAACCCCAAGCTCAAGCTCAGTTGCAATTGAAAAAGTCTATAATATTGAAGCAGCTTTAAATTATACTTACGATATCACAAATCAGGTTGATGTAGATATTAAAACAATCTTATGAATATAAATTTATTTAAGGAAGGCCTAATAATTTTATGAAATATCTTTTATTAGCGACTATTGTTCTAATTGTTGTTTTAATCTCTTTATGTGCAGATATACCCAACTTCCCAAACATTCCTTTCCTTAATCCGCCCCAACCTGGAACTTCTGGTATTGAAGTTTCTAACGAGGATATTTATATTAATATTAATGCACTTCCGTCTGAAGTTAGTGGAGGAGGCAATGTTACTTTAATTTTTCAGATAAAGAATAAGGCAAACTACGATTTGGAAGACGTTTCTTTGAATATATACGATCCTTGTGTTTTTAACGAAGGTAATGAAATAACAGAGAATATAGGAACTTTGAAATCAAATCGTACAATTACAAAATCATGGACTTTAACATCACAAGAAATTACATTGACTAGAGATTGTAAAATTAAATTTGCATTAAGCTACAAGGGTAAATTTACCTTTTATCAAGATGTAGCGGTTCTAACTCAGTCTGAATATAATGTAAGGCTAACGCAGGGTACACTTCATAATATACCAATAAAATCATCATCCTCTTCTAGTCCACTGCAAATCTCTCTAACATTTTTAGAAGAACAGCCTCTTTTAGACGGTACTAACAGCGATGCACAAATAAATTATGCCTATACAGGAAGTGGTTTCATAAACATCTCGGCAGGAGACGTGACAATAACTATTCCAGATAATTTACAAGTTTCAACTGATGTCTGCAAAGGTGATTATAATGCGCCTTCTGGAGGAAATTTAACCTTGAAAGAATCATTGAAATTCATAAACAAAAAAGTTTCACCATCGACCTGTACCTTTATTGCAAAGGCCTCTCAACCAATTGATATTAAAACTCTAACCTTAAATGCGAATTATAAATATACTATAGATAGCTCAATTCCAATAAAAGTAAAAGGAACATCGACCACAACTCCACAGCCTTATAAGAGCAAATAGGCTAAATTATACTTCATTAAATCACAAAAGTTATAAATATATCCTTGATTATTCTATATCTATTAGTGAAAATATGAAAGGAAAAATTTTAGCATCGTTACTAGCAATAGCCTTAATCTCAGGATGTGCTGGTATAAGTATTCCTGGTGTGCCAGGATTAACACCAGGTACACCGGTTGGTGGGGGAAAAGGTTTAGAGATAACAAGTTTTACAGCAGAACCATCTGCTCTTTACAGCAATGCTACAGTTAGAATTGTAATGGAAGTAGAAAATCAGGGAGGAACAACAGTAACAAACACATCAACTTTTGCATACCTAACAGGTTCGAATATTAATCTAGGTAGCTCTAGCGATATGTATTGGCGTGGAAAAGAAGCAGCTGATCAAGAAGAATGTAAGAATCCTCCTAGAAACATGTTGCCAGCAGATGTTGTTAAAGGTACTTCAGGAACTAAAGTAGTATTTAAATGGAATTTAGAAGCACCTTCCATTTCCGCGGGTCAAACAAGATCTGATTCATTTATTGGGAGAGTTTACACAGACTATGAAACTGGTGTAAATGGCAACATATGGGCATATAAGGAAACAGAAGCAGATGCAGCAAGAGCTTCAGGAAGAGCCTTAAATAAAGCATCATTCACATCAACGTCAGGACCAGTTGCTGTAGAAGTCTCAGTTACACCTGATCCGATAATAGTGTACGGTAGTGATAGGTCATTCTCTTTAAACATAAAGATAAGCAATCTTGCAACAGGTACTATATACAAACCAAATAAAGTAACGAGTTGTAGCGGTATAGCACTTACAACAGATGATTTGAACAAAGTAAGTGTTAGCATAACAGCTCCTGACTTTAGCGGAATATCAACCTCAGGTTGTACAGGAGAACAAGAATTAGTTGCAGGAAGACCAACGACACTCGTGTGTGACTTGACAATCACTAATGACTTTACAACGTTTAAATCATTCCCAATTAACATAAATGTCGAGTACGGTTACTTTACAGAGAGAACAGCTGGCGTAACGGTTCAAGGTAGATAATTTTTTTCTCTTATTTTTAATAGTGTGAACCATAAGTATAAGCTATAAATATGCGTTTAACAATTTGTTAGTAAGGTGAAAACAAAATGAATAAATCTATTTTATTAACTGCATTAGCTGTTCTTCTAGTTGCAGGTTGTGCAGGAGTCGAGTTACCGTTTCAACAAATAACAACGACAGCAATTGGAGGTGCGGGAATGGTGATAACAGATTTTAGCGCAGATCCAACCACTGTTAACAGCAACTCCAATGTAAGAGTTATGATGACGGTTTCTAACAAGGGTGGTGCGCCAGTTCCAGACACAAGCTCACTAGTTTATCTAACAGGTTCAGCTATAAGCCTAAGTGACACAACAGGGACGTATTGGCACAGTTCAACTGAAACTTCCCAATTCAAACACTTTGGAAAGACAATGAATCCTGAGGATACTGTTAGAGGAACTCCAGCAGACGAAAAAATGATAACATGGAGTTTAACAGCACCTAATGCTACAAGATCTGATATATTCATTGGAAGGGTTTACTACGATTATCAAACATCTGTTACAGGAACAGTTTGGGTTTACTCTCAATCTGAGTCTGATGCAGCAAGAGCTGCTGGCAGGACTTTGAACAAAGCAACACTTTCAGCAACTTCAGGACCTGTTGCATTGACAGTAAAGACATCTCCAGACCCGGTTGTCCTATCTACTGGTGAGAACACATTCGCAATGACAATAAAGGTCAGCAATGTCGGTGGCGGAGCCCTATACAAAGTTGGTGCCGTTACTTACACATCAGGAAGCGAAGACATAACACTAACAACAGATGAGTTGAACAGAGTCGATATCGCAGTAAGCGCTCCAGGTATGACTGTTGCAGGTTGTACAGGCGAACAAGAACTAGTAGCAGGAAAGGACATCACATTATCATGTGATGTAACAATAACAAGTCCACCTACAACATTCCAAGGTTATCCTGTCACGGTAACAGCAACATATGGATATAATGCAGAAAGAACAGCAAGTGTAACGGTCCAAAAAAGATAATTTTTGTAGATAGTAAAAAGCTATCTACTTAATTATTATTTTATTTAGTACTTTTCTTATTCTTTTTCTTAAAAATCTGTTAGACTTTTCTGTATCTTTGCACTTTTCTTTGTAGAGTTTTCATCAAGTAAAGGAAGGCCATATTCTCCATCATAACCGGGTTGGACGTTTACCTTGCCGCTTCTATTGTTAAGTATTAAATCTACAATTTTCTCATTGACTAATAACCTTAACTTTTCTTCTGGAGCCTCTAACAAAACATTTAGTTCTGAACCAAATTCATTTATTAATTTCATTGAATCTTCCCACACTTTCCTAGAAAAGGTCTGAGTGTTGTAAACAACAGCTATCAACTCTGATAGAGGTATTAAGGTCTTAAATGGAATATAGTTATTAGGAACAAAACCTTCTGGTCTATCTGCTAGCTCTTCTACTCTATGAAGAACGCCTATAGTCAATTCCTTTCCACAGACGGAACAGATATTATTATATTTTATTGACTCCTTTGGTTCTAGAAAAACTTTACAATTCCTGTGTCCATCCCAATGGTATTTTCCTAAAGCAGGAGGAACTTCGCATGTATAAAGGAACTTTTTCTTATCTTTGTTTTTAATTATTTGGCATATTTCTGAAAAACTCGGTTTTTCTAAATCAAAAACGTTAAACTCACGTCCTAGACGTATGGTGTTAGCCGAATGGGAATCACTGTTTGAAACTAAAGAGTATTTGTCTAGAGAAGATATTCTCCAAAGCATTAGAGGATCAGCACTTAGACCTGTTTCTAAGGCATATATGTTTTTAGTTTGATACTGAAAGCATTCTTCAACAGAATCAAAACCAGACTTGCTTCCAAATATGCCATACCAAGGAGTCATGCAATGACCAGGTATTATCATTATGTCTTTAGAGACGTTCATTAAAATTTCTACAAGTTCTGGGCAAGTTAAATTATTAAAAATCGGTCTTCCATCGCTTGACAGACTACCATATTTTTTTAAGGTTTCATTTATTTGGTTGACTATGTCAAAGTTAGGAGCTAATATAATATTATGGATCTTCCTTGATTTTCCATCCTGCTCGTAAATGTTAGAGACCTCTGCTTGAAGAATAAAGAATATATTCTTATCCTTATAGTGGAATAATCCATCAATTTCTCTTAAATTTCTCCTAAGT
>Ga0172363_10003164_pt1 | contig 13380 bp, 12 predicted proteins | sample LakKivs2_kivu2a2_FD_114541 | JGI IMG/M metagenome (GOLD analysis project Ga0172363, IMG submission 114541) | Sediment microbial communities from Lake Kivu, Rwanda - Sediment s2_kivu2a2 | ecosystem: Environmental > Aquatic > Freshwater > Lake > Sediment | place: Rwanda: Western Province, Lake... | reverse complement strand
CGCAAGGATAGCAGGTATAAACGAGACGGTACCAATATCAATTGAAGCCGAGATAAAAGTACCAGATATAAGTAATCTACTAGCTCCAAACGTACCTACAGACGTTATAATTATAGGTGATTACAAATTCTCCCCGAAAGGTCTTATAGATAATATACTATTGGAGATAGATAACCCAAACAAAATAGACATTGAAGCAAGAAACATCACAGTTACCGTCTTTTATTTAAACGCAGGAGAAAAAACATTCATAGGCGGAACCTCGCTTGAAGAGGGAATAGTAAAAGCCCAGAGTAAAGAAGATTTCAAGGGACAACTTATAATCCCATACTCTAAATTATTCTCAACAGCAGGTGGACGTATATTACCTGAGCAAATGTTGTTAACAGTAAGAGCCAATGTTACAATACCTGGCATAAATCAAACAATATGGGTTGGGGTCACAGGTTGTCAAGACTTCCGTTTTTTTAACTAAAGAGATATTTAGCCGATTCTAAACCAAATAATCACTTATAGAAATAGGTTTTATTTAGAATAAAAGAGATACGGCTCTAGAATGGTGAAAATATTATACGGAGTTTGCGGAGAAGGACTAGGACATGCAAGCAGAAGTAGAATATTAATAAATCACTTGAAGAAAAAAAACTATGATATACGGATTGTCGCAGGTGGAAAAGCATACAGACTATTATCACAGGAATTCAAACACGTAGAAAAAATAGAATCAGCACATTTCGTCTACGAAAACAACGAAGCACGACTCATCAAAACCGTTTTTAACACAATATATAGAACGCTTTTTTATACACCTAAATCTTTTCTAAAAGTTAAAAAAATAATAGAAGAATACAAACCAGACATAATAATAACAGATGCCGACCCAATAAGTAATACATTAGGCTTCCTAAAAGGAATAAAAAGAATAAGCATAGACAACCCACATGCTATGCTATACAGAAAATACGACATCAAATCCAACGAATTCTTCGCATGGTTCCTACTAATGATGGCGTTAAGAATAACTATGATAAAACCACAAAAATACATAATCTATGACTTCTCAGACGAACAAATAAAAAATAAGAGAGTACTATTCCTAAAACCACTAATACAAGATGGCATACTAAAGCAAAAATCAGCCTACTCGAATCATATATTCGTCTATCAAACAGTTGGATCTGACGAAAAACTAATTAAAACATTAAAGAAATTTAACGAAAAATTTGTTATATACGGTTTTAACAAAGATATTGCAGACGATAATCTGTTTTTTAAAAGATTTAACGAAAACGAGTTTTACCAGGATATCTCACAAGCAAAAGCAATCATAACAAACGCTGGCTTCACGGTTATCAGCGAAGCATTGCATCTAAAAAAGCCGATTTTTTGTTTACCAATACAAAATCAATTTGAGCAGATGCTTAATGGTAAATTCATCGAAATGCTAGGTGCCGGTGTATCACATATAAAATATGATGAAAAAGGTCTAAAAGAATTTTTTGAAAACATTGAGTTATACAAAAAAAACTTAGAGTCTTACAACTCAGGTAAGCAAGAAGAGATACTAGGAAAAATTGAAGAAGAAATAAAAAAAATTATTACCAATTAACTCCAATAAATAATCTTAGCCTATATCATCAATAGAATAGCCAAAATGTTTGAAGTATTTTTTCATAAATACGTATATGAGTTTTCTAAGTCTCATTACACTCGGGTGCAGCTGTGTTTCTCGTTGTTTAATAAGATCCATGAAATCTATCTTGCTACTGGTCTTAATTTTTAAAGAATGCAACATTTTTTCCATGTTTTTCTGTGGATCTCTGCAAAAATCCTCATAATTTATGGAGATATAGTCTTTTTTTGGTAGCTTCTGTATGTTTTTTAAATAATATCTAGTCCCATTTGATGAGTTTAACGTCAAAAACATCACTCCGAGTTCTGAGAGCTTGGAGAAACAAAAACGCACCATAAAAAGGGATAGAGGGTTTTCAAATATTTTGTTGTACAATCTAAAAAGCCTGGTCGTATAAGGATTTCTATTTTTCAGTAAAACGTCTACCGCTTTGATTATAGAACTCAACGTTTTAAGCGGATGCCTGTGGATGAAAACAAATTTCGCATTTGGAAAAATCTTTTTGATATAAATGAAATTCGGGAAATCATACGGGTTTTTCAGAAGAAGTGGTTTATTGTTTCCCGCTATAAACTGTATTTTTTTGCACATCTCCCCAAATAAGGGAAGATTTTTTGGTGTAATATACATCTGGCTGGTTTGTTGCCCCAATAGGAAACCGTATTCCTCAGCGAAATCAGCGTCTATTTTTAATTTGTCAATCACTCTATCTTCTAAACCCTGTTCTTTGAATGATTCAGTGAGTTCTCTTTTTGCTATTTCTTCTCTTTGGTTGATATGGTTATCGATAAGTTCACCGTACTCGATAAGATGATACGCGGTTATAGGGTTGAAACAGCCTGTTGCTGTAAGCATCTTGTAGAGTATGCTAGTCCCAGATCTATGTAAACCTAGAATAAAGACTGGGTAGAATTCAACATTTTCCAGTAGTTGCAGATGCTGTTGATCCTTGTTTTCAATGTTTTTCATATAAATAATTCCTCTTCATCCAAACAGAATGGTTAGCAAACCAATAGTTGGTATTCCCAGTAAAATACTTATGTGATAAATAATGCAGCTACCATATACTGCAAAACCAAACATAAACAGGAAGTAATAAACTGAGAAATTTTGAGAACCCTTTTTTGATTTCATAACATATACGCCCAACGCAATACCCAAAAACAGGATAAATATGGTGTAGACATAGCTAATGGAATACAACAGTATTAATGGAACCAATAGAATCACATGGAGCACGCCATTTATTTTTAGAAGCAGTCTAGCTTTTTCAAGTCCCTTTGACACTACATATGTTTTTGTCCCGCTTTCTTTATCAAATTCATAGTCACCCATGTGGTTCATAATTTGAGCCATACAACTGAACACACCTACCGATATCGCAACTAACCAATTAATCAAAGTTATCGAACTAGCGATAAGAGAACCCCACAGTATTAGAAGAAAAAATGCGATGAAATGCCAGATTATATCTACACCTGGTCTACCCTTCAGTCTAAGTGGTGGAGAGGAATACATCCACATCCAAAAAATAAGAATGACACAAAAAAAGAAAACCTCAAGTTTAAACAAAAAAGAAACGACCAATGGAATAACGACAAAGATTACGTTTAGAAAAACACCTGTTTGTTTAGAAATTCTGCCAGATGCCATTGCATTAAAATGAATTTTCTTGAGATTCTTTTTATCAGACTCAATATCGTAATAGTTGTTTATCGCAAATGTAAAAGAGGTCATACAAAAAGTAGATACAACAAAAACCAAAAAAGGAACAAAATACTCTGACAGATTTAATGAAGACATCGCTAAAATAAAACCTATGAAAGAAAATGCAGACCAATTAAATACACCACGAATTCTAATAAAACTAGTAAAAAAAACTGAAACAATATTTTTCTTTCTATCAATTTGAATGGCCATAATACTATTATATCATAACCAATGAAAATATTAAAAAATTTGGTTTATTATGCCAAAACCCTAACACCATAATCATCGACACAACAAACAAAGGTTTTACCAAACAAAGAAAGTGTTTTACTTAACTCAGCAGTTTTACCTAATGCAAAAACAGAATTACCAAGCATACACATGCTAGCCATACCAAAATGATTCGCAGCCTCAATAGCCTCAACAACACGCCTGTCCGCAAGACTTATTTTTTTTGTAAAAAACTGTGACAATAAAAAAAGATTTTCAACAGAAGGTTTTTCCAATAACTTCTTAACACAATATTTCCCGTATTCACTGATTTCTACAATTTTTTTATCATCCAACAGAACGTTTTTTGTATCAATTTTTTTGCCAACAACACACAACACAATATCGTATTTACCAGGTATATGTTCAATCATGCCCCATGGCGGCAGTCCTGCTTCCCGTCTTATCTCAATACCACCAAAACTACTAGCAAACACATCACCCAGACCAGTGCATAGCTGCACCTCGGCACAATGAGCTGCTTTGATTGCATCAAACTTTGATAGACCAACAATTTTCGCGAGAGCAACAGAAGAGCTAAGAGCACCTGCTGCACTCATACCAAAACCCTGACTGACAGGCAGATCCAGCTTGGTTCTAACAACAGCCTTCAAAGGTTTCTCACCAATCAAATATTTGATGGCGAGCCTAGTGACAGGTGAGTTGGATTTCTTGTTGTTAACAAAAATCTCGATATCCTGCGCAGTAGAACTTTCAGCTATAACCTCTGTAACAGCCCCGAGTGAAACATTTATACCTGCACCACGAGAACCTGTTCTAGTAAGATCCTGGTTTACAAAAACTGGTTCAAAAAAACTAGATATATGACCAGGTGCAAAAACAACAGCTCTCATCATAACCACATCTAAATTTTTATTTTACTGCATCCAAGATGATATCAGCCAAAACATCTTTTGTCCCGCTCTCATGGATAACCTTTCTTTTTTTGTTTATTATCCATATTTCGTTTACATCCCCATAAAAACCAGAAATTGTGTTAGCAACCACCAAATCGATATCGTTTTTCTTTAAAAGTTCAAATGATTTCTTCTTTAGTTTATTTTTGTTATCTTCAACCTTGAAACCAACGATTTTAGCATCAGGAGCAAAACTTCTTAGTTGAGAAATAACTCTTGGAGCAGGCGCCATCTCAAGAACCAGTTTTTTCTGCCCAGAGGCTATCTTGCCTTTATGTTTAATTGGAATATAGTCTGATAGAGCTGCACAAACAATGATTACATCAAAATTTTTAACAACCTTATTTCTTATTAGCTTAAAAACGTCTCTGATGGACTCAAAATGTTTTGTTTTTATGTAACTTGGGATGGGCTCTCTGCTGCATCCATACCATAATTCCACTTCTGCTCCACGATAAAAAGCTTTTTTAGATAGAGAAACAGCTGTTTTGCCTGAACTACGGTTGGTAACAACCCTGACATCATCAACTGGCTCAGATGTAGAGCCGCCAATAATTAAGATTTTTTTGTCTTTTAAATTTTGCCTACCAATATTTCTTATAACATGTGCAACGATTTCATATATACTTGGCATTTTTGCCTTGTTTTTAACTATATTGGGTTCAACGAATTTTATGCCGTTCTTCTTACATTTCTCTATGTTGCCTTGTAGTATCTTATGCTTGTACATGGACAGATGCATAGAGGGAACAATCAATATCGGTACATCCGCGCCGATGGCAGTTGTTGCAAATGTTGTTACAGTCGTATCATCAATACCATTTGCTATCTTGGAAATAGTATTAGCGGTACATGGAGAAATAAGCAGCATATCAGCTGGCTGCTGTACTTGGCCACAAAAAGACACGTGCTCTGTTTCACCAGTTATCTCAACAACTGGTTTGTTTCCGGTCGCAAACTCCAAAGAATACGGATGAATAATTTTTGTAGCATCACGTGTCATCACTGGATAGACTTCTGCACCATGTCTGATTAGTTCTCTAGCTAATTTAACACATTCAACAGCAGCTATACCGCCAGTTACACCCAACACTATTCTTTTTTTAGAAAGTATTTTACTTTTACTTCCCCGTATCTCTTCTGCAGGATGCATTAAGACCACAAAAAAATATTTTTTTATCTAACTACCAGGACCGATACACCTGCGTGTCTAACAACCTTGTCTGTAACGCTACCCAGCAAAAATCTGCCTTCTTTACCATAGCCCTTGTAACCTATCAATATAATGTCTGCCGCTACTCTCTTTGCTACCATGAGAATTTCATCAGCTGGATCACCCGATTCTACTATTATATCGACTTTTTTTACTTCACCCTCAATCTCTTTTGCTACTTTTGACAGTGACTCCATTGCTTTCTCTTTGAATGTACCTGATTTTACTAGCTGACTGAAATCAATTGTCGGCAAAAGCATTTTTGTGAACGATGACTCTGATAACTCTGCTGGTATTATAGTTAAAAGTGTGATTTCATCTTCTTTATCAGCACACTGTAGCGCTGTATCTATAGCTTTTTTAGAGGCATCAGATCCGTCATATGCAACAATCATCTTTTTCATAGTAATCCGAAAAGTGTTAATGCAGAATCGTTCTAAAAAGATTTCGTATAAATCATCTACATAAATAAGAAATGAAATCAGAAAGAGGCAGCCCTTCTTCCCAACGCATAATAAAATTCCCGCTTTTACTATTACTTAGTTTTGGTAAACGAGAATGCAAAATCTTAGCTCTGCCATTCAATCCTTTGACATCCATTGTGAAAAGACGCCAAGAGTCACCACCATGACCCTTTAGGCGAAATGCATAAATCGGCAGTGTTCTAGTTTTTTCGCATTCATCTCTCATATGCTCTGCCTGTCTCTGAAGTTTACCATCCACGCTACTGAAATGAAGCGTGTCTTCAATGCTTGTCTTAACTTCCACCAAAAAAGATACGTCACCACGTAACGCCACCAGATCTACACCAAATGACCCAGCTGCACGGACAACAATAAACGGTTTATTACATATCATGAAATAGTTGCTTTTTTCCAGAACGGAACATGTTTTTGTCATTTTTGTAAGAGTTTCGTTTTTACCCTCAAGTAGGCTCTTAAATTCTCGCTCATATTGGCTGCTCATATCAAAAATATAAAATACGACTAAAGGTTTTAATGTTTGGGTAAATTGTTTTATTAAAAACCAAGGGGGTATGTAATGACCAATAAAGACATCCTTGTTAAAGAAGCGATGAAAACAAATCTTGCAACAGTAAAACCAGAGATATCTGTCAAAGAAGCAGCAAAAATAATGAAAAGCAGAGGGATAGGCAACTGCATTGTTGCAGACAACAAACCAGTTGGTATCGTGACCGAGAGCGATATAATAAAAAAGGTTGTAGCAGAAGGTTTAGACCCAAGCAAAGTTTCTGTTAAAGACATAATGACAACCCCGATAATAGTTATCAACCCATATGTTGACATAGAAGAAGCTATGAAGACAATGAGCAAGTGTAACATCCGTAGGCTACCAGTTGTAGAAAAAGGCAAACTTGTCGGTATAATAACGCAGAAAGATGTGCTATATTTTTCACCCATGTTATTGGAATTGTCGCGTGAATGGAGCAGCATAGAAGGTGGGGACGAGGTTTATCGCAAGAAACAGGTTTTTTCTGGTAAATGCGAGGACTGCGGCATGCTATCAACCAATCTTAGAATAATCGATGGTCGTTCTTTGTGCGAGGATTGTGTAGATGGTTTAAAATATGAATAAATGATTCGCTTTTTCCTAAAAAAATTTTGTTAAGAGGGGAAACATAAGATGAAAGTAAAAGATGTAATGACAAAAGAAGTTGTTTGTGTTGATAAAGACGAGAGCCTGTCACGTGTTCTTGAACTCATGAAAAAATACGATATCACAAAGATTCCTGTTATAGAAAACAAAAAACTTGTGGGAATTATCACTGATAATGTGATAGCCTATAAGCTGGGTTCTATAAGAAAAAGAACTGTTTCTGCTGCCCATCTTCACGCATCGTCAGTAACTGAAAAGAAAATCAAAACCGTATCCCCTGACACAGATGTGAAGGACATTCTAGAGACAGTAGGTGAACCAGGCTTAACCATGTTGCCTGTTATAGGAGAAGGCAATAAACTTGTCGGTGTGGTCACAAAAGCAGATCTCCTGCATCTGGTCAGCAGTAAAAAACCGCTTCATTCAATAATGCAGAAAAAACCACATTTTGTTTTACCAGATGACCGTGTCATACATGCTAGAAGGATCATGATAGAAAAAGATGTTGCTCGTCTACCAGTTGCGCGTGACGGCAGACTCGTTGGTATAATATCCGATATCGAGATTGCTTTCGCCCTTGCAGAAATAAAAAAATCTTATCCACTTGGTAAACAGAAACATCATCTTGACGAGTTGCTGGTAGAGGATGTTATGAAAACACCTGTTACATGGGCTGAACCAAACATGGGGGCCCTAGATGCAGCAAAAATAATGATCGATAACAACATCGGTGCCCTACCGTTACTAGAAAAAGAAAAAATAGTCGGTATCGTAACAAGAACTGATTTGCTTAAAACCATTTCCTTATAAAATATATTTAAGTAACCCGTCCTGGATTACTAATAGCGTTTATGAGTTATTGCATACCATCAGACGAACAGATTACAGAAGCGCTCAACAAAGTTTTTAAAGAATTCCATGTGGTTCAATCACAAAACAAACTCAGGGATTTAGTCACAAAGGAACTTGATACAAAAAAGAAAAAATATGGAGTTAGTGCAAAAAGATTGCGTATCGCTGCAATAAAAAGTGGTTTTATCAAACTAGATATACATTCACGTGATGGAGACCCAAAAAAGGTACTTAGGAAGTGCCCTGTTTGCGGCTTTGTTCTAGATAAAGTCAAGAATCTTACAATATGGGGTGGGGAGGTAACTATAGAGTTTTATTGCCGTAACTGCGGTTACAGAACTGGAAAGAAAAAACGTATACCTACCAGATACGCTTTTCAGTTGAAAAAAAAGAGCGCTTAACCTTTTTTATTTGTTCTAATATTTCTTTCCCAAATACAAGAATTATAATAACATATATATAATAATTATAGATATCGTTATGCAAGGGAGGATTACATACGAAGAAGACATCATGTATTATAATAATTCTAATCTTGCTTTTATCCTCTTCATCCACTATCAATTTAGTACAAGCAGATGACAACAATTTAGAAAGTACAAGTTCTGAACAATTTGAAAATGCTTATCGTTATAACGTCCAAGGCTGGATCTATGTTCACACAGAAGGAGAACCTTATGACAGAGGGTATCAGCAGGGATATCTCCTAGCCGCTGAAATTATTGATATGATGAATCGATGGAGCAATATAATCCATAATTACCCAAAATTTCAGTCTATTATTGGTGATGCATCATCCCCAAGATATGAAAAAGTTTCACAAAAATGGTGGAATTTCTGTAAATCAAAAGCTATGAAAATGTATTGGAGTGAATATCCTGATGAATACAAAGAAGAAATCAAAGGAATAGCAGATGGCGTAAATGCAAAAGACGTTAAATTCTTCGGCAAGACTCTAACATATGAAGATATCTTAACACTAAATGAAATGTACGAGGTTATGACAAAATTTGAAAACCCTAAAAAAGGAATTCATCCACTGAAAACTTTTTTGAATTCTTTGAGACAAATAGTCCCTGGAGTATCAGAAAAAGATGAAAACGAATTTATTTCGACATTTATAAGTCTACCAAAAGCGCATCATTGTAATGGTTTTATAGCGACAGGTGACGCCACCACAGACGGGCAGATTGTTGCTTCACAGGGAGTGCTTTGTGGTAATTGGTGGTATTCATATTACATTGCTCAACGCTGGAATGTTATCCTAGATATCGCGCCTAGCGAAGGTAACAGAATCATTATGACAACCTCTCCAGGATATATCTGGAGTGATGAAAATTTTTATCAGAACAGTAACGGAATAATACTAATTGATACAACAACCCCGCAGGGTTTATGGACCGAAAGAGGACTTCCTTTTGCGATAAGAACAAGAACCGCAGCTCAATATAGCAACAGTATAGATGATGTTATATATCACATGCTATACAAAAACGATGGCGTATGGACCGCTGTATTAGTTTTTGGTGACACAAAAACAGGCGAGATAGGCCGCCTAGATCTTGGATTGTATAAATATAAGATTTGGCGCACTTTTAATGGATTTTATTGGTCTGCAAATAACCTTATGGATCCAGCTGTAAGAGCAGAAACGAACGGGTTGGGAATCAAAGGCTTCGTATATTTGCTTGCAACACGTCTGTTGAAAATACCAACCGGATATCAATATTATACTAGAAGATATTTCCCTTCAGATAGAGATACAAAATTTGAAGAACTGGGCAATAAATATTATGGTGAAATCGACACGAATGTTGTTAAAGAAATAATGTCAACGAAACCTATCTTCAATGCTAACTCTGTAGACTGCAAGATAACAGATTCAACACTTATCAAAAACAATGGCTTATGGACATTTTTTGGTTACCAAAACGGAGCAGAATGGAATGTTACCAAACTCCAGAAAACTCTCAAAGGAGTAAAAAATGTACCAGCCGCGGGATGGTTGTTGACGTATGGTTTGCCTTATAATTTTGATTATCAACTTAATCATCAATATTATGACAATTATGGAGATAAAGAAGAAATCTTTTGGGATTTCACAACAGATAAAGAAAATAATATAGAATACTCTCATAGTACCGTTTCAGATGACACGTTATATTCCACTACTTCATCGGGTATGATTTACGCAATTGACACTTATTATGGCGACTTGCTTTGGGATTTGAATCTCAGTGGAAAATCTTCAGTTGCACCAGTGGTATACAACAATACAGTGTTTGTAGGAACAAACAGCGGATTGTACGCCTTAGACAAAAATAATGGTGATATAACATGGATGAAGAAAGTAGGTGCTGTTTCATCTTTATCAATCGCTTGCGATGAAATTATTGCGGGAACTGAAGAGGGCATATATTCATTTTCATGTAATGACGGGAGTGAAAAATGGGAAAGTTCGGTTGAGGGAGCAGCATATATATCAAAATCGTGGAGAGATACCGTGTTTGTAGGATCTGACAACAGTTGCTATGCAGTTGATGCGGAAAATGGAGAAACAAAATGGATTCTTGAGATGGATGCTCCTATTACTTCTTGTCCCACAGTAAATGATGGAACTGTTTATGCTGGATGTTGGGATACGTATTTGTACGCAATTAATGCTGAAGATGGAGAGTTAAAATGGAGATATAAAACAGGGTGGGGTATTGACACTTCTCCTGCAGTTAGTGACAGCATCGTTTATTTTGGGTCGATGGATAATAATTTTTATGCTCTTGATGCAGAAAGCGGGGACGACTTCTGGATATTTACGTGCCAGGCAAGTATACATTCTTCACCAGCTGTATATGGGGAGTATGTTTTCTTTGGTTCTGACGATGGAAGGTTTTATGCTTTAAATAAAACAACAGGTGAACCAGAATGGTTTTTTACTCCAGGCTATAGCTTACAAGGCGATGTTTATAACTATATAACGACACCGATTATTTCGGATCCTGTGGCAAACAACAGCACCATATTTATAGGGGCAAACGGAGTTGTTTTTGCGTTGGATGCGCAGACATGCGAGCGATTAAAGACTGTTTCAGAAAAGTTTGAATTGCCTTTATCAGCATTGGTTTTAATAACTGCAGCATTAATTATCTTGGGAGTTGCATTGGCTTGTCTTTATTTTGCAAGAAAAACCAGGAAATGATTTGGTTCTTTTGTAATCTTAACAATTTATTAGAATTATACTTAATAAATATATGACAAAATTTATTTATTATAATAGTTATTATTTTTATTGAATATGAAGAAAATCAAAATAATTATATTAACAGTTATCATTTTACTTTTTTTAACTGGTTTTGTTTCAAACGCATTAACTTCTTCAAACAATACTCAACAGAAAATCTTGAATAACGGTAAAAATAAAGTATATGACCTTCTTATAATAGCGCCAAAAGTATTTTCAAAAGAAATTATCCCTCTAGTTAACCATAAAAACAAGTTTGGTGTGAAAACAATAGTAGTTGACGTGGAGGAAGTATACCAACAAATGTTTTGGCACGGTAGAGACGACGCAGAGAAAATAAAATATTTTATAAAAGATGCTATTGGAAATTGGGGCATAAAATATGTTCTTCTTGTTGGTGGTCTGAAGGGTCAGTCACCGACTCAGCAATGGTGGATACCAGTTAGATACAGCTATCTAGACAGGAATTATGAGGAGTATACTGAACATAAATTCATCAGTGATTTGTATTTTGCTGATATATATGATTCAGATGGAAATTTTTCAAGTTGGGATGACAACAATAATGGAGTTTATGGTGAGTGGCCAGAAAACCAATCAGCAGTAGATAAACCAGATTTATACCCTGATGTTTATGTCGGGCGGCTTCCATGCCGTAACTCTTTGCAAGTAAGAGTAGCAGTAAAAAAAATAATCTCTTACGAGACCGGAAATTTTTCTGATTCTTGGTTCAAAAACATGGTTGTTGTCGCAGGTGATACCTATCCAGATAAAACTGATTACTATGATGGAGAGGTCTACACGCAGATGGGATTGGATATGATGCCTGGTTTCAAACCAGTTAAGCTTTGGGCGTCTAATGGTAGTTTGAAGAACTGGATGGATGTTGCGAAAGCAATTAACAGAGGATGTGGTTTCATCTGGTTTTCAGGTCATGGTAACCCAACATCATGGGCGACACATCCACCTAATAGCTCAGCATGGATAAATGGCCTTAAATTATGGAATATACCTTTTTTAGTAAACGGAAAGAAACTGCCAGTATGCATCGTTGGTAGTGGGTGTTTTAACAGCATGTTTAATGTTAGTCTGTTTAACTCATATTGGGTATTTGGTCTCCCTGTAACTCATTGTTGGAGCGAGGCTTTGACACTAAAACCATATGGTGGATGTATAGCAGTAATTGGTTCGACAGCATTTAGTTATGAGTCACCGGACATTAACACTGGAAACGGAGGTATTGAGTGGCTTGACATGCATTTCTTTGATCAATACGGACAACATAATGTTAGCGTTCTTGGTGAAATTTGGGGTAAAACCGTAACTTGTTTTTTGCAGAATTTTTCTATAAACTGGTCTGATAACAGTTCTAACGGGGATGCTTTGATTGCAAAAAACACAGAAATGTGGCTCTTGATGGGCGACCCCAGCCTAAGAATCGGCGGATACTATTAATTTAAATTTTGATTTTGTTTATAAAAAAAATTATATTTTTTGTTAAAAATTTAGCATATAAAAAACATGAATATTCACCTGCATATGCAGGTTTTACGATATGTTTATATAAGAGGATTTACATCTGTTTTTTGATTGGGATATGGGATGCGTGGATGGGAATGAACATTGATAGACGTCTTACCATATTAGGAGTAATGCTAATTGTTCTCAGTATGACTATGGCTACCCAATATGCTACAACCAAGGTTAGTTATACTTATTCAATTGTTCATCCAAGCAATGCTGATATAAGGTTCATAGGATCTGACAACGGTTCTGATGGCAGGGTCTTGAGAGCAATTAATAATGGAACTGTTGCCACTGTTCAACTTTATTTTGGTAATTGGAGCGCAAATAGTAACAAGACGTATACTGCTGCTTTTGGTATTGTTAACGAAGAGACAATGACTGTTAATATAACGCACATAAATGT
>Ga0172363_10003158_pt1 | contig 13395 bp, 11 predicted proteins | sample LakKivs2_kivu2a2_FD_114541 | JGI IMG/M metagenome (GOLD analysis project Ga0172363, IMG submission 114541) | Sediment microbial communities from Lake Kivu, Rwanda - Sediment s2_kivu2a2 | ecosystem: Environmental > Aquatic > Freshwater > Lake > Sediment | place: Rwanda: Western Province, Lake... | reverse complement strand
CTTCCCGATGGAACAAGCTACAACGCGTATCTGGTGCAGGGCAGCGAGAAGGTTGCCTTGATAGATACGGCGGACCCGACCATGACAGAGGCCCTGATGAGTTACCTGCAGGACCATCCAATTATCGACTATGTCATAGCCAATCATGCCGAGCAGGACCACTCGGGCACTCTGCCCCCGGCCCTGGAGAAATACCCGAATGCCAAGGTTGTCGCCACGCCCAAATGCAAGGACCTGCTGATGACTCTGTTGCTAATCCCCGAGGACAGATTCATCACTGTAGACGACGGCCAGACTCTATCTCTGGGAGACAAGACCCTGGAGTTTATCTATGCCCCCTGGGTGCACTGGCCTGAGACGATGCTCACATATGTACGGGAAGACAGGATACTCTTCCCGTGCGATCTCTTCGGCTCCCATCTGGCCACAACGGACATGTATGTGACCAACGAACGGCAGGTCTACGAAGCCGCCAAAAGATACTATGCCGAGATCATGATGCCCTTCCACACCAATATTGAGAAGCACCTGGAAAGGCTCCGCAGCTACGAGATTGATGTCATCGCCCCGAGTCACGGGCCAATGTATGACAGACCGCCATTCATTCTCGAGGCATATCGAAGTTGGGTGTCCGGCCCGCTCAAGAACACGGTGGCCTTACCTTACATTTCTATGCATGGCAGCACTCAGAAGATGGTCCAGCATCTCGTCGGGGCTCTGGCCGACCGGGGCGTCACCGCGAGACAGTTCGACCTTACGGCCACCGATACCGGCAAACTGGCCATGGCGTTAGTGGATTGTGCTACTCTGGTCATCGGAACGCCCACGGTCCTCGCCGGTCCACATCCAAATGCCGCCCACGCCGCATTTCTGGTCAATGCCTTGAGACCCAGGCTCCAGTTCGTGTCTGTTATCGGGTCGTACGGCTGGGGCGGACGGACAGTGGAACAACTCACGGCTATGATTCCCATCCTTAAGGTAGAGGTACTGGCTCCCGTAATCTGCAAGGGGTTGCCCCGAGAAACGGATTTCAAGGCCCTCGACACGTTAGCCGACACAATTGCGGCAAAGCACAAGGAGCGCGGTTTTACCTGACGGGCCGCTGTCTGATGCGTGGAAAACGGATGAGGAAGACTGTGCGGAGACCTGTGACATTCTTCAAATGTCATAAATTTGTAACTTTTTTGCGCAACGTTTTATAACTTCTCAATCAGTTCTGCCCTAGAATTTCAGCGTAGTACCGTTGTTGGAGTTCACTGTCTTTGGGATCTATCCTTCTGGCAAATCCTGGGAAAACACGGAGGATGGCGTCGGAAAGATGTGACAAGGCAGGAAGGGAAACATGGGACGAAGGTGAAGACATCGTAATCGCACGTTCCTACTAATGGTAGAGAGGAGGCAAACAATGGAGAAAGCGATGGAAAGGCTAGGAGAGCACATCCAAACGGGAGATTGGAAGCAGGAGAAACATGTGGCGGCAATTGAGTGCCCCGCGCAGGTAAGATCGGGGGAGTTGTTCGATGTCAAGGTCACCCTGGGCAAAGCGGTGGCGCACCCAAATACCACAGAACACCATATTCGCTGGATAAGTGTCTTCTTCCAACCCGCAGGGGAGAAATTCACGTATCAACTGGGCCACTTTGAGTTCACGGCACACGGCGAATCCGTCGAGGGGCCCAACAAGGGGCCGGTGTACACCAATCATGAGGCCTCGTTTTCCATGAAGACCAGCAAGCCGGGCACAATTCATGCCCTATCTCTTTGCAACATTCATGGCCTATGGGAGAACACCAAAGAAATAAAGGTGACATAGTTACTCTAGAGGGAGGAGATCATGGAACAAGCAACAGCACAAACAAGAGAAATGCCCCGCATCGGCGAGCCGGCGCCGCCTTTTGAGGCTGTAACCACTCATGGAACGCTCAAGCTGGAAGACTTCAAGGGAAGCTGGCTGATTCTCTTTTCTCATCCGGCGGATTTCACGCCGGTCTGCACTACCGAGTTCATAGCTTTCGCCGAGATTTATCCGGAACTGCAAAAACGCGGGGTAGAACTGCTGGGTCTCAGTGTGGATAGCGTGTCCTCACACATCGCATGGGTGCGCAACTGCGAGGAGAAAACGGGGGTAAGAATACCGTTCCCTGTCATCGCCGACCTCAACAAGGAGGTTGCCACGGCATACGGCATGATTCACCCCGGTCAGAGCAAGACCGAAACCGTCCGATGCGTGTTCATAATCGACCCCAATCAGAAAATCAGGACGATACTCTACTACCCGTTGACTACGGGCAGGAACATGGATGAGATAGTGAGAATAATCGACGCCCTGCAAACCACGGACAAGAACGGTGTCGCCACGCCGGCTAACTGGAGGCCGGGTGATAAGGTGGTGGTGCCTCCGCCCAACACACAGGAGATGGCCGAGGAAAGACTGAAGCAGGGGTATGAATGTACGGACTGGTATCTGTGCAAGAAGAAGTTGTAAACAACTGAGGAGGAAATATGGCTTGTATTAGCCCCGACGGTAAACCCACCGGCTCAGGTATCAAGATACTTCGTGTCCTTAAGTCAGGGCTGGCGTCTGCCGAAGAGATCGCGAGAGCGACCGGACTGCCGCCTTTCAGAGTAAGAAGCGGACTCCGCGAGTTCGCAGAGGCGGGGCTGGCTGTCGAAACGGTTAATGCGTACGAGATTACGGACAAGGGCAGAACGCTGACGCAGTAGTATCGACTGCCTGGACGCGTCGCCCGGGCAAAGGAGGGCAGAATGTGAAGACCGTTGTCCGGCACCGACTGCCAACTTAAGCTCGCAGTGTTACACAACAAAGAGGAAATGGAGGTACGAAACGGTGGAAAAACATGATTCTGTAACCAAAGTATCCAAGGCGTTCCTGGACATGTTGAACCAGGCGATCAGCAGGGAACTGCAGGTAGCCATCCAGTACATGTGGCAGCACATCCAGTGGGGCGGCGTCAGAGGATTTGCGGTTCACGATGAGCTTCAACAGATAGCCATAGCCGAAATGAAGCATGCCGAGGCCATTGCCGAACGGCTCTATTACCTTGGAGGTATACCTACGACCAAGCCCGACCCGATTTTCGTTGGTAGCACGCTGAAGGAGATGATACAGCAGGATATCAAGGATGAGGCGAACGCCATAACTCTTTACAAGAAGATCGTAGAGACCGCACTCAGCAAAGAGAACGATGTGACAACAGCCTTTCTTTTCAAGCAGATACTGCAGCAAGAAGAAGACCACCACGACACTTTCACGACTCTGGCGGAGGATTTGTAGCCCCCGAGGACACATTGAGGTCGGGCACGGATAGCGGCTGAATACGAAGCGCCGCCGGTGCTTGCAGGGACTGACCCTGCAGTGCTTGTCATGAAGACAGGCACCTGCAGATTCTATTACTCTTGTATCTTCAGCGGATTGCTGAAACGAAGAAGAGAGACCTGGCAAGAGAAATGAGCGAGAAGACGAGGTCAAAGAAGTCCAGGAAGGCCTCGGTCCAAGTGATCGGGATGACCTGCACCAATTGTGCGTCCACCGTAGAGAAGGGGCTTGCTCAGACTCCCGGTGTGGAGCGGGCCAACGTCAACTTCGCCTCGGGGAAAGCTTCGATAGAATACGACCCCTCCAGAGTGAACCTTGCCAAGCTCAAGGATGCTGTTTCGGAACTGGGCTACGGGGTCGCCGTCAAGAAGTCGATATTTCCCGTGGGTGGAATGACCTGCGTGACCTGTGTTGCCCGCGTGGAAGAAGCTCTCTCCGGCGTGCCCGGCGTGGTTTCAGCCAATGTGAACCTGGCCTCGGAGCAAGCCACCGTAGAGTATCTCGAAGGAACGCCGGTGGCCGAAATGAAACGGGCCGTCAAGGATGCCGGCTACGAACTTGGGCCCGAGGCCGCAGCCCTGGAGGATGTGGCAACCGCCGCCCAGCGTGAGACTCGAGCGCTCCGAAGCAGGTTTGTCGTTGCTGCCATCCTCGCTTCCATAATCATGGCTGTGGGGTTTGGCCCTTCCTTTGTAGGCCAGCCTTATCTGTTGTGGGCTCTGGCCACACCGGTACAGTTCTGGGCGGGTCTGCGGTTCTATCGGGGGGCATGGGGAGCGCTGAAACACAGGACATCAGATATGAACACCCTGATTGCCGTGGGAACCTCGGTAGCTTACTTCTACAGCACGGCAGCTGTTATTGCTCCCGGTCTTTTCAGGTCCGGTATACTGGAACCCAATTTGTACTTCGACACCTCAGCTGCGATCATAGCCTTGATTCTTCTCGGCCGTCTGTTGGAAGCCAGGGCCAGAGGACAGACGTCGGAAGCAATCAAAAAGCTTATCGGTATGCAGCCGAAGACCGCCCTGGTTATCCGCGAAGGTCAGCAGACAGAGATTCCCGTTGAAGATGTTCAGGTGGGCGACATCATCCTGGTACACCCGGGCGAAAGGGTGCCCGTGGACGGCGTGGTGTATCAGGGCTACTCCAGCATCGATGAGTCCATGATTACCGGAGAGAGCATACCTGTAGAAAAGAAGGTTGGCGACGAGGTCATCGGCGCAACTATCAATAAGACCGGCAGTCTTCAAATTGAGGCGAGCAAGGTGGGCAAGGACACAACTCTGGCCCACATAATCAGAATGGTGGAGGAGGCCCAGGGGAGCAAAGCTCCTATTCAGCGTCTGGCCGACGTTATCGCGAGCTACTTTGTGCCGGCGGTGATCGGGGCTGCCCTTGTAACCTTCGTGATCTGGTATTTCGTGGGACCGGCGCCGGCCCTGACCTTCGCTATTCTCAATCTGGTCGCCGTCCTCGTCATCGCCTGTCCCTGCGCCCTCGGGCTGGCCACTCCCACCGCCATCATGGTAGGCACAGGCAAGGGGGCCGAGCACGGCATACTTATCAGGAATGGCGAAGCCCTGGAGAGGGCTCACCAGCTCAACACCGTGCTTCTGGATAAGACCGGTACACTGACCCGCGGCGAACCTGTGGTCACCGATGTGGTGGCCACACCCGTTTTTTCCGCTGAAGAGGTCCTCCGCCTGGCGGCATCCGCTGAGCATAGTTCGGAGCACCCTCTCGGGGAAGCCGTGGTTAAGGCCGCTATGGAGAAGAAGCTTCAGCTATCTTCCTCGTCAGATTTCAATGCTATCCCCGGACAGGGCATTGAGGCTGTGGTAGAGGGCAAGAGGCTTTTCCTGGGGAACCTTAGGTTAATGGAGGAACGGGGCTTATCTCTGAACGGGCTAGAGAAGAAGGCGGCTGGGCTCTTCGAAGAAGGGAAAACGGTAATGTTCTTGGGCCAAGACAGTCAGATAGGCGGGATGATCGCTCTGGCTGATACGTTGAAGCCGGGCGCCAGAGAAGCAGTCCAAATGCTGCACCAGATGGGCATTGAAACAGCCATGCTGACCGGGGACAACCAGCGAACGGCTGACTCTATTGCCCGAGAGGCAGGGATCGACCGCGTCCTGGCCGAAGTGCCGCCCGAGAACAAGGCTGAGGAGGTCAAGAAATTGCAGGCAGAAGGCAAGGCGGTGGCAATGGTGGGCGACGGCATCAACGACGCTCCGGCACTGGCCCAGGCGGATATCGGTATCGCTATCGGCACGGGCACTGATGTTGCCATAGAGACGGGCGATATCACTTTGATCAGCGGCGACCTGATGGGAGTCGTAACCGCTATATCGCTGAGCAAGCGGACCATGAGGACCATCAGACAGAACCTGTTTTGGGCCTTTGCCTACAATACCGCCCTCATTCCCATAGCAGCCGGCGTATTGTATGTTGCCTTTGGGGAATCCGGCGTCCCCTCCGGACTTCACTTCATTCTAGGGCAGTACGGTTTCTTGAATCCCATCCTGGCCGCAGCAGCTATGGCGGCCAGTTCCATCACCGTCGTATCCAATTCGCTCCGCTTGAGACGGTTCAAACCAGCTATGGTTGGCAATTAAGGAAAGGAGGTGCGCAATGGCAACAAGTGTAGACCCAGTTTGCAAGATGCAGGTGGAGGAGAGCAAGGCGGCAGCCACTTCGGCGTATAAGGGGAAGAAGTACTATTTCTGCGCTGTCGGCTGCAAGAAGGCTTTCGACCGAGACCCCGAGAAGTACATCGCCAAAGAAAAGAAATAGTCTGTGAGGCGTGAGGGATATGTGGAGATGCAGCAATTGCCATCACGTGGAGTTCACTGCTGACAGGCCTCTGAGATGCCCTGTCTGCGGCGCTGAGGGGAAGTTCGGTCCGCACGAGGTCGCGGGAATCAAGGGAACCAAGACTCTGAACAATCTTAAGGCTGGCTTCGCAGCCGAGTCCCAGGCACATTTCAGGAATCTTGTCTATGCCATTAAGGCTGAACAAGAGAGCTATCCCGAGGTGGCGAGATTGTTCCGTGCTATCGCTGAGGCCGAGGCGGTCCATGCCTACAACCATTTCCGCCTTTTGGGCGCCATATCAGGCACCCAGGATAATCTTCAAAGCGCATTCGAGAGAGAGAACCTCGCCGCCAGCACTTATCCCCAATTCGTAAGGGAGGCAAACGAGGAGCAAAATACAGCCGTCGCCACGGTCCTGGGTTATTCCCGCGACGTAGAGAGAGGGCATGCCGAGCTGTACAAAAAGGCACTGGCTCATATGATGGCGGGCGAGAATACCGATTATTACGTCTGTGAGGTCTGCGGTTATACATCCGATGGCAGTCTTCCCGATGTGTGCCCCATTTGCGGCGCTCCCAGGGATAAATTCCGGAAGGTAGAATGAAGGCCAGGCAGTACCGGCGCAAATCGAGAAGAAATCCACGATGTGGATCTCGGGCATGGCCCGAACAATGTTGGACAAGGATTGAGGAGCGACTCCCGCGCGGCAGAGGATGGTGATGAAGATGATCGAAGAGAACCGGGCCAAAGTTGGTTTGTCTTTGCCTTTTGAGTCCAGGTATTATCCTCTGAAGAAACTGCTCAATATCTACCAGAAGTCGGTGCAAGACCCGGAGGAGTTCTGGGCCGAACAGGCACGTCAGCTAGACTGGTTCAAGACATGGGACAAGGTCTTGGAGTGGGAGCCACCCTTTGCGAGATGGTTTGTGGGCGGGAGATTGAACGCATCGTATATATGTGTTGACCGCCATGCCAGGACGTGGCGCAGAAGCAAGGTGGCTATCTACTGGGAAGGGGAGGCAGGCGATATCAGAGTGCTAAGCTATTCCACGCTGTACCATGAGGTCAACAGATATGCTTCAGTCCTGAAGAGATGCGGCGTAGGCATCGGGGACAAGGTTGCCCTATATTTGCCCATGATACCCGAGCTGCCTATCTTCATGCTGGCGTGTGCCAGGATTGGGGCCGTTCACACTGTGATATTCTCCGGTTTCAGTGCGCAGGCACTGGCCGACAGGGTCAATGATATTCAGGCCAAGCTGTTGATAACTGCCGACGGGGGCTTCCGCAGGGGCAAAGTAATCCCGCTGAAAAGTATAGCCGACGAAGCCCTGGCGAAGTGCCCTTCGGTGGAAAACACGATTGTAGTCAAAAGGACCGGAGCCGCCGTCACGCTGAAGCCGTCGAGGGAATCGTGGCTGCACGACCTCCTCGACAGCGCGGAGCACTTCGTGGCGCCCGAAGCACTGGAGTCGAACCATCCGCTCTACATCCTGTATACGTCCGGCACCACTGGCAAACCCAAAGGTGTTGTACACGGTACCGGCGGTTATATGGTACACAATTACTCAGCTTACAAGTGGGTCTTCGACATCCGGGAGGAATCGGTCTACTGGTGCACTGTCGATGTGGGCTGGGTCACAGGGCACAGTCAGATAGTGTACGCTCCCCTGGCCCACGGAGCAGCTATGGTAATGTACGAGGGGGCTCCAGACTATCCTAACATCGAGCGATGGTGGAGCATTATCGAGAAGTACGGAGTCACCATATTCTACACGTCTCCTACCGCAGTCAGGATGTTCATGGGGCACGGAGAGGAGATGCTGAAGAAGTACGACCTTAGTAGTCTGGAACTGCTGGGCAGCGTGGGAGAACCCATAAATCCCGAGGCCTGGCTCTGGTTCTATCGCAACATCGGCGGCGAAAGATGCCCTGTTGTCGACACGTGGTGGCAGACTGAGACCGGCGGCATCATGATTTCGCCCACCCCCGGAATAGAGTGTGTGCCGTTAAAGCCAGGCTCGGCAACTTTCCCGTTGCCGGGCATAGAGGCCGACGTACTGGGAGAGGATGGTAAGCCGGTGGCGGTGGAGCAGAGAGGATTCCTGGTAATATGGAAGCCCTGGCCGGGAATGCTACTCGGCATACATGGGGACTCTGAACGCTACAAGAGTGCCTATTGGTCACGCTTCCCCGGCGCTTACTACAGTGGTGACTACGCCCTGAAGGACAAGGACGGATATCTGTGGATGCTGGGACGGGCCGACGAAGTACTAAAGGTCGCCGGCCACAGAGTGAGCACCGCCGAACTGGAAGATGCCGCTGTCTCGCACCCCCAGGTGGCCGAAGCCGCAGTCGTGGGCAAGAAAGACCCGGTGAAAGGGGAAAGGATCGTCATGTTCGTCAGGCTCATAGAAGGCGCTGGTCCCTCTCCTGACCTGAAGAACGACATTGCTGCGCACATGCGTAAGATGATAGGGCCTATAGCCGTGCCCGACGAAGTCCATTTTGCCAGGGAGCTGCCCAAGACGAGAAGCGGCAAGGTCATGCGCCGCGTTCTCAGGGCGGTGGCCAATAATAGCAGCATCGGAGACCTTACAACTCTGGAAGACAAGAACTCCGTGGAGGAAATAGTCAAGGCCTACGAGAAATTCAAGGAAGAGGAGCTCGTGAAGACGTAGGATATCCAACTGCTGATTCCGTGTTGCAGGCGGAATCGAATGACGCAGCCATAGATAGGAAGAGGCAAAAATGGACAAGGGTTTTGCGGCAGTGCTTGAAGTCAATAATGAGTGCGTTGAGCTCAACCGTTTCGCGGGAGATTTCCTGGCCAGGACTGTGCTCGGTGCAGTTTCTTCTTTGAAAGGAGGCGAAGATGTACACGAACTGGAACTCCTGCTGCATGGGGATAACATCACGATCACGGCCAATGGCAGTGAGCTTCCGCTCACGCCCTTTCCCGAGGAAATCATCACCAACACGATAACAGGCCTCGTCTCTTCATTGAAGGGGGTGAACAAAATAGACAGCCTGAAGGTTAAGGTTAGGGCACAATAGTCAGTTGTTCTCGTGGAAGGTTACATACGGCTAACCAAGATAGTGAACAGCGAGAGTCTGACAAGAGTCTAGAAAGGAGGAGAAAAATGACAGAGGAATTGTGTCCGGTTTGCGGCTGCACCATCAAGGGACAGGGCTATGTGAAAGATGGCGTCAGGTACTGCTGCGAGCCCTGCGCCACCGGCAGCGGGCCGTGCCAGTGTGGATGCTGCCATCCGGTGGAACCGCAAAAAGAGAAGAAGACTAAGCCGAGAACCTAGAATCTCATTTGTTGCCGAAGTGCAGGGGGTATTATGTCCAATCATCTGAGGAACGAGACTTCTCCGTATTTGCGTCAACACGCCCACAACCCGGTAGACTGGTATCCCTGGGGCCGGGAAGCGTTCGAGAAGGCCCAAAAGGAAGACAAACCCGTCTTCCTGTCCATAGGGTACTCGACGTGCCACTGGTGCCACGTGATGGCGCACGAATCTTTCGAGCATCCCGAAGTAGCGAGACTTATGAACGACGTTTTCGTCTCTATAAAGGTGGACCGCGAGGAGCGGCCCGATATAGACAGCGTTTACATGAGGGCGTGCCAGGTCATGACAGGCACCGGGGGCTGGCCTCTTACGGTCATCCTGACTCCGGATAAGAAACCGTTCTTCGCCGCGACTTACGTTCCCAGGGAGAGCCGGTTTGGACTGGAAGGAATGATGGAGCTGATTCCACACATGCGGGATATCTGGACAACGCGACGAGACGAAGCGTTAAGCCTGTCCGACAGAGCCAGCGCTCTACTACAGCAGGCCTCGCAGAACACAGCGGGAGAGGACCTGGGCGAAGCGGCATTGACGCTGGCCTATGAGCAGCTCGCTCAATCATTTGATGAAAAGCACGGTGGTTTCAGTGACGCGCCGAAGTTCCCCACTCCCACCAACCTTCTCTTCTTGCTCCGCTACTGGAAGCGCACCGGCGATAAGACAGCGCTGGATATGGTGGAGAAGACCCTCCAGACTATGCGGCGGGGCGGCATCTACGACCACATCGGATTCGGCTTCCATCGCTATTCCACGGATGCCCAGTGGCTTCTACCTCACTTTGAGAAGATGCTTTACGACCAGGCTATGCTGGCCATGGCTTACACCGAGGCTTACCAGGCAACAGGGACAGAGGATTACGGGAAGACCGCCCGAGAGATTTTCACTTATGTCCTGCGTGACATGACAGGGGCCGAAGGCGGGTTCTTCTCGGCCGAAGATGCGGACAGCGAGGGAGAGGAAGGGAAGTTCTACGTCTGGACAGAGGAGCAGGTTCGAGAGGCGCTTAGCAATGAGGAGGCAGATTTCATCAATCGGGTTTTCCACATTGAGAAAGACGGCAATTTCAGCGGCGAAGCGACCGAAAAGAAGACAGGGGCCAACATACTGCATTTGACAAAGTCGCCGGACGGGATCGCTTCCGACCTGAATCAGTCGCCACAGCAGCTTCAGAAGCATCTCGAGGTGGCACGGCAGAAGTTATTCAACCGCCGCGAAGAACGCGTCCATCCTATGAAGGACGACAAGATTCTAACCGATTGGAACGGTCTCATGATTGCTGCGCTGGCCAAAGGAGCCCAGGTGTTCGATGAGCCCCGCTATGCTGAAGTGGCTTGCGGCGCAGCGGATTTCATACTTGGGGAAATGCGTAAGGCGAACGGCCGGCTCTGGCACCGGCATCGAGGCCAGTGGACCGGCGTCGATGCCAACCTCGATGACTATGCTTTTCTGGTCTGGGGCCTGATAGAGCTATACCAGGCCACCTTCGATACAAGCCATCTTCAATCTGCTCTGGAGCTGACCGCCGACATGCTAAAGCACTTCTGGGACGCTGACGGTGGCGCACTCTATCTGACGCCTGACGACGGCGAAAGCTTGCTGGTTAGAAACAAGGACATTCACGATACTGCTCTGCCGTCGGCAAATTCCGTGGCAATGCTGAACCTGCTCCGCCTGGGGCACATGACCGGCAATTCCGATTTCGAGGAGAAGGCAGCAAAAATCGTCCGCGCATTTTCGGGAAGCGTCAAGGATTCGCCGGCGGCAAGTACTCAACTGATGGTCGCCCTGGATTTTGCGCTCGGACCCTCGTACGAAGTGGTGATAGCCGGCAGCCCAGACGCCGAGGACACCAGGGCCATGATGAGAGAGCTAGGAAGAAATTTCTTACCGAACAAGGTAGTGCTTCTCAACCGTAGCGACCGGAAGTCGCCCGAGATAGGAAAACTAGCCGAATTTACCAGAGGCCAGGTAAGCACCGGAGGCAGGGCGACGGCCTACGTCTGCCTCGATCACACCTGCAAATCGCCAACCACAGATACTAGCAGGATGCTAGAACTACTAGACAAAGGGGAACATAGCCGCCGTTAGGTAGCAAAGGAGGTCCAGAATGGAGGACGCCAGGATTTCCTACCATGAATCCGTGCGCAAGGTCTATGACCGGATCAAACGGGATGGCATGAACAATATTCGGGACCGGTACGCGGCCCAGGGCTTTGGTGGCGATCCCGATAAGCGGTGTCCGTTCTGCCAGGGAGGTGTACGGTGTGACCTCTGCTCCAATGGGCCATGCCGTTCCGACGCATCCAAGGACAAAAGAGGAGTGTGCGGCATCACTGCCGATGGTATGGCCATGCGGATGATGCTCCTCAGAAACGTAATGGGCGCCTCAACTTACCAGTATCATACGGACCAGACTATCAAGACCCTGAGGGCAACTGCGAACGGCAAGACGCCGTTCTACATCAGGGAAGCAGGTAAGCTGAGGAGCTTTGCCGAGCGGCTGGGCATCGACACATCGGGGGCAGAAAATCAAATCGCCGTCCGCCTGTGTGACTTCGCGGAGGCCGATTTCAACAGGAAGTATGATGAACCCAGCCGGATCGTGGAGATGCTGGCTCCGCAGGAACGCAAGGAGGCGTGGAAAAAGCTGGGGATTTTCCCCGGCGGCATTCACGGCGAGATGATGCTGGCTGCGAGCTCGTGCCTGACGAATGTCGATGGCTATTATGTCAGCCTGGCTCTCAAGGCCATGCGTCTAGGCTTAGCGATGGCCTACCAGAGCCAGATTGTCAACGAGTATTGTCAGGATGTCCTTTTTGGCGTTCCCAGGCCGCACAAAATGCGGGTGGACCTCGGGGTACTAGACCCCGATTATGTCAACGTGCTGCCCAACGGGCATGAACCTTTTCTCGGCTTCGCTATGGTCCGGCTGGCCAGGGAACCGGAATGGCAAGAGAAAGCAAAAGCCGTAGGGGCCAGGGGTTTGCGGGTAATTGCCAACATTGAGACCGGGCAGGAAATGATTCAGAGATGGGACATGGATGATGTCTTCTATGGTTTCACAGGCAACTGGATCATGCAGGAGGCGGTCCTGGCCAGCGGGTGCGTGGACCTTTTCGCCTGTGACATGAATTGCTCGATGCCGGTTGACCCTATGTATGCCAGGCAATACAAGTTTAGGCTCATACCGGTGAGTGAAGTGGTCTCCTTTGAAGGCGTTACGGAACGGCTCGACTATGTTCCAGAAAGGGCTCAGGAACAGGCCGCTCAACTTCTGCAGATGGCGGTTGACAACTTCAAGGAACGCAGGACGTCCGTCGAGCCAGTACGTCAATTACCGGTGAAAGAGGCTACCGTTGGTTTCTCGACCGAGAGCATCGTCGATGCCTTGGGCGGCACGCTCGGCCCCCTGGTGGCGGCCATTAAGGAGGGAACCTTGAGGGGAGTGGCCGGCCTTGTTTCCTGCACCACCCTGAGGGACACGGGACAAGACGTACACAGTGTACGCATAGCTAAGGAGTTGATTAAGCGCGATATTCTGGTGCTATCGCTGGGATGTGGCAACGGCGCTATGCAGGTCGCCGGCCTCTGCAATCCGGAGGCAAGAGAATTCGCCGGTCCGGGTCTGCGTGGACTTTGCGAGAGTCTAGGAATCCCTCCCGTTCTTAGCTACGGAACCTGCACCGATACCGGACGATTGGCAGACTTGCTGGCAACGTTATCCAGCGCTTTGGGAGATGTGCCTCTCCCGGACCTTCCTGTCGCCGCCGTAGCGCCCGAGTATATGGAACAAAAGGCTACTATTGACGCAGTTTTCGCTCTGGCGTTGGGGCTTTACACCTATGTCAATCCTGTTCCGACTATTACCGGAGCGCCTAACCT
>Ga0172363_10003157_pt1 | contig 13395 bp, 18 predicted proteins | sample LakKivs2_kivu2a2_FD_114541 | JGI IMG/M metagenome (GOLD analysis project Ga0172363, IMG submission 114541) | Sediment microbial communities from Lake Kivu, Rwanda - Sediment s2_kivu2a2 | ecosystem: Environmental > Aquatic > Freshwater > Lake > Sediment | place: Rwanda: Western Province, Lake... | reverse complement strand
CATGCGTGTAATGGTATGTTATTACAATCAATTTACTATTATCCGATGAAGTGTTCCAACTGTGGTAAACTCTGGATAGATGTTGTTAGGTGGGTTGAAGTAGATGAACTATCATAAATTAAAAGTGAAATCAAGAGCAAATAAACAAACATTTGATGGAGTATGTGATTGGTTAATAAATATTGGTTTAACACCAGTAAGCCACGAATCATCCAACACAAAAAAGATATTTAATGGGAATGGCTTTCATGTGAGTGTGACAAAAGAATGAAATGCCCTAAATGTAAAACGCGTTGGGATTGGTCTTCATATACTGTGAGTAAAAAACATTATGAACCAACATGTCAGCAATGTAAATACAAATTTGCAGAAGAGGATATGTTGCCACAGCGAATAAAAACGGAAACTGTAGCCAGTTTTATATTTAATTTGGTTGAAGCTGGTGCGTTTTTTGATATTGTTGTTGAGAGCACATACGAAAATTTAAAAACATTAAAGAAGCATCTTAAAATAGATTCAAAAATATTCAAACAGAGTAAATGGAATCAAAAACTTTCACTTATTGTTATTGATACATGTGATACGGAAGAAGACGCAGAAGTATTGTTTGAACAAGCAAAAACAACGATATTTAAAATATTATGACACAATTTACTCTTAAGGGGCGCATCATAAAAGGTTGTGTAACAAACAACAATCCTTGGTTAGAGCGCGGGTGGTATTCAGAGAAAGATATACAACAATTACATAAAGAAATATTAGGTTCTATAATTAAAACAATTGATTTTGGTGCTGGTGAGGATGTTGCGTCTGAAAAATTTATATTTTATCACATACTTAAAGTACAAATAGATGAATTATTTGGAATTAAAGATAAGGAATCAACTACAGTTCATTACATACCGAGGTAATTATGATAATAAGTAAAACGCCATATCGTGTGTCATTTGCTGGTGGTTTATCAGATTTGCCATCATTCTATAAGCGTGATACAGGAAATGTCGTTAGTACGACAATAGATAAGTATGTTTACATTGCTGTAAAACGCAATTTTGAAGAGAAATTTCGCGTGATGTATAAAACAACTGAAGAGGCTGATAGCCGCGATGATATAAAACATCCTATTGTTCAAGCGTGTTTAAACTATTTAAATATTAAAACACCTCTCGAAATTACATCAATTGCTGATGTGCCGAGTGGTACAGGTTTGGGTTCATCATCTGCGTTCACGGTTGGATTATTAAACGCTCTGTTTGCTTTTAAAGGAGTACGCGTAACAAAAGAAACATTAGCGAGAATAGCGTGTGAGATAGAAATTGAGATTCTTGGTGAGCCGATTGGCGTGCAGGACCAATATGCTGCCGCTTACGGCGGTTTTAATTTTATGACATTTACACGCGATGAAATTGTATTAGAACCAATGACTATTGACCAAACAACAATTGAAGCACTAGAAGAATGTTTTCTGCTGTTTAACACAGGATTGACGCGACGCGCGTCCGATATTTTAACGGGACAAAAGAAAGCGATGGATGATATAAGACCGATTGTTTGCAGAATACGCGATATAGCAATAGAGATGCGTAATGCAATTTATATAAACGACATACCTACGTTTGGTCATCTTACAGGAATAGAATGGCAATATAAAAAACAAACAAGTGAGCTGGTTACAAATGATGTGGTTGATAAATATTATAGTTTGGCTGCTGATGAAGGTGCATTAGGTGTAAAGTTATGTGGTGCCGGTGCTGGTGGTTTTTTACTCGTGTTTGCACTGCCTAAATATAAAGCGAATATTAGAAGAGCGTTTGCTGATTTGCATGAATTACCATTCAAATTTGAGGAAAAAGGAAGTGAGGTAATAAAAATATGATAATGGATATGTATATAGATGAATATATTGGGTGTTTATCTTACCTTAAAACACAAGAGGAATGGATAAAATGCGTAGCAGAAATGCTTGCAGATGCTGGCTTTTCGAAACAAATATTTATTTGTGGTAATGGTGGCAGTGCAGCGATTGCATCCCATATGGTAAATGATTTACAAAAGATGTGTTGGCTTCGCGCTATTTCATTAACTGATAATGTTCCTCTTATTACAGCATGGGCAAATGATACACATTATAGCAAGATATTTACACATCAATTAAAAAGATTAGCAAAACCGGGCGACATACTAATTGTATTTAGTGGTAGCGGAAAATCAGAAAATATAATTGATGCAATCAAATATGGGCTAGAAAATGGACTAAATGTAATCGCTCTTGTTGGTACAAATGGTGGTGATGTTGCAAAGATGGATGGCATTAAATTTTTGCACGTAGGTGCTGGTATGCAACAAAGCGAGGATGCTTTTTCATTTATATCACATTTGATTTCACTCCAAGTAAAAGATATATTAGATGAGAGGTGATTAAAATTACAACATGGTTCTGCATACCACCAGCAAATTGGTTAAAAAGAATGGATGAATGGCGTTATCACATGATTATCGCCCCGCATTTGTTTAACAGCTGGCAATATTATGCGTACTATAAACACACACCACATTTGTATAAAATTCTTGATAACGGTCTTTGGGAAGGCGAAGTTATAGAAAATGAAAAACTGCTTGATACAGCTATTGAGTTGCGATGCCAAGAAATAATTGCACCTGATGACAAGTCTGGTGAAAAAACATTAGAAATGACACATAAATTTTTAGCACTCCTAACGCGTAAGGATTTGAGAAAAGACTTCTTAATACATGGCGTTGTACATGGTGAAACGGAGCGAGAAATGAAAGGCTGCTTAAAAGGGCTGTTGGATTTGGGTGTTGATATTATTGATATGCCAAAAATGCTTGGTGTTAATTATAGAACCCATTGTTTGCATGTTTTGCGTGAGCAATTTAATTCTAATATCCCTGTTCATTTTCTAGGGTTTTATAAAGAAGAATTAGAGATACTCCGAGATAATAAAGATGTTAGGAGTTTCGATACATCTGTTCCATTTAAACCTCGTTACGGTGCTAAATTTGATTTACACTTACCATACAATTTAAAAAACATAATACTTATAGAGAGAAGAATAAAAAAATATATGCGTGATTATAAAGATGAAAGCATGTCTATTTCCAAGTCTTTCGTGCCCGTATAAATGTTCGTATTGTTATTTGCAAGGTAAAAAGACAAAACCTATAATTGATTCATTAAAAAGTGAAAAATATCATACACCAGATGAGTGGATGAAAGGATTAAATTGGTTATCTTCTGAATTTCAAAAAAGAAATTTCGAGCCAATTGATAGTATTGACGTGAGTGGTGGTGAACCATTTTGCTATAAAGACTTTGTTTTTTTATTGGAAAAGCTATTGATGAAATTTCCTCTTGTAAATATAACTTCTAATTTAGCACTTTTACCTGACACATTCTTTACAATACACCCGTCGCGTATTGGTCTTACTGTCTCGATGCATCTTGATGAAAATAAAAAACCGTATAAAACGTTTTTAAATAATATAATGAAACTTCGTTTAGAAGGGCATAATTTTACAATCAATTTTGTTGCTCACCCTTCACAAATACACGAGCTTGGCCAAGTAAAACGCTTAGCAGGAGCAATGGGATGCTATTGGCACTTCGAACCGTATATCGATTATAATAGTCCTGTAACCAAGTTTGGTGAAATGCCATTGGAAGAAACCCAATATATTGGGGAAAATTTTACAACGTATGACAAATATGGCATCGGGATGGAACAAAAGCGGATGCTCCCATCCAAATGTCGTGTGCTCGACCAATATATTGTAATTATGGAAAATGGCGATGTATTTCCATGCTTGGGGCAGATGTTTGAGCAAAAATACAAAATTGCAAATATATTTGAAATGAAACTTTATATGGAACCCATCTCACCAATATTATGCGATATATTTTGTCCATGCGCGCAAAATTATCGGGATGATTACAGATGAGAGTATTACTCATTAACACCCCTACATGGATGACACTTGGTGTTAAAACAAGCTACAACCCAGGAATGGGCTTGTTATATATAGGAGCTGTTCTCCGTCAAAAGGGTCATGATGTTAAAATTATAGATGCAGAAGCTTATAAATGGATGAATTACGATATTTTACAATTTATTGACGAATGGAAACCGACACATGTTGGTATTGGTTCATTGAGTAATGGATTATCATCTGCAATTACATTAACAAAAGAGATAAAACAAAAATATCCTAATCTTTGGGTAGCTCTCGGTGGTGTTGGTCCTAGCTGTGAGCCTGAATATGCATTAAAAGAATCAGGTGCAGACTCTGTAACGATTGGAGAAGCTGAACAAGTTGTTGAAAAATCATTTAATGAAAAAGGAATTCATCAAGGCGTTCCTATTGAAGATTTGGATTCGTTACCATTCCCTGCGTATGACCTATTAGAACCACCAATTGGAAGTCAATACTGGCTCGGAAATCTCCCAAGACCAGAATTTTCTGGACCCATACGCGAAACAGTTGTAATGTGGTCTCGTGGCTGTCCACATGCCTGCACATTTTGTTCGAAAGGCACAATAGCAAGAGGAAAAACACGGATGAGAAAGCCAGAAAATATTGTAAAAGAATTGTTGACTTTATATGAAAAGTTCCAAATAAACTCAGTTTTTGTTTATGATGATGAGTTAATCGGCATGAGCTTCGCTCATAATGAGTGGATGAGGGGTATATGTGAAGAAATAATTCGTGTTTTTAAAGTACCTAAAATTGCATTAAAAGGTCAGGGGCGTTGTAACACGAAATTTATCGACCGGCGATTGTTTTCACAGATGCGAAAGAGTGGATTTTTTGCAATGATGATGGGCTGTGAAAGTGGTAGTGACGATGTTAAGAAAGAGTTAAAAAAGGGAACTACAAATGAGGACATACGTCAAACATTAAAAGCCCTTGACGAAAGTGATATTAAGATATATGGATTTTGGATGATTGGATTACCAAAAGAAACGAACGAGCAAGCTGAACAAACAAAAAAATTGATTGAAGAAGTTGCGCCATATATGGATTGGATTCAAATATCCATTCTCAGCCCGCTACCAGGAAGTACTTTCTGGAATGAAGCAAAAGAAAAAGGATATATGTGTAATTACGACCCGACCTTTAACGCGTTCCAAATAAAACAACCCATGCTAAGCATGCCATGGATGTCACGCGATGATGTTCAGAAATGGCAAATTGAACTCCACAAGGCGTTTGAAAATAAAAAGCGGGCTGAAATAGAACGAACAGCCCATCTACGACAGTATTATATAGTGAGATAATATGGTATATGCATTGTGTTCATGTGAATATAAGGTTGAAAATAAAAAACCTGTTCTATATTTATTTGCAAGAGATGAAACACTAGCGCGCAAAATATTCAAAGTTAGCGACTTTAAACCATATTTTTATATCCGCGATTCAGAAGGAACACATCCTATTAGAGGAATTGACGGGTATCGTGTAATGAAAAAGGAGACGCAACTTCCATCTGATGTCGGCCAACAGAGAGAGCATTTTAATTTTACATACGAGTCTGATATTCTTTTTCCTATAAGATTTATGATAGATAGGGACATAAGATATGGTTTTGATATTGTTAACGGTCAGGTTGTCCCAGCCGATTGTAAATTAAACGCTGTTTTGCCATTATTTCTTGATATAGAAGTTGAAACAGAACCAAATATGTTTCCTGACCCAGAAATAGCACGGTGGCCCATAATTGCATGTACAGTCTTTATTCCATTTGATGGCAATATTGCATATTGGCGTTTTGAAATTGCAAATGATGATGAAGAGCGCGAATTTTTTGAAACATTGATAAAAATTTGTGAGGAGTTTGACCCCGACATTATAACTGCATATAATGTTTATTTTGATTTATGTACAATCATAAAGCGTATGCAACATTTTCAAATCCCGCATCATAACCTCTCGCCTCTCGGGCGAGTCAATGTAGACGAACATTGGGATAGGGTACAGATTGCGGGGCGAAATGTTTTTGATTTGTATGCGGCTTATAAACAATATAACACAGGTAAAGTTTTGCCAACATACGCTCTTGAACCTGTTGCGTTTGATGAATGTGACATTCCTGAATCAGCTTATCCTTTAAAAGAAATGAACCGTAACTATTTAGATAATGTTGCGGATTATAACTTGCTTGATGTTTATAGAATGGTCGCATTGGATGATAAATTGCATTTAATTTCTTTCTATGATAATCTCCGTATTGTTGTGGGTTGTACATTTGATGAAGTATTTGAAGCAAGTAGATATGTTGATGTACTACTTCTAAGGTATGCAAAAGGTAAATATATTTTGCCGAGAAAACCAAAAGGTCAACAGAGGATGGATTATGTAGGTGCAATTGTGTTGCCGCCAAAAAAAGGATTTCATACAAATGTTATTTTTCTTGATTTCAGTAAAATGTATCCTAGTATTTTAATATCATACAATATTTCACCTGAAACACTGCGTACTGCAAAACCGCAAGAAGGACATTATGTGTTGCCTGTCGGACTTAAACAAGTGAAAGAAGATGGAACAAAATATGTTGAATGGAAAGAAACTTATTTCTTAAAAAACCCGCCTGGTTTGCTACCCGAAGCAGCAAGAGACCTTATCAAACTGCGTAATAATGCAATAGCAGAAATGAAACAACATCCGCGTGAATCTGATTTATATGAGAGTTTATGGTGGAGGCAGAATGCTTTAAAAATGGTTTTGAATGCATGTTATGGCGTGTTTGCATATCCACAATTCAGATTATTTGTTCCGCTAATATCAGCGTCGATGACTGGGCAGGGTCAGAAACTGACTTTGCGTACAATCGAATATATGAAAAGTTTAGGCTATGATGCATTATATGCAGATACAGATGGGTTATATTTTATTACGGGCGAGGATGTAGACCCAGTTGACAAAGGTTTGGAATTGTGTAAACAAGTAAATGAATTTTGGGAAAAAGAAAAAGATATATTTGGTTTGTATGCCGCACCATCTGTTAAGTTAGAATATGTGTTTGATTGGATTATTTTAGCAAAGAAAAAGCGATATGCTGCTATCGTAATATATGATAACGGCCAGCGCACAAGAAAGGAGAAAATAGTGGGTTTTGAAGCCAAACGCAGCGATTCCCCTGCATTTTCCCGCGTTTTACAGCGCGATTTCTTCAGATTAATATTCTCCCATGAAAAAAAAGAGATATTGCGTAATTTCCTTGTTTCCGCAACGATAAACGCAAGACAAGCGCCTCTTAGTGATGTAGGAATACCATGTCCTATCAAAATGGCAATAGATGCGCGCAAAAATGTGGCGGCAGTTAAGTCAGTTGTATATTCGAATCAATTTTTGAATCAAAAAATAGGAACTGGCTCGCATCCTTTAGAATATTATGTTAAAACAAAAAAATTATCAAAAGAAGAAAAGAAAGAATTTGGATTTGGAACAAAACCCTTGCTTCCATGGGGATTACCTACAAAATTTAAATTGAAAACATGGAGCCCAAAAGCAATGCAATATGTTGAAAAAGAATATATTGCGGACAGAATTGCATTCAACGAGCCACCATCCGAATCATGGCGCCCGTTTATTGATATGGACAAAATGGTAGAAAAGGTCGTTTGGAATAAAGTTGAAACAATTTTGAGTGCGTTAGGGTGGACAGAAGAAGAAAGAATTGCATTGTATGGTTCTAAAAGGCCTATTAAGAAAGAAAAAGAAGAGGAGGAACCACAGGATATATAAAGGTTCAAAAGGTTGTGTGGACTAAATGGAATTGAACGAAATTAAGTTAACTGATGTTGAATCCGCTTGGCTTGCGGCTGCAATAGATGGTGAAGGAACTATAACTTTTTTTATGACAACTGACCAACATACCGATAAACCAAAAATACAACCCCATATTTCGATATACAATACATCGGTGCCATTCCTTAAAAAAGCAAAAAACATAATAGGATATGGCAATGTTTACATACATCCGGAAAAAAATTGTCATGAATATCGAATCAATTCAGGAAATATTTGTTGTCAAATTCTCAAGTTTATTTTTCCTCATTTAGTTATTAAACGATTTCAGGCTCGCAAGATGATACAATTTTGTGAGAGACCTGCAGGGAAGTATACCCTTAAAGATTTACATATATATGAAGCAGTTAAGAGAGCAAATTATCGTGGAAACGCTCCTCTATTAGAAAGTAATGCATACAATGAGCTGAAGATACAGCTCGAATCTGGAGGTGATTGAAAAACATGAAAATAGCCTGGGTCAGCGCACCACCTTGGGCAAATACTTAGCGCACCGGTTACGGAAAGGTTACGCGTGAATTTATTACGCGTATAAAATATCCAGAAGTTAGTGTCGTTGCAACCGGCGGTCTCCAAACAGGGCCATATGTTGAGTGGCAAGGCATTAAAGTTTATCCCGGATTCGCTCAGCATGTCTCGAGAGGAAATGTATTTATGGCAGGTCTTGACGGCATGCTTCGAGATACAATTAAACCAGACCTTTGGGTTCTTCACACAGACGCGTGGGCTTATCGTGAGACCTGCAAACAGGTTGCAAACCAAATCCCGTTGGTCACTTATTCGCCGATTGACGGCGGACATATATCTTCAGAAGAGTACGAGTCGATATCTTGCGCACAGGAGCGTGTAGCGATGTGTGATTATGCAGAGAGAGAAATTAAGAAAACTGGTTTGAGTTGTGTAAAAATTCCGCATGGTGTTAATCCTAAAGTTTTTAAACCACAAGATAAAATGAAATGGCGTGAAATATTTGGTTTGCCAAAAGATGAATTTGTACTCGGTTTTGTTGGAACAAATATTTCAAAGAGAAAAGGCCAAGCAGAAATGTTTATGGGGTTAAAAGAAGCGTGGGATGCTGGTAAACGCTTTACATTAGTAATGATTACTAATATTGATGGTGTTGATGAGGGTGGATATAATCTATTTACACTCGCAGATTATGTTGGGTTACCAAAACATATATTAAAATTCCCGGCCGCTTCGTATCAATTTACAGAAGAGGAATTGTGTGGATGGTATAATTCATTCGATGTTCTTGTAAACCTAACGCGTGGTGAAGGATTTGGAATACCAGTTTTAGAATCAGCAGCATGCGGCACACCTGTAATCGCAACAGATTGGACATCAATGCCAGAACTTGTTGATGGCCATGGCATGTTAATTCCAGTCCAAGCTCTTGATATTTACACATTAAAAACACAATTTCTTGCAATTCCTGATTATAAAGCCTTTGGAAAAGCTGTTGTTAAATGTATTGATAATCCTGACCTGGTTAAATCAATGGGCAAGCGCGCAACAAAATTTGCGGAAAAATATGATTGGGATAAATTAGCGCCTCGATGGGATAAATTATTCCGCCGGTTAGAAGGAGAAGGCTTCTTCCCGCCGTATAACGTGAGGCAATTTAAATGAGAGTCGATTTTGAAGATTTGCAATTATATACACAAATACATCACCTAGCGTTTGATAATTTAACACAAAATTGTTATAATGACGACTTGGAGTATTTTCATAAAGTGGGTGACAACGACACTTGGTTTTTAAAATCATCACCATATCACATATTTAATATTGTAAAGGAGAGGGATACAGGACTTTATGAAGTGTGGTACGATTATATAAAACGGCGCGTCGAACGAAAGTGCACTATTTTTGATTATGGTGCAGGGATTGGAACGCTTGAAGTAATTTTATTAAAACGCTACCCAGCCGCATTATCTGTTGTTGAAGAAAATATAATTTGTTTAGATTTTATATTATGGAGATTATACCGCAGAGGTGCTATGTTAACGCCGCAAATGCCGCATTATGATTATGTTGTTTCAATAGATGTGTTACAATACTTACCACCAGAAGAAATGGTGTCTACTGTTGATTGGCTTTTAACATTAGGTGATAGGTTATTCATTTATATAAATCCAGATTCGCGCCATGTTTTTTACAACGAATTTCCGCACAATTTGAAAGAATACCTAACAAGCCGGGCAAAATCAGTTACAGATTTTCATGGGTTGTTAGATGTGGAGGTAGTATAGATGAAGTTGGCCTTATTAAATGATTTTCGCGAATATGCGGGAGCAGAACATTTTGCGTGGGAAATTATAAAATACAGCCCGAAGTCTGTTGGCGTTGATTTTATAATCCCCTCTGACACAATTGATTTTGATAAATATGACGGGTTTATCCTAAATAATGTTGTTATGTTTCCCGTAGAGTCATTAATTCCAATCGTGGAAAAAAAGACATATATCAAAGTCGAACATGATTTTGGATATTGCAGAATGCGAAATATGATTAATTGCAAAAATTGTGATATGGCCTGCCCAGCACAAACCATGCCTTTTATGAAGCAATTATATGAAAATGCAAAAACTATTTATGCTATTTCACCAGCCCATATGAGATTTCAAATGCAACAACTAGCAGGTTGGAAAGTCAAATATGATTGTATAATTCCGCGAATATATAAAAATATTAAACTGCCAGATGTAGAACGTAAACCAAAATCTGTTGCATACTTGGGAACTTTACGTGCTTATAAAGGAGTTTATGATATCATTAAACTAGCGCAAACAAGACCTACATATACATTCGATTTAGCTGGTGGCCAGGGATTTGTAAAAGGACAACTTCCGGAAAATGTTCACACATTAGGTAAAATCGAAGATATATGGAAATATTTATGCGAACACGAATATTTTATTCATGTCCCGAGACAGATAGAGCCATTCGGCGCAACAGTTGTTGAAGCAATTATTGCAAAATGCAAACTAATTGTAAATGATGCAGTTGGTGCTTTGAGCTTTCCGTTTAAAACACGTGATGAATGGATTCATGCATGTGAAACATCAGACGTAACAACATGGGAGAAATTTTTAACTAATTTTAAAGGAGAAACAATAGAAAATAAAACAACTACGTGAAATCATGCACCCATTATCAAAGTCTGGTTTGTTTTTATATCTTCGTTGCCCCTACGCTTACTATTTACATTATTACAAAGGATATACAATTGAGGCAACCCTTAAAATGAAAGAAGGCGTAGAATTTCATGAAGAAGCAAATAAATTTTTTGATACGGTTTCGTTGGCAGAAACAGCAAGCATAAATTCAATGTTTGGCATCGAAACATATTTTAGGTCTCTTCTTCCAAAAGGAAAAGTGTATGATAATTTTGCACATATTGAAACAATACATTATATGCTGCTTAATGACAAAAAAGAGTTTATTCCTATTCAACGTGAAATGAAAATTAAATTAAAGGATGCACCAGATTGGTGTTTAGATGTTGGTATTATCGACCGAATAGATACTGTTGATAACAAAAACATTCTTATTGAATATAAATCCGGAAAACACAGGTCTGGCATAAATCAAGAATTATCCATGTATAAAGTGTTATATGAATATGCCACAAACCAAAAGATTGATTACGTCTGTGCTATTTATCCTAATGAATTGTATGGAACAACACTTCCGTCCGGCATATATTTCAAAAAACCATCATATGAAAAACAAGCGAGAGATAAAGTAGCATATGCAAAAAATTTAATTAGACAAGAAGGTTGGGATAAAAATATGAATGAATGTGCGTGGTGTGGTGTGGCGGATGCGTGTTTCAATTGCGATGAAGGTGTTATATAATGGTAAAATGCACGAAGTGCAAAGACGTAAGTGGAAGATATATTGATAGTTGTACACTTTTAAGTGTAAAACCTAAGAAAGATGGTAAAACATTGTGTAAATTTAGATGTGTTAAATGTGGCACTATAATTGATATAGAAACAGGAGGAAAGAAGGATGAATAAGCCTATAACAATAACAGAGATGTTTGTATCTGTAAACGGGGAAGGAAGTGAACTCGGTAGACGAACTGCTTTTGTTCGGACTTTTGGATGTCACGCAAATTGCCCCGGTTGTGATACAATGTATTCAAAAGAGGGAAGTCAGGCAGTTCCAACAAAGGAAATACAGGCTGATGATATTATACAGTTTTGTAATAGTCATAAAATAAAACATGTAACATTTACAGGTGGCGAACCATTCGAACAAAAAAACATACACGAATTTATCAAATATTTAACACAACGCGGATTTCAAATAACAGTTGAAACAAACGGATTACAAAAACCACAAAACGCGGGTGCATTCACCGCCGTTGTTTCACCAAAACCGTGGATGTTAACAGACCAAAACAGAGACAGTTATTTTTATTGGGCGCGCATGGGTGCGATGTTTAAATTTGTGGGTAGCATAGACGATGTTGACCGCATTAGAAAATGGTATCGTATTTTCAGACTGGAGAAGGCATATTTACAAATGTGGGTGGATAAGCCAGAACAAAAAACACATGAGGGCTATTGGAAAGCATACCTGGAATTAGTTAATGAAGTTAATAAGAAATGTGTTGATGGAGAAGATATACGCATTACACCACAAATACATAAACTATTTGCCGGATTCAGTGCAACAGGCAAAGAAGAAGAAGCAAAACTTGCAAAATTAATAATTCCAAAGTTTATAAAACCGAAAAAACAATAAGTTGTGATTACATGGCTTGTGAATTGTGTAATATACCAACAGACACAAAATTATATTATAAAGATACCGACTTCATTATCTTCGAACACCCCATACATCATCTTCCATGCGCCGCTTGCCGGCGACATATAGAGCGAATAACGGATAAAAGTATGAATTATATAAAAGAGCTTTGTTCTGATTTGTTTGGTAAAAATATATCCTTTAAAAATGAAACACATGCTGCTCATTGGTGTGTTTTTATTGAAGGTGCTTTAAAATGATGGAAGATAGGCCAATAACATTATTTGATTTAATAGACCCGGTAACAAATTCAATACCAATGGACAAAATACGTGATGTTCTTCTTGCGATTCAAAAACAAATGAATGAAATGACAAATGTTGAAGACTGTTTAGTTATTCTTGATAGTATTTTAGAGGAGTCACCGACTAATATTATCCAACATCAGGAAAATCCTGGAACAACTGTAGCGGAGCAACCTAGTCCCCAGTCTCCATACTATACTATGTCGCCTTATTATACTTATACATCACCACAATATTATGGATACACAATGTCTACGTCATCAACTACTAGTAATATATTATATTAAACAAAAAAGTTAATAAATACCGTCTTTTATCTTCTGAAGTATGTCGAAATTTGTAACCATAGCCGTGGTTTGCGTTGCGGCAATAGCGCTGTTGTTATCAGGGATAGCGTTATACATGGTACAGAATCCTGATTATTTAAAAACGCAAGTCGGTTCTGAGGTTGGACCTGCTGGTGAAGAAGGACCAGTTGGACCACAGGGACCACAAGGTG
>Ga0172363_10003156_pt1 | contig 13396 bp, 31 predicted proteins | sample LakKivs2_kivu2a2_FD_114541 | JGI IMG/M metagenome (GOLD analysis project Ga0172363, IMG submission 114541) | Sediment microbial communities from Lake Kivu, Rwanda - Sediment s2_kivu2a2 | ecosystem: Environmental > Aquatic > Freshwater > Lake > Sediment | place: Rwanda: Western Province, Lake... | reverse complement strand
GTCTGCAAGTGACTCTGCACGTTCCCCAGTCTGGGCAGCAACGGAGTTTGATTGGCACGGATCGCCACCCACAATTGTATGTACAAATCCACTCCAGGGTCGCCCGTCGAATGTTGTAACATCATCCCAGATTGGCGCATCTGCGATAACTTCTTCTGTAATGCGGGATTCGAGACACGATATACAGTGGGGATTCTTTTCCACATAACAAACAGCCTCCCAGCCTATAAACTGATGTAGGGCAATATCATTACAACCGATACCAGAAAACAGTGATAAATAATTCATTGTTCTTTCTTTTGAATGGCAATCCACCGAGGGTCATAGATTGTGTCTTCATCAGTTTTTAATCGCTTCTGAAGCTTCTCGCGCTTTTTCCGCAGCAGCTTCTGTTCGTCCCGGTGATTCTTCTTGTTAAATTCACTATTCTTACGCCATGTTCGACCCATCTTAACACCCTAGATTTCTGATTGTAGGAATCTGTTGCACACTGCTTTTAGCTGCACGTCTTGTGCCAATTAGTATCCTTTTTTCTTCAACTGCATCCCGATACATTAGCTTGTCAATGACCATATCAAACAAGTTTCCCGGCACCCAAAAATAGTGGTCGGGAGGCCCGCCCGCAAAGATAAGCGGGTGTACCTCTATAGCCAGCATGTGCCCTGGAAGTGGCTCGCAATGGTCCTTGATTCGCACCGAATTATTCCCTCGCTCAGTTTGAATAATTACGGATTCATCCTGTGAATCGACGTGTTGCAAAATATCCATAGCCTCACGCACAGTCATTCCTGCTAAGGCCGTTCGGTATTCAAGAAAAGATTTCATGCTACTTTCGTCATAAATTTGAATGCTTTTTTGACCTCATGCCTCTTTCCAGTAATATAGGCATAAATAAAATGGTCTAAAAACATAGTATACAAGTTTCCATGCCACCACCTGCCAGGGGATGGACCACCATAAAACTGTAAAGATATTTCATGGGCTGGACGAAAACCTTCGGCTTCCATTGTATCGTACAGGTCCATAAGTGCAAACCGTGTGCCATCAATGTAAATTGTTGCCTTCTCTGCATTAAATATGCTACATAGAGCCTCCAAAGCATCCATCGCTGGCATGCCCTGGAAAAATCTATCAAGCTGATTGAAATTGATCGCCATTTACCACCATATCCTCATAGCTGCCCTCAGTCACCCAAGCATACATCACTAAGTCACAAAGCCATGTAAGCAGCGAACCATTATAAAACTTTCGGTGCCCTGGTGGACCGCCATAGAAACTAATTGGCGAAATCTCCTCAGCACCAATTCCGGCAATACTCTTTTGTTCCATAAGCCGCTTAGGTGTACTTACTCGGTCTGTCAAAGAATAGGTGAACAAATAATCACCTCTATGAAACTCGTTACAAATTATCTCAGTAGCCTCTTTGGCTGAGATACCTTGTAGCTCACGTTGTAGTTTAGCATCAAATCGCATACTACCAGTATACCATTTCTTCACGCATTGTCAAGTTAAAAAGGGACACTTTCTTGCACAATCGACTCCGCTTTTCCATCCTCTTTCACAAATGCAGATGTAAAAAATCTATCAATTAGTAAAGTTAGAAGTGTTCCACTATACCATCGCATACAAATAGGTGGACCGCCGAAAAATGTGCAAGGTAAGTCTTTACAGAGTACTGTATCTTGAAAGCCACGCAGCTCCCATACATACAGGTCTTCACGATACTTTAAGCCTTTAATTCGCACACGGTCGCCTGAGCAATCTAGCTGCTTCATGTATTTTAAGAATTTAGATACCGTGCAGTCGCCTAGAGTAACCTGCATGCATTCCATTAACATAGTGAATCTGGCATCCATTAAGAAATCCTTAGTTTATCTCGTGTCGCCTCATAGCCATTTAACGCTATTTCTCTGGCTACTCGGTCGATTACAAGCATCCAGACATTACCATCATACAACCTTGCTGTATCTGGAGGACCACCTGTAAAACGAATAGGAATTGTTCGTATGTCTGTATCTGGCTGATAATCTAGAGCCAATATATCTAAGTGTGTCCACCTATTATTCCAGTATACCAAGTCCCTAGTATTATCTAATGTAATCAGAATCAGGTCAGCACACTCAAGAGTTAATGGTCGATACTTGGACAAGATAAGCTCTGCGGCCCGTAAGATATATTTGGTGGCGATCTTTTGCAGTGTTGTACCCATCATATCTCCAGATTCAAGAAACGACCAACGACATGCATCTTACCAGTAGTATAGGCACATAGAACCTTGTCAATCAAGATAGTCAGTAGCGAGCCATAGTACCATCCCAACTTATTTGGTGGCCCGCCATAGAATTTCAATGGACCTACTTCACTGGCACGCAGCATATCGAAACCTGGAAAAGTCTCTCGCAATAGTGTGAGGGAAGAATACACACCATTGATACTAATTGGTTCATCACCACAGTCAAAGGAGTAATGCAGATAGTTCACGACTCGCACTGCTTGAATACCGTTCAAACGCTCTAGGAGCTTAGCACGCATATCGGGACTCGTAATCGTATTTACAACCATACTCGTATACGTTCCTGCTTGAGAGTTATCCCCAGAGCTTGAAACAACTCCGCTTCCGAATGCCGGGATAAAAAGTCCAGTACTCGGTCGTACAATAAGGTCTGTAGAGTTCCCTTGTAATATCGAAGTTGATTCGGGGGACCGCCCCAAAATTGGATTATTTCTGTTCGATGCGCCGATAAGGCTAATACCTTGTCCCACTGCACCCAATCCTTGAGATATACAGGTGTCTCTTGACTCTCCGGGTAGACAAATAAGTTTGGATTCCCCAGTAGGCTGATGTACTGGTAGGCTTGCTGCACGCTGACGACGCCGATCTTGTCTAAGACGCGACTTGGTATCTGAGTAATTATGTTTCTTCGCATATGTCGGCATTATTTTTGCTAAGATTGTTCTGAGTAGTTTTTTGCTTCTGGACTGCGATCCATTCTGGGTCGGCATAAACATAGTCATCATCCCCATGCCCTGCTAAACAAATAACACCTAAATGATAAATGCGACAAGTCTCGCAAGGGCCACTACAGTCACTAAACATCTTCATTACAAGACTACCATGCTTTTAAGATTTGTCAAGCTTTGTCACCAGATAATTTGCGGAGTTCCTCAATCATAGTCACTCGCAGCCCATTTAATTCCGGGGTGACAGTCTGCCACTCCTGGGTGTCCTTGAGGCGAAATTCCGACACACTCATCCATTTGTTGCAAAAAGCCGACAAGGCGGTTTCTGAGACACACAAATCATCTGGAACCCAGCGTTCAGGGCATGTCAAATTACATGCGGCAAAAAATGCACGGTTTCCCGACTTAATCCAATGTGTGTAATTCTCTGGAGAATCTTGCACAGAGCTACCGATTAAGTTTGCTAACCGCTTAGCAAGCAAGGTTCGCCCTGGCTCAGAAATGTCGCCTCTTAAATCAGATACTAGCTCTGCTAAATTTGCCAATGTAAACATGCTACTAGTCTCTCTCGTCTGTCCAACGAAATTGTTGGTAATGGTTTCGATAGTTGCGAAAATTAATGTTGTAGCTACGGTGAAGCATATGCTTCACATCATCTATAAGATACCGATCAATGGCAATTAATGGTGGGTAGTTATGATCGCTCAGGAATCTTGTAACACTCAACCCATTACCATTGTGTGTGAAATGATGATTTATAGCTTTTCTAATAGCACGTCGCGCACCAAGAGTCAACAATTCACTTTGATGCTGATACTGTGTATCCTCTGAATAAACCCATTCTGGTTTCTCCCAAGGACCACGGACTACAAGTGACTGTAAAATTTGCAAGCCAATAGTACTGCCACCGTGCCGCACATAGGCTTTGGCAACCTCAAGGCCATAGCGAATCAAGCTCTGTTCAAAGCCTCTCCAAACTTCGGCATCACGGAGTCGAAGTCTAGAGGAACTTGGTCGTGGTTTACGCAGATACTTCAAAATTCTAAGCACAGACACTTGTGCTCGCTTTAATTCAGGACGATCCAAATACGAAGCCGATTCCTCGAAGCTATGCGAGGGCAGGAAAATGTCCAACCTACGGTGAGGTTTAGCTGAACTAGGACGTGCAAGCCCCCAGTCAATAGCTATTTGACCTGCTGTATCAATGCTAGAATAGATAGGTCTACTTTCTACTACCGCAGGTCCGATTGCAACTTCACTGGGAACACAAAAATCGCCGTCAATTCTTTCTCTAGGCATTATAACACCACTGTTGAATATACAGGAAACTTAGCGTCACGGTCATAACTCCGCATATCGTGATACGCCTCACCTTTGCGGATACGATTAACAATCTGAAAATGTTTTCTATCTGTACTAAAAAGCAATTCTGTAGTTTCTACCCCTTCGTCATCGACTTCTTGGGTTTCTACGTACACTGAGCCATTTTTCATTTCAAGAACAGAAAAGGTTCTATGCATATCAAGGCAGCGTACAACATGCCGCTTGATACTGTTTGCATTATTCATCAAAAGAAGTTCCATTGTCAACATTATATCTCATTCCTTCGTGGGCTGTTTCGTTCACGGTGTCGTCGCTGGCGGCGAGCACGCTCCTCTCGACAGGCTGCACAGTCACAATCATTATCAAACTCATCTGAACAATCCTCGCATGCCGCGGGGGTATTAGATGCTGTTGGCATCATCGGAAGCGCGGTTTCAGGGCAGTCCAGAATCTTCGCATTATGAGTAGCTAGCAATTCAACCACCCACTGCTCATTTGCTGTATGTGTCTGACCACAATCACAGCGACCGGACAACACAGTGCAGCGTTCATGGCCGCGAGGTTTGTACCAGTATCGCGGAAGCAGTACCCGACCATCTTCCGATACCGTCAAGTTCAGTGGTTCAATGACTGCCGAATGATAAGCCAGCAATTCACGCACAAAATCATCATTTTCCTGATGGACCCCGCCACATGCACAGGGGCCAATCAGCATATCGCACTTAGTACGAAATCGTGCTGTGCCATCAATAATACGCTTTTCAAATGACTTTGGGTAATTTACAAAGCCGCTCTTAGCTCGTCTTTTCAGAATGTTGTCTGGCATGGTACACTTGTTTAAGAAGTTATGTTTCTCGCTCCAACGGCGATTCTACAACAAGTATACATGATGTTTGAAGGTTGTCAAGTCTATTTGAGAAAATCGGGTAGATCCCTCTCTTTAGGGGGTATACGGTTGTCGTTAATTTCATCCTCTGTAAAGACTGGCAGTGACTCCGTAATCTTCCGGTCAACAAAGAATGGTCTATCTTCATCAGCATTGTAGGCAATATCCGAGTAGGCTTCCGCTCGGATTTCTTCAATACTGGGGCGATGTAATTCTGGCAAGAAGTCAAGAATCCATTGAAGCTGGTCTTCTTCGATATAAACCCACTTCTCGGCAGTTTTAGCATAACACCACCAGCCGTCAACTACCCCCTGGGGAGTTGTAATTTTGACACACCGTACCAGATGATTAAAGCGTCGATGCATTGGCGCAGCCCTTTTCTCTTTGAGTAATACTATATATAAGTGCTTGTAGTTTTGATAGCACAGAGTAAATAAGAATCTCCCCTTCCTTTAGAGCTTTGCAGTCCACATCTAGTATTACTTCAGGGTCATCACAAATACTGTTGATAGCCTCTAAAGCGATTGCTGTATTAAATAGATATTGGATGACAAAGGACCATGTTACTTCTAGCTTATCACCCTCATTCATCGAGGGTACTTTATAGGGCAGTAGAACCCCTAGAGCCAATCGGTGGCGTTCGACGCTCCGCAATTTATCCAGAATCATTTTGATATCAACCTGTTCAAACTTATCAACTAGGTACGACATTACTTCTTTACCTTTAATTGAGAAAAAATTATGGTCCGTAAATCCTCGATATGTGCATCCTTAGCTTCGATAATGGCGTCTTGTCGCAGTGGGCTACTTGGTCGAAACCCACGCTCCCAAAGTGCATTAAATAGGTGCTGCATACTCTCCGGGTCACAAACAAGTGTCGGAGCGGCAAATATACTGCCGTCGTCGTGATCTTCCCACTGAAGGTTAGCCAACTGTGTATGTTCCACTAAGTTATGCGGATTACGCCGCGCAACATAGAGAGCAACCCCCTGGCGACAAATATCATATTCAACAAAGAAACGAAAACCATCGCGTGTAAAACCAGATTGAGGATGTGTAAACATAATAGCTCCTTAGAAACAATATGCCAGTACCTCGACTGCTCGGTACCAGGGCCACAACAAAAACATCTGAACAATAAATCCGTGGATATGACACTCAGGGTTAACGGCTAGCCACACCGCATAATAGGATGCTAATACAGTTACACCACCCAAATACCAACCACTGACAAAACTTAACAATGTTCTCATTACCTTAACCCTCGCTATGTATATGCCTCAAACAATTACGCCTCCACTCAGGCCAGGAGGCCACGGTTTTGCTAGCAAATGCTAGAAACTCCTCAAACTTCGTGTCCTGATCACTTCGTTCTTGCAGTGCTGTGTCAATTAAACAGAGTGCCCATCGCACTGCTTTCTTATACTCATTTGGTACACGGTTATCGTGTAAGATATCCATGAGCATGGCACGTTGGCACTCTGGTCTAGCTTGCATGATTTACGGACTTCTTTCTCTTGGTAAATGTGATGATAACTTCTTCGTCATCTTGGATGTTTAGTTTATTAATAATTGTACGTTCGGCATCATGTGCAAAGGATTCGTAACGCAATAGTCCTTCTCTTGCCAGTCGAAAAAATGGTATCCCCCATGATGTATGGTCAATAGTTGCCAAAAAGCTCAAGGTTGTATCTTCCTGTCTCTCAAGGTAACAGATAAAACCGTCCATTAACTTATCTGCAAAGCTTGCTGACACACCCATAAGCCATAAGGATACAAATACTGCCGCTGCCTTCTTGGCAATTATTTCACTTGTTGGTCCAATGTATATTGTGCCATGCTTCCAAGATAAGCTCTAACCATCCTCGTCATCCCACTGCTTAACTCTAACCTCGTGCTCTCGCAGCACTGCTTCATAATCCCATGCATCTGGCTTACCATCAACCCAATCATCAAGTTTAATTTCTCTCATTGAACTCTATTCACTCTCACAAATGTAGTACACTTCGACAAATCTTTGAGACTATTAGCGCCAACATACGCACAAGCTGATCGAATCCCACCAGCTATCTCCAAAATAGTCTTGTACACTGGCCCCTTAGCAGGTACAATCGACATGCGACCTTCTGGGGCACAATATTCTTTGACCCCTCCGTAATATCGCTCCTGAGCTTCACGACTGCTCATTCCATAGACTCTAAGACCCTCGTCTGTCCATTCGCCCTCACACTCCAATGTGCCAGCCAGCATGCCACCTAGCATTACAAAGTCAGCCCCAGCACCAAATGCCTTCACTATGTCCGCAGGAGTCTTACAGCCACCATCGGCTGCAATTAAGCCACCTAACCCATGTGCTGCGTCTGCACATTCAATGATTGCTGAAAGTTGTGGGTAGCCAACGCCGGTCATGATTCGTGTAGTACAGTGGCTGCCGGGGCCTATCCCAATCTTAATAATATCTGCGCCCTCTAAAATCAACTCCTGCACCATTTCAGGTGTAGCAACATTCCCCGCCATCAGGATACTGTGAGGATATAGTTCACGCAGAGTTTTGACACGATTCACGAAATACTTTGTATAGCCATTCGCTACATCAATGCAAAGAAGCGAAAGTGGCCCCGTTCGTGCTGTCAGTGTTGTGAGCTTAGTCAAGTCTTCATCACGGATGCCAAGTGTATAGAAGCTATAAATTGCTTTACCGCAGTATGTATAAAAATCTGCAAGTTGCTCCAAAGAGTAAAACTTATGGAGTGCAGTACAAGCTTGATGGGCCGCTAGCGACTCGGCCATTGGCATCGTGCCTGTTGTATCCAAGTTGGCAGCAATTAGTGGAAAGCACTCAAACTCTAAACCGGAATGTAGCATCTTGAATTTTCGTACAAGTTTCACAGTTTTACGACTAGGTGCATCAGACCGCTTAGGTCGAATTAGCACGTCACTAAAATCAAGCTTTACACTGTCTTCAATAAACATTATTATCCTCACATAGTTCTACCAGCACGTCGCCATGACAAGCGAGCGGCTTACAAAAACAGCCCAGCCGCTTACCTCGTAAGATATGTAGCTGAGCTAACAATTGTGGTTGTGTCTTGATCCATTGTCGATATTTTTCAATCACTTCTGACCGAGTACCGTCAACTCCTACAATAAATGGGTTACCCCATTGCCCGCCTCTCCCAATGAAGAGGTCATAATCATCGTTCTTCAAGTTCACAACTACTGTTGACTGCATTCTTTTGTTCCAATGTGTCTGTATGGCATTTCGCTAAATAGGCGACTGATCCGAAGACTGATCCGAATGCAAATAACGAGATAAAAACAATCAACATCACGCTACAGAATTGCTTAGCTCCATCATAGTCCAACATCTTGTCCATAAACCAAATCCAAATATTTATCAAGCCAACTGCCAGCAAAGCAAGACCAGCTACAATTGCCGTTCCAATCAATGCGAATAAAAATACAGACCACATAAATCCCTCTCAAATCTTGTTAAGACAAGCAAAACAACCAAAATGCTTACTTGCGCTACCATACCGCGAGTTAATGGAATGGTTTTCATGTATCGCTCCAGGGTAGTTCAATCCAAGCATTAGGCTTTACTGCCGCAAAGAAGTCTGGCACAAAGCCACCGGGTTTACAAAAGAGAACCGCTACAGCATTACCTGCCAGCCCAAAAACTTTGTCAAAGGTCCGCATTGTGAAGCCATCATCAATCAAATCGTCAACAACAAGGTTTCCAGTTGGATAAGGTAGTTCTCCCTCTACAATAGGAACTTCTCGTGGCACGGAGCCATCATAGTGGCTAATCCGCACACTACTATGTGGCAGATGCAACAACGCTGCAAGTGGACGACTGATATGCAGCCCACCATTAGCAATTCCAACCACATTAATAAACTTCTTCTTGTGTGGTCTAATTTCTGTGGCAAGCTCACGAATCAACTTGTCGATTTGATTTGGGGTGTAGTAGACTTTATTCATCAGTAGGGCCTCCCAATCACTTCACCTTGCCAATCGAACATCAGCCAGCGTTCCATCGGATCAAACTCCTCGTCCCGTGCTATATGCCTGAGATACCCGTAAACCTCCTCCCAAGTAGAGAATATCATTTGGTGAGGTATCATTGCAAACAGCCAATCAGGTGTATTTGGCTTCCCTTGCTCAATATGAACTACAATAGGCTTCTTCATTCGATTCGCAGTCACTATTTCTTCAATAGTTCCAAACGAATAGATATTAGTGTCGATATGGGCAACAATAAAATCGGATACATCCGTCATGCGAAGGTCAACATGCCGAATCACTTTCATCTCTTTAGTGATAGTGTCGTAGTCACCTTCTGCTTTTGCCTTTACGCGGCGAGCACGGCTATTCGCATCTTCAAGCCCAATATCAATTGGCTTTTGTGTCGGATCAAGCCAGATTAAATTCAAGTCAGCCAAATCATCTTGAATACGTTTACGCCAGCCAACTCCAGCGTCCGGTGCTCTGTCCATCGGGCCAACGAGATACACTCGGCTATGAGCAAGTTTATTTATCATAGTGTAGCCTAGTCAATTTTAATGATTTCCAGAAAGACCCAGACACAGAACGCAATAAAAGCTGCTGCTGCACAACCCAATATAGCACTAATTAGTTTGACCATGTTTTTTCCCTTTATCACTACGAGGTTTAGAATTCTTCGATCCTTTAGGACGACCACGTTTCTTCGGTACAGCATCTTCACTGACCACTTCTTTATTCTTAGAGCCTTTAGGACGACCACGTTTCTTAGGCATTGGCTGGCCCATTGCCTGCTCAATATCCTGCATAGTTACTTTTGCAGTTGGTTTTTCTGGCGACAACTCTGGCTCTGGTTCTGGAATAGAATCTGACTCAAAATGTTCTTCATCTAGTTCATCATCTGTAAAACGTATTGGTGAGTTATCCATAATCACACGCAAGATGCTGGGGTGTATTTTTCCAAACATCCAAACCGGAACCTCTGGTGGTTTATGCCCGCCAAAGAGCTGTTCGACTGCACGCAGGCTAGGGCACTGTAATACTTTCTCCCAGATGCGACTATGCCGCTCACAAGCCTCTACTGCTTTCTTATAGGTCCTGAAAAGCTTTCGCTTCATGTCCACAAAGGTCCATGACTGCGTTCTACCACCCTCAAAATTTCCTGGGACATAGCACAAGCAAGTTGCTTGGTACGCAGCAGATACTGACACGCCAAACACCTGCCGCCTGAATGTAATACGGTATCGGGCTGGCTTAATTGAAAGCCAGTCTTTTCGCAGCTTTGAGGAAAGCTTCTCGGTATTAAAGCGGCTAGTCCGCTTAAATTCAAGTGTCATTCTTCTTTGACTTCCGCTTTGGCTTCTGTTTCTTTAGAAATGGAGCATCGGGGCGAAACTGCGGCTTAGCCTGACGTGGAGGAACATGAGTTCCCAGCATCCCACGCATGTGTCGTGGGTGCCCTGGCGAATAATAAAAATGCACAGCCGGGCAGGGGAAGTGTCGTTTCACATCTGTCTTGCCACACTTCACACAAGGTGGATTATCACCACCTATATCGATGACCTTTTCAAATACATGTCCACACTCTTGGCATGTAAAATCAAAATTCGGCATACTAGGCTCCTTCTTTAACAACAACACAACGGTCTGGATGTTCAATCTTAACCAGTTTCCCATCACTATTCGTGCCATGCAACTTGAATACTGGCGTTTGCGCACGAATAATTTCAATGTGACTTACAATCATATGTTGGAGCCACATATTTGATCCTTGGCGAACAGGATACGCAACAGTGTAACCCGGCTTGATAGCTCTGCCCATGTAATCGCGTGGTTCTAAGTTATCAGGCATTTTAATCCCCTCTAGTGCATCCAAAAGTGCTCAATAAAATCCGCAATATGTAGAAACACAGCCCGCAAAGCTAAAATGATACACACATTAAGTGCAATTGATACTAAGAGCAAGCAAGCTACAATCAACATTAGCATATCACACTCCCTACGATTTCGATATCATTTTCATTTGCTATATTTTTACAGTAGTTAGTATCTAGCTCAATTGCTAGGCAGCTAATTCCAAGTCGTTTACACACTCTTAAAGTTGTGCCTGTTCCACTGAAAGCGTCAATTACTGCATCTTCCGTGCCACAACTCAATTTTATGCAGCGTTCTACTAAACCTTCATGTAGCTGCGTCGGGTGCCACTTTCGTCGCTGTTTCGAGTTGCCAGTCACACGAGTGAAATCGAACCAGTCACCGGGCACACGACCGCGAGAGTCGGCCCGCTTATCGCCGTGCTCTTGTCGCCACGATGGCACTCTAATAGCGTCTGGATATAGTTCAACACCCTCATGCATCAACCTAACAAGAGGACGGTGATTATTGCCAAGATCGCGCTGGTTATGTTGACCAAAAGTAAAAGTTTGAACGCAGGGCTTAGCTTGTAATTGTTTGTCCTCAACAAGTTTACAAACGATGCGGCCAACCTGAAATGTCCATTTCGCATTGTATGATACCCATGTAATATCGGCAACCGTAGTTGCCAACCCCATAATGTATTCTAACCAGTCAAGATACTCGCTGGCCTTTCGTCTATCATTATACTCGCCATAACCAAGTCCAATAGCATCAGGTGGGTCCATAAACAGCATACGCCAGCTACGTGGCTGGAGTGTCGCCAGCACATTGTCTACCGTGTCATTTATGATTCCGTACTTAGCCATATTGCTACTATACCACAGAAATAGGGTTTGTCAAGGCATCCTGGGGATTTTTTCGGTATTTCAAGAAATGCCCCTGCAATGTTGCCATACTCCACTTATGGTCATCTCCACGTTGCGAAAATGCAACAGCTAACTCAGGGTGAGTTGGAAAGAATCTAAGAAACAATTGCTCCATTTGTTTTCTAGAAGCATTTTTTAACTCTATACTTATATCAACACGACCAGGGCGAATCAGGGCAGGGTCGAGTTTATCAATGTGGTTCGTAGTCATAAATAGGATACGACCCTCGCTAACTATTACTCCATCTATTGCATTAAGCAAACCAGAGAATGTGATGCTTTCTTTCTCGTCGGCTTTCTTACGCTGCTGAAAGATGCAATCAATATCTTCAATCAGTATCAAGCTTCGAGGAGGGGCGTTACCCATTGTATCAAGCAAGCGTGCATCATTCATATTGTTTGAACTTAGATTAAACACGCAAATGTCATACTGGAGCGAAGACGCCAACGCTGTCACCAACGAACTTTTGCCATTACCTGGCTGCCCATACAGTAGATATCCGCGATGATAAGGGATGCCTCGTTCATTATACCACGATTCTGACTCTTGAAATTGCTTGATATCTTCCAGCATAGTATCCTGTAAGCCATCCTCTAGAATTACAGATGCTAGCGGTCGTGGCAAGCGTTTGCCAGCTTCAACCCAATCCGAGTAGTCTGGCCTGAGGACAGACACACGCTCGTCTGTAGGCGGATGCGCTGCTTGACGTGCTTCTTCCAGAAGCTCCAACACAATCTGCTTATTTCGACTGAACAATGTGAACTCAAAAGATTCTCTAAACCCTGGTATACTGGCTGTGCCACTCTTTTCAGCCCCTTCTTTTCTGACTCGATTCAAAATCATCAAGCGTTTCTTATAGAAAAGAAAATGGATGCCTGGGGCTGGTGACAAAATAATCTTAGGATTCTTAGAAGTTCTATCTGAATTTTCCAGATCATACTCGCGTGCTCGACGGGTATGCACTGTCCAGAGGCGACAACGCCGTTGATATGGATGCTGAGACAGCCATACATTCAACCACTTAAAAGACGCATCTCGATCAGGCACATCAATTTCAGTAATCAGTCTACGCTTAGCCCAATTGTATACATAACGTGGCACAGACCTCAAATACGCAAAGCCTAAACCAGCGAGAGCCAAGAGAGCGCCGCCCGATAGAAATTGATTTGCTGCTAATTGGTCAAGTAAAAGTTGCCACATACAACATCCTTACAGCTTGTTATAAGGGACGAACGTAATCTCATTCATGCACTTTCGGCACTGATACACAGTGCCAAAGCGACCATGCATCTTGCGGGTGTCTTCAGCATGCACAGATGGATCGCCCGCTAGCCAGCCGCCACAAATACCACAATAATAGTAGCGTTGTATCTTGTCTGCTGCCCGTTGCACGCCAGTTTTGTCGTCGAATTTTTGTGCGGCCTCAGGTAGTGTCTT
>Ga0172363_10003151_pt1 | contig 13407 bp, 15 predicted proteins | sample LakKivs2_kivu2a2_FD_114541 | JGI IMG/M metagenome (GOLD analysis project Ga0172363, IMG submission 114541) | Sediment microbial communities from Lake Kivu, Rwanda - Sediment s2_kivu2a2 | ecosystem: Environmental > Aquatic > Freshwater > Lake > Sediment | place: Rwanda: Western Province, Lake... | reverse complement strand
TCCCGATCGGGTAATGGGCTGTTCCGAAACGAGGCCGGCGAGTCTCACAAGGCTTGTCGGCCTCTGCTTTCTCAGCCCAGTGCGGCGGCGATCGACTCGCCGACCGCCCTCGCCAAGCCAACCGGCACGGCGTTGCCGACCTAGCGGTACTGGTCGGCGAGCGACCCGCAGACGACCCAGTCGTCCGGGAACTGCTGGATCCGCTTGTACTCCCCGACGCTCAGCGGCCTGACATGGTCGGGATGACACAGCCCAGTCGCCTTGGCGGTTGGGCTGCAAACGAGGGTGGGACATGGTTTGTCCCACGAAAGACGCCTGAAGAACCCCGTCCTTCCACCTCCCGACTGCAAAGCGCCACCCATAGCGGACTTCATGATGTCCATTGGCATGTTCCGCCAGTTTCCTCCAGGAGGCACCGCAGCCATGAATCTGGCACGAGCCAGCGAGTACTTGACGCAGTCAGATGGGCTAGATGGCATCCCCCATATGGCGTCCCTCAGCGTCGCCAGCCTCGGAAGGGTGTCGTTGCCAAGCATCCCGTTGTCGTGCGTCACGAACGGGAACCAGTACCTGGCATTCGGATCCCTCAGAGCCACGACGAAGACCCTCTTGCGGCACTGCGGCACCCCGTACCAGGAAGAGTCCAGGACGGACATGAACACCTGATAGCCAGCGACGCGCAGCATGCCCTCGATGTGCCTCTGCACCCCGCCGACAGACCCGTCCAGCTTGGCGTGAAGAAACCCGACGACGTTCTCGAACAGAATTGCTTCCGGTTCTAGGGATGTCGCTAATTCGACATACTTCAGCATGGCGACGCCACGGACGTCGTCGACGCCCTTGCGCTTCCCAGCGAAACTAAACGACTGGCATGGTGGGCCTCCGGCGACCAGCGATATCCTGTTCTGGCCGAGATTGGCGACCGCCCTAACTTTTCCGGCGTCGAGACCGAAGATGTCGCCGAGCACGGGGAGCAGCGGGCGGTTGCTGCGGATGGTCTTGGCGGCCCATGGGTCGTGCTCGCAGGCGACGACCGTGCGGAACCCCGCCAGTTCAAGGCCGAGATCGAGACCCATGGCGCCGGCGAAGAAGCTGACTAGGGTGAACGGGATCCCTTATGATACCGTCCTGACCGGATCACTTGGCGGTCATCACCTCGTCGAAGACCCTCTCGGCGCAGAGTTCGGGTCGCTTGCCTCTGGCGGCGCATTCGGCGATGATCCTCTCCGCATCGGCCGTGCGGCAGACGCGGTCGCATTCCGCCATGATGTCGTCCACCCGACGGAAGTCCTTCTCGGAGATGCTCCTAGCGGACTGGACGATGTTCAGCAGGGCGTTATGGACCCTGCGATGGTAGTGACGCCGCAACAGCTGTCGTGGCATGCCGTCGATGACTGAGGGCAGATACTGGCGATTGCGCAACTCACTAGCGGGAATTGTTTCTCGCCCGCCGAGTTTCGCATTGCTGACTTGGACGGATATGACTCTCATGGCGCCTCCAAAGACTATACTTCTCGGACGAAGCACCATCGTCCCTGCAAGATGGCTCCGGAGGCAGGGATCGAACCTGCGGCCAACTGCTTAACAGGCAGTCGCTCTACCGCTGAGCTACTCCGGAACTGCTTGCGAAACTGGCACGGGAGACAGGACTCGAACCTGCAGGATCCTGCTCAACAGGCAGGCGGGATACCATTTCCCTCCACTCCCGTATGTCAAAAAACGAGGGCGTCCTACCATTGGACGAACGATGATCTCCGGCGCCTAGCCTCGACGCCGGTCGTCTGGGACTCGAACCCAGATACCCCTGGTTGCCCCGCTCGGGCTCGAACCGAGGATCTCAGCTCCAAAGGCTGATGTGTTGCCAGCTACACCACAGGGCATCCCGTCAAATGGCTGTCCGGGAAGGAGTCGAACCTTCAATCCCCTGGTCCAGAGCCAGGTGCAATCCCATTATGCTACCGGACAATCCCTGAAAAACGAAAACCCCGGCGCCTCTCGGCCCGGGGTTCCTCTCGTCCTATGTCGGCAGAGCTCAGCCGACCGAACGACCCGCGGGCCTCGGTGCTTGCTGATTCTGATTCTGCCGAACGACCTTCATCTCTCCTTCGCCTTCCTCTCCAAGTGTCCGCCGTGCATTATCGCTGGCGGCCAAGCCGACGTCAACACATTTCTATATGTCGGGATACCTGGACCTCTCGACCTCGCCTTGCGCCTCCTCGATCATCGTGTCCTCGTACCGCGCCGCGACCTCGTCGAAGTCGCACAGGTGGGACACATCCTGTCCGTCGACGATCACCTTGACGATCTCGGCACTCTCGGGTTCAGGCGGGTCGCCGAGGCTGTATCCCGACGGCCGGCCGCCTAGCCTCGCCCTGTGGTAGATGTACTCGACAGTCGCCTCGGATGGAGGTATGCCTTCGACGGCGGAGGCCTCGTCGGGCGAATAGAAGCCGTCGACCCCGAGGTACATCTGGATGTCGATGCTGAAGTACGGCGAGGAGGCGGCACGACGCCCCGTCCCCTGTTCGACGACCCGGCACGCCGTCCTGACGAACTCGTTCATCCCGAGGACCTCGGCGGCCGTCGAGAACTCCCTCATCCTCGTCTTGTACTGCTCCGGGGTCAGCTTGCCACCAAGGAACATGTCGATGTCCTCGTCAGGGGACGCCGCGCTCTCCGACACCTGGACATGAGGGTCGCCGACGAACTTCGGCAGGACATCCTCGACGGATGCGGCCCCTGGATGCTTGCCCTGTTCGATCTCCTGCCACGCCCTCATGACGTCTGGCCCTGCGGCCCTGCCGACCATCTGGACCGCAGCGAACAGCATCTCGATCGCCTTGGCGACCTCGACCGCGGCGACCCGCCCCGCCTTGCCCGTGGCCGCGCGGATCTCGTCCTTGCCGACCGCTAACGAGACGATGTCGACCAGCCCGTCCCTCGACCTGGCTGACAAGATGTACGGAACCGCCTTGACGACCCTGTCGGCGATCGACATCAGGTGGCTGGCGACCCCAAACGGAGTGAACCTTGACCCGATCCTGCGCTCGACGCCCTCGATGTACCTGTCGAGACCGTCCTTGCCGTCGCCGCCGACGACCGCCCTGAAGAGGTCGACGACCTCCTTGATGACGGCGGTCGTCCTCGACGCCCTGCGGTCGAGGTGCCCTGCGGCGACCCCCATGGCGACCCACTGCCCCCTCGTTATCGTTGTCCTCATAATAGGCTCCCGAAAGCTATGCGGCCCGTTGCGATCCTTATTCGCAACGGGCCGCCTCTCAACCTTCAACAGGCCGCCGATCAGAAGACCGGCTTCGCCTTGTTCTCCGCCCTGCCCTCGAGCTGCGGGGTCTGCGGGTACGCCCCTGGCAGGTGCTTCCTGATCTCGGCGTGCCACTGGGCGTAGGTCGGCCTACCGCCGAGCTTGTGCAGGGAGTAGAGGGCGTAGTAGGTCAGCGCCCCGTTCGGCCTGCCGTTGATCTTGGCGTCGTAGGAGTACTCCTTGTCGCTGGCGCCTGACAGCAGGACCTCGTTCATCGACTCCTCGGAGATGAAGGCCCTTCCCTTCACGGGGACGTAGGTGTCGAAGGTCGCCCCCTCGGGGAACACCACCCTCGGTTTCGCCGCAGCCGCCTCGCTGCCTGGCTCGGGCATCCTTGTCACGGTCCCGCTGAAGCACGAGTCGCTGATGACCGTCAGGCTGACGCCCTGCTTCAGGCCGGCGAGTATCTCGCGGATGACATCGTCGACGAACAGCCCGTCATAGAGGTAGAGGGCCTCGTCGCGCGAATCCGGCTCGTCTCCGTTCTTATCCTGGATGTACGTCCCGTGCCCCGAGTAGGTCACCACGATGACGTCGCCGGGAACCGCTTCGGCGATCAGCTTGTGCAGCGCGGCCGTCACATTGGCGACTGTCGCCTGCGAGTCCTGCAGCACGGAGATCTTTGCGAAGCCCCATTTGTTCCTCAACTCGGCCACCCAGTCGTTGCAGTCGTTGATGCACCCCGCAAGCCTGTTTTCCGGGTTGGGGTAGTTGTTGATCCCGATGCACAGGGCGACCCTGTTCGTCGCCTTGGCGACCACGTTCGTCCCGGGGTCGACCACCTGCCCCTGGTCGGTCGGGTTGCACCCCGCAAGGAACACGCACGCAGCCATCGCAAGCCATCTTCCGCCTCTCATGCCATCCTCCTTCTTGTTTGGTTCCCGTCCGTCCGCCACATTATACCTAACTATCGCCTGTCGCGGTCTTTCCCTGATGCCTTGACGCGCCTCGCATAGGTGGAGTACTTCAAGGAGTGGGCGGCGTGTGCCTTCCAATTCTCGGAGTATGTCGCAGCCATCTCCTGCGACCTGATGATCAGCAGGTTCTCGGCGTTGCGCTGCTCGGCCTGCCTGGTGAAGTTGAACGACCCGGTGACGACCACAGCCCCGTCGACGATCATGACCTTGTTGTGGGCGATGGCGTGAGCCTTGTCCGCCAGGACGGCGACGCCGCCCGACGAGAGTTTGCTGGCGACCGAGTAGTCGCTGACGGACTCGTTGGCGTCAAGGACGACCCTCACATCGACGCCCCTGGCCTTCGCCTCGACGAGGGCGTCGGAGATGGATGGCGAGGTGAACGAGTACGCCTGGACGAGGACGGAGTTGGTGGCGGCCCTCAGGACATCGACGACCGCCTCGGTGCACCCCCCGTCGGGCGAGAACAGCACCGAACACGACGCCTGGTCGATCGGGACGACGGCCCTCGGTATCGGGCGTCCGACGCGATGGCACACACTGGCGGTCAACACCGCCGACGCAACTGCGGCAACCGCGACCGCTACGAGAACCCTCCTCATTTCGCCTCCTCGTTTTGGTGGCATGCGCATTTGCAGCCGCCGTGCCTCCTAAAGAAGTCCCTGACCTTGCACCACAGGCACCACGCAGCCGACGCCACCCCGACGACCACAGCGGATTCCAGCACCCCGCCACATATGCATGCGATCGTCTCTTCTCTCCTAGCCCTTCAAGACCCTCTCCCACGGTTCGATCGACCCGTCAACCATACCTGCTTGACGGTCCTGCTGACCCTCGACATTTTATGGTGCCCTCGGCGAGAGTCGAACTCGCACCCTCCGGATTAGAAATCCAGTACTCGTCCAGTCGATCTGCGAGGACATTATAGACGATGGCGTCCCCGGCGGGGCTCGAACCCGCATAGACCGGCTCCGGAGGCCGGCGCCCGTCCGTTGGACCACGGGGACATTGGTGCGGGCGGAGGGAGTCGAACCCACAACCTCCTGGTCCGAAGCCAGGCGCTCTGGTCCAGTTGCGCTACGCCCGCGCGAGAATGGCGTCGCCGACAGGAGTCGAACCTGCACGATGTCAGATCCGCAAGCTGGCGCCCGTCCATTAGGCCACGGCGACATTGGCGTCCCCAGAGGGAGTCGAACCCCCAACCTCCAGATCCGTAGTCTGGCGCTCTATCCAGTTGAGCTACGGGGACTCGCCACAGAAATCCGTCTGGCGGGGCCGGAGGGACTCGAACCCCCAACCTTGAGTTTAGGAAACTCTTGCGCTGTCCAGTTGCGCCACGGCCCCACATCAACATCAAAGCCGGAGCGGGGAATCGAACCCCGTGCGGAAGCTAACCGCGTCTCCGTAGGCTTTCTGGCGTCCAGCCCGGCCCGTCGATGGACCGTGCGGGGATCGAACCCGCAGCCTTCCCCGGCATCACTCTCGAACATCTTGTCAAAGAACCACGACTCGACGGCGGGACTTGAACCCGCGAGCCTCGCCCTTGCCGGACGCATGCTTTCGCCAGCTTACACCATCGTCTCGTCGCGTTGGCGGGAGCGACGGGGTTCGAACCCGCAACCACCGGATCGACAATCCGGGACTCTAGCCAGTTGAGCTACGCCCCCCCCTCACACGAACAGCGAACCGTACTTCTCGATCAGCCTCTTCGTCTCGACCCTCTGCCGCTCCTGTTCCGCCTCCAGGGCGGTCATGAACGCGCTCTTCCCAGCGAGACCAGCCTCCTCGCGGAGCAGCCTCAGGACGAACGGGTTCGGATGCGCATGATTCCTCCTCAGGAACTCGACGCAGTCGAGCCCAAAGACCTCGCATGCGAACGCCCCGACGGCCCCAGACCTCGACACCCCGGCGCCGCATTGGCAGACGAGGATGTCGTCGCCGGGCTCCGTCGTCCTCTCCGCTATGAAGTCCGACACCCTCCTCGCCATCGCCCTGTCGAACAGGACATATTCCTTCCCCTCCGCCTTCAGCGCCTCCAAGGTCTCCGGATTGTCCGTGATGTCCCAGAACCTCTCGGACATGCACGCCGCCATCCCGACATTCCTCAGCCTTGCCGCGGCGTCACCAGTCAGCAACTCCTCCGACGGTTCCCCGTAGATCGACACGAGATGCCACGGCTTCCCGTCGAACGGATGCTTCGCCCCGTCCCACAGAAGCCATTGAACGGCTGTCCTCGGGCAAGTCACGACCTTCGTTATCATTGGCGGACTCGACGCGATTCGAACGCGCGATCTCCTCCGTGACAGGGAGGCGTGTTGGGCCAACTACACCACGAGTCCAGAAAACACAAAAGACCCATTGGTCTCACGACCAAGGGCCTCTCGACACGACGCTGAACGGGCAGACGGGAGCGTCAGCCGGAGACCCTGTCGGGCCTACGGTCTCTCCGATCGTCTCGCCTGTCCGCAAAAAGCTTCATGACTTATCCTCGTTCGCAACTATCTCACGAAATCCCTGCTGCGTCAACGGAAATCTTTCGCCTGCCACCTTCGCCTTGACCCTCTGTGCGACGCATGTGTGACAACGCTGCAGAACCACGTCGCCTTCTGGCGTAACTATGCCGCCCTCTTCCCATTTGTGGTTGCACTTCGCTGCCGCGACCACTTGATCCTCCGTACCGACGAACACCGGGGTGGACACGAACCACCCGTCGACGTCCATGACCATCTTCATGTGGGCATTGTCTCACGTGCCGCCGCTGATGTCAAGCGCCGGTTGAGGCGAAGATCGTCTTCTCCACCCCGCGGCAAACCTGGCACATCCCGATCCTGTCGGTGGCCGCCCAGGCCAGCGAGTGGTGCCCGCACAACGCAGTCGACGGCGGGGTCTTGCACGGTTCGTAGAAGCACAGGTGCCGCTCGTCGCCGTGGCAGAACGGGGCGATGACCATCCCCTGGTGATGGCGGCGCATCTCGACCTCTCCGACCATGTCGTGGCACCCGGCGAAGACCAGGGTTCCCCTGTCGGTCACGACCTCCAGCCTGTACGCCCCATAGTCGGGTCCGGCGTCACCGTCGGTCGCCAAGACGACCATCTTCACGACGCCGCCGACCAACGCCAGATGTTCCTCCCTCATGCTGTCATACCTCCTCCCCGAACACGGCCGGCCAGATCTCGCGCAGCCGCATCGCTATGCAGAACCCCAGCAGCGGCGGCACCGCGTTCCCGATCATCCTGTAGGCGTGCGGACCTGTGACCCTCGTCGACCCGTCGTCGAAGACGAACTCGAAGTCGTCCGGGAATGTCTGCAGCCTCGCGCACTCCCGGACGGTGAGGCGCCGCTCCCTCATTCCCGCCGCCAGCTCCTCGGCGTGCCTCCCGCCATGTTCCCTAGACAGTCTCCTGAACTCGATGTTTCCGTGGTGCTCGGCGCGGATCGTCGGCCCCGGGGCGTCCAGCCTGACCTCGGACTGGCCCTGCATCTTCTTCTTGTGCCCTCCATACCACTTCGCTCCGGACAGATGGTTCTGGGACGGGTCGTCGGAGTCCCCGGCTCCGCCGAGCCCCTGGAAGGCGTCACCGCATGTGACATAGCCGACCGGGTCGGCGACTGCGTCGTAGAGGCTCTGGTTGTCAGACCCGCAGTGCGTCTCCGCCGGGAAGACCGGCACGGCGTCGCCGTCGGTGCGGCCAGACCATCCACTGAGCGTCGCCGGGGCGACAGCGTCCCTTCTGAACCCGACAAATATGATCCTGTGCCTCGTCTGGGGGACTCCGAACCTCTCCGCCATGAGGACCTTGGCGAACACGCGGTATCCCCCGGCGACCGACGCGAAGTCCCTCTCTATGGCCTCCTTGACCCCGTCCATCGAGGTCATCGACCCGACGTTCTCGGCGATGAACACCTTCGGCTCGACGATGCCTATCACGTCGCGCATCCACATGTAGAGCGTTCCCCGGTTCTCGACGGTCGGGTCGTCGCCGGCGGCGATGGCGTCGCCCCTGTGGCTCCTGTCGGATCGGAACCCTCGGCGCTTCCCGGAGACGCTGAAGTCGTTGCACGGGAACCCGCCGGTCACGATGTCCGCAGGCGGGATCACCCCCGGCACCCCGAGGCGATGACCCTTCACGAGGTCGACGACGCTGCCGAGCCGGTAGCACGACGGGTCCTTGCCCCTGCGTGAGAAGAACCTTGCCCAAGCGTCCCTGGCCCTTCTGTCGACGTCGTTGGCGAAGACGGTCTCGAAGCCGGTGCTGCGGAGGAAGGTCGCCCCGGCCGGACACGGGGCGGCGGCGAGCCAGCTCCCGGCGAGCGACGGGTGGACGCACCTCGGATGGACGGCGAAACCGCCCTCCATGCCGAGGTCGAGACCTCCACATCCAGAAAACAGGGAGACTACGGTCTTCATGCCTGACATTATACAGCCGACCCCTCCATGCGTATAATGTCTCCAATGACAGGGTACAAGCCATACAGCGAAGCCCTTGCCGCCGGCAACGACCTCGAGGCCAAAAGATGGTTCGCCGACATCGTAAGGAGGTTCCGCGGGTTCGACCTCGACAGGATGGAGGTCGACGAGGAGTTTCTCGCAATCGAGAACTACCACGGGGGCGACGTCAGGCTGTGGCTTAAACCGGCCAGAGAGTTCATGCTGCTGGCGGAGCAGGAGCGCAGAAGCGACAAGGACTTCGACGCGATCTGGGCAACTGCGACCCTAGGTCTCGCCATAGCGCGCCCGCATGTCGACAAGCCGTATGCCACGATCCACATCCCGAAGCGCAAGGTGAAGACGGACGCCGACATCTACATCGTGTCCTGCACCAATCCCACCAGGTTCGTCTCGATCAACATGGACGACGTCAGGGACGCCCCAACGGTTAGGAAGTCGAATCGCCTCATGGCCGACGAGGACTTCGTGGAAGTCAGCATGCTGGCGGCGTCGCTGTGGACGGTCGACTATGATGCGACGACCATCTCTCTGCTGCGCCCCGCGATGGACTACAGACCCTGGATCGACCTTATGCGCCGCCACCAGCCACGACGGCCTCGATGATGAACGCCCTCCTGCGCAGAAGGTGCTGCCTGTTGAATATCCACCCCCTGCGCCCGACTATGTCTGCGGAGTCGGAGCTCAGTATCTCGAATCCGTTGTCGACCAGCAGCTTCACGGCCGTCGGCAACGAGAGGCTCGACTTGATCTTGCCGGTGCAGTGCCGCCTGCCGATTCCGCGCCACCTGTACCGCCTGTCGTCGTCCTCCTTCAGGAGGAGCACTCCCGGAGGGGACTTGGACAGCACCCTCCTGATCTCCGCCAGGTTGCGCGCATGGTATCTCGGAGAGCAGTAAATCAGGGAGTGCTGAACGAGAACGATGTCGGCGTCCCCCTCGTTGACCGGTATCGGGACGTTCCATTCCCAGTCGACGGCGTCAGCCCCGGCGAGCTTCCTCCACCTCGGGTCGAGGTTTGTCCATCCTGGGAGTATGTGCCTCCCGCAGCCAAGGTTCAACATCACTCCCATAGCGGATGCTCCCTCCTACGCCCGGCGAGGACCACCTTGGAACGGTCGACCATGAACGACCCGACGTTGGCGACTCTGCCGGCGCAGTGGATGTCCACGTCGAAGAGTCCCTGGAAACGCCTTGCGTCGAGTTCGATGTTGGCGGAGTCCTTCCAGAGCCTCATGTGCGGGGCCCTCAGGTGGCGCAGCGACGACCTCCCGGCGATCGTCCCGTCGTTGTAGACGAGGATCTCGTATGGGTCCTCCCTGCCGAAGGCCCCGTCGAACTCGAAGAACATGGAGATGTTGAGATTCACGGAGCGGCACCCAGAGCGATTGTAGGACATTCGCGACCCGAGTATTCTGAGAGGCCCAGCGACCCTGACGCGCGACTCGTCCCACGCCTCAAGAGACCGCTCGACGGAACGCATGGCGATGCCGCGCTCCGCAAGCGACGGGAGGACGCCGTCGAGCAGCCGCAGCGTCGTGTCGGTCGCGACTGGGCGCCTCAGCCTGTGCCCGTCGTGGAAGAGCAGGATGGACCCTGGGAACGACTGCATGCGGATCCAGGACACGATCGTCGACACCCTGTGCATCGCCACCCAGTCGCGGCTGCTTGCCGACCAGCCGACGAGCCTCAGACCCATCATGTCGCATGCGCCAATCATCTGGGGCGATATGTCGCCGAACGGCGGGCGGTACATCCTCGGCAGCCTGCCGGACACATCGAAGATGATGGAACTGCACCTGCGCATGTCGTCGACAAGCTCGTGGTGCGTCTTCTCGGCGGCCTCCTCGTGGTCGTACGTGTGGATGGCGAGCTCGTGGCCCCTGGCGACAATCTCCTTGACGACGGAGGGATGCCGCTCGACGCGTTCGCCGATGACGAAGAACGTCGCCTTGGCGCGATGGTGGTCGAGGAGGTCAAGGACCATCTCAGTGACCCCGGGCTTCGGCCCGTCGTCGAAGGTGAGGGCGACGACCCTAGACCCCGTCGGAATCACGCTGATCGGCGGGTGGTGCTGCATGTGTTAGCCTCCAGCTTGTTTGCGGCGAATCTTGTCGTGCAGCCGCCACGAGATGCGCGCCCGCAGGCACGAGACCCTCCACGACGCCTCCCTGCACGCCACCCATAGCCTCTGTCTGGCAAACAAGGAGACGCCGGGGGTCTCCGGCCAATGCCCGTCGGCGACCCACTTGCGGACGATGGGCGACGCCGCCATTCCGCGCTCGGCGACGATCTTCCCGGCGCACTCCGGGCACCTGACATACCACCACTTTCCGACCTCGAACAAGTGACCATCATCGCTGCCGCAATCCTCGCATGTCCTCTCGGACAGGTGCTCCGCCCGGTCGACGAGGGCGTCGGCGACGAGGTCGAGCATCTCGGCGTCGTGCTCGCTCGGCACGGTGTCGTCGCGGCTCTCCCCGTGCCAGTAGAACCTGAGGGTGCCGAACTTCTCCTTGACCTGGTCGGCGACGACGTTGATGGTCGTGACGGCCGAGATGTAGTGCAGACCGTCGCACAGATCGGCGAGCAGCGGATGCCATCCCTGGCCGCAGGCGAACCCCCAGCACATGCAGGTCTCGGACATCGGCTTCCCGCGGTTGCGGAAAAGCGACGGGTGCAAACGGCACATCAGCTCGTCGAAGTCCTTGTTGGACATCGCCAGCAGCCTCTTCCTGTCGTCTTCCTTCATGTGGCTCCTAGTCCGAGAACGGGTCGGCCGCCCTGCGCTTCTGGAGGTCGATCCACTCCCTGTCGTCGCTGCCGTTCTCCCATTGCCTCTCCATCACCGCCTGCACCCTTGCGACAGGAACCCTGTTCCTGATGGTGAACGTCGAATGGCTGCCCCTCCATGCGAACACGTCGCGCAGATGGAGAGGGGTCGCCCCGCACGACAGGCACCTGAACACCCTGAGTCCGTCGTCATGGAAGGCATCCTTGGTCGCCAGGGTCGCCAGCCGCACCGTCTGACCAGACAGCCCCTTCAAACAGTCGTCCTTCCTGACCTCCGTCGGAACCACGACTCCACCGCACTTGTGGCAGACATATCTCTTGTCGCCATACGTTTCCGTCGTGACCCTCACGCACTTGTGGCAGACATATCTCTTGTCGCCATACGTTTCCGTCGTGACCCTCATGCCAACTCCTTTCCACACCTCGTGCACACCCATTTACACTTCTTCGTCTTGGGGTCGCATACCTGCGCCATGTCGCCTCCGCAAACGCACTTACGCATGTCCATGCCCCTCGGCGACCTTGGTCACCTCCGCCAGTGCCCGCCTGTCCCCCTCCATGATCGTCTCGTCCTTGATCTGCGACCAGAGCGACGACCACCGGAACGACACTTTGGTGCAGCCGACCGGCTGGCCGCCGCATGACAGGGGTCTGTGGGACGGACACAGGTCGCACGACTGCCCGACGACCTCGCCATTGAACAGAACCTTCCCAGTGGGAAGGCTGACCATCGCCGCGATGCGATCCTCTATCACAGCCCCGCACTCGTCGCAGACGCATATCGTCGCCATGGAGATCCTCCATGGACGATTATACGTCGTCCTGCGGCAATCCGGCCCTTGGGAACAGCGGCCCGGACGACGCCACAGCGACCCCGGCCGGAGTCACTCCCCATCGCAGCAGACAGTCCAGCGACGGCTCCCTGGGAGACCCGACGGCCTCCAGAAGGTCGCCCATCTTGCCTGGCATCACGGGGTGGAGGACGCCGCCGATGACCCTCAGGGCCTCGGCGGCGTTGTAGATGGTCGTGTCGAACCTGTCTGGGCTCGTCTTGGCGGTCTCCCACGGCTTCTGGACCTCGATGTACCTGTTCACCGCCCCAGCTGCCCTGGCGGCGGCCTCGACGGCGAGGTCTGGTCGCAGGTCGACGGCGTGCCGGATCGACTCGGCGGCATCTCCTAGGACGGCGTCCCGCAGGGCGTCGTCCTCCGATCCACTGGGATTGGGCCTGGGGATGGAACCGCCGCAGTTCTTGACGACCAGCCCGACGACGCGGTTGAGGGCGTTCCCTAGGTCGTTGGCGAGCCTGGCGTTGTACCTCTCGACGAACCTCCTGCGGCTGAACGCCCCGTCCTGTCCGGGGACGACGCCGTCGACAAGGAGATACCTGAAGGCGTCGGCGCCGAGGTCGTCGACGAGGTCTAGGGTCCTGGCGGCGTTCCCGACGGACTTCCCGATCTTCCTCCCCCGGTCGCTCGACACCCACCACCCGTGGGCGAAGACGGACTTGGACGGCGGGAGCCCGAGGGCCCTCAGCATGATGGGCCAGTAGACTGCATGGAACGTCAGGATGTCCTTTCCGACGAGATGGAGCGAGTTCGGCCACAGCTCGTCGAACCTCGACCCAGACCCTTCGAACGGGCTGATGTAGTTCAGCAGGGCGTCGAACCACACATAGGCCACGTAGTCTGCGTCGAACGGGATCTCGATGCCCCAGCTGAGCCTGGACTTCGGCCTCGAGATGCACAGGTCCTGGAGCGGCTTGCGAAGGAAGCCGAGCACCTCGTTGCGGCGGAAGTCGGGCTGGACGAACCCTGGCGCGTTGCCGATGTAGTCGACGAGCCACTCCTGGTGCCTCGCCATCCTGAAGTAGTACGCCGGCTCCTTGACCTCGACCAGGCTTCCGATCGGGGGCATGCCGACATACGTCG
>Ga0172363_10003149_pt1 | contig 13410 bp, 27 predicted proteins | sample LakKivs2_kivu2a2_FD_114541 | JGI IMG/M metagenome (GOLD analysis project Ga0172363, IMG submission 114541) | Sediment microbial communities from Lake Kivu, Rwanda - Sediment s2_kivu2a2 | ecosystem: Environmental > Aquatic > Freshwater > Lake > Sediment | place: Rwanda: Western Province, Lake... | reverse complement strand
GGCGTGGCTCGAATGGGCCGTGCGGGCGGACGCCGTGGGCGACCCGTCCTACTGCCACAGCGACGTGGAGCGGGCCGTGAAACAGTGGATCGCAGAGTCCGGCGTGCTGGACCGGGCGACCCAGACATGCGACGCCCGGCTGGAGGCGGCGGAGCGGATGGAGCTCGCCCGCCTGAAGGCGAAGTACGAGGCGGCGTGAACCCTCCGAGACACAAACTGTCCTACGTGCCCCTGCGGTGCTGCCAGAACATATGGACATGGTTGAGCCACGAGTGGAACTTCGTGAACAAGCAGGGCTACCGGGAGAGCCTCAAGGACAACCCCGACCTGCTCCGGCCGGTCGTGGACGCCGCCACCGAGGGCGTCAAGCTGTTCGCCGAGGCCCAGTCCGACCACGGCACCAAGGCGCTGTTCAAGCTGGCGATGGTCCTCGAGCAGATCGAGCCGCCGAAGGACGGTAAGTTCGGCCCCTTCACCGCGGCAGAGGTCGTCAACGCCCTCGCCGGATGCTTCGAGGGAACCCCGTACCTGAAGAAGCCGCGGGAGAAGTTCCGAGTGGAACCGGAGCCGCCCAAGCCCAGGGACGAGACGGCCACCGACCTGGGCTGGAGCCCGCCAAGCTGGTAGAACCCACTGAATGCGCGCGAGGAGGGCCAACACATGTACCCCGTGAGGGAGAAGGACGGGCCAATCGTCGGCCGGCCGGTGTACGCCAGGCGCGACCCCATGACGCTCGGCAGGGTCGTCAGGGTCGTCACCCAGGCGGACTCGATCTGGGAGACCAAGGTCGAGGTGGAGTGGATCGGCGGCGCCACGGAGATCCGCTCCCTCTGCGCCCTCTCCGACGCCAGGCGCATGTCCGAGGAGAAGCGCAAGGTCCTGCTCCGCCTCCAGGCCGACGTCGTCCGCCTCGACTGGGCGTTCGCCCGCCTGGACTCGATGCCGGCCCCCTGCGATCCACTGAATGAGCGCGCGATCGCGCCGAGGCAGCGCGTCCTCGTCCGCAACGGCGACGCCGGCGGCCGGTCCGTCGTCGAGGGCAGGGCCACCTGCGAGGAGCTCGTCGAGGACAACCATGACGGCACCGAGGACTGGAGGGTCAGGTTCCCCGACGGCGAGACCGTCGTCCGCACCGTCCTCCGCTCCGACGTCCTCCCGTGACGGAAGGCCCTTGACATCCGACGAACAAGATGATACCATGCCTGCATGAAGATGAAACTGCATCTCGACAATGCGTGCGGCCCCCGCGGGGCCGACATGGGCCGGCCGAACCGGCTTCCGGCCGACGTCAACGAGGCCGTGACGCTCCGCATGGAGGCCCTCCGGATGGTGGACGGCTGCTACGACACGGGCGGGGCATACTGGGGATGCGGCAGCGGCACCCGCATCTACTGCGCCCACGGGGACGCCGCGGACGTCGCCGTCCTCGTCTTCGTCAGGGCGTCGAGCCGGGACGAGGCGAAGGCGAAGGTCAGGGAGTCCCTGCCGAACGCCTCGTTCCTGCGGTGACGGGCGCCAGCCGAACTTGCTTGACTTCCTACTGAATGCGCACTACCATGCCCGCGAACACTTGATGAGGGAATGCCGATGAGGGTCCGTCGAGACTTGATCCGGGTGGGCGGAAGCGGGTCGAAGGAATACATGGTCGTCCGTGCCCCGAACACCCCGCCCGAACGGTTCTTCGGCACGATGGTCGTCGCCAAGCAGAACCCCGACCCAGCGACCCATGTCTACGTCAGCACCATGAACGCCCCGGAGCCGCTGCGCCGTCTCGCCCCGGAGCCGTCAGACCACGTCTACGCCCCCCTGTCCGAGCTGGGCGTGGCCGCCGCCATGGACGCCGAGGGCTGCCGCCCGTCGTCCTGCGAGGTGATCCAGTGGAACGACGGGAACTGCCTCACCCTGTTCCGCTTCGGCCAGGTCTGCACCTCGTGGAACGGCTGCCGGGTGGACGACTCGAACCGCTCCAAGCCCGACCGCTGCTCGTCCTGCGCCCACATCGGGGAAGACCTGTACCGCGGATGGGCCTGCGCCAGACGCGGCACGACCAAGGGGCCATACGCCGAGGCCTGCTCGGACCACCAGAGGAATTGACATGTCCAAGATGTTCGAGAGGATCTGCAAGATGAAGGCCGCCCGCGAGTGCTTCGACTCTGGCATGGCAGTGGATCGCATCGCCCGCCAGGCCAAGGCCAGCCCGGCGACCGTCCGCCGCTGGCTGAAGACCACCGGGCTCAGGACGACGAGGAGGGCATAGCCGTGGGACACTTCTACACCAGGGCCAAGGGAGAGGGCAGGAGCCGCCAGGACGCCGAACGGGACGCCATCGACCGCTTCATCCAGGAGAACGGCACCCGCCACTCCGTCCGGGGAACCTCCAGCCACAGGCTGCTGGAACAAACGCCACCCATGGGCGTCACCAGGACGGAACCCGACGGCACCGTCGTCAGGGACTTCACCAGGCGCGACAGCCAGGCGCCGCAATCCCAGTGGAACGAGGTCTGGGAGCTCGAGCTCCACACCCACGCCTGAAGGGGGAACCAGATGACCAGGTGCAAGCGGATGACCAACCAGGGGTCGTCGGCCGTCTTCGCCTGCCACCGCTGCCGCAGGGTCGTCACCGCCGAGGTCTTCTACAAGGCACCAGACCTCCGCTATGTCTGCTCCGAGTGCGCCAAGGCGATCAACGCCGAGGCCAAGGCCGCCAAGGCCGTCCCCGCCCCCGCCGTCGCCTGAACCCAGTGGAACCGGACGGCAGCCCCCGTCCGCCAGGATCGCCCCCAGCCGCCCGCCTGGATCGCCGAATCCCAGTGGAACCGACAGGCGGCGCGAACCCGGTCGCGCGCCGGCGCCCAGCCGGCTGCCTCCGCCCAGACCCACGATCCACTGCGATTCGGCGGACAACCCGTCGGACGACCACCCCCAGACCAACCACGAAGGACGACGGCGACACCACCCTCGGACGCCCGCCAAACAGCCTCCCTGCCCCGCCACGCCCTCGGGACGACCCGCCCCCTGCCACGACACCACCTCGGACGCTGAACGCCGCCACGGGCATCCACGCCGAGGACGACCTGAAGACCAGACGGCATCCCAGTGGAACCGGCGGACGACCGAGATCCCCGATCCAGGCGACGACCTCGTCGAGGCGCCGCGCCCGGCGCGCCTCGAGCCGGCCCCCTCCCGGACGGGCGATCCACTCGGACGCCCGACGACCCAGAACGCCCGTCAGCTGCTGGGACGCCGACGACCTGCGACGCCACGGGAACATCCAGTGGAACCAGAGGGGGCTTCAGGGCAGCCGAGATCCGATCCAGGCGACAACCTCGTCGAGATCCCAAGCTGGGCACCGGCGCCTCCGTTCCAGCCCGCCGCCGGGCGGACGACCTGCGATCCACTGCGACGGGCGGGGCGGACGGGGACGCCTCCGGCACGCCGAACGACCACTTGACAACACGATGGAGACATGATACCAATCAGGCATGAACGATGGGAAGTGGTTGCTGGAGAACGCCGTGGAGGGATGACCATGCGTTTCTGGGTGGGCGAGATCGAGACGAGGAACTTCGACTTCATCGCCTTCGGCAGGACGGAGGAGGAGGTCAAGGAGGTGCTGCGAGGGGCGTGGCGGCGGCACTGCGAGGAGTACTCCGACGCCACCATCACCTTCGACGAACTGCTCGACGGAGGCAGCGTGACGACCTACGAGGCACGGACGGGCATGTGCCTCCGTGACCATCAGGAGGTCTAGCTCGACGACGCAGGCGACAGCGAAGCAGACGACGAAGCCACGCCGCCCACGGGCGTGGCTTCCGCTTTCCCAGTGGAGCCGAACGGCGGCAGCCGAGCGGGCGGATCGGCACCAGCTGCCCGGGCGACCGTCGGTCGGCAGCCCGCCGGTTCCACTCGGATGCCGCAGGCTCCCAGGGGAAGGGAGACCAGGCGGAGGTCGCCGGGCGGACGGGAGATCCCAGAGTACGGTTCCACTCGGATGTCGCCCCATCTGCCACCAGATCGCCATAGGCCTATCCCTGGGCCGGGGGGGCTTCGTTTTTCGATTCTGGATTCCGAGGGGGTACCCCCAGGGGCTAGTCGACGGGTGCGTCCTAAGGGATCCCTTGCCCCTGAAAAAAAACTGCGAACGGTTTTTTCGGGATGGGGAGTGAAATCGTTTCCCGGCGGCTGTGTCACAAGTAGGTTCCGTCAGGAATTATGGCCTGTTTTCCTGACGCTCGGCGATGCCGTCCTGAGCCAGGCGACATCGTCGTCGCAGCGGCCGCGGGTCCTGCGCGCTGGTCACCGGCCGACCGGGAGAATGGCCGCCCCCGGCCGCCAGGCCCTGTTCTGGGCTGATGCGGCGGCCCTTGCGGCGGAGGGGGTGGCGGCGAGGGTGATGGTGAGGGAGCCGATGTCGACCCCTCTCCAGGGCTCCGGCTGGTCGGCGAAGATGGAACTCCTTCCGCGGTCGTACTGGGGGGAGGCCTCCTCGGCGTAGAAGTTGTGCTCCAGCATGAACGGGGTTGTGGAGGTCAGCCTGAAGGTGTACTGGCGGCCCCTCAGGAGCAGGGGCGCCCCTGGGAGGGAGAGGTATCTGGGGTCCTTGTAGCCCCTCCAGATCGGCATGGGCATGGCGAGGTACCTAGTGGAGTACAGGGGTCGGCCAGCGGTGCCCTCCCCGGCGAGGATGGTGAGGGTGACGTCCGGGGCGGAGGAGTTGGTGTTGCCCATGCCGTAGTCTGTGGACATGGGGACGACGATGACGACGAGGTAGCCGTCGAGGGAGGGGGTGAAGGACTGCCAGACGTCTGTGAAGCCTGCCATGACGGCGTTGAGGTGGAAGGGGAAGCCCTAGTCTGGTATGGCGAGGGGGGCGGCGCGGTCTGCCGCGTCGGAGCGGCAGGCGACGGCGAGGGCGACGGCGATCGACAGCGCGAGTGTTGCTGGCTTCATGGGTCCTCCTTCGACATGTTCATTCCGCGGCGGGGGGGCATCTCACCTGTCTGTGGCGAACAGGCGGCGGTACTCGGCGTCCTTGGTGTTGCGGCGGTTGAGGGGGTGCGAGTCGCTCCACTCGCCCACGTCCCTCTCCTCGCACGTCTTGACCTCTGGGCGGATGCAGTCGTTGCCGTAGTTGGCGTTCTCGATCTCGGCCTTGACGCCGTCCGCCCCGATGTCCTCGAAGTCGATCACCAGCACCTCCACCTTGTAGACCTTCATGTCGTCTCCTTGTCTTCCATGTCGAGGACGTCGTCCCTGAGGGCCTTGGCGTCGGCGGCCGCCCGGCGGCCGACCTGTGTTGCCCATTTGGAGTCCAAGGCCTCCTTGGCGGCCGTCTGCCAGTCCCCGGCGTCGACGGCGGAGAGCATCCCGGCGAACTTGGACAGCCCCTTGTGGCCGAGGTTGAACGCCATGTCGACGAGGGCCGTGTGGCGGGCCTGTCCGAGGCGGAGGGGCTTGGCGACGAGGGCGTTGACGGCGAGGATGGCGTCTGCCACGTCCATGTCGAGGAGGCGGTCGACCTGTTCGTCGGAGAGGGTCTGCGCCCCGGCGAGGACGTTGGAATGGGACGCCCCGACGGCGGCTAGGCGCTGGGGGGCGTCCTGGCGTTCGAGGTTGAGGCCGACGCCTGTGGTGACGTGGCCGGTCGTGTCGACGTAGGCCCTGTGGCGCCTGCCCTCCCAGTGTTCGATCCACTTGGCGATGGTCGGGTTCGCCTGGAACCTCGGTCTCGCAGGCTTGGCGGCGAGGGCGACGACCTCGTCCCATGGGGCGTCCCTTCCCTTCCGCCCCGGGGCGAGCATCTCGCGGATCCCGCAGTTGCACGCCTCGATGCCGAGGCTCCTCCCCCTGCAGAGGGGATGGTGGTCGCAGCGGGTCCTGATGAACTCCCTGAGCCTGACGACCTCCGCCTTCAGGTCGTCCTTATGCCGGTTCATAGGTTGAGCGACCTTGTGCCGTGCATGACGGTGACATCATGCCATTGGATCATCGTCGCGTCGATGGCGGCCACGGCCACCGTCTCGATCGGGTTGGACGGCCCTCCGCACCCCATTCTCCCGCCGGTCGTGAGCTTGAGGATCGGAAAGCCGTTGTCGTTCTCCCCGACGGACAGCATGGCGTTCTCGCCCTCGTCTCTGAACGCCCTGACGACGTCTCTCACGGAACACCCCTCGCACGGTTCGATCTCCACGCCGGACGTCGCGTCGATGTTGAACTTGAAGTGGACTTTCACGGCTGTTCGCTTCTTCATGCTGTTCCTTTGTTGTACCTCGTTGTTGTGACTGCAACTGATTGTCGCCATCCTATCTCACAAGGCTTGGCTTGTCAAGTCCTGATGGTAGTCGGCTCGTCCCTGAACGGGTCTCTCGTCCTTGCCAGCCTCAGGCCGAGTGCCATGTGCTTCGCCATCAGCCTGAGGTCGTTGTGCTTGAGCGGCGGCTTGCCGGCGAACGCCCTACTCTCGGCGACGTCCATGGAGAGGCGGTCGATGACGGACTCCGGCCTGGTCTTCATGTCTTGCCGACCCTCGCCGCCGCCCATCCCGCCCTCGGCCTCATGAACCCGTCGTCGACCTCGATGCCGACGAGGCCGCCGACCAGCCTGAACTGGTGCTCGCCGTGCGGGGAGACGGTCTCGTCGACGAGGGAGACATCGGCGCAGGACAGCCCCTGCGGCACCATGTGCGGCCACAGGCCGTCGACCTCGACGGCCTCCTGGACGACGTCGCCCGTCTCGGCGTCGTAGACGGCCCTGCCGTCGGGGTGCGTCTTGACCCTCTCGATCGTCGGCTTCGGGCAGGCCGGGTCGCCCCAGCCGACGACCATGGGGTTCCTCGCAGAGCGGTCGCGGCCGACGGCGTACGGGAACAGCCTCGTGACCCATCCGCCGACGACACGGCTCCCGTAGGTCTCGGTGGTCTGGCAGATCCCTCTCCAGAAGTCGGCGTCGGGGCTCCCGTCCGCGGCGGCCGCCATCTGGTCGAGGATCGGAAGCAGCGCCGGCTGCCACCACCCCATGAACTCGTCCTTGACCCCGTCGTTCGTCATGACGGCGGCCTTCCAACGGAGCCTCCTCCAGTCGTCCGGGGTGCCGAGCAGCCTGACGCGCGGGATGCCGCAGATGCACCGCGCGAAGTAGCGGTAGCGCGCCTTGTAGGCGGACATCATGGCGACCATGCCGGCGACCCTCTCGGAGTCCGTGGTGGTCGAGAAGTCAGGGACGAAGTGCTCCGCCCCGGACTCCCTTTCTGCGACGGCGGCGGAGATCGCCTTGGCTAGCGCCGGTCAGTCCGCGTCCTGGTAGTGAGACGTGGTCGTGACGGCGATGTCCTGCGGCTTGCGTCCTGACCGTTCGTCCTCCAGGCGGCGGTGGGTGGCGACGCCCCCGGCGACGGTAAGCCAGACGGCGTCGGGGTCGAGCGCGAGGGGGTGGTGCCCGGCGAAGGCGGTGCAGACGGCGTCGAGCAGGGGGTTGAGCGTCCCGTACTGGTCGAACCTCAGCAGCCGCCTGTCGGGGTCCGAGCAGGAGACCATCTCGGCGCCCTCGCCCAGGAGGCTGCCGATCACCTTGGCGGCCTCGTCGTCCCTGTCCGTGACCGGGCGCTCCTCGACGTCGTGCACCTTGAACTCGATCATGTCAGCCATTCCTGATTGCGATCTCGACGACGTCCTGCTGCCCCGCCGCCCTGGCCCATGTCCTTCCGCACTCCGAGCACCTCGCCGCCCATGCGACCTCGGCGTTGGGCGGCTCGACCCTGAGGAAGCTCAGGTGGCCGTTGCAGCACTTGGCGAACTGGTCGTCCGGCGGCAGGTTGAGGACGTCGCTGCGGTAGGGCGGTCAGTCGTAGATGACGCCGTCGATCTTGCACCAGAAGCTCCTGAGGGGAGACCGCTCGACGGAGCCGTCCGTCCTCGCCTCGAACGCCCCTCCGCAGGCCTTGCACAGGAAGAGGTGCTTGTCCCTCGGCGTCGGGATCTCGTTCTCGTGTCCGAGTTCGCACTTGACGATCATGGCTTCGTTCCTGTCGACCTATCCGGAGTCTCCCCGCCGCACAGGGCATGGTCGCCATGGATGGCGCAGTCGCACGCCGTGTACCCGCACCTTGGGCACCTCTGGTGGACGTCGAGCGGCAGCCCGCAGGCCTCGCACGGCCGCCCGTCGCCATCGTTCAGCGCCTTCGCCATCTGGCATCCCTCGACATGGGCGAAGTCGTCGCAGTGGCAGGCGGGGCAGCAAGTCAGGTTCGGGCACAGGGACTGGACGACCTTGTGGACGTCGTCGTGGCGCTGGTCGAGGACTTGGAGGATCCTCGCCACCATCGTCGAGTTTCTTGACCCGATGATCTGGCATTCGTTGCACTTGCGGTCGCAGAGGATCACAACGCCTCCCTGTGGTGGTTGACCCGGCATCCGTCGCACAGGACGGCGGTAGCCTCCCACGCCTGCATGACGCTGGCGGGAGGTTCGTCGGCCCATCTCGGCGTTGCGGTCATCTCGCCGTCTCCCCGATGATCCTGAGGAGTCGTGCGGGTGTGATGCCCCTCATCTCCCTGGTCGTCCTCGACTTGACGAGGTCGAGCCTACTCGACCCGGTCCAGGCGGCGACGTAGTCGGCCTGCCCGTACGCCGGGTCTCCCCAGAGGATGCTGTCCTTTGCCCTAGGGTTTCTGCGGATCTCTTCCGCCCTCTCCCTCTCGAGTATCATCAGCGTGACTGTCCTGGCCATGTCGCACCTCCTGTTATCCGCCATCCGACGGCGGGCTCCCCCCTCCGTCCGTCGCCTGCCGCTCTGCCACCAGCACCTCGGCGGCGTGGGGACGACCTCGTCTGCGATCCCCCCCGAGCGCCTCCATGTCGGGGATCGCCGTCGTCGCCGTTGCCTGAATCGTCGCAACTCCGCTGCCCGTCTCCGCAGTCTGCCTCGTCATGCTTCCCTCCTGGCCCATCCGGGCCTCTTTACAGGGCGTCTAGCCCTTGTGACACTGTCCAGAACATGATACCACGTACTAAGACGCAGTCAAGGATGGCCTCTCCGCATCATCACTTTAGCCATCTGTCGCGGATTGCCGCCATCCTGCCGTCGGACTGCATTGCCAGCAGCGACAGATCTAGCCTCTCCGTTAGCGGGCTGCCCTTCGGAAGGGCGACGGCGTACTTCTGCGGGTCGAGGAGGTCTCCGGCCACGACGAGCGACGGGTGTGACCTGGCGAGCCACTCGGCGATCGGGGCGTCGACGAGCGCAGCCGCAGCGCCCCCCGACTCGACCATGGCACAGAGGTTGGAGACGCTGTCGGTCTTGGTCGACGGGGTGCCGCGCGACGAGAGGTAGTCCTCGCTGGTGGTGCCGGACTGGGCGGCGACCGCCGATCCGCGCAGCGACTCAAGGGACACGGTCTGCTTGGACCTCACGAGCTCCGTCAGCGCCGATCTGAACGAGCCAGCGATCATGGCGTAGGTGATGATGCCGAAGACCATGCAGACGATGGCGAGCAGCCTGCCGACGATCCGCTTCGGGGTGATGTCGCCGTAGCCCGTGGTCGACAGGGTGGTGGCCGCCCAGTAGATGGCGCGGAAGTACCCTCCGACGGACGGGGTGAGGCCGTTCGGGTCGCGCCTGGACATCTCCGCGATCCAGACGACGGTTGCGAACAGGAGCACGACCGCCATGAGGACGACGGCGTAGAACCTGATGGTCTGCCAGAAGACGGAGAGCTTGTCGGAGAGAGTGACCTTGAGGGAGTCCCTGCGGACGAGCAGCCTGAGGCCGGAGTCGAAGTAGGGGGTGGAGAAGTCGACGAGGCGGCGCCTCGCGTCGGTGACGGTGATGGCGGACATGGCCATATCGACCCCGCCGGTGCGGACTGCCGACAGCAGGTCGGCGGTCTCGGGGATCTCGACGAACCGACACCTCATGCCTGCCTGCTCGGCGAAGGCATTGGCGACATCGACGTCGAGCCCGGTCCAGCCGTCCTTGGTCTTGACGGCGAACGGCGGGAACTCGCTTAGGCCGACCGCGACCTCCGCGGCGTTGGTCGACGGGGCTGGCGGATCTGGCCGCTCGTCGACGTGGGCTGCGACTTGGTTCGTCGCCGCCGGGGCGACAGGGCCGTGTTGCTGGGTGGTTGGAGTCGCCGCGCATCCGGCGAGCAGCGCGGCTGCCATCAGAATCGTCATCCTCACGACCATCTCCCTCTCATCCAGGGCGGTGGCACTGGCGTCGAGATGCCCCGCGCGACGCACTGCGCCCTCATCCTGAAGTACAGCCTCTCGGACTCCTCGCGCCTGATCCTCTCGTCCCTGGCATTCAGTTCCTCGCGGACGACCCGGCGCACGACCTCCTCCGAGAGGCCGCACGTCGGGCATGCCTTGGCGTCCGCTGGCATGGTCAGCCCTGCTTCGGCTGCCCGCCCGAGACCCTCGCCTTGAGTGCCGCCAGGCGGTCGTCGGTGGACGACTGCTGGCGGATCTTGGCGAGCTCCCGTTCCACGTCGGCGCCGGACTCCACGTCCTCCAGCTTCGCCGAGGCGGCGGCCTGGTTCTCCAGGTCGGTGACCTTGGAGAGGTACTTGTCGACCGCCCCTAGGGACGAGGTCGTGCCCTGCACCTTGGTGGCGAGCTCGTGCATGCGGAGGTTGGCCTTCGCAGCGGTCTCGCGGGCCGCCGCCGAGGCGACGACAGACTCCTTCTGGGCGACGACCTGCTTCTTCTCGAGGTACATGGCCTGCGACTTGTCGTGGGTCGAGACCGCCGCCTCGTGCTGCGCCTGCAGCGCCGTCACGGCGCCATCGGCGGTCGCCTGCCGCTCCAGGCAGGTGCGGGCGAGGTCCTCCTTGCCGGCCTTCAGGGCCGCCTCGGCGTCCTTGCCCCAGCGTTCGACGTCCGCCTTGGAGGCGGCGATCTGCTGCGCGAGGGAGTCCCTGTTCGCCGCCATGGTGATCAGGGCCTGGCGGTAGCGTTCGAGCTCCTGCTTGGCCTCCTCGATCTGCTCCTTGGCGATCGCCGACGGGTTCCTCGCCTCGACGTTGTCCAGTCCGCGGCCGACGGCCGCCTTGCCCAGCGTGATGATCCTGCTCAACAGTCCGCTCATCTTCGTTCTCCTTGTCCTTTGCTTTGCTTCTGTTTCGAGTCCGTTCAGGCGTTCCCGGCCTGCGCCACCGCCGGAGCGTACGCCACCAGCGTCTGGCGGATCTCGCCCAGCGACCCCATCAGCCCGCTCAGGGCCGCCTCTACCTCCGCCGCCTGCAGGTCCACGACCCTGAGGGTCGTCCTCGCCTGGAGCGTCGGGTTCTCGGGGTCGACGTGGGAGATCCCGACGGCGACCCGGTCGATCTCGGTGTTGAGGTCGAGCAGCGCGTCAAGGATCTCGACGAGAGCCACGGGGTCGTCGTCGTCCGGGTGCCCTGCGGGGACCCCGTCGATCTCGCTCACGGGGCAGACCGTCGCCGCCATGCGGAGCCTGTTCGGGCTCTCGTCGGTCAGAGCGACCGTCACCGGCACTCCCTGGACGTCGCCTGCGACCACCCACTCCATTCCGCTCTCCTCCAGCACCTCGTTCTGCAGTCCCGCCCTGCGGAGGGCTTCGATGATCTGGTCTCGGTACATGACTGTTCTCCTCGCTTCGTTGCTATGTCGCTTCCTTGCTACACGAGGGCGAAGTCGTTCGCCCCCATGTCCCATCCGAACCACAGCGTGCGCAGCCCGCGTTCGCCGTCCCCGCCCATCTCCGACCACCACTCCACGAGGGCGTACTTCGCCCAGTAGTTGGCGTCGATCGGATCCTTGTCAGTCCCCGCCGCGAGGTACTCGCAGAGGGCGACGCGCCCGTCGCCGCGGTCGACGCCCCACACCGGGAACGGGGGCGAGACCCTGTAGGGCAGCCCCGGCTCCTCGCCGTCGTGGTCGACCGAGAACTCGATGAACTCGCTGTCCGGCACCCCGTTGACGGGCGGCTTGCTGCGGATCATGCCGTACTTGCAGTCCCGCTTGAGGCAGGCGCCCGCCTCGCGCATCAGCCTGGCGTCGGCGAACCTGCCGTCGACGAACCGCAGCAGGAGCATGAGGGTGACGTCGGGCGCCGGCTTGAGCGAGAACCCGAACATCCTGACCCTCGGCATCGTCCAGTGCGACGTCGACTCGACCGTGAGCGTCACGTCATGCCCCATCGCCTCAAGCGTGTGGAAGTCCGACAGCTTGATCTGCGAGCCCCTTGCGACCCTGCTTGCCTCTTGGATATCGGTGATCATGTATCTCTCCTCGTCGTTACAGACGTCAGATGCCTCCCTGCTTGGCCTTCCACACCCCGTAGAAAACCGCAAACAGCAGCATCAGGACGACGACCGTGGCGTCGAGTGCTGCGGCTCTGCCGGACATGGGGGCGGCTGTGACATAGGTCGGGTGATAGCCCCACGAGTAGGGCATCATGTCGCTGACGACGAAGTGGGCGGCCGAGTAGGCGACGAAGGCGTGCGTGAGAGGGTCGTAATACCCCCACCTGCCTCCGACGAGCACGGTCTGGCACGGGGCGCCGCCGACCGTGTATGTCGCAGGCACGTAGGTCGGCCTCGACGACCCGTCGGCGAATCCGGCGTTCTTGGCGGCGATCTGGTTCCTGAGGTCGGTCGTCGCCTCGGTCCTCGACCCGTAGGTCTTCGGGCTGGTGCCGAGAGCCTTGGTGAGCTCGGACTGCGTCCTCTGGTATTCTGGGGAGGACTGTGCCGTCTTGTAGGCCGTGGCGTCCGCCTTCAGCAAGCTGTCGGCCTTGGCCTTCTGTGCCTGAGCAGCCGCATCGGCCTTGGACATCGTCGGGGCGACGGGCGCCGACGACTTCACCCCGTATCCGCCGGAGTTGCGGGACGACGATGGGACGGAGACGTCCGCCGGTGCCTGCTTGGCAGGGACCTCAGATCCGGACGGTCTCGACACGGACCCGTATCCGCCGCTCGGCCTCGACGGCACGGCGGCTGACGCCGGCTTCGGTGCGGACGGCTTCGACGCCGAGCCGTACCCGCCGCTCGAACGGGATGAACTGGAAGAACTCCTTGAGGAACTTGACAAACTGCGCGAGGAGCTCGACCTGCTTCCGTAACCACCGCTAGGGTCGCCGCACGCCTCCTGCGAAATAAAATCGAGGAGGGAAACAAATGACAGCGATACTCAAGGTAGGGGCTACAGGCTCGATGATGGACGAGTCCGACGACCTAGCCCTCGAGAAGGCATTGGCGAAGTCGGCCCAGGCCGGCGACCCAGCGACCGAGGCGAACAACATCCTGTTCAGGCTGGTGCTGAACTACGACTCGCGCGCGCGAGCGGCCATTGCAACACTGGTGAAGTGAAGATGGTCACGCGGTAAGATACGTTCTTCGTGTGCTAGCAACACATGGAGGGCGTAGTGACTTACAAACGCGTGACCGAG
>Ga0172363_10003148_pt1 | contig 13417 bp, 14 predicted proteins | sample LakKivs2_kivu2a2_FD_114541 | JGI IMG/M metagenome (GOLD analysis project Ga0172363, IMG submission 114541) | Sediment microbial communities from Lake Kivu, Rwanda - Sediment s2_kivu2a2 | ecosystem: Environmental > Aquatic > Freshwater > Lake > Sediment | place: Rwanda: Western Province, Lake... | reverse complement strand
CCTCATTACAGGATTTACTTCAGGTATCGCTGTTCTTATTTTTACTTCACAGCTGAAAGACTTTTTTGGTTTTCACATTGCTAGGATGCCAGGTGATTTTACTTCCATCTGGATCGCTCTTGTCCAAGCCATCCCTTCGTTTCATCTACCCTCTTTTAGTGTTGCCTGCGCTACCCTTTTCATCATCCTTATGATCCGTCGCTTTTGCCCTGTTATTCCATGGGGTATTTCCTCGATTGCTTTGATCACAGCTATCGTATGGATCTTTGCTATTCCCGTAGATACTATTGCAAGTAGATTTGGTCCCATCAAACTCTCCTTTGAGCCTCCGAGCATCTCACTAGTCTCTTTTTCTTCCTGGAAACTTCTGATTCCTGACGCCATCACCATTGCTTTCTTAGCAGGCATTGAATCTCTTCTCTCTGCCATTGTTGCTGATGGTATGACAAGTACAAAACATAAATCCAATAGCGAGCTTTTTGCGCAAAGCATTGCCAACATCGCTTCTGTATCTTTTGGAGGAATACCCACAACAGGGGCGATAGCAAGAACAGCTACCAATGTCAAAGCAGGAGCAAAAACTCCTCTATCTGGTATGCTGCATGCTCTTACCTTGCTAGCGATAGCTTTGCTATGTGGTCCTCTTGTAAGCAAGATCCCTCTTGCAGCTCTCGCTGGGATGTTGGTGATGATTGCGTGGAATATGAGTGAAGTGCAACATTTTGTGCATCTTTTCAAAGCCCCTCTACGTGACGTCCTTGTATTGCTTACAACCTTTTTGCTTACCGTTTTTGTAGATCTGACAGCAGCAGTGGAAGTAGGAATGATCCTTTCTGTGTTTTTATTTATGAAAAGAATCAAAGATACTTCGGGGGTTATTTCTCTGACTGCCATGGAAACCTCTCTAGAAACTTCAGGAGAAGAAACCTATCAACTCTCAGCAGCAGAAAAATACAAGATTCCTAAAGGTGTAGAGGTTTATGAAATCACAGGCCCTTTTTTCTTTGGCATAGCCGACAGTCTCCAAACTGTTCTTGCTAACATGAGCTTTCCCCCAAAAATCTTTATCTTACGTCTCAGAAAAGTCCCCATCATTGATGCAACAGCCATGCATGCGCTAGAAGAGTTTTATCTACAATGTCAAAAACAAGGAACTATCCTTTTTCTCTCAGGCCCTAACCGTAATGTCCTTAAAAAATTGAAAAACTTTGGTATCAGCAAGCTTGTTAGGGAAAAACATATTTTTTCGCATGTCAGTCACGCACTGGAATATGCTGATCAACTTCTATCCTCTTCTCAAAGCAACCTCCGACCATCCTAGAATAGATCCAATCCCAAGCTATAGTATAGGGATCTTTATATCCAGCCTGATGCTCTAGAGTATATTTCATGCGAAGAGCAAAAATGTGATCATAGACAATCAGTAGTGAAGCTGCCCACCCCCAGGGTACAAACAAACTAAAGGCTGGAGTGTTAATACTCGCATTAGCACTTAACTCAATAAGTCCCCTCACCATATTACCAAATCCATGTCCTATATGTAGGATATGCCTTTTGCAAGAAGTCCCATATCCTCTAGGATTTTTTATATATAAATCGGTAATAGCTGAAAAAATTACAGTAGCAACAGAATTAATCACTATAATAGCTCCTGCGAAAAGACGAATCAGTCCAGCTGTATGGCAGGTGGAAGGTAAATAACCAAAAAAATTACAAGTTTTCTCCAAAACAGCTTGCATACACTCTACACGATCTACATCCCTCTCTTGGTAAAAACTCCCTGTATAGATTTCTTTTACATCCGTAGTAATACTCATTTTTCTCCTGGCAAGTCTGTCTGCTTGAGCAGACAGTCTACTATAAGCTTATTTGTATAGCCAATAAATTCAGTACAAACCTGTATTTAACTGCTATAAATTTTTTTTATTATCTAGATGTTAGTGGTATATAAATCTTTGTTATACGTTGAGAATCATCCAAAGAAATCTTGTGCAAGTCTACATACTCACAAAATGAAGGAGCATCTGCTAATTTTTCAAAACTGCTGGGATACCATCTAGAAAAAATCTCATCAAATGTTTGAGAACCTGCTGGCAGTTTTTTTTCTCCTATTTCTCCCTGTGGTTTATAAGGCTCCGTGAGAGCAACACAAGCGTCAAAACGACATTTTGGGTTATCTAAAGACATCCCATAGTGGGTTTATAATCTCCTACTTTGCGCACAAATAACACTGTTTCTTCTTTTCTTTGCACATACTCAGGTTTTAACATAGACCTTTGCTCCTCCTGTAAAAATGTATTTCGCAAACATCGCAAAGCCAAAGGTTGCATCTTCTGGCGGTAACGGCTAGGAGCCGTCTTCATCACCTGGTGGAACGCCTTAGTAAAAGAAGAAGAGGTCTGATAACCTACATCTAGTCCAATTTCTGTGATTGAGCTACCCGTATAGCGAAGCCTGCCAGCTGCTGTTTGCATGCGTAGCCTTCTCACATACTCTTGCAATGTCTCCCCCATATAGACACTAAAAAGACGGTGAAAATAGAAAGGAGATATACAAGAAATCCTTGCAAGATTTTCTAAAGAAAGTTCCTTATCCAAATGTTGATCAATATGGATTAAAACTTTTATTAACAAAGCCATATGATGTACATATGCCGATCTTTTTTTCATCGCCTTTTTCCTTTGCTTTACTGAGTATGATAAGTAATCCTGCTTGTTTTCTTCTTTTCCATTCTTGCTAATCTTTCCAAAAACGGTCTATAATGCTCTCTTTTGCGCTCAAGTACCAAGACAATTATGCAAACAGAGAGTGAACTACAAGAGCAAGTGCAGAAACGACGCACTTTTGCTATCATCAGCCACCCTGACGCTGGTAAAACAACCCTTACAGAAAAACTTTTGCTGTACTCAGGAATGATTCATACAGCTGGTATGGTGAGAGGTCGTAAAGGGAGTAAAGCTGCCACTTCCGATTGGATGGCTATGGAGCAAGAAAGAGGAATTTCTATCACCTCTTCAGCTATGCAGTTTTCCTATAAAGATACCATCATTAACATCTTGGATACTCCAGGCCACCAAGACTTTTCTGAAGATACCTACCGGACGCTCACAGCAGCTGATTGCGCTATCATGGTCATCGACGCTGCCAAAGGAGTAGAGAAACAAACTCGCAAGCTCTTTGAAGTGTGTAGGCTAAGACAAATTCCCGTACTTACCTTTATTAACAAGATGGATATGCCTGGACGTGAACCCTTAGAGCTCATGAATGAAGTGGAAAATCTTTTACAGATTCACTCCTCTCCTATCAATTGGCCCATAGGTACCGGAAAGAGTTTTGTTGGGGTTTATGATCGGATCGCTAAGGAGTGCTTAATCTTTATCAAAACCTCTGTAGGAGGTTCTAAAAAAGTCGATATAGAACGTTATCCCTTGGGTCATCCTCATCTAGAAACCCTCATCGATAAAGAATACATCTCTCAATTAGAGCAAGAGCTAGAGCTTTTAGAAATCGCTGGTAACCCTTTTTCAAAGCAAGAGTTTCTAGAAGGCTCCGTCACCCCTGTATTTTTTGCATCTGCCTTAACAAATTTTGGTGTAGAACCATTTTTTGATGCTTTTATCAAATATGCCCCTTCTCCGGGACCGCGTATAGCTACAAAAACTGATGGGGAAGATATGTTGATTGATCCCATCAAAAACACTTTCAGCGCTTATGTTTTTAAAATCCAAGCGAATATGGATAAAAGACATAGAGATAGTATGGCCTTTTTACGAGTCTGCTCCGGCAAATTTGAAAAAGATCTTGTCGTGAAACATCATCGCCTTAAACGAGAGATTCGTCTTTCACGCCCTCACGGGATGCTGTCTGGAGAGAGAACAACTGTAGAAACAGGATATGCTGGAGATATCATTGGCGTTATCAATCCTGGGATGTTTTCTATCGGAGACACTCTCTCTTTAAGTGGAGGGTTTAACTTCAAACCGCTCCCTCAATTTCAGCCAGAGATTTTTGCAAAAGTCTCTCCTAAAGATATCAGTAAAAGAAAATCTTTTGATAAAGGTGTTGTCCAGCTTGCTGAAGAGGGCGCCATCCAAGTCTTATTCCCTTATGAAAGCTACGGCGATGTGGTCTTTGGAGCCGTTGGACAGCTGCAGTTTGAAGTCATGCAGTATAGACTCAAAGATGAGTATGGTGTAGAGGTTCTCTCTACCCCTCTTCCCTACAAATGCAGCGCTTGGCTTATAGGAGATCCTTCTTCTTTTGAAAAAGGGTCTACTTCCTTGATTGTGAAAGATCGATCAGAAAGAGTGATGGTCCTTTTCAATAGCCCTTGGGAAAAAGAGTATGTCATCAAAAACAATCCTCGCCACCAGCTTGTTGATTATATGGCATAACACACAAAACACTTGCTGGAAAACTTGTAATTTTGTAGCATTACAAAAATACAATAGGCTCTATGAATAAACCTTCACTATCCGATTGGAATCATTTTTTGCAGCTTTGCCAAGCTTGCTCTTCAACAAAAGAACTAGAAGAGCTTTTTGATCTTTTTCTCACCCCGGAAGAAAAAGAGAATTTAACAGCTAGGTTTCTTATCATTAAGTCTCTTTGCGAAGAGAAGCTCACACAAAGAGAAATAGCTTCTCAATGTCACGTGAGTATTGCACAAATCACAAGAGGCTCTAACGCTTTAAAGAGAGCCTCTTCCTTTGTAAAAAAATTGCTAGCATCAACCTTTAGAGCATAGGATGTAACCCGCATGGACAAAACATTATCTCATAAATCTCATGTTATTAGCGCTACACTACTTGTAAGCGGCTGCTGTATAGGGGCTGGAATGATCGGATTTCCCATTGTGAATGCGCTAGCTGGATTCATCCCTTCTTCTCTTGCTATGATCCTTTGTTATTTATTTGCAACAGCTTCAGGGCTACTGATTTTAGAAGCCACTTTATGGTTTGATAAAAAGGTCAATCTACTTTCCATCGTAGAATTTGCTTTGGGACGTATTGTCAAGGGCGTTACTTGGTGTTTGTTTCTCTTTCTCTTCTACTGTCTCTTCATAGCCTATATCGATGGTGGTGGAGAAATTTTTACGGGCATTTTGTCTACGCTCTTGCATAAGACACCCCCGCACTTTGTAGGACCCCTTCTCTGTATCTTGTTTGTAGGAGCGAGCAGTTATGCAGGAGCAAGAGCAGTATCGGGATTCAGCAGAATCTTCGTACTTGGACTTATCATCTGCTACTGCGGGATGGTCTCTCTTGCTGTGGCCCATGTGAGTGGTACACAGCTGCTTCATATAAACTGGAGAGCCTCTTTGGCAACACTACCTATTTTACTTGTCTCCTTTGGCTACCAAAATCTGGTTCCCACTCTTGTATACTATGCAAAAAAAAATGTGAATGTGATCCGCTTTGCCATTTTTGTAGGTAATCTGATTCCTTTTTTGATTTATTTTCTTTGGAATCTCACCATCTTGGGGATCTTACCAGAAAAAGACCCTCACCTTTTGGCAAGCATTGTCCACAAAAGTGATATGATTACAGGTCTTTTAGAGCAAACCTCGGAATCGACACGGGTTCTTTTCTTTGCAAAAGCCTTTTCTTTCTTTGCCATCTTTACTCCTTTCATGGCAAACACCTTGGCTTTTGTAGACTTTTTCAAAGATGGGTTTAAAATCAGCGCAGAATCTAAATACGATCTTCTGATCTATGCTCTTGTCTTACTACCCCCTCTTGTCTTAAATGTATTCTACCCTCGCCTCTTTTTAAAAGCGCTAGGGCTAGCAGGAGGTTTTGCTGATGTGTTGTTATTTGGTGTCATCCCTGCTATTGTTGTATGGATAGGAAGGTATGTGAGAAACATCCCCTCTTCCTACACGGTGCGAGGTGGCAAACTTCTTTTGATCAGCATCTTGGTGTTTTGCATTGGTATTTTGCTATCACGCTAAATGGTTTTTTTATAAGAGTTATGCATGTAACATGACTCTTACTTAAACTAAGATGTTTACAAAAAACATTTTATTCATATATCATGCTCATATTCAATAAGGTTTCATATACAATACGGTTGATTATTTATAATAAAACCTGTATTCTGAACATAGAGGAACCGACAATGTCTGCACCACATTATTGTAAAAATTTATCAGCATTTATTTGGCGTTTTGTCAAATCGCAAAAGATGCTGTTCTTCTGTATTGCACTCGTCTCTCTGAGCTGGTCTCTCGACACAACCTTTTGGCCGTACTTGCTAAAAGTTGTGATTGACATCCTATCAGAGCATGAACTGGCAAGAAGCTCTGCATGGAAAGCGCTACAAACACCTATCTTCTGTGGCCTGGGTCTATGGCTTGTCATCGAGGTTTCTTTCCGCTTGCAAGCTTTTTTATTAGCAAAAGCGCAACCTCAATTAGAAGCTGATATCCGCATGGCGATGTTTGATCACGTGCAGCAACATTCTCCCAGCTACTTCAATCAACATTTTGCTGGTAGTTTAACCAATAAAATCACTGATATGACAACGCAAGTCTCTTCCATTATGGAGCAGATGCTCACCCTCTTTATCCCAGCTCTTGCCAGTATAGCGTTAGCCCTTGGCTTTTTTGCCCGTATTAACCCTCTGTTTGTGACAATTGCTTTGGTATGGGTGATCATACATCTTGGCATCTGCTTGCTTTTTGTCAAAAAATGTAGTGACTATGAAGAAGAGCATGGAGAGATGCGCAGCTCTCTTATGGGAAAAATTGTAGATAGTCTGAGCAACAATTTTGCTGTCAATGTGTTTTACCGCTTCATGTATGAAAAGAAACGGATTTTTCGTTTTCAGCAAATGGAGCAATCTAAAAATTATAAGGCCAAACATTATTCTGCTGTCATGCGTGTTTTCCTCGGCCTTTGGGCTTTCCTCTCTGCCGGTGTTTGTATCAATGGTTTCATGCTCTATTTATGGCTACATAACAAAATCTCTACCGGGGATATCGCTCAAGTTTTCAATATGACAACTAACATTTTGATGGTCATGTGGTTTATCAGCAATTCCCTTCCCACGCTTCTTCAGTCTATAGGTCTTGCCAAGCAAGCTCTTACAATTATGCAACACTCAAAAGACATCACAGATCTTCCTCAAGCAAAGCCTCTTGTCGTGACGCAAGGGGAAATTGCTTTTCAAAACGTCAGTTTCCGCTACGGGTCTACATCTATCTTCAATAATAAAAATCTCACCATTTCTGGAGGAGAAAAAGTAGGACTTGTGGGGTATTCAGGAGCAGGAAAATCTACCTTTGTCAATCTTATTCTTCGCTTTTATCCGGTCTCGCAAGGAAAAATCCTCATTGATGGGCAAGAGCTGACACATATTACTCTAGAGTCTTTACGCCATCAAGTTGCCTTAATCCCCCAAGACCCGATCTTATTTCATCGCTCCATAGAAGAAAACATCAGATATGGCAATGTCCATGCTACACAAGAAGAGGTGATCAAAGCCGCAAAACTAGCGCACTGTGATGAATTTATACGCAAGTTCCCTGAAGGGTATAATACTGTTATTGGAGAGCGGGGAGCAAAGCTGTCTGGAGGAGAGCGTCAAAGGATAGCGATAGCAAGAGCGATGCTTGTCAAAGCACCTATCCTCCTACTAGACGAAGCTACATCAGCTCTTGACTCTGTCACAGAAAAGTATATCCAAGAAAGTCTTGATGTACTCATGCAAAACAAAACCTCTATTGTCATAGCTCATAGACTTTCTACTCTTGCAAAAATGGATAGAATCCTTGTCTTCAATCAAGGGAAAATCGTCGAGGAAGGCTCTCATCAAGAACTTCTCAGTAGACAAGGGTATTACAAACAGATGTGGGATATGCAAGCTGGAGGCTTTCTGCCTGGCAAGATCACAAACTCCCCTCTCCATAAAACCGCTTCTTAGAAAAAAGCTTTTTTACATTCTATATAGTATACAAGCAGCTCTTTGGCTCCTCTAAGAAGAGGTAGAGCTAACGCTTCTTGAGGTTTACACCATACACCTTCTGTATGCTCATCAAGAGCCAAGTGTACAAGAGGTTTTTCATGAAATTTTTTGTAAAACGTATGAAAAACATAATCGAGTTTAGGAAGTCTAATGTAAAAGGCTCCCATCTCATACAAATCGCTTCCCTCTACAAAAATACCTGTTTCTTCATAGAGCTCACGAGCTGCTGTTTGCACGGGAGTTTCTCTTTTCTCCGCTTTGCCTCCAGGAAGGCACCACAAAGATCCATCCTCTTTTTGGGGATGCCTTTTTAAAAAGAGAAGCTTATCTTCCCATGCACAGAAGCATCCAGATCCCTGCAATCGCGTGTCAAACACCTCTGGCTTGCTCTGAAATATCTCATAACCTTGCACTTTTCATCCCCTTTATCCGATCATCTCTAGGTTAGCAAGACCTTGGATAGCCTTCCAAGGAAATTCTTCGAGTTTAGTGTGAGAAAAACTCAGCCTTTTCAAGGCAGATAATCCCTCAAATGCCTTATCTGAAATCTCTAGATTGTCTGGTAAGCTGTCAAGAAACAACGTCTCCAACTTTTTCAGGTGAGCAAACAATCCTTCGCCTAGAGACTTAATATTATTACCACTAAGATCCAACCCTTTTAATGTTTCTTTGATCTCTTGTAACGCCTTTGAGGGAATTTCTTCCAATTCCATGTCACAAAGGTCTAGTTTTTCCAATACAAATCCTTCAAAAAGGATATCATCAATGTGAGAAATAGCATTGCTACCAAGACGCAAAATTTGCAATGTACTCTTTAAAGATTGCAAAGTCTCTGGAGGTATCACCGTCAAATGCATGTCACCAAGATCTAGTTCTTGCAATTGTAGGTTTTGAAACGCTTTTTTCCCTACTTTTTGTCGTGTGATCTCGTTGCCACTAAGATCCAGCACCTGCAGCGTACCTTGTAACCCCTGTAAAGCACCTGATGGCACAGTTGTCATCCTTGTATTAGAAAGATTTAATCTACGTAATTTCAACTCTTGAAATGCATCTCTTGCAATTCTGGCAATCCGAGTAGCACTAAGATTCAAATCTGTGAGTGTATTTTTTACCATTCTTAACGCTGCTGATGGCACTAAACGGATACCTGTATCAGAAAGATCCACGCTAACTATCTGCAGCCCTTCAAAAGCATTATAAGGAATATTATTTATACTATCGTTTCCAGAAAGATCTAGATATTGAAGCGAAGACATATCTTTAAGGCTTTTTGGTATTTTTTGAAGAGAACACCTATAAAGCACTAGCTCCTTTACCTGCGTGATGCCGCTCAATGCATGTGGTGAAAGATTCTTAAAATCGTTTTGAGAAAGATCTAGATATTGAAGTGCAGACATCTTGATAAGATGCTGAGTAGGAATCGCCTCAAGATAACAAGCACTTATATCCAGAGACTGCAACTCTTGTAATGCTGCTAGACTCTCTAAGGAATGATGCTGAAGACAATTACCTGAAAGATTCAATCTCCTTAATTTTTCCAAGTATTTGATCTCTTCAGGCACATGGACCAATTGCAAACCACTCAGATCTAGCTCTTCCACCTTACGTAGAACTTCCTTATTATCTGGATTTGCAAACCATTCACGAATATTTTCTGGATCATCAGGCACATCTTGTAAAGCAGGCACAGACTTTGCTAGTTGTTTTTTGCAAGAAACTAGAGATCTGTTTTTTAGTATCTCCTCAAGCAATGTCCCTACTATCTCTATAGGCTGATGCAGACAGGTCTTTGCAACCTCTTCTAAGCAACAAAGATGGTTTAAAGCGTCAATATTTACACTCCAAGCTCCTTCTTCCACTCGGGAAATAATCCAATTCGTGAGACAGGGTCTCTGACTTTCATTCTTGAGAATTGTAAAAGCCTCCATTGCCACCTGATTAGCTCTTGCCAATTCTGACTGCAGAGAAACCGCTGGATTTATCCTGCATTCATTGAGAAATCTTTGTAAAGGCGAACCCTGTCCTTGCGCATGTATTGCAACCATAATCAAAACCCACTCTTCTTGTGTTTGTAATTTTAAAAAAAAGAAACATACATAAATTGATTAATTAAAGTGAATTATTAATTAATTTTTAATCTTCGTCGGCATCAATCCAACGAAGTACTTGTTGTTTCTTTGCTTCAATAAACCGAGTTTCTTCATAGTTGTTTTTTGCGAGCAGCTTCTGTAAACCCTCAATACTCTCTTCCTCAGCCTCCCATGACAAAGCTTGTTTCACAAGAGCGTTTTCTATTCTTTTCATTCTAAAAAAATAGTTTGGCTGCATAAGACATTGACCCCACCTTTCTGCAAGAGGAAGTTTTAAACTCTCCTTATGCGCTGCTACTAAAAAACGCCACCCCCCACGAAGCTGCTCTTTAGAAGAATGATCCCTTGCAAAACTGTCTGCCCGATTTTCCACAATATGTCGACATACACTCTCTAAACAAAGACCTGTGCATAGAGTAATTGCAATAGATCCAGCAAAAGAGATCCCCGCAATCACACTACAAGAGAGCGCAGCAATTGCCATAGAAAGAACTTTAATCATCTGAATTTTTACATCCACATGATTGATCATATAGTAATACTCTCGTTTATACAGCCACCTACATGCCTCATAATCTACCTCGTCTATTCCAGGTATCATAATAAGAACAGCCTGGGAACGCGCCAAGATATCTCCAGCAAGGTATGCGTAGCGAGTATTCCACATCTCACTTACCTTTAGAGAAATATTTCCCATTTTTTGATGAAATATCTCCTCATCTCTCCAAATTCTACTCTCTAGGCGAGTGTCTCTACCCTCTGTTTTATCAATCGGACGACCTGACATTGTACAAGAAGATTTTTTGAACATGAGCAGCAATTTGATAGTGCCTATAAAAGGCACCATCCACAAAGCAACATATCCGATATATTCTGAAAAACTTATGGTGTGCATATCCACCTCGAAGAATAAGCTCGACGACAGCCGTAATTACAACAATCTAGTTTTTACTATTTCTATAATTTTCTTAATAACAAAGTTGTTATTAAACAAACAAGTTTTGGTAATTCATTTAAAAAAAATCGACTAAAATTCTATAATTGATGTGAATAAAAAATCTAGATTTTTTACAAAAAATGATGCAAAATGCTGGCTTCTGTTTTTGTGAGGTCAATCATGTTGACATGGATTTTACTGGGAATTGCGCTACTTGTCATAGAGGTTCTCTCTGTTTCCTTCTTCATGGTGTTTTTTGGTTTGGGAGCGCTGACTATTGCAGCGATCTTGTACTTTTTTGTTTTCCCTCTTCCCTATCAAATCCTTGGATTCTCACTACTTTCTTGTGTCTATTTGGCTTGTTTTCGCAAGCTTTTAAAAAAGAGAAGGAAGCCTTTCCTTATCGATAGCGAGCTCATCGGCGCTATCGCCCTTGTCAAAGAAGATATTCTTCCGAACGCTCCAGGCAAGATCCTTGTCGGAGATACCTTATGGCAAGCTACTGCCGATAGGGCGATTTTGCAGGGGGAAAAGGTCAAAGTGCTGGCTCATAACAATCTTACCTTGGAGGTCAAATCCTTATGATTACCCCTATCACCATTAGTGCAGCTCTGCTTTTTTTTGTATTCATTGTCATATTAAGAGCTAGCTACATCGTTCCTCAAAGGAGCGTATATATTGTAGAAAGACTAGGAAAATACCACAGGCAATTGCATGCGGGGTTTCATATTGTCATCCCTTTTATTGACCGTATTGCCTATAAACATTCTCTTAAAGAAATGGTATTAGATGTACCTGAGCAGGTGTGTATTACCAGAGATAATATTTCTGTAGAAGTGGATGGTATCTTATATCTTCGAGTTATGGATCCACAGCGAGCTTCCTATGGTATTAATAACTACCTCTTTGCCACAACACAGATTGTACAAACAACCATGAGAAGCACCATTGGAAGACTAGATCTTGATCAAACTTTCGAAGAGCGTGAGAATATCAATGCGCAGATTGTAGAGGCTGTCGATAAGGCATCAGATCCTTGGGGGATCAAAGTAACACGTTATGAGATCAAAGACATCAAGCCCCCCAAAAGCATTAAAGATTCCATGGAAAAGCAAATGCGCGCAGAAAGGGAAAAAAGAGCTTTAATCGCCCAATCTGAAGGAGAAAAGCAAGCGCAAATTAACCGCGCTGAAGGAGAAAAACAAGAGCTTATTGCCCTTTCCGAAGGAGAGCAGCAAAAAAGAGTTAATGAAGCTACAGGTCATGCTGCAGAAATCACAAAGCTTGCAGAAGCTACCGCAGCAGGGATTCGTATGATTGGTGAATCTTTGCAAACAGCTGGGGGCAAAGAAGCTTTACAACTACGTATTGCTGAACAATATATCCAGCAGTTTGGAAAGCTAGCTAAAACTGGCAACACGATGATCGTCCCTGCCAATTTAGCAGACTTGTCTGGAATGATCGCAACAGCAACACAGCTCTACAAACAGCAAAGCGCTCCTACAGTGCCTAGCGAGTTTGTATGTAAAGCTCCTTCGTAAAGAGGCTCTCTCTTCCAAAAATAAGGAAGAGAGAGCTTGTATAGCATCCAGCTCTTATGCTATGTTGCAGCTATATCTGCGCAAGGAAGACCGTTATGAAATATGTCATTTCTTATTTAGCCTGTCCCTATCATCACGACAATCCTCTTATCAAAGCGCAAAGGTTACAGACTGTTACAAAAACAGCGGCGGAGCTGTTTACACAAGGCATTTATGTGTACTCTCCCTTAACACATAACAGCAAACTTACAGAACTAGGTGTAGGAGGGACATGGGATACTTGGTGTGATTTCGATTTAGAGATGTTAAGCCGATGTGATAAGCTCATTGTTCTTACTCTCCCTGGATGGGAGCAATCTAGAGGTGTTTGCGCAGAAATAGCTCATGCCAAAAAACTCCACAAACCCATAGAGTTCCTAGCTTGTCCTTTGTATGAAGAATTATCAAGTGGTATCTCTTCTTGATGCTCTCTACGAGTTCTGAAGGCGTCATTCTTAAGGTGAAAGTACTCCCGCGCTCTTCCACAAATCAGATCTATAAAATAGAAAAAGAGTGTCTGAAAATTAAAGTAACAAGCCCGGCGGATAAGGATTTAGCCAATAAAGCTCTTATCGAACTGCTTGCAGACATCTTTCACATACCTAAATCTTGGATTAAAATCTTAAGAGGATCTCGCTCGCGGGAAAAAACTTTGTGTTTACTGCAGCAAAATGAAGAGAAGATCAGGCAAATATTATCCTCTTTCAGATAGAAAGAGCTTAACTTGACAAAGTCACATTAACCAAAAAATTATTTTAATTAGAGCTTTTCGCCAAGCCTATACGAATATTTTCATAAAACAACTATCAAATAATTATTTTAATTTATATACTTTTCCCTCT
>Ga0172363_10003147_pt1 | contig 13421 bp, 15 predicted proteins | sample LakKivs2_kivu2a2_FD_114541 | JGI IMG/M metagenome (GOLD analysis project Ga0172363, IMG submission 114541) | Sediment microbial communities from Lake Kivu, Rwanda - Sediment s2_kivu2a2 | ecosystem: Environmental > Aquatic > Freshwater > Lake > Sediment | place: Rwanda: Western Province, Lake... | reverse complement strand
TGGGGGAGTGGGGGAGTGGGGGAGTGGGAGAGTGGGGGAGTGGGAGAGTGGGAGAGGAAGAGATGAAGGGATGAAGCGATGAAGAGATGCCTGTGAGGGTCCGTGTGAGTCCGTGTAAGTCCGTGTAAGTCCGTGTAAGTGCGTGGTCATCCCTTCATCTCTTCATCCCGTCTTCCCGTGCTCCCGTCCTCTTCTCATGCGCGGGGATGGAACTTCCGGTGCACGGCGATCAGCCTCGAGCGGTCGACGTGCGTGTAGACCTGCGTGGTGGAGATGTCGGCGTGGCCGAGCATCTGCTGGACGGCCCGGAGGTCGGCTCCGCCTTCGAGCAGGTGGGTGGCGAACGAGTGCCGCAGGAGATGCGGATAGATGCGTTTGGCGATTCCGGCCTTGCGTGCGGCGTCGGCGACGATCCGCCAGAGGTCTTCGCGGCGCATCGGCTTGCCGTGCTGGGTGAGGAAGACGTTCGGGGGATCGGGTTCGCGCGCGAGGGCGGGCCGCGCGGCCGAGAGGTAGTTTTTGATGGCCTCGATCGCCCGCCCGCCTATCGGCACCACGCGCTCCTTCGAGCCTTTCCCGAAGCAGCGCAGGTAGCCGTTGTCGAGGCTCAGGTCGGCCAGCTTCAGCCCGGCAAGCTCCGACGCGCGGGCGCCCGTCGCGTAGAACGTCTCGAGGATGGCGCGATTGCGGACGCCGATCTCGCCCGGCCATTCGGCCGACAGGAGCCTGTCCACTTCCAGCGTGCTGAGCACGTTGGGAATCCGCTGCCAGAGGTTGGGCGAGCTCAGCGAGGCGGTGGGATCGGCCGTGATGTAGTTCTCATTGACGAGGAAGCGGCAGAACATCTTGATGGCGACGAGCCGGCGGGCGATTGTGGTGCCGGCGAGGCCGCGCTCCTTGAACGCGGCAATGCACTTCATCACGTGGCTGGCCGCGATGCGATTGGGCGCGCTGATGCCGTATTCGGCGAGGCGGGCGGAGAAATCGGCCAGGTCGCGGCGGTACGCGGCCGCCGTGTTCGGCGAGGCGCCGCATTCGGCGGAAAGATAGCTGATGAATTCATTGATGAAGGTGCGCATACGAAGGCTACGGGCTGCAGGGTCGGCAGGCTTCAGCTAGACAGCGGAATGAATGCTGATTATCGCTCCTTCACCCTTCTCCCACTCTCCCCATCTCCCACTCCCCCACTCTCTCATTTCTTCTCGCGCCTGCGGAGGTCTTCGATGAGCCGGTCGATGGCGATTTCGAGCTTTTCGCTGGTCTCGTAGGTTCCGGCCTTGATCTCCTCCTTGATGCGGCGGATGCGCTCGCGGCGTGCGGCGTCGCCGCCGGGTAGCGGCCGTTCGGGCCGCCGGGCACAGCAGTTTACCCGGAGCAATCGCATGGAACGGCTGAGGTATCGGCGATGCGTGTCCTTGTCCGGGTCCTCTTCCTGGCTCGATTCGCTCTCGTGGGAAGACTTGCTGCTTGCTCGTGCACGCGGCATCGTTTGAATTCCCTTTCATCCTGGGGCATCCCGCGCACGGGGGATACCGTGTGGCCTTCTCATTACTATATCGGAGTTTTCGGGTGCCAACTTGAGAGGAAAACGGAGGGTGGATTCACCACAAAGGCTCGAGGGACGCAGAAGGCTTTGGGCCTTGGGCTTTGGGCTTTGGGGCTTGCGGCTTGGGGCTTGGGGCTTGGGGCTTGGGGCCGAAGAAGCCCGCATCGGTGTCTACCGCGGCCGCCGTGGCCAACGTCCACTGAGTCCACCGAAGGAAGAAGATGAGAAGTCAAGAAGTCAAGAAGTCAAGAAGGCAAGAAGTCAAGAAAGCAAGAAGTCAAGAAAGCAAGAAGGAGGAAGTGAAGAGTAGAAGGAAGAAAAGAAGGCGGGAAGACGAGAAGAGAGGAAGAGAAGACAGAAGAAGGAAGGGCGAATCGGATTCTTCGGCCTCTTCTTTGCGACCTTTGAGCCTTTGTACTACTATCTCGAAAATCCTGCGTTTTGCGCGCACGATCTCCGCTACAGTGGACCAAGTGGGGGGCGGTCGCGCCGAGCGCAGTGGGCGCAGTTGGACTTCAGCCCCAAGCCCCAAGCCCCAAGCCCCAAGCCCCAAGCCCCAAGCCCCAAGCCCCAAGCCCTAAAGCCGTCTTTGGTTGCGGCCTTGGCAGCGTTGTATCCTTGCGGCATTCCTACCCTTCGGATCGTCAATCCACCATCTCCAGCTCGCCCACCTTTTCCAGCGGCACCTTTTCAATCGCGACCCAGCGAATCTGGCCGTCGCTGGGGCCGTTCTCACGGGAGAACATGAACTGCCATCGCTTCTTGAAGAGCATACCGTTCTTCACGATGAGGTAGGTGCTGTTGATCGTGGGGCTCATGCCGGTGGTCACGTTCTCGAAATGATAGACCTCCACGCTCGGGATGTACAGGATTCTGTGGCCGGCGTGGCGCACGCGATATGAGAAATCGATGTCTTCGAATTGCACGGGGTTGAATGCTTCATCGAATCCGCCGAGCTGATCGACAATCGCCCGCGGCATCATCCAGCAGGCGCTGATGAAGCACTGGACCTCGCGGGGCACGTTCAGCTCAGGGGTGCCGTCGGGCTGGCCGCGTCCGACAAACTCGACGCGGCCGGTGGGCGAGACGGCCCCGCCCGCGAACTGGATGGTGTGCGGGGGAAACGCGAACAGCAGCTTGGGGCCGACGATCCCCGCGTCCGGCCGGGCCTCCAGCACCGACGCCAGCCTGTCCGCCCACGACCGCTGCTTCACCACCACGTCGTTATCCATCACGGCGACGAACCGGCCGGAGGCGGCGGCAAGCCCCTGGTTGCGGGCGGTGCTGGCCCCCAGGTTGGATTCGTTGCGGATGCGGGTGAAGCCGATGCCCGCCCGCCCGGCGGCCGATTCGACTTCGGCCAGCAGCGGCGGCGTGCCGTCCGTCGAACCGTTGTCGACCGCGATGATCTCCAGCGGGCGGTGGGCCGTGTGCATGAGCGCGCTGAAGCACCGCCGCGAATACGCGGCCTTGTTGAACACCGGCACGATGATCGAGATCAGCTCAGCCACAGCGGGATCTCCTGTCTGATCGATTATAGCTTCTTTCCGGAATCGAAGCAAATACACTTCATGCGCAAGCGTGTGGCCGAGACCGGCTCCGATCGGGGATCGGCCATCGAAATCGGCAATCGAACGGCAATCGAAATGCATTTGACTTTCCGGCAGGCGCTTGCTACAATCAGGTAATCATGGGGATGGAGTCCCCCGGAAACTTGCCCTGTCGGGCTGATGACTCCTACCGCGTTCGTGTCTTGCGGTGGGAGCCGTCAGAAGAGAAACACGACCCACCGCACGGTGGGTTTTTTGTTGCCCGCCGCAACGCCGGTGACGGGTCGCCAAAGCCACGCTGCCTAGCGGGACAGGTTCCCGAGACTCCGCGCCGGCTCCTATCCGATGCCGAAATGAGGAGCCTGCATGAACCCAGCAACCCACGCCGAACCCCCCGGGCATCCGAGCGATGAACCAGCCGCCATGACTCGCGCGACGTCGGTCAATCTGCAGGACGTGATGCATTGTGCGATTGCGCTGGCTGAGGGCATGGGAGAGGGGTTTTCCGCCAGTGCCGACAGGCTTCTCGGCCTGCAGCAGCGGCTTGAGCAGGGGCAGTTCAATCTGGCAGTCCTCGGGCAGTTCAAGCGGGGGAAGAGCACGCTGCTCAATGCACTGCTCGGCGAGGCCGTGCTGCCCACTTCGATCGTTCCCCTCACCGCAATCCCCACGTTCATCCGCAGCGGGCCGAACCGCCATATCACGGTCAAGTATCTCGATGATCGCCAGAGCGAGCAGCACACTGCCGGGTCGGCTGCCGAACTTGAGGCGCTTCTCTCGCGGTTCGTGGCCGAAGACGCCAATCCGAAGAACCGCCTGGGCGTGAGCCAAGTTGACGTGCTGCACCCGGCCCCGATTCTCCGCAAGGGTGTGGTGCTGATCGACACCCCGGGCATCGGCTCCACTTTCCGGCACAACACCGAAGCCACGCTGAACTTCCTGCCCCAGTGCGACGCCGCGCTGTTCCTCGTCTCGGCCGACCCTCCGATCACCGAAGTGGAGGTGGCTTTCCTGAAGGAGGTGCGCACGAAGGTGCCGCGTCTGTTCTTCATCCTCAACAAGGTGGACTACCTCAGCGAGCAGGAGCGCCAGACCGCGGTCGAGTTCCTCAAGAAGGTGCTGGTTGAGCAGGTCGGGATCGAAGTGGCGGCTCCAGTCTTCTGCGTTTCGGCCCGCACGGGCCTGGCCGCCCGACGGGACGCAGATGCCTCGCGCTGGCAACAGAGCGGGCTTGCCGAAGTGGAGAGCCACCTCATCGGCTTCCTGGCCTTTGAGAAAGCTTCCGCCCTTGCAGAAGCCCTCGGCCTGAAGGTGCTGGAAATCCTCGCCGCCATGCAAATGCGGCTCCAGCTCGCCATCCGATCCCTCCAGATGCCCCTGAGCGAACTCGAGCAGCGGCTGGGCGTATTCGACCGCAAGCTCGAGGAGGCGGCCCGGCAGCGGCAGGACGCCGCCGACCTGCTGGCGGGCGACAGGAAGCGGACCATCGAATTCCTGGAGGGGCAGGCGGAGAGCCTTCGGGGGAAAGCTCGCACGCACCTGCACGGGGTGATCGAGGAGGCCCTGACGAAGGGACGCGAACCTAGCGAGGAGGCAGTGCGCACGGAATTGGCAGCCGCCGTGCCGGGATTCTTCGAACACGAACTGGGCGAGATGTCGCGCAGGTTCGACGTCCGGGTCACAGGGGTGCTCTCGCCCCACCAGCGGCGGGCCGATGATCTGATCGAATCGGTGCGGAAAACCGCCGCCGAACTGTTCGACGTGCCCTATCGCGCCCCCGAAAGCACCGGGATGTTCAAACTCGGCGCCCAACCCTATTGGGTCACGCACAAGTGGAGCGCCACGCTCAGCCCCATTCCCGACGAGATCATCGACCGCCTGATGCCGCGCGGCATCAAGCTGAGGCGGATCAGGAATCGCCTGGCAGAGCAAGCCGAGAAGCTCGTGATACACAACGTGGAAGACTTGCGGTGGTCCACGCTGCAAAGCCTTGAGACGGCGTTCCGGCAGTTCGGCTCGGGGCTTGACGAACGCCTCGCCGATACGATAGCGGCCACGCGCGGGGCCATTCGCGCCGCCTTGGCGAAACGGCAGGAGCGTTCGCAGTCCGTTGCCGCCGACGTGGAGCGCCTGGGCAAGGCAGTGGACGAACTGCAGCAACTCCAGGCCATTCTGGGGAGGAGTTGAGGAATGGTCCACTACTACTGCCCCACTTGCTGGCGAGAGTTTCACGCCACCCAACGCCAGTGCGTCAAGTGCGGGGAGGACCTTCAGCATTCGCTGGACGACAACCGATACATCGAGAGTATCCTCCACGCCCTCAACCGTCACGAGCCGAGCATACTGATGCGGGCGTGTTGGGTCCTCGGCAGGATTCGCGATCCCCGGGCAGCCGCGCCGCTGATTCACTTGATGCAAAGGACCAGCAACCCCTTCGTTGTGGCTGCCGCTTCTGATGCATTGGGCCGGATAGCCCCGCCAGAGGCCGCTTTCTTCCTGGAAGCGCTGTCGCACCATCCAGCCAAGACGGTGATTGAAACGGCGCGCGCGGCTTTGCCGCGCCTGAACGCCAACACAAAGGAGGACAGAACGATGACCCCATTCTCCATCATGATGGAGCTTCCCGGCAAAGGCTCGGTGATCCTGAGCGACCTGGTAATGGATTTCAGCGGCACGCTCTCGCTGGAGGGCGTGCTTCTGCCGGGCGTGGCGGAGCGGCTGACGGAAATCGCCGAGCGCATGCCGACTGCAATCCTCACCGCAGACACCTACGGCAAGGCGCGGGAGTCCCTGGCCGGCATGCCCGTGGATATCCGCATCGTGGAAAGCGCTATGGACAAGGCCTTCTACGTGGAGACCGTCGGCTCCAAGCACGTGATCGCGATCGGCAACGGCCGCAACGACGTCGCGATGCTGGATCGCGCCGAGCTTGCCATCGCCGTCATCGGCCCCGAAGGCGCCGCCGCCGAACTGCTCCGAGTGGCGGATATCGTAGTGTGCGACATCAACGATGCGCTGGACATGATCCTCAATCCAACACGCATCAAGGCAACGTTGCGAGACTGATTCCGCGGAAAGCGGCCGCGTATCACAAATTGCCCAATCCGGCTACGCCGGAAGGCTGCAGGCTGCAGGAAGAAGCAGAAAGGAAAAAGGCAACGGGAAGGCTGCGGGCTTCAGGCTTCAGGCTTCACGCTGCAGGCTGCAGGAAGAACCAAACTGAATTCCCCCCTCTTCCTGTGACCTGTGGCCTGCGGCCTGCAGCTCATCAAAACGCTCCGTGGCAACCTGCAGGACGATCTTGTCCGTATTCGGCGAATACTCGATCGGGCGACGCCCAAGGGCATCGTCATCTCGAACGAGGTCTTCTCCTCCACCACGCTGAAGGACGCTATCTATCTGAGCAGGAAGATGATGGGCAGGCTTTGCGAGGTGGACGCAATGGGCGTCTGCGTCATCTTTCTGGACGAGAGTATGTGTTTAGCGTGCGTCTTGCGATGCACGGGGGCGGGCCACTGTGGCCCGCCCTGTTCCGGCACGCTAAACAGATACACCGGCACGTCTCTGCAAAGAGGCAGCTATGAAGAGGACCATCAACTCCGGTAAACGCGGCAAGCTCGGCAAACCGCGCAAGGACCGCAAGGAGATGCGGGAGAACGTGCTGCGGCCCGCGTCCTTCCTTGGCTACGACCACGACAATCTGGGCGCGTATTTTCTTGAGCGGGAAGCGTATGATCTGGCGGAAAACCGGTTCCGCCGGGCGATCTGGCTGAACCCCTTCGAGCCTGCCTTCAAGCAGCACCTTGCATGGTGCCTTAGCAGCCAGGCCCGCTACGCAGAGGCCATCGAATGGGCCGCAAGAGCTCTGGAGCAGCGTCCGGGCGACCCGGAAGCCAGCCGCCTTGTGGAACTCATCGAACGACAGATCCGGGACGATGGCGCATCACTGCAGGAAAGCAAACAAGATGACTGAGAGTACGCCACACGCAGAACCGAAAGAGCAACCTCCCGAGCGAGGCCGATGGCTGAATCGCAACGTCATTGCGTTCGGCCTGACGAGTTTTCTGAGCGACTCCTGCCACGAAATGGCGACCGCCGTGCTGCCGCAGTTCATGCAGGCGATAGGATCGTCGGTAGCGGCGCTCGGATTCATCGAGGGCGTGGCCGATGCGACGTCGAGCTTCGTGAAGCTCGGTGCGGGCTATCACAGCGACCGGATCGGGCACCGCAAACGCTGGTCCGTGGTGGGCTATCTGCTCACGGGTGTGGCGAAGGCCGTCATTGCGTTCGCATTCGCCTGGCCGCTCATTCTTCTCGCCCGCGTGATGGGCTGGCTGGGCCGCGGCATCCGAGGGCCGCTGCGCGACGCCATGCTGGCCGATTCCGTGGCAAAGGAAGACCGGGGCAAGGCGTTCGGCTTCCATCGCGCCGGGGACACCGCCGGCGCCGTGGCCGGGCCCCTGGCCGCCTTCGGGCTGCTGTCGCTGATCGCCTCGCACCCGGGAATCCAGAAAAGCTTTCAGCAGTTTCTCCCGCATCTGGGCAACGCGGCCGGTTGGGAGTTCCGCCTCATCTTCCTGCTCACGGTCATTCCGGGGCTGCTGTCCGCCGCTACGATGGCGTTCTTGGTCACCGAGAAGCGGCGCGCGAAGAACCACAATCTCACGTTTCGGGCCGCGTTGCGGGCAATGCCGCGCAAGTACCGCCTGTTCATGCTGGCAGTGGGGCTGTTCGGCCTGGCCGATTTCGCCCCGACGATCATGATCATGCGGGCGAGCACGCTGCTGGAGCCGCGGATGGGTCTTGTAGACGCCGCCCGCGTCGCCGCACTGCTTTACCTGCTGCGAAACGTGGTCTGCGCCGCCGCGGCCTATCCCATCGGCGCGTTCAGCGACAGGTTTTCGCGTACCCGCTGCCTTGCGGTGGGTTACGGCGTGGCGGTAGTCACCTTTGTGGGCTTTGCATTCGCCGTACCATCGGTCTGGTGGTTGGCCATCCTCTTCGGACTGGCCGGCGTGTTCATCGCGTGGGAAGACACCGTTGAGCGCGCCGCCGTACGCGACTATGTGAGCACCGAGATCGCCGGCACCGCCTACGGCGCCCTGGGGGTGGTCAACGGCATCGGCGATTTCGCATCCAACATCGTGGTGGGCCTGCTGTGGACGGCCATCGGGCCAACTCCGGCGTTCCTGTATTCGGCGGTCGTAGGCTTGGCCGGGACCATCCTGATGGCGCGAACGGCGAGCCTTTCCAGCGAGAGCGCATCATGAGCGCGGATGAACCAGGGGCGAAGCTGTCGGCCGGCGATGCCGCGCCGGACATAGGCGAGCTCAAGGCATACTCTCGGCTAAAGCAAGCCATCGCCGCCGAGATTCGAACCCTTCAGCAATGGTTCTCGGACCAAGCCCTGAAGGATAAGGCCGACGCTTGCCATGAACTGCTCGTCAAACTTGCTGAGGACCGATTCACCCTGGCCGTTGTCGGCCAGTTCAAGAGAGGCAAGAGCTCCTTGATGAACGCCATCATCGGGCGCAACCTGCTGCCAACCGGCGTCTTGCCCCTTACTTCGGCCATTACCGTGCTGAAGTACGGCCCGGAGGAAAGGCTTACCTTGCATCGTGAGCATCAGCTTTTCCCGGAGCATGCCCAGGTTTCGCAACTGGAGCATTACGTCACGGAAAGGGGCAACCCGGGCAACAGCAAAGGAATCAAGAGGGCGGAAGTGGAGCTTCCGCTGCCCTTTCTGCGGCAAGGACTGGAGTTTGTTGACACCCCCGGAATCGGCTCCACGATAGAGGCTAACACGGAGACGACTCGCCGGTTCCTGCCCGAGTGCGACGCCGTCCTTTTCGTCACGAGCGCCGAGATGCCCATCACCGGCGTGGAACTGGATTTCCTGGCCAGGCTCAGGCAGTTTGTGCGCAAGATATTCTTCGTAATCAACAAGATGGACCTCCTGAATGACAAAGAAGGGGAAGACACCCTCCAATTCGCCAGAAAGACTCTTGAGGAGCATGCGGGCCCTGGGCAATTGAGCCTCTTTCCCGTGTCTTCGCGCATCGGCCTTGCCGCCAAAGAAGCGAAGGATCCGGAAGCCTACTCGCGTAGCGGCATCAGGAGCCTTGAGGAGAGCCTCGCCGCATTCCTGGCGACGGAAAAATCAGCAACCTTCCTGCTGGCCATACTGGACAAGGCACTGCGGCTGGCAGGAGCATCGGAGCCGCGCGCCCGGGACTCGATGCAAGCCGCACTTTCCGAGTTGCACCGGCGAGTGGAGGCGCTCGTTTCCGCGCAAGGGACGGCCGCTCCTGCCAGAGGCGCTGATGCCGTCAGCGTGAACTTGCGAACTCGAGGCTGCCCGGTTTGCGGTGCCATGGCGGAGGCCGCCTTCGACTTCCTTTCCCAGTGGCAGTACGTCCTCGCCAACGACCGGAAAGCGCAGGAAGAGCTTGCCGATGAAGCCGGCCTCTGCTCCCTGCACGCGTGGCAGTTGTTCGCGGTTTCCTCCCCGTACGGAATCTCCCTGGCATTTCCCAGTCTGATGGACCGGATTTCAGCCGCACTCGCGGCACTGAGCCAGGAGCATGTTTCAGATGCGAGCAAGCTGGCGGTGCTGGCGCCCTGTCCGAGGAAGTGCCGCGTCTGCACGGTGCTTCGCGCCGTTGAAGCCAGAGCTGTACAGCAGATTGCCGATCTATTGGGAACACCCGGCGGGCGAGAGGCGTATGCCAGATCGCATGGTACATGCCTTCGCCACTTGGCCCTCCTGATGGGCACCGGCTTGGCGGCCGAGGCCAGAAGTTTCTCGGTTGCCGAGGCCGCCAAGCATTTCGAGGAATACGCAGAAGACATGCGAAGCTTTGCGACAAAGCGCGACGCTCTGCGCCAGTCACTGGTGAACCGCAACGAAGATGAAGCCCATCTCGTGGCGGTCATCCGTCTTTTTGGCGAGAGAAGAGTATGCTCGCCTTGGGAGACCTGATGCCCGCCTGCGGGCAGCTAAGCGGCGATGAATAAGGCCGGCACGAGACACCTGACCTATTACGCGCTCCTCGACGCCCTCAAGCTCGCCAAGGGCTGCCCGCTGTGCGAGCTTGAGGCGGAGAGTGTGCGGCACTATCTTGATGGCGTTCTATACGAGTCGGTAAATGATCCGCGGCTGCGGCAGGATCTGCGGCGATCAAGAGGCTTCTGCCGCCGCCACGCGGAGGCGCTCCTGAGCTTCGCAAACGGCCATGGCACGGCCATTCTCTATCAGGATCAGGTCCGCCTTTTTCTCCAGTGTCTTGACGAGCTTCGCGGCAGCCGCCGGAAAATCGTGGACAAGGGGCAGCTTGAATGGCTGCAGCACGTGTCATGCCCCGCTTGCCGCATCGAAAGCGATGCTGGAAAGCGGTACATCGACGCCCTCATCGCCGGGCTGGCCCACGATGAGATGCGTGCGGCTCTTGAAGATTGCCCAGGCCTGTGTGTCCCTCATTGCCTTGCGGCGCTGGATTCCGCAAGAAACACCGAGGCCCGTGAACACCTTCTCAACGTGGAGCACCGGAACCTCGAGTCTTTGCTGTCCGAGCTTCGCGAGTTCCGCCGCAAGCACGACTACCGCTTCAGCCATGAGGAGTACGGCGCGGAATCCGACTCGTGGCGGCGCGCCGTGAGGCTGATCGCCGGCGGGGGCTGAGCCTGACGGAACAGCAGCGCAAGCCAGAAGGGCCGGCCAGACCGTGCCTGCGGCCCGGGCGTTGTGCTTCGAAAGATCCCGGGGGAGACCCTAGGGGCAAACCTTTGTGTTCGCCCTTGCTGGACTACAGTTAATGTGCATTTCGGCAGGGCGAACACAAAGGTTCGCCCCCGCAGGCGCTTTTTCATCCTTTCGGGTGAACCGAAGGTTCATGTTTGACTGCATTCTGAATTCAAGATGCCGGTTCGCGGAGTGCAAGCCGTGTGGCAGAAACTTCTGTGGTTGTCCATCGCCGGGGCCGGGGGAACGCTGCTTCGATACGGGATGAGCGGAATGGTCCGGCGAATGCACGATGGAACCTTCCCCTGGGGCACGCTGGCCGTCAACTGTCTCGGCTGTTTCCTGTTCGGCGTAGCGGAGGCGTTCGCAGCCGAACGATCACTCATCAGCAGCGAAACGCGCACCGTCGTTCTGATCGGGTTCATGGGCGCGTTCACCACTTTCTCGACGTTTGCCTTCGAGACATCGCAGATGCTCGGCGACTCGCAGTGGGCATTCGCCGCGCTCAACGCCATCGGCCAAACTATCCTTGGCCTTGCCTTCATCTTCCTCGGATTGGCCGCCGGGCGGCTTGTGTAGGAAAGGAGCCAGACATGATTCTCCCATCCGAAGCCGACTTGCTGCGCATATTTATCGGCGAGATCGACAAGTATCACGGCCGGCCACTCTACGAGGTGATCGTGGAGGAAGCGCGAAAGCGCGGCATGGCCGGGGCCACCGTTCTCCGCGGAATACTGGGTTTCGGGGCCGACAGCAGGATGCACACGGCAAAGATCCTGCGCTTGTCGGAGGACCTGCCTATCGTGGTCGAGATCGTCGACAAACCCGAACGCATCGATGCATTTCTCCCTGATCTTGATACGATGATAGAAGAAGGCATGGTCACCCGCGAGAGGGTCCACGTGATCGCCTACCGCCACAATACAGCGAAGCAGGATGCATGACTCTCTCGGCAAGATGAAAACATGAAGAAGCTCGACAGATCCAAGCTGAGCGATGCGCACCGGCGGGGCATCACCACGACGCTGGCCTTCCTCGACGAGTTGCTGTGCGACGTCGAGCAGTGGGCAAGCGGCCGGGAAATCCATTCCGTGCTCTACCACGAGAGCAACGCCTTCACGCCCGCCCAGAAACACGCCATGCTCTCCCAGATCGAAAAATTACGCCGGGTGTTGTCTGAACTGGCTCAAACGCTCGAGCTCGAGCCGCACCGCAACGACGGATCTCGCGAGATTTGGGGAAGGTGCCTTGGCTTCCTCGAGCATCTCGAGGAGCTCCAGGGCAAGCACATGCAGCGATATGGCAAGCCGCCGGACTGGCTGGGGGAATACCTCGATCCGAGGGCGGAGGAACTGATCAATGGCGTCGGGAAGATCGCCCAGGTTGCAGCCGCGGCACAGAAGCAGGCCAGCAAGAGGCTGCCGGCCGATCGTCCGCACGAATGACACCCGGCAAGATGCCGCCGCCGCCCGTCTCCCGCAAAGGAGCAAACGTTTTCCGCGGGCGGGCCAATCCGGCCGCCACTTTGCTCTTGAAATCCGAGGGCATCAGCGGTTACAATTGAGGAGAATGGATTCACCATAAAGGCTCGAAGAGCTCAAAGGACACGAAGAAGAGGGACCGGACCCTCAAGCAGCCGGCAGCGGAAAGCGTGTTGATGACAAGAGTATTGCGACTGGAACCGGGGGCCGACCGCGAGCGGGTGATCGGCGAGGCGGGGGGCGTGCTGGCACGCGGGGGCCTGTGCGCGTTTCCCACGGAGACGGTCTACGGCCTGGCGGTCAACCGGGACGCCCCTGCGGCCGTCGCCCGACTGGGCGAGGTGAAGCGGCGGGCGCCCGAGAAGCACTACACGCTGATGCTGGCCGACAAGCAGGACGTCCCCCGGCACGTGTCGAAGGTTCCGCTGGCCGCCCGCAAGGTGATCCAGCGATTCTGGCCGGGGCCGCTCACCATCGTCTTTGGCGATGAAGGCGAGGAGGGGCTGGGCGTCCGCGTGCCGGCGTCGGCCACCGCCCGCGAGATCATCCGCAAGGCGGGGGTGCCCGCGCTCGTCACCAGTGCGAATATTTCAGGGCAAGCCCCGCCTACCGACGCCGCAATGGTGCTCGCCGCGCTCGACGGCCGGATCGACCTGCTGGTCGACGAAGGCGAGACGCGCCTCAAGGAGCCGTCCACTGTCGTCCGCTTCCGCTCCGGCCGGTGGGAGGTGCTGCGTGAGGGGCTGATCAGCCGCGACATGATCGCCAAGCAGGCGCAAGTGATGATACTGTTCGTGTGCACGGGCAACAGTTGCCGCAGCCCGCTGGCCGAGGTGATCTGCAAGAAGCTGATCGCCGAGAAGCTGGAATGCTCGATAGACGAGTTGGAGGAGAACGGCTACACGGTGCTGTCGGCCGGCACCGAGGCGATGCCGGGTATGCACGCGAGCGAGGAGGCCCGCATCACGGCGCGCGATTACGGCTGCTCGCTGGCCTACCACACCACCCGTCTGCTCACCGAGAAGCTCGTGCGCGACGCCGACCGCGTCTACGCGATGACCATGGGCCACCTGCGCTCCATCGAGAAGACCCTCCCGGAAGCC
>Ga0172363_10003146_pt1 | contig 13421 bp, 26 predicted proteins | sample LakKivs2_kivu2a2_FD_114541 | JGI IMG/M metagenome (GOLD analysis project Ga0172363, IMG submission 114541) | Sediment microbial communities from Lake Kivu, Rwanda - Sediment s2_kivu2a2 | ecosystem: Environmental > Aquatic > Freshwater > Lake > Sediment | place: Rwanda: Western Province, Lake... | reverse complement strand
TTCAACTCCTTTCACGCCTACCATTTTGCGAGCCGGTGGTTCTCGGCCTTTTGTCGTCCCATGCGTTGAGACCATATTTTCTCCGGTTTGGCTGTCCTCGCCTGGTTCGGGATCAGGAACCTGGGTCTGGCGTTGGTGATACGCCAAGATCAGCAGCACGTTGTAGGTATAAACTTTCTAAAGCTTCCGCTGTGGAAGGTAGCGCTTCTTTTGTTTCTGATATAACTCCTTTGAATTCTATTTTAGAAATATTCTCATGACCTATTAATTCCATAATATGCTTAAATGCGTCGTTAACAGAATCTAAGTTTTCAAAGCAAGCAATCATTTCTAAATTATTTATCATAATTGTATAAGTTAATACTAGTTTGGAATCAACTAATCTTGGGAAAGAACTTATTGTCATCATTGAACCAGTGTCAAGGTTCAATAATTTATTGTTACCAAAATTAATCCATTTTGCCATGTTACAACCTTTCTGTTGAAATCGTAATCAACAACCTCATCAAACGGCATACCTGGTTCCGCAGGATGCCGAACACTCTCTACAACATGCTCACGTATTTCACCCCAACAGATTCGTTCAACCTCTTCATTCCAACCATTATTACCAGCTTCACGCTCAAGTTCAAGTGCCTTTTCAGCCGCCATTCTAGCCTCATCAATCGTCTCATATGTTTCAAAACCAACACCATTCGGATCAAAAACAAAATATTCTTCACGTTAATGACATCCTCCCTATAATATGTGGTTGACATGACTTAAGATTATCAACCAAACGTTTCGGAGCAATCATCTTCGGCCTGACGTTCAGATTTGCCTGAGCAAGTATTTCACCCCATGGGAGCCATGCCTCATATCCCTTACGCCAATTTAACATAAGAAATTTATCGGTCCACGGTTTGGATGTACGTCCCTTCTTATACGCAATAGCTAGAACTGAATGATATCCTCGTTCGCAAAGAACGGACATTTCACAGGGCATATATGCCGCGACAGTCTCAAGTCTATACCAGATAGGGAAGAAAGCTAATCCAAGTCTCTCAACTTCCGGATCAACTAATATAATTCCACCATGTATAGCCCTAGCCTTGTGGCATATCGTCTTATATTGGCGCGTACCCATTTTTGGTACAGATTTCCCAAACCCCCAGAATCTAGCTGCGTTCCATATGGACACAAGTTGACATTCACAATAAAGTTGGTCATTTTGATATACTGGGTTAGTCATAATTTGCTCGTATTCACTTCTGGTTTTAAGGGACGGGCAGTGATCGTAGCCGATGCGGTACGTTTATATAAATGACATTCCCAATTATTACTAGCTATACTCAGTGCTTTCATTGCCATTTCCGTTGTCCCTCTAAACATCTTTCGTCTGTTTCATATATTGTGACTGATAAATAACCTAATCGATATTGGATAAAAGCTGTCCTACCACCATCTGTTTTGAATACCCATGATGATGGGCAACCGCCACAGGTTTGTTCTAGATTTTCAATCCTCATTGATTAACCTTTCTGCAGATAACGCCTGCCCACAATCTACAAAGACGGGTATGACTCAGGTATCTCACTGTATCGACGCGAACCATCAGGCATGAATAATCTATTATGAAAATATCTGTTAGCAGACTCCAAACCATTCCACATCACACACGTATGCCACCGATCAGCCCAGTTCCGGCTACGTTCTATTCTACGCTTTTTATTCTTTCCCATTATCTCACCTTACCATTTGTTTTTCAGCTATTTAGCATCAGCATATAAAGCATTATTCGCAATCCATGCGATGATCAGGACCATAATGTTCACCCATTTCATCACCCTTTCTTTGGCGGGGGTCTTGGTGGAATTATTTAGCACCTGCTCTTTCCTTTGCTTCCTGTTGGATTGGTTCTTCTGTACATCGCCAAACAAGCTTACAACATTGACACTCCTTTTCAAACTTAATATATGTTCCACATTGTTCTATATGTTGCGCAGTAGTAATATCATGAATTCCATGCTTACAGAATAATCCAGAATAGCGACCAATAAGTACAAAAGTAGGTAGTGGTAAACACAAAAGAGGAAGTACCCAGTGACAATCAGACCATATAAATCCAGATAATGCATACAAAAACAAGACCCACAACATTGTTATCGTAACTTTATTATTCATTATTCCATTCCTTTCGGTTTATGTGGTTTGGGGTTGAGGTCAGTGTGGTAGCTTCCTCCGCGCATTCATACAGATCAGCCGAAAGGCCGCGCACTAGTTGGCATGGGATAGACTTTAGAAGCCGCCATTCGCATACCGCCAAAAGGGCGGCTTTCAGGCTATCCCCGGCCCCGGAAGCCCTCACGACCTTGGCCCCTAGTCGTCCTATGTTGAACGCCGCGTTCACATCGCGATGAGTAATCAATTGTTTAACTGATCTAGTAATCGTTTTCACGATCTCCCCTTGTTTGTATTATCAAACTCCTCCAAAATCCTTCTACGCCATTCTCTCCTCTCCTTATATCGTCTCGTCCGCCCCAATCAAATACTCGATAATAAAAGAAAAACAAATTGAAACTAATAAACAATTGATATAATAAACGCCATCATTATCGCACTAAATGCCCCAAGGTAAAACGCCGATTTTCCCCTATTCATTTTTATCCCCAGCTACTTTAGCAGATTGATTACCAAGATCTTTAGGCTGACAATAAGTCTCCCACTCATCATGATGCCTATCTGCTGCTACCTTCCAACGTCTACAAGATTCACTCCAAATTGATTTATCAACTTGTGATATAACCCAATCAATCCTATCACCATGTGAATGATCCCAAACCAAACCACCGCCAGTCTGATACATCCAAAACTTATAAGCCAAAATATTAGCATAAGGAAAATCATGATCATAACCAAAAGACTTCTCATTATAAACACAATCACCCAAAAGATAAAAAGCAGTAAATATATGTTCAATAGCCGGTGCTAAACAAGCTTCCCTAATCATCGTATCGAATGGTCTACGAATATTCCACTCCTCAGATGCTATATGAGCATTCCTCCTAATTTCAGAAAGATACGTATCCGGAATCATAAATTTCAAATCCTCAATCCACTTATACTCCAAAGGAATCGTAGGAACAAACACTAATTTATGACTATACTCTGAAGCCCAACAATTAAATTTATCTTTTTTAATCTTATCAACACTACTCCAATCGAGCATATATCCATCAAGTTTTTTAAAACATTCAATCTTACGTGACTGAGTTGCTTTTGGCGGGTCTTCGGCGGATACCTTCTGCACTGCACCGCACCAATTACAAGCCTCTGCAGCCGCATCATCCACGCCACCATTCGGTGTCTCACTAGTTAATTTACCACAACTTGTACAAAGTGAAGATACTAATTTCTGTGATTCACTATAAACTGCTTTCTTCAATGAACCAATTGGTTTAATTTCTGGAAAAAGAAAAGAATGCTTAGTGCGTAACATGATTTTCTCCTTTTGCGACCACTCGCAAAGTATTTGTTCCTAGATCTGACCACTCAGATCCTCAACCTTATTTACTCATAAAACACATAAAAAGCGACGTATCCTGGTCGTCCCAAAACATCGGGATTTGCCATAACCTTGCAACAGGTGTTCGATTCACCTACCCGCTACCAAAAATAACATATGAAACCAACAGACATAGCCAAACTACTAACCGAAGACCTAAAAACCAACAACGGGCTAATCACAGAAGCATGGCCAGAAAGCCTAGGTCCCGATGAAGAAATACCATCAAACGCCCCACAAGAACCAGGAAAATCACAACAAGCACAAGCACCAGAAATAGGCTCAGAACACGAATTTTTCGGACGCCGAGTAAGATACCTCGGAGAAATAGAATCACCAAACGGACAGAGATTCCATAAATTCCTATATCTTGATGACCCAAATCAATATGACCCAACCCCCAGAGGCGGGAGCCAATTACAGGGGAATTATGCTTTGCAGTTCCTAGATAAGAACGCAAAGCCTAAGGGCACAATTTAACATCTTACTATGTCTGATATAGGATAACATGGTAGGGAGCCTAGCTGGTCGCTGGGGACTGTCTTATAAACAGTTAAAGGTTGGGTTCGATTCCCACCCCTACCACCAATTTCGAAAATATGATTTCACTTCAGACAACGTAGAAGCTTTCATCGACGGTCATCAAGAAGGTGGAACCTGTTATGAAGGCTAAGAAAGGGAAACCAATGCTCTCAATGATGGACGCAAACGACATCCTCGAACGACTCAATGAAAGCGAGACATACCCAGAAAAATTACCCAAAATCAAGAAACTCACCGTTGACGAAGTCGAACGCATCGTCAACGGTTATAAGGATGATGAACGCTGGACCGCACTAGAATCAGCCCTAGTCGCTCTCGGTGACGGACGACTCATCATCAAGTACTGTGCCAACAGAAATATCCGCTGGCACGAAATGGAACCGGAAATCAGGAAATCGGACTACGTCTGGAATTACTGCCGACGCTGCCTCAGAGGAATGCCAGTCGACTTATTCCTCAGTGGTAAGGTCACAATGGCACATATCGACGGAGAGAATAACGAGGAACGAAGGCGAATCTACATCGACTTCTACGGGATCTCCAAATTCATCAAGGACAAGGACGCAAAGCTCCTTGATACTGATGTCCATAAATATAACGGCATCAGAGCGCTGATAGAAGTCAAGATGACGTTCAGTGAGCAGCCCCTAAAGTGGCTTGTCTGCAGCTGCCCATCCTCAGGCCACACATACTACTTAGCAGTATCGAGTGGCTGCACAACCTGTGAGGAAGCGGACGAATTCCTCAGCGGGATCAAAGGAAAAGTCAACCAAATTGGGAGGACCTAATGTACGACCTGGACAAACTGTACGACATGCTCATCCAGAGGAGCAGTAAATGCTTCCCGACTGCTCCCCTCCACTCTGAAGGAACTGACGTTGGGGGCTTCAATGGAGTATCGCTGTATGTCGGATGGAAGTTGAAGGAATTAAGTGGATTAACTAAGGCATGGCGGGCATTCCGAAAGTCGGATAAATCGGAATTACCGAATATGGTCCCTGATTTCAAGAAGTTCATGGCCAATATGGAGATGTTAGCTGATGATGATAGTGATGACGGTGATAGCGAACCGAATGGCACTGGAATCTTCGCTCATTATCTGAAACTCAAGCAGGAACTCGATCTCAGAGATAAGAATGAGACCAAGAAATACCTGCATATATTCCAATCAGAAGAAGTTGTTGGAGAGAATGCTGACAGCGGCAATATAATCAAGTATGAATATATAATTGTCGGAATTAAATTAGGCGATAAGAAGGATGGTTGGACTTTCACGCGTGAGGCTCTCAAGGAAGCGGTTGATGCTGCTACCAATGAGATGATTGCGAAATTCCCAACGTATGATCCTTCTGAAATCCGCGTCATGATTGGTGCGGATTACGCGAGTGGAAATGTTTACTAAGGAGAAAAACATGGAAGTCATTGAAGTCATCAAGAAGGTCCAGAGCCAGGGAACTCGGAAGCCTGACCCGATCGAGCATACCGAAATGAAGCCAGGTGATATCCACTGGCAGGGTGACGTAGGAATCCTCATGATCAGCGAAGTTCCTGACGGCTTCGTTGCCATCAAGAACATCATCCAGTTGGCTCCTGGTACCAGTCGTGGATCTCGGCATATCATCCACGAAGCCGTCAGGTATCAGACGTACAGGAGCAAGTCCAATGCTCCTCGTTCGGAAATGGAAGGGCCGGTTATTGTGTCTGATAGTAAGTTCCGGGTTGATCATCCGGACCATGGGACTGTGATTGTCCCTCCTGGTGTGTATCAGATCCGGTATCAGCAGGTTGTGCGTCCTGATGGTCAGGTAGTCCGAGTCCGAGACTAACCCCAACCTCCGTAACGTAGGCCATGACCGCCCCCATCTGGCAAATGGGGGCGGGGGTGGCAATACGTTGGAGACAATTGAGTCATGTCCCTCCGCCAGGAGCAAAATGATGAAAGAACACCCCTGCCTGAATATGAAAAACCTAGTCCTAATAACAAGCGACATAATGAAAGACGTCGGCTTTGATGTTGAGAAAATCACTATAAGTGGGATGGAAGAATTCGCTTCATGGAGTATCAAAACACCCACTGTAGAAATAATCACATCATTCATTTTCTACAGCGACATAAGAAATAATATCAGCCTTGAAGTTTCTTTTACCGCCGATAAAGGATTTCCAAAGACAACATTCGTCAATAGATATTACCTCGACATGAATGACCCAGACATGCGCCAGAAAGCAATAGAGTTAATTCGTCTCGTGGTTCGTGATTATAAGGAGATTACCACAGAGCGCGTTCGAAGGGAATGTGAAGCCCTTAAGAAAGCGTCAGAGACGAATCCAACACTAGCCAATCTTTTGAAGAAAGGGAAATAACATGGGAGCGGGATGCGGCAAAGAAATGGAAGTATCAATCCCAACACGGTACTCATGTAAGACAATCATCGTGAAATGTGGGGATACATCACCATCCGGTGAACCATGGCAATGTGAGGAGTGCGCCGAAAAGAACGCCGGTAGGGACTGGCGACGGGAAGCTATAGAAGCAGGTGAGACGTGGGGAGAAGATGATTACTAATGACAATACCAGGATGGCAACCGACGCAACTCGTCTTAGACCAGCAAGACCCAAGATTCGACCCACTCATACTATTTAAACAGTTCAAGAGATATATCCGGAAAAAAGTATGTAGTGATGGCCACTATTGGTTCACACATTATGACTTACGTAATTGGATTTATAGAAAGACAAAAGATGATCCATTGTCAAATAAAGCTGCCCGAGACTTATCAGTCATCTGGGAAGTGTTAGGATTGATAAGGCCAGAACAAAAGCTGTTTGGCCCACCAAGCCTATCATTTGGTCAGTGGACCTGGGAAATCTGGGTCTTCGTAGAAGGAGCTAAGAAATGATTTTCGTCATCAAGCTAATCCTATTCATCATCTCACTACCAATACAATTAATAGGATTCTTAGCTCACTTCTTTTGGTCGTACCTCTATACAGGTTGGATTCGGAGCCAACAATTTCAGGATTGGATTTGCATGAGAGATTATGACTAAGGAGACAAATTATGCGACTAAGTAAATTAAAAAAGCGCTTAAGTAAGATTGGTCGCCCATTCATTTATAATTCCCCCAGGACCTGGAAAGACTGAGCAAATCAAGAAAAGGAGACATAACATGAAAGTCCTCGTAGGACCAAGCAAAGAACAAGCAGGAAAAGGCAAACTAGACTTCACCCACTGCGGAGAAATGGAACTCCTCCGAATCGGACGTAAATGCGACAGTGGCCACCCCAAAGACGAATGCGGATGCCGAAGAGCCTTAACCGGCATCAGCAGCGACAAAGGCACCACAATCGCAATAATCCAAGAACTGCCTATCGACGAAGTAATCAGACTCATCCTCGAATGCTGCCCAACCGCTATGAGTAAATCAGACAAAAGACGCGAAAAACAATTCAACCTAGTCTACGAAGAAATACGCCTCCTCTCACAATACATCCAAGACGACGAAGAAGGCAAAAGAATCTGCGTAGAATTCCCACAAAAAGGCAGCATGGATATCAGAGAAGCTGGAGGAATCCTAAATAGAGACTATGGAATCTAACGAAGCAATAGGAAATAAGTACGCCGAACTAATACGGGACCTACTAGACAAAAGGGTCCAAATAAACTAAACCGCCCATTTCCAAACGACAAAACAAAAACATAATTTAGGAGACTGCAATGACAACAGCAACAGCCAAGGAACCCAAATTCGACCAAGACCAAATGCTCAAAATGGTCGAACAAAAGTACCCCGACAAATGGGGATACTCACGCAAAATCGCCTACCTCTTCGACAACTACTTCCGAATCAACTACTTCTGCCATGAAAAAGGCAACGCAATCACAGAAAGCCACTTCGTTCTTGTCACCCCTGACGGCATCATTGAGCGTGAATAAAATAGAATTAGGAATCTACAAAACCAAACCCAAATTACTAATATATAAATTCAGACTATACATAGGTGGTGGGAAAGATATCCTCAGCCCAAACTCTGAACCAGAAATAAAATTAGATCTCTGGTTAGAAACAACCGGATTTACCGGTGTCAGATACTTTGGGTTGAAGGATAATGGAAGATTCCCCTGGTTCATACGATCAGCAAGGATATCTTTCACAGACAACAAAATCACCAGGAAAAATGGTGAAATTATTAATGCCGACAATATCTCCGAAGTATTAGAGATAGTCAGGGAAAAGTTGCAGATACCCGCCTAAGAATAATTCCTCGTCAAAGATTTTTAAGGGTAATGCCATGCACCTTGCGATAAGAGTAAAAGGCGACCTAATAAAAATTACTCCACAGGTCGCCCTAGAATTACACAACCAACTCGCCGGAAAACCAGTCTACACCCACCACGACAACGACGACCATATCTTCTGTGACGTAGAACTAAAAACTGGTGATAGATTTATGGACCAGAGTGGAGAAATCTATCAGTTCAATGGCGTCATGCATAAGAGGTATGAGAGTTGGGTGTTCTTCTGGAGAGATGCTGCGGCAGCTCTCGGAGAGGGGTGGATGAAACGGGCGGAGGCGTGGAGGAATGAGGTTGAGTCAAGGTACTGCACGACTTGTCGCAGTACCCAAAACACGACAGGAACAGGAATTCCTTGACCTGTCGTGTTTGTGGCTCAACCAAATTCCCCATAACCGAAGATATAGATGATTACTTTTATAAGAGACCATTGCTGTAAAAACAGACGAGAGAAGCTCTATGAATTAAGAAAACAGGCTCACGAGCTATTCGATCCTATCTGGCAAGAGCCGACAAACGGAATTTCGCGTAGGGAAGCTTACCGCTGGTTATACCACCACATGGGGATTAAAAGGTGGTGCTGCCATGTGCGGTTCTTCAATACCGAGCAATGTTGTCACATGATCCAACTATGTCGTAGATGCAATCTGGCTGAGATTAAGCAATTCCTAGGCCGCTAATCCAAGGAAACAGACATGGAAGACATGAAAAAAGAGATACTGTCTATCCTACGTGTGAAAATCAATAAACGATTCACCAGAAAAATCGCTGTGGTTTCTGATCGTGGTATAGAGGGGAGTGACTGGTATCTAAATATCTGGTTACCTGGTATAAAGAAAATAACTAGTAATGAACATAACACATGTAGATGGTCGTATTACATAGAAGGTCAGAATTTACATGTGCGTTCGGCAGCAGATGGTGGTAAAATCATCACTGAAATAGCTGACCCAGAATTCATCAGGAAAGCTGTGAATACTATTTCTTATAATATCAGATATACAATCGATAACGAAGTCGCGTTCAATGACGGTAGGGCAAAAGCATATCATAGAACCGCTAGCCATTACAAATCACTACTCAAGAAGAGGAAGAAATGAAGAAAAATGAATATCTCATGTTTAGTAAGATCATCAATGAAATCGTAAAATTTATCCCAGATGATTGGCAATTAACAATAGAATTCCGAAGACAATACGTCAACCTACAGTACGGAATTGACCTAGAAAAATTTGTATGCACGATGATCTTATCCGCAGAAGAAGCCTCATCCTATGGCAATCACCTTAGATACGACGATCCTGAATTCTTTGATAAAGTCAAACGAGAAGTAGAACAACAAGTAGAATTCACGAGACACTGGCGTACTTCCCGTCCCGCATGATCCGACCTTCGTAGGAGGAACCATGTCAAACACAACGCAACGAATGTGGCTCAGCAAAGCCAGAGAAATAGTACCAAAAGTCCACGAACTACTCAAAAAATGTGGAGCAACCAAAGTAGAAACCACTGGATCAGTCCTACGAGAAGAGCCTGACATCGGAGATATCGACATCATCATAGCCGGTGACCTACCAAAAATCATCCAAGCCCTAGAACAAGAAGGCTGCAATATCGGACTTACCGGCAAGGATAGAGTATTCTTCCAGTTCGAAGGAACCCCCATCAACGTCTTCGTAGCAACAGAAGACAACTGGGGAGCAATGCAATTATACCTTACCGGCCCTACCTCTTATACTATTGCCTACCGGATCAGAGCTAAGAAATATGGTTTCGATAAGCTAGATCAGTATGGATTATGGAAGGATGGGAAGGTTGTGATTGGTCGTTCGGAAGCTGAGATTTATGAAGCAATGGGTAAATCATGGAAGCATCCGAACAGGAGAGGAAAATGAGTGAACCGAAGTACCCAATCACCTTGAAAATCAAACCATCAGAAGACCACCGAGCAATTATCATCAAAGCACAATCACTACTCAGAGATAGCGGAGCTACCGACGAAGAAACACACAAATTCTGGTGCGAAGCAAGAGAGCAAGAAGAAATGGGGTACGGACACCTGATCGATTTCCTCGAAACACAATTCACAGTCGAATACGGAGGATAAAATGCTCTGGGAAGAACTGCGAGAACTCTGCCTAGAAAACGACTTCAAAGAACGAATCAAATCACACTCAGTCACCCTCAGGAAAGAAGGAGTATACTTCCTATACCACGGCAGTATGCAAGGGATCAAAATCTTCACCCAAAATGACAGAGGTGGCTACGACATGTTTTTCGGCCACTTATATAGAAAGACACCGACTTTCCAAGAAGCAGTCCAATACGCACTGGCCTACAAACCGCCACAGGTCGTAGAGAGACAATGGCATAATTTCACCCAAAATAAAGACATAACAACCATCGTCCGAAACAACCGTGCCTGCCTCGGAGTAGCAATCTGTGCAGCCAGAATAATCGGCATCGTTGGCGTCAAATGGCCAAAAGCAGATTTCAACTGGATCGATGATCCAGCAGCAGAAATCTACTACGTCATGCGCTGTTGCTCACCAGATGACAACTTCGAAATTGTCACAAATGGTGATCAAGTTGCCCTGTGTAATGTATCCAAGGGAAGTAAAGTTAGTTTCATCAAGATCATCAACGGGGCATTCGGTGGCAGGAGGAAGATTGAGCTTTGTAAGGAGCTTGGCGCTTTCGACCAGATGGTTGTGAAAGCGGCCATCGAACAGTTCAAGACGGTAAAGCCGTGGAAGGGGATTGATTACTCTGGAGGAGGGAGGTAAAATGATTATTGCTCCGTCATCTTCTTTCAAAAATATTAATCCATTCTTCACCAGAGATGGTAAGAAGACATGGGCAGTAATGCAAGGTGATAAATTCCTTGCGACTGGTATCGATTGTAGTGGAAAACGCTTTAGAATCGAATCAGAACGATGGTTATACATCAAAGGAATTAATATCTATAAGGGTAATCGTTGGTTGATTCGTGGTGGTAAGCGTTGGCTGATTGAATCGGTGGTGAACTAATGATTACACTAGTCCAAGTAATGCTGAGCGAGGACGATGTCAATTTCCAATTCCCCGAACCAGATTTATCCAACATCATCCTCAAAAGCTTTAGCTACGCCGGAATGCTGACTGACGACCAGAAAATTGTCCTGGCCAAACAGCTTGTAGGGGAAATCAAGAGCGATAGGAAATCCGGCGACACAGAAATATTCTGTGGCGAGGACAAATCAGTCTATATCAGACAAATCCAATTCCTGCCTATCAAGTCATTGCAGTCAACCGTGAGGGTGACTAAGCATGTTCTTGCTCAGGCAGATAAGGATGTCTCACAGGCTAGCATCACGACGACGGGGCCGATTCGGAACAAGGTCGGGATTTTCCGTCTGACCGTCGATGATATGAATTTCACGTTGAACAAGAAGACGAAGGATGCTGGGATATGGGCTACTCATCAAGGTGAGGATTATATAAGGGATTTTGAGAGATTATTCAATTTGTTGGAAGTGACGCCTGATAAACCATTTGTGGTTGCCAAGGTAGAGGAGATCTGAAATGTTCAAGTATGTTTACTTTGATGGTTGTAGTGGTGATGTGATGGTGATACTTTTGCAACAGGAGGTGTGGCATGAGTGATCTAGAAAAATATAAGGAGGATCCAGACGGTGAGCATGAATGTCCCGTTTGTAAGACGATGGTACCTAATTTGAGAGCAGTTTTAGTGGGTACGGTATTATGTGGAACTTGCACACCGCAGCCGAAGAAGATATACGGGGTGATGGAATACAGCGAAAAAGCGGTCGGAGTGCTAATTATTACAGATAGCGAGAAGGAATTCAAAGAACTCAAGAAACCTGCCAACAAACGAAGATAAAAGGAGAAACACATGTCGGAGCAGCATGAAAGCAAGCGAACACCGAAGGCGGCACTTATTCAGGACAACGACCAGCGCACAGCAGTGTTGGTTGACGTCCAGAATATGTTCTACTCAGCCAAATTACTCCGCCAGAGCAAAGTCGACTACGGCAAACTGCTCGACGGACTCGTGGGTAATCGGCAGATAGTCCGAGCCATTGCTTATATCATCCAAAAACCGGACGTCGATCAGAGGGGATTCCACGAAGCGCTATTCCGCTTCGGATACGAACTCAAGATCAAGGAACTCAAGATCCGATCCAACGAATCTGGTGGGACATCAGCCAAGGGATCTTGGGATGTCGGAATGACAGTCGACGCCATGACTATGGCCAACAAGATCGACACCTTCATCCTCGTGACTGGGGATGGAGATTACATTCCTCTGGTCAATGCCCTCAAGGTTCATGGTTGCAGGGTCGAGGTTTGCTCCTTCGAACGGTCCACCGCAGGGGAGTTGATCAAGGCTGCGGATCAATATATTCCGATGCAAGAGGAATGGATCTTCAAGGAGAAGAAGTTCGAACAGGCGTCTGCCGAGCCTGTCGTCCATGAGGGGTTGCCTAACGACGAGGAACTGGACAAGGAAACCGCTGATCTGGAAGCCAGCGGCAATACCTACAATCCCGACGACAATAAGGGAATGGGAGTTCTGGGGTAGTTGTGTGGCGGCAGAAAAGGCCCATCCAGTTGACGCTGGATGGGCCTTGTTTAGGAGGACAAATGGATAAGAAGAAAAAAGCCGCCTATGTCTGCGGAACAGCACTACCATCTGGAAGACATGCATGGTTTCAAGCGTTGGATTAAGAAACCAACAATATAATGGGTGTCTTCGAACACCAACCACTACAAGAAACATATCAACAAATCAACAAAAAAGGTGGGCGAGAAATAGCAAACATCGCCCTAAACCTATACTTCAAAATACGGCAAGCAATATACAGCATGCCAGCCTATCTCAAAAATCCGACCCCAGTTTACCTCAACGCAACAACTGGCGAGAAGCAGGAAGGGTTCAATATCTGTCTAATGAAGAAATGTATATTTGTACTGATGTATAATGGTAAAGCGCACATTGTGTTCTTTGGTGATACGGATTGGTTGACCAATTAT